>Ga0180121_10000540_pt1 | contig 15961 bp, 9 predicted proteins | sample AntDrymUQ5402106_2_FD_129676 | JGI IMG/M metagenome (GOLD analysis project Ga0180121, IMG submission 129676) | Polar desert sand microbial communities from Dry Valleys, Antarctica - metaG UQ540 (21.06) (version 2) (version 2) | ecosystem: Environmental > Terrestrial > Soil > Desert | place...
AAACTGCTAAACCATTAACTGCTAACTGAATTACGGTGTTATCTTTACTACAAAATTAAAAGCATTATTATCTGCAATTGCTGCATCTGAGCCATCAACAATATTATCTCCATTGATATCAGTTACAACATACCCTTCTACAAAATTAAATGCGTCATTGTCTATTAACGCCGCATCGCTTCCATCAACAATTCCGTCCTGGTTTACGTCGCCGCTGTATACGGCAAACTCAACGGGAGCAGTATCTACCTGGATCTGGTTGGCACCGAAAGCTTTGTCTGCTGCTGTGGTAAAATCAAAATTCATTACACCGCCCGAAAATGAATGACCCATGTCACTCCATGTTTCAATCGAATTACGGTGTTTAAAGACGATATAATAGCTTGTTCCATTACTTACGTTTGAATAAGAAAAGGTCCCGGCACCAAGGGTATTCAAAGTAGCGCTTGCAGAATCCACTATTGCATACGGTGATGTTGCATTCCTGAGATAAACTTTTGCAACGTCTGAAACCATTGTATTAGTAGCAGGTCTATAGAACCCTTCAATGATAGAAGTCAGGTTAAGAACATAACTTACGTTTGGAGGGCCGTCAATTTGAAAGTCGTCAATTGCAACTCCAATATCGGGAGTGTTCAAATCGGATTTGAATACAAACCTGAATGCCACATTTGGCTGACCGGCTAAAGGAACATTTGTAAAATATTCTCTATAACTAGACTGCAGACATGAGAAATATGGCTCATTAACAGGGAAGACGGTTGTCTGAACATTGTTGGGGTAATTATACCAGTTTAGTCCAAATGCCCCTACGTAATTCCATGTATCACCTTTATCGGTTGAAGCTTCTACTCTGAATCCATCCCATGCACACTCTGTAGAAAATTTAGACCAAAATCTTACGGTATAAGTGCCGGCTGCAGAAAAATTATAATTAGGTGTATAAAGTATCGCGTGAGTACCATTTTGGTATTGAGCAGAATCTATACCAGTTACCCATGCATTGCTTGGGCTATGTGTTCCATCTTTACCGGCAACTGTAGAATTACCTCTTTCAAAAGGAGTTCCACTGATATTATCCGGAATAAAATCATTTGTATTCACTTCAAAATTGCCACCGTTTACAGGCATATAAGGAGTGTTCCGGTTAGGCAGAATTTTTATATGATTAGTTAATGTCTTTGTACTGGCTCCATTATTTATTGTTAGAGTTATAGTATATGTTCCTACCATATTATATGAATGAACGGGATTTTGAACAGTAGACTCTGTCCCATCCCCGAAATTCCATAGCCAGCTTGTTGCCTGTGAAGAATTGTCTATGAATAGAATATTTTTGTTTATATAAGACACTCTCACATTAGTTGAGAAATCTGCAGATGCTGAGCTGAACACATCTGTAGAAAATAATCCTCTACCGTGTGTTACAGCTATCATAGTGTTATCAGAAGCACGATGCTGGAGCATGTGTGTACTCACATTTGCCAATCCTGAATTTGAAGGACCCCAGTCAGTTGAAGTTCCATTTAAATCATCAGTTGACCAAACACCTAATTCCGTTGCAGCTAACGCATGATCGGAGTTAAGCGGACTGAAGGATAGCCATCTAATCGGCATATCGGGAAGGTTTCCTTCGATTGATGTCCATGATGCGCCGCCATTCAAAGTTTCCCAAACACTGTTCAAACCATAGTTAGAGAAAGAAACTATAATGTGGTTGTCATTACCACTTTGAACTTCAACGCAGGAAACGTAACCAATTGGGAGTCCGGTTGAAATAACAACTCCGCTATTTGAAGTTCCTGTATGAGCATTGTCAACTCTAACAACTCTGCCACTGTCCAAACCGAAGAACACTCTATTAGGAGTATTTCCAACTTTTACAGCCGTGACAGATTGGGTACTAAAAGCTGCAACAGTTACTGTAGCATAGGTGGCCGTAGTTACGTCTGTTTGAGGGTTTTCCCATCTAATATAAGTTGAAGGCGTATTACCGCAATACATTTTATTAGCGTTATCATCGTAATCGGTCGGATTTATGAACTGACCATTATCGCTGATATCCACCGAAGCAAAACTTTCTCCTCCGTCAGTTGATGTAAAATAATTATTATATACATATGCTGTCCACTGATATTGAGGCTGGTTCTGGTCGATGTGACAGAATGCGCCGTCGCCTCCTGAAACTTCAGGAGTCGAATTTATTCCGGCAGAAGAAAACTTGTGTGAGCCGTTATCCTGTGCGCCCGCAAGGAAATGAGTTGTATTTGCAGCAGGATGAATTGCACAGCCGTAATATTGAGTAGTATTGTAATTGCTTTCTTTGCCCTTCAACGTTGGAATTAGCGCAGTTCCATTGTTAGTGTAATAAACGCCTCCGTCATTTCCGAAAAGCATAATATTTGAGCTTCCTTTTTTGAATACAATTGCGTGTTGATCAGCATGAACATCCTGAAATGTAAATCCTCCATACCAATGTGTGAATTGTGTCCAGCCTAATCCCCCGTTTATGGATTTAAAAAGATCGATACCTCCAACAAAAACTACATCTGCATTGTTAGGGTCAACTGTGACAGGAAGGTCATACCATGCCTGCATTCTAGTATAATCAGATCCAATTTGAGGATCTGCGTCGAAAGGTAATGGAAGTGCTGTGAATAGGCCACCACCGTTTATAGATCTGTATATCCCTAGTATACCATAAGTAGCACTGTTTTGAGCCACTACATATAGTCTTTGTGGATCAGAAGGTGCACAAGCAATCTCCAACCTTCCGAATCCAGTTAGAGGGAAGCCGCTTAGCAGAGTATTAAGCTTTGTCCAGCTATTCCCGCTATTTGTCGATTTATAAATTCCATCGGTCCATATTACTCCACCCATTGCTGCATAAACACTGTTGTCTGCTCCCATTGTTACATCACTTGCTCTTTCCTGAACCGAAACACCAGTTGTTAAAACAGACGTCCAGCTCGTACCGCCATCCGTTGAACGCATAATACCCGCTGATCTTGTAGCAGCAAAAATGTGTCCATTCACGGGATGAATTGCCATTTTTTGTATATAATGAAAACTAGAATTGTTTGTTGATGAAAGTTGAAACCAATTGTTCCCACCATTTGTACTCTTCCAGATTCCTAATCCTCTTATAGCGTCAATATTATATCTTCCCTCACCTGTTCCAAAATACATTATCTGCGCGTTTTGCGGATCCTGAATAATGCAGCTTATAGCAATATTGCTAAAGAAGTCATCTAACTTAGTCCAGTTAGGATTAAGTTGTGTAATGTCCGTTGTCTTCCATAAGCCACCACCAACTCCTCCTGCGAATACAACTTTACCAGACGTATCTGCTCTGTCAAATAAAACAGCTCTTGTTCTTCCCCCAACATTATTTGGTCCTCTTTCCTGCCAATCAATTCCCGCAATCGGACCATCGGTTTGAGTTTGCTGAAGTTCCTTCATATAATTCAAAGCCGGAATAAGTCTTTCAGTGGGAACAGTATTTGTTTTAGGATCACGTGTTTTCAAGAACTCCAAGTAATATGCCTCCTCCGGCTGATCAGGCGACTTTGAATCTTCTTCTTCGTGAGGAGATTTTTCTTTTGATGCGGTTACAACTGCTTTTGTTTCCTTACCATTAATTGCTTTATAAATTCTAATTCCTCCTATCACTGTAGAAATTGCAATAACAATGACAAGCAAAGTTTTATAAATTTTCATTTCTTTCCCTTTCTAAAAGCCGATGGGATCAGCTCTATTTATTTTTAAATTAAAAATGCTCAGATAATTATTATAGAATAGAAAAACTGAAGTGTAAGTGTTTTATTTTTCAAAATAAAACAACTTTCTGATTATCCGGAATTAACTCTTGTTTTTTAAAATAAATATTTCCTAAACAGTTAACAACACCTTTTTTTAAATCTTTTGCAATGAATCTGAATGAATCTAATAAACTAACTTTGGAACATATATATATATTCTCAATGAAAGTTCTAAATAATTAGATCATGTAATTAAAACAATTTAATAAATCTACTTGAGATGAACCGGATTAATCTTAGGAGTTTTTTGAAAGGTATATTGTACAAAATAAATGGTACAAAAACACAAGTTATCACTGCCTTAATTATCAAAGAAAACCAATTTGTGTTGATTATTAAGTGAAAGGAGAGTGTTTCCTGAGCTAATTTCGGATTTTTTTTGTAAGGTTGTCAGCAATTTATTTTTAAAAAAAATCCTTTTTGAATTTGTATTAATCTATAATATAATCGAAATTCATGGACGCTCTACACTTACAAAATTAGCTGCATTGTTATCCGCAATTGAGGCATCTGTTGCATCAATGAAATTATCACCGTTGAGATCTGTACCTAAATATCCTGTGAGAAAATTTGCCGCATCGTTTTCAATCAAACTTAAATCTGATGCGTCGATAGTTCCATCCTGATTGACGTCGCCTCCATAAACTGCATACTCCAAAGGCGAAATATCAACCCTGATCATGTTATCGCCATAGGCTTTAGATATTGAATTTGTAAAATCATACGATATTGAATGGTCTTCAAAATAATCAGTCGTTGAGCTCCATGTCTCAAGTGAATTGCGGTGCTTTATCTGTATGTAATAATTTTCAGTATTTAACGATAAAGGAAATGTTAAAGCAGCAGTACCTAATGTACTAAAAAATGCTTTTGCTGAATCAACAATTGAATATGGTGAATAATCTTTTCTCAAAAAAATTCTGACTGTATCGCGTACAGTATTGTTTGAAGCCGAATTGTAAAAACCCTGAACGAACATTGTAAGGTTCAGAATATTCTGCGGATCATCTCCTGAAATATCTCGTACCCACATCGAGCTTCCATAAGTGCCTGCCACGACATAAAATTTTCCATTCTCAATAGTACTATCGATATATTTAAGCTCTGTGACTATTGTCGATTCATGCATACCGTTATTCCATCTATGCCAGCTTTCACCTGCGTTTGTAGATCTGAAGCAGCCCATCTGTGTTCCTAAATACAAATTATTGTTATTGGTCGGATGAGGAATGAGATCTGCCATCGGAACGTCAGGAAGATTTCCTGTTATGTTTGTCCAGTTAACTCCTCTATTAGTTGTTTTAAAAATTTTTTCTCCTTCGGAAAATCCGTTTATCAAAGCATATGCAGTGCTTGTATTAGTAATATGAGTTGCAACGCCGCGTATCTGAAGTCCAGATGGTATACCGGATGATCTTTCAAAAAAATTTCCTCCCTCATAAACTCTTAGCCTTTGTCCGGAAACTGATGAACTGAGAGAGGCATATACGATCGCGCCCGGAGATACATATTTTGAAACATTTAAATTTCTAAGGTTGACCGGAAAAGGAATTGGATTCAGTTTGGTCCAGCTGTCCCCATCATTAGTTGACCTGTAAACATATGAATCTGCATTAGTATATAATTTTATCGGAAAGGTTCTGTCACTTCTCATTTTTGTGTACCATTGAGTTGAAGGATCGATCCCGATATTTGTTGTATCCCATGTCAGGCCCTTGTCCGTCGATCGATATCTTTTAAAAGTGTAAGCTCCGGTGTAAACACCTCCTGTTCCATAAACAAACAATGCGCTGTGAGGATCAACAGCAATTCCCCCACCGTCACCGCCTTTTGTAAATATCCATGTCGCCCCTCCGTCGGTAGTACCTGTAAAACCATTGTCTTGTGACCCGCCATAAATTACACCACGGTTGCTAACTCCGATGTCAAAATTTACATACTGAGTTATGGGTAAAAAATTTATTTGTGTATTAAAGCTTGCGCCTTGATTTGTTGATGCGCAAACACCTCCGTCATTACCGACGTAAACAGTATTCCCGTCGGAAGTCCATTCGATTGCATGCTGGTCAGCGTGAACATTATCATCATCGATCTCAGTCCACGTGCTTCCGCTGTTTGTACTCCTGTATAAATCCACACCACCAACGAGGACTATATTGGAATTTGCAGGATTAACTCCTATGACATTATTGTACCATCCCTGATTACCAAAAAAATTTTCAGTCGGGGAAATGTCTGACCATGTCGTTCCATCATTTGTGCTTAGATAAACACCAAGCATTCTGTCGTCACTGTTTTTTACTATCGATGCGTAGATCTTACTTGTATTACTGATACCAAATGATAAGGAAACTCTTCCAACATCAGTTGTCGGTATCCCGGATGTAGTCACCTTTGACCAGTCAACGCCGTTATTAGTAGTCTTATAAATTCCGTCACCCCACATTCCGGCAAAAATTATGTTTGCATTGTTGTGTTTAACTGCAATGTCACTTATGTTACCGGTAAAATGTTTTGTCCAGTTGACTCCATTATTAGTTGAACGATAATAACCTGAAGTAGAGGCAGCATGGACTGTTGAAGAGATAAAATTCTGATGTCTGATCTTATAGAAACCTAATGGATCCGCTCCGATATCAATTTTGTTCCATGACGATCCACCATTAGTGGACCTCCATAATCCAGTACCAGTCCTAATCGAAGGTTCACCTGTTCCAAGGATAACATTATTTGCATTTCCAGGATCTGTAGTAAATGAACCGCACGCAAGGCTAGTAACATCTTCTGAAATTGAAACCGGTAAGAGGAAAAAATATGTCCATAATCCTCCGGATGCTGAAGCAATAACAGGATTTTGAGTATTGCCGACTTCAATATCCAGCACTCTTCCGCTGAACCGCGCCCCGGACACAATATGCGTACTTCCGTAAGGACCGATAAACTTCCAGTTATTAATTGTATTGTTAGCTGGTGAATATTCATTCTCCGAAGGAATAGATTTAATTTCATTCAGAGTTTTTTTCATGATATCCGGGCTAAGAACATTCCCATGCGGATAATTCCAGTCTGTAAAATACCACTTCTCAAGTTCAGGTCCTTCAAGCGGTTTTGAACTATTATATAATGAAGAAGCATCACCAAATGAAGTTATAAAAGGCATATTAGCATTTTGCTTTTCAGGACAGCTTCTCCTGTCGTATTTGTCTGAAAAAGATACAATCATTAAATATACAACTGCCGATAAAATTATGATAAGTGTTTTCAAAATATTTAAATTAAATTTATAACAAAAATAATATACTTGTAGATAGCACACAAAGAATTTTTTTTAAAAAAGTAACCTGCTTTTTCCTTTAAAATTATTTACGTTAACTCAAAAAAGGTTATTTACTATAAATATTACAGGTTTTGTATATAAATCCGGTAATCATTTTTACTGATGCATAAAAGTAAACTTATAGACATATTAAAATCATTTTCACCTGAAGAAGTGAAGAGTTTCGCTGATTTCATTACTTCTCCTTATTTTAACAAAAACAAAACTCTTATAAAATTTTTCATCGAACTCAAAAAAGCTTATCCTGGTTTTTTACAAGAAAGAATGGATAAAAAAAAGTTATATAGTAAAATTTTTTCAGGAAAGAAATACAACGAACAAGTGTTCAAAAATCTTTCCTCGGAATTGATAGGGCTTTCTAAAGAATTTCTTGAAACCGAATATTACAGAAAAAATATTAATGACAGGAAGTTGAATTTAATAAATCATTTGAATGAGAAAAGGCTTGATTCGATTTTTGCTACTGAAGCAAACAATTTCGGGCAGACCCTGTTGGAATCAGGCAAATTGTCCGATCCGCACTTTTATTATCTTTACAAATTGGAGGAGTCAAATATCGGGTTTCATCTCGAAAGAAACGAACAGCCGCTCGTATTTGATAAAGTTCTAAAATCCGGAGAGCATTTGGTTTTATTTTTTATGCTTCATCTGACAAAAACAATTTCAAACCTGATTGTTAACCGGATATCGTTCAATACAAGTTTTGAAGCAAACCTGCCTGAAGAATTCCTAAACAATCTTGATATAGTAAAACTTATCAGGTATATGAAACAGAAAGGTATCAAACACTCCAATATAATAGAGCTTTATTACTTAATGGTATTGTGTAATATGAAGCCTGAAAACGAATCGTATTATTATAAATTTAAAAACCTTCTGTTTGAAAACATAGATTCATACAACAGGGATATTATCTACGGGTTATTTAACGCACTTGAGACCTATTGCACACAGAAGATCAATTCGGGTAATAAGAAATTTACAGAGGAGTTCTTTCATTTGTTTAAAACAGAAATTCAGAGCGGTTTTTACAAATTTTCCGAATCTTCACCAGTGACTTTTATGAAATTCCGAAATACCTATCTCACAGCATTGAGATTAAAAAAATTCGACTGGGTAGAGAAATTTATAAATGAATTTAAAAACGATCTGATTGAATCGGACAGAGATAATATTCTGGAGATGGCATATGCCCAGATAAATTTTGAAAAAAAGAATTTTGAAAAAGCTATAGGGCATTTGCAAAATGTAAAAACAGATCAATTTTTTTTGAAAGTTGATGTAAAGAATATTTCACTGATGGCTTATTACGAGCTTAACTATACTGAACCTTTAATTTCCTTGATCGATTCTTATAAACATTTTCTGACTGACAATAAATTTTTGACAGACGAGTATAAAGAAAACAATTTAAGATTTGTAAATGCATTATATGCTCTTACAACGCTACAGGAAAAAAACGATAAGAATAAAATAGCTGAACTAAAAGATAAAATCTTAAAATTCACAAATGACAGAAAGACGGAATGGCTCCTGGAAAAAATAAAACTTGTCGAAGAGAATAATATTGAAAAGTAAAATTTATTTTAAAACGATCATTCTTTTTACATCTGAAAATTTTTCGGCTTCCCCCGAACGGGTGGATACCCACAATTTGTAAAAATAAATCCCACTTGAAAGATCACCCGAATTAAATTCTACTTCATAGCTTCCAGGAGAAAGATTTTCATTAACAAGATTCTGAATTTCTCTTCCCAGCACGTTATATATAATTATTTTAACTTTTGACGATTGACGTTTGACGTCTGACGTAAGATTAAATTTAATTTTCGTAATCGGATTAAAAGGATTTGGATAATTCTGATATAAACTAAAAGATGATGGTATCTCAGTAGAAGTTAAATTAATACCAACAGGTCCTCTCGCATATTTATAAACCCTGTCCCCCACTGCATAAGCCAAAGTATCACTCAAAAATCTGAAACGGTTTAGGTTAGTTCCCCATCCGGCTAATTGCCAGCTAGTCCCGCCGTTAGTTGTCTGATAAGTCGGACCTGTCCATCCTCCTACCCAGCCAGTATTTTCATTAAGGAATCCAATTCCTTCTTCATCGTAGACCATAAAAGGAATATCAATCCAGTTTACTCCGTTATTTGTGGTTTTAAGTATGTATGCAAATCCCCCTTCCCGTTCGACACTAACAAATCCAACATCTCGCGATACAAAAGAAATTTTCCAACACCATTCACTTGTGCGGGTTGTTTTATGAACTCTCTGCCAGGAGTTTCCGCCATTAGTAGTTCTTACTACAACCGCGCTTCCCATCAGATTAGGTAATGAACCGCCAACAGCTATACCGGAATCAGGCGACCAAAAGTAACAATCAATTAATGTTCTCACCAGTGAAGTATCTGAAAGAACTAAATTCCATGAAACCCCTTTGTCAGTTGTTTTTATAACGCGCCCTGAGCCAAAGTATCTTCCACATGCATATGCAAGATTTTCATTTACAATCGAAATTCCGCAAATACCCTGCGGTCTTCTCCCTGTGATATTTGCAACCGTTGTCCAGTTTGAACCTCCGTTAGTAGTTCTGTATAATATATATTTGTATCTCCCGGAATTAATGTTCCGATCAAACCGATTTCTGAATCAAAAAACCCTACACTTCTAAACTCACTACCAAATGTAGATGTAAAAATTAAATTCCAGGTAATACCTGCATTAGTTGTTCGGAAAACTTCACCGGTATATCCGACAACCCAGCCAGTATTTGAATTAATAAAATGCATGTCTTCAAATCTTGATTGTCCGGTTTGTCCGGGGGAATTTGGAAGCAATCTCCACTGGAACGATTGTGAATAAATTGTTTCAACCATTAAACTGCCGATAAGAAGAAATAGAATTTTGATTTTCATCTATATTTATTTTAGTAAGATCATTCTCTTTGTTTCAACAAAATTTTCGGTTTCCCCCGAAGGGGTGGATACCCATATTTTATAAAAATATATTCCGCTTGGCAGATTGCTTCCGTCAAATTCAGCTTCATAATTTCCTTGAAATAAGGTTTGATTTACAAGTATCTGAACTTCTCTTCCCAATGCATCATAAACCAAAATCTTAACTTCTTGCATCCCATGTCTTGCTCCGCCTTCGGCGGATCGCGTAATATCAAATTTAATTTTTGTGTTCGGATTAAACGGGTTAGGATAATTCTGCGAAAGTGAATATCCGGGTAAAGTAGATAAAGATGTTTCAATACCCGTAGTTCCACCATTGGTAGTCTTCAAAATAGTACCGGCTTCACCCGCAATCCAGCCTGTCGATCCATCAACAAAATAAACTGAATTAATCCGATTGTTTGTCTTAGTATTTTGATAAATCCAGGTATCTCCTCCATTTGAAGTATATCTGACCTCACCAAAATTACCGGTAATCCATCCATGATTAACGTCTTTGAAAAAGATAGAAGTATAATTATTTGTTCCTAAACTGTTATTAGACCAATTTAACCCACCGTTTGTAGTTTTGATTACGTTACCTCCAGAGCCTGTTGCCCATCCTGTATTGATATCAATAAAATGAGTACTTGTAATCGGGTTTGACGTACCTGAAGAAAGTTGTATCCATGCATTTCCTCCATTTGTTGTTTTCAATATTGTACCCTGATCCCCAGCAGCCCAAGCAAAATTACTGTTTAAAAAATATACACAATTTAAAAAATTATTCGTACCACTAGGAATATTTGTCCAGCTTGTTCCGCCATTAGTTGTTTTTAGAATTCTGCCCTCTGAACCGACTGATATTCCTGTAGTAACATTTATAAAATCAACTGAATATAAAGTTGAAAATACTCCCGAGTTTTGAAGTAACCAGTTGTTTCCTGCATTTGTAGTTTTTAAAATAACACCATTTGAACCTGTGGACCAACCTATTGCGGCATCTGGAAAATTTATAGAATATAAATAACTTCCCGTAGTCGATTGTTGTGAAAACCAGTTTACTCCGCTGTCAGTGGTTTTTAAAATAGTACCTGTAGACCCTGAAGCCCAGCCGGTGTTATTGTTTATAAAACTTAATGAATAAATATCTTCAGTTGTTCCTCTTAATTTATTTTCCCATGTGGCTCCCCCATTAGTAGTATTTAACAATGTCCCGCCATACCCGACTGCCCAACCTAAGTTCGAATTCAAAAAATCAACCGATGTTAATCTAAATCTTACATTACTGTTTTGATTTATCCATTTTACTCCGCTGTTTGTTGTTTTCATAATTCTTCCCGAGTTGCCGACTGCCCATCCGTTATTACTATCCGGAAAATCCGATGCGAAAAATGAAGCGCCTGCCGCTATAACCTGGCGCGACCAGTTCACTCCACTATTAGTTGTTCTCAAAGAAGCTCCATCAAAACCAATTATCCAACCTGAATTTTCATTAATGAATTGTATGGAAGATAAAGTTGCTGTAACTCCGCTTGGCTGAGTATTCCAAGATATTCCACCGTTAGTGGTTTTTATGATTGTTCCATTGTAAGATACTACCCAGCCTTTAAGTGTGTCAACGAAATGTGCATCTGTCATTGGTGTAGTTACATTACTCGCCTGAACAAACCATATATTACCGGAATTTGTAGTTTTATAAATTTTACCTGCCTGTCCGACAGTCCAACCAGTATTATCATTAACAAACTGAACTGATTCAAGATAATGAACAGTCGGGACTGATTGATCTATCCAGTTTGATCCTCCGTTTGTGGTTTTAACAATTGTTCCAAGGTCACCTACTATCCATCCTGTGTTATCATTTATAAAATGAACTGCTGCATACTGAATGCCTGTACCTCCGTTGAACTCCTTTACAGACCAAGTATTCCCGCCGTTGGTAGTTTTTAAAAAAGACTGAGGATATCCGACAGCCACCGCACGATTAGCATCAATTACAAAAACACCTCTTACAAAATTGCTCTGGGGTAAAGGATTCTGCCAGGTATATTGGGAATAAATATTATCACATTTGAAAACGATTATTAAGATAAGTGCTGTTAAAAGGATAAATGGTTTTTTAGAGGGCATTATACTTTTTTATTTTTCGAGATTTATATTATTTAGCTCAGGAATTTTTTGAAATCTAAAATATAGTTACTTCAGCAATGTCATTTTTTTTACGTCCGAAAAATTATCAGTCTCCAGTTTATAGAAATATACACCGCTTGGAAAATTACTTCCATCAAAATCAACTTCATAACTTCCCGGGGCAAGCTTTTCATTAACAAGTGTAGAAACTTCTCTTCCTAATGCCTCAAATATTATAATTTTCACTTTTGACGTTTCACGTTTGACGTCTAGCGGAATATCAAATTCAATCTTCGTAACCGGATTAAAAGGATTCGGATAGTTCTGATGAAGATTAAAATCTTTAATTTCCGAAGATGTTTCATTTATCTTCACCGGAGTTCCTAATTGCACCACCCATAAGCCGTCCTCTTTATTAGATGCAATAACTTTCTTTGACGGAAACATAAAAACTCCCCACGCACCGATGAATGCATTATTATTATTTTGCGGATATGTATCATACCATGCGATTTCAACAGGGTTGATCGGATTGGAAATATTCAAAACTCTAATTCCCGATGATCTGTGAGCTATAACTGCTGTATCTCCATAAATTTCAATATTATGAACCTGCGAAGTAGTAATATTTGTCGGTCTCCATTCTCTCACAAATGTAATATTGTTCAAATTTTGAATATCAAAAATCTTGAGCGTGCCTGCAGATGGAGAAGAGGTTTCATCCGTAGTGAATATATATTTTCTGTCTTTTGTCAAAGCGCAATTATGAGTTGTAAGATGAGGCGGTGTGAGAAATGAACTAATAAATTTAAGACTGTCTTTATTTACTGCGTTAATTATTCTGATCCCGTTTGATAAGCATGCAGCCCATATCGTGTCACTTACAATTCTCGCATCGTGTACGTAATGAGTATTCAGTGTTCCTCTTTTAACGGGCAATTCAGGATTAATTGTCAGGTCTAATACAGTTACACCATTGCCAAAAGCAGTATTACAGCCATTTAGAAAAAGATATGGACCGGACTGAGAAATGGTATGGGTGATTGTGTGTCCAACAGGAATAAATCTTCGCACAAGATGAACTGAATCAGGTAAATATTGTAAATCAAATATTTCTATACCGCAATTTGCCTGCTCGGTAACTACATAAGCATAATGTGAATACACAGTTATTTCTCTCCAGTGATTTCCGCCGCCGCTGAAAGGAGTTGGAGCAAAATCAACTTCATGAATATTTGAATTATCTGTGATATCAATAAAGGCAGTTCCCAAATGTGTCCCTAAAATAGCGTACTCACTAGAGTCGGGAGCAATATACCCCCAGCATCCTGAATATGTATCCGTAGTTATATGCTGATTGAGATTTGCCAGAAAAGTCATATTGTGATTAGGTAATTGAGAATAAGCACTCTCACAAAATATTAATATAAGCATTAACTGAAATATTTTTTTCATAAGTAAAAAGTTTATTTTGAAAGGATCATCTTCTTTACTTCACTGAAATCACTTGATGTCAATTGATAAAAATAAACTACCTTCGAAAAACCTCAATTAAATGAGCGTTTAAAAGAATAAAATAAAAAACCACATGGAGTTCGATGGTTCACCACTTATAAAATCATATTCCTTAAAATTTTTTCTTATTGTTTTGGCTTTGACATGAAACTTATTAAATCCTTTACCAATATTCAGGTTGTAATTATATTTCAGAGTATCCGTGAGGTTAATGTTAAAGGAACTTCCAGAGACACTTACTCCTTTATCGGCATAAATATATCTCATATAAAAATTCCCTTCTTGCAGAAAACTTATTTCGTTAGTATCAGCCTTGAATATCAAACCGTTATTAAATCCTGTTTGAATACTATAAGTATCCAAAAAAGCATAATTTCCTTTCACATCATTATCAGATAAAATAAAACCCACTCCGGGAAAAATACTACTGAGGTTCCATAGAACATTCTGGGGGGGTTCGGAAAGTGTCATGTTCATAATGTGATTTTCGCTTATTGTATCCTCACCTGCAGTGAAAAACACGAATTCCTTAGCCATGACAGCTTTGACTATAATTGAATCCGGCACTGTACCATTAATGTAACCATCAAGAGATGAAACAACACTTTGATTAGAATTATTGGTACTTATTGGATCATTGCTGCAAGACATAAATGATAAGAATATTAATAAAACCGATACCGGAGTTATCAAATCAATAATTGTATAAACGTATTTGTGTGTGTTCATAATTGTTCATTTAATCAGTATCATTTTCCTTATGAGATTAAAATTAAACATTTCAAGTTTATAAAAATAAACTCCATTCGAAAAACCTTCCCCATTAAACATAACTTCATAACTTCCAGGAGCCAGTCTTTCATTTACAAGTGTTGCAACTTCTCTACCTACTGCATCATAGATCACAAGCTTAACGTCTTGCGTCTCGCGTCTTGCATCTCGCGTAATATCAAATTTAATTTTCGTCACCGGATTAAATGGATTAGGATAGTTTTGAAATAAATTATATTCAAAAGGAATTTCTGTCGAAACTTGTTTAATCGAAGTAACTCCTCCATTTGTTGTATGCATTATCGTACCTGTCCATCCTGCAGCCCACCCGGAATTAGAGTTAATAAAATCAACGAACCAAAGATTTTCAGAAGTGTTACTTAATTGTGAAGACCAGTTCACTCCGGCATTTGTTGTTTTAATAATAGTACCGGCGTAACCTACAGCCCAGCCGGTATTAGCGTTAGCAAAATTGAGCGAAACAATCCGGTTAACTGTTCCGCTTGATTGGCTTGTCCAATTATTGCCTCCGTCAGAAGTATAAAGCAATGCTCCGTTGATTCCTCCTGCCCAGCCTTTAAGCATATCCGTAAAATATATTCCAAAGAGCCAGTTGCTTCCTGTTCCGGAAAGTTGTACCCAGTTATCACCTCCGTTGACTGTTTTGAGAACAGTTCCGGTTGTTGCACTGCCACCGGATATGTATCCGGTTAATGATGTGCTTGAAGATGGGAAATATATACAGCTCAAAGTATTCGATAAAGTGCTTTGTTGTGGAATCCAATTTGCTCCACCTGTTGTAGTTTTGAAAATTATTCCCTGACTACCTGCAAAGTATCCCGTATTAGCATCTGTAAAAAACAGGGAATATATGAATTGCGTAAAACTGCTAGTTTGCATTGACCAGTTTATACCGGAGTTTGTTGTCTTTCTTATAGCTCCGTTTTGTCCTGCTGACCAACCTGTATTTGCGTCAATGAAAAATATGGTGTACAAAAACCCTGTCGCACCGCTTTGCTGTGATAACCAATTTGTTCCGCCGTTTGTTGTTTTGAGAATAGTTGCGTTCTGTCCGCAAGCCCAACCTGTTTGAGCATTTAGAAAATCTATACAGTATAGAAAATTAGTTGTAGAACTTACTTGCCGATTCCATCCTTGAGATTTACTTTGAACATTAAATACAAAAAGAAGACTAATTACTAAAATTATTTTCCTCATACTTGTTGAAATTTATTTTAATAAAATCATTCTCTTCACTTCGCTAAAATTCTCCGTTTCCAATTTATAAAAATAAATCCCGCTCGAAAAATCATTTCCCCTGAATTCCGTTTCATAACTTCCCGGAACCAGCTTTTGATTTACAAGAGTCTGAACTTCTCTTCCAAGGGCATCATAAATAATCAGTTTCACATTTGCCTGCCCCTTCGGGGACGTTTGACGTTTGA
>Ga0180121_10000541_pt1 | contig 15954 bp, 17 predicted proteins | sample AntDrymUQ5402106_2_FD_129676 | JGI IMG/M metagenome (GOLD analysis project Ga0180121, IMG submission 129676) | Polar desert sand microbial communities from Dry Valleys, Antarctica - metaG UQ540 (21.06) (version 2) (version 2) | ecosystem: Environmental > Terrestrial > Soil > Desert | place...
GCATCGGGGACGTCGTCGCGGCCGCCCGCGGTGAGAGTGCCGTCCTCGACTCACGGGTGATGCCCGCGACGTTGCTCGGCCTCGTCGGCCTGCACGGCTCGCTCACCGCGGACGAGCTGGTCGTGCCGCTGCTCGTCCGCCACGTCGGGGACGGGTAGGGGCCGCGCCAACCCCTCGATGGCGCGGCCCCTCCCCCGATCGCGGTGGTCTACTCGGCGTACTCCGGGCACGCCGGCGCGGACGCGTCGTAGGCCGCCGACGTGTCCTTGGCCACTGCCCGCGCCGCGTCGATGCGCCCGTTCCCGAAGCACTCGTCGTAGCCCGGTAGTCCGATGTCGATCGCTGTCCGCTGCAGGATCGACGTGACGGCGTTCGGTGACATCCGGACGTCGCCGTCCCTGCCCGCCTTGCCGAACTGGCTCACGATCAGCGCGGCCACACCGGCGGCGTGGGGGGAGGCCATCGAGGTCCCCTGGATGCAGCCGTTGGCGCCGCCGGGCAGCGTCGAGAGGATCGTCGTCCGGCAGTCACCGGTGCTCCCGTTGCCGCCGGGCGCGGTGACGTCGGTCGGGCCGTCGCCGTAGTTGGAGTACCGCGCCTTCTCGCTCTTGCTGCCGAGCGCCGCGGTCCCGATGACGCCGTCGCTCTCGGCCGGGACCACCTGGCACTCGTTGTCGATCGGGTTGCCGTCGTCGTCCTTCGGGTTCGCCAGGTCCTGGTCGGAGTTGCCGAGGGCCGCCACAGGGGTGACCCCCTGGCCGCGCGCATAGGTGAGCGCGCGTTGTACAGCCTCCTTGACGTCACCGCTGTAGGTGATGCCGTCGACCACCGAGCTGGCGTAGCAGTAGCCGCTCGCGTCGCAGACCTTCACCGGAACCAGGGACACGTTCGGGGCGACGCCGACCACGCCGACGCCGTTGGCCTGCGCCGCGACGGTGCCGGCGACGTGCGTGCCGTGGAACTGGTTGTCGGTGCAGGGGTCAGGGTTGCCGACGCCGGGGCCGGACGGCAGGAAAGTCACGGAGTTGTGCCCGCGCGCGCAGTCGACGTTCGACCCGGCGCCGTCGACGAGGAAGTCGGGATGACGCCCGTCGATGCCCGAGTCGAGGATGCCGACGGCGACCGAGCGTCGCCCGGCCTGCTGGTCGTGCGCCGCGGGCGCGTTGATCTGCGCCATGTCCCACTGCAGCGGCTCGAGCGGATCTGCGGTCTGCTCCGGTGCGTCGCCCCTGTCCCGCGGCGGGGCCGCCATCGGGGTCACGGCCGAGGCGTCGGGAAGGCCCTTCCACCGCCAGTCCGCACCGACCTCGTCGACCAGCGGCGAGTCCGCGAGCGTGCCCACGACCGCCGGGCTTGTCGAGGACACCACCAGCACGCCGATCTGGCGGCTGAGGTCGGTGGCCACCGTTGCCCCGGCAGAGGTCAGCAGCGCCTGCACGGCAGCGGCAGATCCTGTCGCCGCGAAACCGTCCGCGGACTGCGTCCCCTCCAGCGCGACCAGGTAGCGCTCGGGAGTGACGGCGGACCCGGCCGGACCTGCGGTCGCGGAGGCGCTGAGCACGAGGACGGAGGTGGCGGACAGGGGTGCAGTGGCACCGGCCAGGGGGCGTCGGTAGGTGGTGCGCATGCCACGTTCAACGACCGTCGGGAACCGGGGTTACGGGTCTGCTGGCACCATGACGTCGTACACGCCCGTCAGCACGCCTCTCGCATGCAGCCCTGGGGAGCACATGGCCGAGCTCGTCTTCTTCTCCGGCACCATGGACTGCGGGAAGTCGACCCTGGCGCTGCAGATGGATCACAACCATCGCCAGCGCGGCCGCGGGGGCATCATCTTCACCCGGCTCGACCGGGCGGGGGCAGCGACGCTGTCCAGCCGGCTCGGTCTGGCCACCCCGGCGGTCGAGGTGACCGACGAGCTGGACTTCTGGGACGCCGTCGCCGACCGCCGCATCGGCGGTGTGCGCGTCGACTACCTGATCTGCGACGAGGCCCAGTTCTACACACCTGCCCAGGCCGAGCAGCTGGCCCGCGTCGTCGACGAGATGGGCGTCGACGTCTTCGCCTTCGGGATCATGGCCGACTTCCGGACGAGGCTGTTCCCCGGCTCGGCGCGCCTCATCGAGCTGGCCGACCGGGTCCAGGTGCTACAGGTCGAGGCGCTGTGCTGGTGCGGTGCCCGCGCGACGCACAACGCACGCACCGTCGACGGGGTCATGGTGGTGGAGGGCGAGCAGGTCGTCGTCGGCGACACCGACACCGGGGGACACGTCGGTTACGAGGTGCTCTGCCGTCGCCACCACATGCGGCGCATGACCGCCGCCTTCGCGGACGCGCTGGTGCGCCGAGAAGGGTTCTCGCCGGAAGCGTTGCCCTTCGACGTGGCGGCCTGCGCCGTCGCGCCGCGCGTGGTCTCGCCTCTGACGGTCCCGGCGGCGTCGAGCGACCCGAGCGGGTGGTGAAACCTCAGTCGCGTCTGCGGGTGCCGAACATGATGTCGTCCCACGAGGGCACCGGCATCCGCCGGTGCGACCGACCCGAGGCGACGGCCCGGGCCGGCTCCGCGTCTGCCTTCGCTTCGTCTGCCTCCCGGTCGTAGACCTCGTCGGTGACAGCGGCCGTCGCCGGCTCCAGGTGCGGAGCCACCGGGACCGCGGTGAGCCGGCGGACGGCTGATGGCGCCTCGTCCGCCGCGCGCTCGTCACCGGTGTCGTCGACCAGCCACCTCGCCTCGTCGTCGGCGGGTGCGAGGACGCGTCCCCGGGGGTCGAACGCCCAGGTGGCGACCCGGTTACGACCGCCGGCGAGATAGGAAAGCCGGACCGTCCACCCGTCGTCGTCGCCGCGCCACGCGTCCCACTCCACCGCGTCGGGCGCCGCTCCCTGGGCGACGAGACGGAGGTTCACCAGGTCGAGCAGCAACGGTGCCTGCCCCCCGCTCGCGCGCCGGCCCGGGGCCTTCTGCGCCTGCTCCACGACGTGCACGCGTTCGGCGATGACCGGGACGGCGTAGCGCTCGACCCGCTCGGGCGGCATGCCGGTCGCGACGGACACCTCGTCGATGCTGCTGCCGGCCCGGATGCGCGCCTGGATCTCGCGTGGTGTGAGTTGCTTGTCCAAGGCGATCTCCAGCTGGCCTGGCCGGGAACGGTCACTTCGCAAGGCGGCGACGAGCCGCTCGTCGACGGGGATCCGGAACTGCGCGTTGTCGGAGTCTTCGAGAACGAGGTGGGAGCGGTCAGGACTGACGGCGACGAGCCTGAGGTCGATCATCGCTTTCGTCATGGCCCGCCTCCTCCCGGTCGCGTCGCGAGGGCCTCGACGGGGGCGACACTATGCGCCGGCGCGCCACCGGGCGGGGAGGCGCGCCCGGCCTGTCGCCGACTTGTCGACTATCCGCCGACCGTCCGGCCCACCCTCGACGCGTCGGTGGGCGCACATGGGTGGTCACCCGGGGGCAGCCGCCGGTAGACCGTGCCGCAGACCGCCAGCGCACACAGCCCGGATGCCGGCGCGACCAGGAACGCCTCGCCGACCCCGGCCGTGTCGACGAGCCGGCCGGCGAGCCAGGTCGCCGCCGAGAACCCGACGATCAGGCCGGTCGTGGCCCAGGTGAGGCCCTCGGTGACGTTGCTGGTCGGCACCATCCGCTCCACGAGGGAGAAGCCGCTGATCAGCGTCGGTGCGATGCCGACGCCGGCGAGGAAGAGCAGGCCGGCGAGCACTCCGGCCGAGTCCGTCCACGGGAGCGTGGTCACGGTTGCGGTCATGACGGCCGCGCCCAGCAGCAGCCGGCGCCGGGCGCTGACCTTCCAGGTCACGGCGCCGAAGGCGAGCCCCGAGAGCATGCTGCCCCCCGCGTAGCTCGCGAGCAGTGGCCCGGCGAGCACCCGCCGGCCGCTCTCGTCGGCGAAGGCCACTGCGCTGATCTCGACCGAGCCGAAGACCCCGCCGACGAAGGCCATCACCGCCATCAGGGTCACCAGACCCGGGCTGCGCAGGGCCGACGGGTGCGGGGCGTCGTGCGCGGCAGCCGGCGGTTCGCTGCTCCGGTGGGACAGGAGGGCGAGCGTGCCCACCACGACGAGACCGGCCGCGCCGAGCAGCCCGGCCGCGGGGAAGAACCGGGTCGCGAGCACGGTGACGACCAACGGCCCCACGACGAAGATCAGCTCGTCGAGGACCGACTCGAAGGCGTACGCCGTGCGGAGCCGCGCACCCGGGCCGAGCGCGTGTCCCCACCGGGCTCGCACCAGCGACCCGATCGACGGGCCGAAGAGACCGGCCGCCGCCGCGGAGAGGTACAGCGACCAGGTGGGCGCACCCGAGCTGACCAGGACGACGAACAGGCCGAGCCCCACGCTGTGCAGCGCGACGGCCGGTGCGAGCACCCGACGCTGCCCACGGCGGTCGATGAGCCGGGCGATGACCGGTGCGGAGACCGCGTTGACCAGCGCGAAGGCGGCCGAGATCGCCCCGGCGAGGCCGTAGCTGCCGTTCTCGGCCACCACCAGCAGCACGATGCCGAGGTTGACCATCGCGATCGGCATCCGCGCGACGAAAGCGGCGCCGGAGAAGCGCCGTCCGCCGGGCGTCGCCAGGAGGTCGCGGTAGGGCGTGAGCACGCGGGCACGGTACGGGACCACCCGGACCACCCGGACCACCCGGACCACGCCGCAGGGCGTTTGCGAGGATGGCTCGTGACCTCAGGCACCGACGTCTCCCCGTACGACGCCCTGCTGCTCGTCTCCTTCGGTGGTCCGGAGGGGCCGGAGGACGTGCTGCCGTTCCTGGAGAACGTGACGAGGGGGCGCGGCATCCCGCAGGAGCGCCTGCTCGAGGTCGGTGAGCACTACCTCGGGTTCTGCGGGGTCAGCCCCATCAACGCGCAGAACCGCGAGCTGATCGCTGCTCTCGAGGCGGACCTGTCGTCGCACGGCATCGACGTCCCGGTCTACTGGGGCAACCGCAACTGGGACCCGTTCCTGACCGACACCTTCGCGCGCATGGCCGGGGACGGCGTGACCAGGGTCCTCGCCGTCCTGACGTCGGCCTACTCGTCGTACTCGGGCTGCCGGCAGTACCGCGAGAACCTCGCCGCGGCCGTCGCACCGCTGGGCGACCGGGCCCCGCAGGTCGACCGGGTGCGCCACTACTTCAACCATCCCGGCTTCGTGCAGGCGATGGTGTCGAGCACCGTGGCGGCGCTCGACGCGCTGCCCGAGGGCTTACGCCGGGACGCGCGGCTCGTCTTCGTCACGCACTCGGTCCCCACGTCGATGAACGACGCGAGCGGCCCGAGCGGGTCGGCGTACGAGACCCAGCACCGGGACGTGGCCCGGCTGGTGACCGCGGGGGTGGCGGCCGCGACCGGCGCGGACCACCGGTTCGACCTCGCGTACTGCAGCCGCAGCGGCCCCCCGACGCAGCCCTGGCTGGAGCCCGACGTCAACGACCATCTCGAGGTGCTGGGCGCCGAGGGCACCCCCGCCGCGGTCCTGGTGCCCATCGGCTTCGTGTCCGACCACATGGAGGTCAGGTTCGACCTCGACACCGAGGCGCTCGCGACCGCCGGGCGGCTCGGGCTGCCCGTGAGCCGGGCCGCGACGGTCGGCACCGACCCCGGCTTCGTGGCCGCCCTGCGCGAGCTGGTCCTGGAACGTGCCGCGCTGGTGCGCGGCGAGGCGCCGGCCCGCCCCGCACTCGGCCGCCTCGGGCCGAGCCACGACCTCTGCCCCGCCGGGTGCTGCCGCAACGAGCGAGAACCGGACTGCCCGGCGCTGTGCGGAGCCGAGGCATGAGGCAGGAGGACCAGCCACGGGAGGCGCTCCTCGAGGTCGCGCTCGACGCCGCCAAGGCCGCCGCGCGGCACATCGTCGACGCGCGGCCGCTCGGTCCACTGGAGGTCACCGCCACGAAGAGCAGTGCCACCGACATCGTGACGGTCATGGACCAGCAGGCCGAGCGACTGGTCGTGGAGCGCATCACGGCCGCCCGGCCCCACGACGGGTTCCTGGGCGAGGAGGGGGCACAGGTCGACGGGACGTCCGGGGTGACCTGGGTGATCGACCCCATCGACGGGACGGTCAACTACCTCTACGAGATACCGGCGTACGCCGTCAGCGTGGCCGCCCGGGTCGGTGACGAGGTGGTGGCCGGGGCCGTCGTGAATCCGGTCACCGGCGAGACGTGGACAGCTGTGCGCGGTCAGGGTGCCTGCCTCGACGGCCTGCCGATCAGGGTGAACGTGGCGCCGGAGCTCGCGATGGCGCTGGTGGCCACGGGCTTCGGCTACGGACCGGCGCGGCGGGCTCGGCAGGCCCGGGTGCTGCTCACCGTCCTGCCCCGGGTCCGGGACGTCCGGCGGGCGGGGGCGGCCTCGCTGGACCTGTGCGCCCTGGCCTGCGGCCGGGTGGACGCCTTCTACGAGCAGGGGCTCAAGGCGTGGGACCTGGCGGCGGGTGGACTGGTCGCCGAGGAGGCCGGGGCGACCGTGGGCGGGCTGCGGGGCAGGCCCGCGGGGGAGGTGATGGTGGTGGCCGCGCCCCCGGGGCTGTTCGAGGAGCTGGCGGGGATGCTGGGCGAACTGGGGGCCGACGAGACGGACGAGGGTGAGGTCGACCCGACGTGACGGGCGTGCCGCAGCCTTCTCGCACACACAGCGCGCCCCGCCGGAGTGATGCGGGGGTGTCGTCCGGGTGAGCGCGCCGTGAATCCCGGGCCTGGACCTCCTGAGCCGGGACAGGCCGGCGCCCCGCCCGGCCGGACGTGGGGTACGCTCCGCCGTCTCGCGAGGCCGACCAGCCATGGATCACCGAGGGCGATGCATGGCGGCCGTCAGGACGCGGGCACAAAGTGCGCGGCCGGAGCGTTACACGGCCCGCACACCAGACACGTACTGACGACGAACCGAAGACGTGGCCTGACCCACTCTCGGCGAAGGGCTGACATAGACGATGGCGACCGACTACGACTCGCCCCGCAAGACCGATGACGAGATGTCCGAGGACAGTCTCGAGGAGCTCAAGGCTCGCCGCCAGGACAAGTCGGCGAGCGCCGTCGACGTCGACGAGGCCGACCTGGCCGAGTCGCTCGAGCTGCCGGGGGCCGACCTGTCGGGCGAGGAGCTCACGGTCCGGGTGCTGCCGCGCCAGGCCGACGAGTTCACCTGTTCGAGGTGCTTCCTCGTCCACCACCGCAGCCAGCTCGCGACCTCGAAGGGAAACCAGCTGATCTGCAAGGAGTGCGCCGCCTGAGCACGTCCGACCGGCCGGAGGAGGTCGGCGCGCTCGTCGCCCGTCTCACCGACCCGGTGCCGGACCGCAGCAGGGGCGACCGCAGCCGAGACCTGGGCGCACTGACCCGGGTGATGGCCGGCTCGGCGAGGCGGGCCGGGCGGGTGTCCGTCCTCGGTGGCGGTTGGCTGGTCGACCTGCTCGTCGACACGGCACCCCGAATCCCCGTCCGCGACCTCACCACCATTCGCGAGCAGCACCCCGGTATGGGCGCCGACGACCTCGCCCAGTCCCTGATCTCCGGCGCCGCAAAGGGCACTGCGGCCGTGGGAGCGGCGGGCGGTGCCCTGGCGGCCGTGCAGTTCGTGGCACCGCCCACGCTGCTGACCGCCCCCGTCCAGCTCGCGGCCGAGACGCTGCTCGTGGCCGCCATCGAAGTGAAGCTGGTCGCCGAGCTGCACGAGGTCTACGGCGCCGGTATCTCCGGTTCCACCCGCACCCGGGCACAGGCCTACCTGGTGTCCTGGACCGAGCGACGCGGCATCGACCCGTTCGCGCCGGGCCTCCTCCGGCTGTCGTTGGGCGCCGCCGCCAAACGGTCCTTGCGCAAGCGCCTGGTCCGGCGGGCCGGCCGCAACCTCTCGACCCTCGGGCCGATGATGTCCGGCGCAGTGGCCGGCAGCGTCGTCAACCACCGCGAGACGCGGCGCCTCGGCGAGCAGGTGCGCGACGACCTGCGCCGGGTGGCGCAGCGCACCACGCCATGATCGTGAAGGTTCCCACGGCAGGTGCCGGGAGGAGTTCTCACGATCATGGCGCAGCGCGCTCGGCCCGGGCGTCCTCGACGGCCGCGGCCAGCTGGTCCGGGTGCCGGGTGGCGACGAACCAGTACGGCGTGGCGTCATGCGGGTCGACGACCTCGGCCCTGACGCCGGCCGGGACCCAGCCGCGGATCAGGTGGTAGGCCGCCGGGTCCGAGCCGGGGCCGCGGGTGTGCCGCGCCTGCGCACGGTCCAGGGCGCGCACCGTCCCGAGCGCCTCGACCGGGATGCGCGCCGGACCCGCCGTGAGGTGACCGTCCTCGACGCGCACCACCGCCGCGGACCGCACGAGCACCACGGACATCGCCGCACCGGGCACGGCCAGGGCGACCAGACCCGGCACCGGTCCGAGCGCGGCGTAGAACGAGACGCCCAGGGCGAGCGACATGACCCAGACGCCGACCCAGAGGCCGGCGGGGGCGTGGAGCCGCTCGTCGTACGTGCGCATGTCGCCCAGCCTGGCACGACATCGGCGTCGCCTCGCCCGCGCGTCGGGCGGGTAGGGTCGCGCGGGTGACAGCAGGCGAGCGCTCGGCACCCGTCGAGGTGCTCGTCCGGCGGCTCGACGAGGGGTTGCCGCTCCCGTCGTACGCCCATCCCGGCGACGCGGGCGCGGACCTGGTCACGGCGGTCGACGTCGAGCTGGCGCCCGGGGAGCGCTCCACGGTGCCGACGGGCATCGCGATCGCCCTGCCCGACGGCTACGCGGCGTTCGTCCACCCGCGGTCCGGTCTCGCCGCCCGGCTGGGCGTCACCATCGTCAACGCCCCCGGCACGGTCGACGCCGGCTACCGGGGACAGCTCCACGTGACCCTGATCAACACCGACCCCCGCGAGACGGCGCGGTTCTCCCGCGGCGACCGGATCGCGCAGCTGGTGGTCCAGCGCGTCGAGCGGGCGAGGTTCCACGAGGTCGGTTTGCTCCCGGGGTCCGCGCGGGGTGAGGGTGGGCACGGGTCCACCGGCGGGTTCTCGCCCGGTACGACGGCGGGCCGGCCATCAGCGCACGAGAAGACCGAGGTGTGAGCGTGTTCCGACGCCGGCGCCGTGGCGACCCCGACGGCACGGAGCCCCCCGACGGGACAGCCGAGACGACCGACGCCGACAGGCCGGGCGCTGACGACGAGGTCGGCGCGCGGGACGGCGACAGGGGCGCCGACGCCTCGGCCGGGGCACGTCGTGAGCACGGGCCGTGGGACCTCAGCGAGGTCGACGACCCGGCGGCCGGCGGCCGGGTGGACCTCGGTGGCATGTGGCTGCCCGGCAGGCCCGGGCTCGAGGTCCGGATCGAGGCGGACCAGGCCACCAGCGAGGTCGTCGCGGTCACGTTGGTGCTGGCTGATGGTGCCCTGCAGGTGCAGCCCTTCGCGGCGCCGCGCACCGGGACCGTCTGGGACGAGATCCGGGCCGAGATCCGTGCGGGCATCACCAAGCAGGGCGGGACCGCCGACGAGGCCACCGGCCCGCTGGGGATCGAGCTGCGCACCCGGGTGCCCGTGCGGGCGCAGGACGGCAGCTCCGGCGTGCAGCCGGCGCGCTTCGTCGGCGTCGACGGACCGCGCTGGTTCCTGCGGGGTGTGCTGACCGGTCGCGTCGCGGTCGAGGACGGTGCCGGCGACGAGCTGATCGAGCTCTTCCGCGACATCGTGGTGGTCCGCGGCGAGGGTCCCATGGCCCCTCGCGACCCCATCCCGCTGGCGCTGCCGCCGACACCGGTGCGGCCCGAGGACGGCTCGGATGACGCCGACGCCAAGGACTCGGGGGATCTCAAGCCGTTCGAGCGCGGTCCGGAGATCACCGAGATCCACTGACCCCGGGATGTCCCGGCCGCGCCGGTTGCGGGGGCATACGCTGGGCGCATGGGCCAGTCATCCGGCGTCGTGCGCCGGACCGTCAACCGCCTGGCGACCTCGGCCAAGCAGCACGAGGCCGCCGAGCTGCAGAAGGACTGCGTGGACGTCGGCGCCACGCCGATCAGCGAGCTGCCGGACCGGGAGCGGGTCCGCGTCGCCGGCACGCTGCGTACGGTGACGCTGCGGCCGAGGGCGGGCGTGCCCGCGCTGGAGGCCGAGCTCTACGACGGCAGCGGGTCCATCTCGCTGGTGTGGCTCGGCCGACGCCAGATCCCCGGCATCGAGCCGGGGCGGGGGATCGTCTGCTACGGCAGGGTGACCAGGGACGCCGAGCACTCGGTGTTGTTCAACCCCCGCTACGAGCTGCGCCCGACCGGGGCCGAGTGACCTCCCTGCCGTCCCCCGCCGCCGCCTCCGTCGACGCGCGCACCGTCGAGGACGTCGTGCGCACGCAGCTCTCCCAGGCCCTCGGCGGGCGCCGGGGGATGGTCGAGGGTGCGGTGCCGACGCTCGGCTTCACGGTGTCCTACCTCTCGACCCGCGAGCTGCGCCTGGCGCTGGGAGTGGGGATCGCCCTGGCGGTGTGCCTGCTCGCCGTACGCCTGGTGCAGCGCCAACCCGTGCAGTTCGTCGTGAACAGCCTGGTCGGGATCGGCGTCGCAGCGGTCTTCGCGTCGCGTTCGGGCAAGGCCGAGGACGTGTTCCTTCCCGGCATCGTCTACAACGCGGTGTACGCCGTGGTGCTGACGGCCTCGATCCTGACGCGCTGGCCGCTGGTAGGGGTCATGATCGGCTCGGTCACGGGCGACCTGACTGCCTGGCGCTCCGACCCCGGCGTGGTGCGGCTGTGCAGCCGGCTGACCTGGTTGCTCGTGGTGCCCTGCGCACTGCGGGTCGCGGTGCAGTACCCGCTCTACTCCGCCGGCGAGGTGGGCTGGCTCGGCGTGAGCAAGATCGCGCTCGGCTGGCCGCTGCAGGTCGCGGCGCTCGCCGCCATGGTGTGGCTGCTCGCCCGGGGCCGGACGCCCCTGCAACCGGCCCCGGCGCCCATCGACCGCGCCGTCTGACCTCAGCGGGCGTGGGGGGCGAGGAGCTCCTCCAGGGCGGGACCCATGTCGGCGGTGGCCACGAACAGCAGCTCGTCGCCGGCCTCGAGCGGGTCTTCGGGGCTGGGAGTGATCGGACGCCCGCCACGGATGATCGCGACCAGGACGGTGTCCTGGGGCCAGTCCACGTCACCGACCCTCTTGGCGACGACGGGGGAGTCCGCCGGAAGGGTCAGCTCGAGCATGTCGGTGTTGGACTGCTGGAAGGTGAAAAGCCGCACCAGGTCCCCGACGCTGACGGCCTCCTCGACCAGGGCCGTCATCAGCCGCGGCATCGACACTGCGACGTCCACCCCCCAGGCCTCGTCGAACATCCACTCGTTCTTGGGGTTGCTGACCCGCGCGACCGTCCGCGGCACGCCGTACTCCGTCTTGGCCAGCAGGGACACGACGAGGTTGACCTTGTCGTCCCCGGTGGCCGCGACGACCACCTGGCACTCGTGCAGGCCGGCCTCCTCGAGGGAGGTGACCTCGCAGGCGTCGGCGAGCAGCCACTCGGCGTCGGGCACGGACGACTTCTTGATCGCGTCGGGCTCCTTGTCCAGCAGGAGCACCTGGTGGCCGTTCTCGAGCAGCTCTCGGGCGACCGAGCGCCCGACACTGCCGGCACCGGCGATGGCGACGCGCATCAGGTCCCTTCCGGCGAACGCTCGCGGAACACGGACTCGACGGTGTCGGCGTCGTGGTCGCGCATGACGACGTGCACGATGTCACCGTCCTGCAGGACAGTGTCCTCGACGGGCAGCAGACCCTCGCCCAACCGGGTGAGGAAGGCGATGCGCCCACCGGAGGCCTCCTCCAGCCGGCTGACCCGCTCCCCGACCCAGGCCGTGTCGACGGGGACCTCGGCCAGTCGCACCGTGCCGCTCGGGTCCCGCCACTCCGGCTCCGCACCGTGGGGCAGCAGTCGCCGCATCATCTGGTCGGCGGTCCAGCGGACCGTTGCGACCGTGGGGATGCCGAGGCGCTGGTAGACCTCGGCGCGGCCGGGGTCGTAGATCCGGGCCACGACGTTGTCGACGCCGAACGTCTCGCGGGCGACCCGGGCGGCCAGGATGTTGGAGTTGTCGCCGCTGCTGACGGCGGCGAAGGCCTGCGCCTCCTCGATGCCGGCCTCGCGCAGGGTGTCGCGGTCGAACCCGATGCCTGTCACGCGCCGTCCGGTGAACCCCTGGCCCAGGCGGCGGAAGGCAGACTCGTTGGAGTCGATGACCGCGACCTCGTGCTCCTGGGACTCCAGGATGTGCGCCAGCGTCGAGCCGACCCGGCCGCAGCCCATGATCACGAAGTGCACGGGTCGACGCTAGCGCAGCCGCGTGGCCTCCCCGGCCGGGGAGCCCGCGGTCCGGGAGGAAGCCCTAGCATCACCCGTTGTGCCCCAGACGACGGACGCCCTCAAGAGGCTGCTCCTTGGCCGCGCGATGCGCAGCGACCGGCTGGGCGAGACCCTCCTGTCCAAGCGGATCGCCCTGCCCGTCTTCGCCAGCGATGCGCTGTCCTCGGTCGCCTACGCCCCCGACGAGATCTTCCTGACCCTGGGCGTCGCCGGGTTCGCGGCCTACTCCTTCTCCTGGAAGGTCGGCCTGGTCGTCGCCGTCGTCATGCTGGTGGTGGTCGCCTCATACCGCCAGAACGTCCACGCCTATCCGAGCGGTGGCGGCGACTACGAGGTCGCCAACGTCAACCTCGGCCCCCGGTCCGGGCTCACGGTCGCGAGCGCGCTGCTGGTGGACTACGTCCTGACCGTGGCCGTGTCGATCTCGTCCGCCGCCCAGTACGCCGCGTCGACGATCGACGTGTTCCAGGGCCGCGAGGTCGTCGTGGCGGTCTCCGCCGTGCTGCTGCTCATGGCCGCGAACCTGCGTGGTGTCCGGGAGTCCGGGACGGCGTTCGCCGTGCCGACGTACGCGTTCATGGTCGCCATCCTCGGCATGGCGATCTGGGGGTTCTATCGCTACATCTTCGGCGACCTGCCCGACGTCGAGAGCGCGCGGTTCGAGCTCGCGGCCGAGCCGGGCTACGAGGCGGGGATCGCCGGCATCGCCGGCGCGTTCCTCCTGCTGCGCGCGTTCTCCTCGGGCTGCGCGGCACTCACGGGTGTGGAGGCGATCAGCAACGGGGTGCCGGCCTTCCGGGCGCCGAAGTCCAAGAACGCGGCCACCACGCTGCTGATGCTGGGCACCATCTCCGTGACCATGCTGACCAGCATCATCGTCCTCGCGAAGGTCACCGGTCTGCGCTACGCCGAGGACGTCGTCGAGCAGCTGCGCCTCGACGGGCAGGAGGGCGAGGCCACTCGCGCGGGCGTCCGATTCCCGAACGGCGAGACCTACGTCCAGGACCCGGTGATCGGACAGCTGGCCAAGGCGATCTTCGACAACCTGCCACTGATGGCGGGTGTGGTGACCACGGTGACCGGGCTCATCCTGGTGCTGGCCGCCAACACGGCGTTCAACGGCTTCCCGGTGCTCGGCTCGATCCTGGCTCAGGACCGCTACCTCCCCCGTCAGCTGCACACCAGGGGGGACCGGCTGGCCTACAGCAACGGCATCGTCATCCTGGCCGGGTTCGCGATCCTGCTCATCGTGGCGTTCAACGCCGAGGTCACCCGGCTGATCCAGCTCTACATCGTCGGCGTCTTCACGTCCTTCACGTTGAGCCAGACCGGCATGGTGCGCCACTGGACCCGGCTGCTGCGCACGGAGGAAGTCCCCGCGGCGCGTGCCCGCATGAAGCGGAGCCGGGTCATCAACTCGGTCGGTCTGTCGGTCACGGGGCTGGTCCTCGTCGTGGTGCTCATCACGAAGTTCCTGCTCGGGGCCTGGATCGCCATCGCGGCGATGGTGGTCATCTACCTGCTGATGAAAGGCATCCGGAACCACTACGACGGTGTCTCGGAAGAGCTCGTGGTGGACGAGGACGAGCAGGTCATGCTTCCTGCCCGTACGCACGCGATCGTCCTCGTGTCGAAGATCCACAAGCCGACGATGCGTGCCGTGGCCTACGCGCGGGCGATGCGACCGACGACGCTCGAGGCGGTCACCGTCAACGTCGACCCGAAGGAGACGAGGTCGTTGCAGCGCGAGTGGGACCGCCGGGGGATCCCGGTGCCGCTCAAGGTGCTGGACTCGCCGTTCCGGGAGGTGACCGACCCGGTCATCGAGTACGTGCGGGCCATCCGTACCGGCAGCCCGCGCGACCTGGTGACCGTGCTGATCCCGGAGTACGTCGTCGGTCACTGGTGGGAGCACCTGTTGCACAACCAGAGCGCGTTGCGGCTGAAGGGACGGCTGCACTTCACGTCGGGTGTGATGGTGACCAGCGTGCCGTGGCAGCTGGCCAGCTCGGCCGGCCTCGAGGACCGGCCGGAGGGGACGGCGCCAGGCGCGGTCCGGCGCGGCGACCCGGGGCCTGGTAGCGGGCTGCCCTGAGCAGGCCCGGCGAAGGAACAGCGCAAGGGCGGGCCGGCCCCGCCGTACGTCTCGCTGCTGGGACCAGTGTCACGCTCGACGTCGGCCCGGTCGCGCACGGGGGTCACTGCGTCGCCCGCCACGACGGCCGGGTGGTGTTCGTGCGTCACGCCCTGCCCGGGGAGCGGGTGCATGCGGTCATCACCGACGGCAGCTCGACCTCGACCTTCTGGCGGGCCGACGCGGTCGAGGTGCTCGACGCGTCGCCGGACCGGGTCGAGCCGCCCTGCCCGTGGGCCGGTCCCGGACGCTGCGGCGGGTGCGACTTCCAGCACGTGGCGCCCGCGGCGCAGCGTGCCCTGAAGGCGGCGGTCGTCCGCGAGCAGCTGGAGCGGCTGGGCGGCATCGAGCGCGATGTCGAGGTGGAGGAGGTGCCCGGCGCGCCGGGCGGCCTCGGCTGGCGGACGCGGATGCAGTACGCCGTGGACGCCGCCGGCCGGGCCGGTCTGCGCCGGCACCGCTCGTCGGAGGTCGTGCCGGTCGACTGGTGCCGCATCGCCCACCCGCTCGTCGTCGGAACGGGTGTGAGCGGCCTCCGGTGGCCCGGCGTGTCCTCGGTCCAGGTGTCGGCCGCGCTCGATCCGCCCACCGCGCTGGTGCTACCTGACGGGCGGGGACCGGGGGCCCTGACCGAGGTGGTGCGGGATCGGTCGTTCCGGGTGACCGGTGGCGGTTTCTGGCAGGTGCATCCGGGTGCACCTGCTGCCCTGCTGGACGCGGTGCTCGACGGGCTGGACCCGCAACCGGGCGAGTCCGCGCTGGACCTCTATGCCGGTGTCGGGCTGTTCGCGGCGTTCCTCGCCGGGCGCGTGGGCAGGTCGGGTCGAGTGACGGCCGTCGAGTCCGACCGCGTGGCCGTCGAGGACGCGCGCCACAACCTGGCCGGCCTGTCGGCCGTCCGGGTCGAGCGGGGTCGTGTCGACCACGTGCTGCGCAGGCCGCACCTCCGCCGCGCCGACCTGGTCGTGCTCGACCCACCCCGATCGGGCGCCGGTAGAGCGGTCGTCTCGCTGCTGAGCCGCGTGCAGGCCCGGCGGATCGCCTACGTCGCCTGCGACCCGGCCGCGCTGGCGCGCGACCTCCGGTGGTTCGGCGAGCGGGGCTACGGCCTGACCACGCTGCGGGCCCTCGACATGTTCCCGATGACCGCGCACGTGGAGTGCGTCGCGGTGCTGGAGCCCGCCCGGGCCTGACCATGTTATCTTGACGTCGAGATACCTGGTCCCTCGAGCGAGATGAACGCCTCGAGCGCACAAGTGCCAGGATGAGCGGCGGACGAGAGGAGACGGTCGTGGCGAGCACGGGCTTGGACAAGATCGGGCAGGACAGCTTCGGGGCCAGGAGCCGGCTCGAGGTCGGGGACTCGTCCTACGAGATCTACCGGCTCGACGCGGTCGACGGCAGCCGGCGGCTGCCCTACTCCCTGAAGATCCTCCTCGAGAACCTGCTGCGCACCGAGGACGGCGTCA
>Ga0180121_10000542_pt1 | contig 15949 bp, 9 predicted proteins | sample AntDrymUQ5402106_2_FD_129676 | JGI IMG/M metagenome (GOLD analysis project Ga0180121, IMG submission 129676) | Polar desert sand microbial communities from Dry Valleys, Antarctica - metaG UQ540 (21.06) (version 2) (version 2) | ecosystem: Environmental > Terrestrial > Soil > Desert | place...
AGCGCTTACTTTGGCTAACAGTTCACTGGATGGAATTCTTGGTGGAATTGGTTTAAACCCGGGTGATTCACTCGTAGGTCAATGGTCGGTCTGGGCATACAACGCAAGCGATTCATTGAAAGCAACTCAAACTTTTGCTTTGACATTAAAGAGGCAGGCCAAAGGAGATGTTGTAATCGTTTATGATTCAACCCTTACCGCAGGCAGAACATCGAGAGATTCTGTAATAAATAATTTGAACACCTTAAGTGTGACTTACGACTTATACAACAGAAGAGGCAATACAGGAACTGCGTCAATTTCATTCAGAGGTTATAAAAAAGTATTAGTATTAGGTGAAGCCACATCGGTCATGTCGAATGTAGTTAAGGATTCAGTAAAATCTTATTTGAATGCAGGGACATCCGCTGTAAAATCGAAACTTATAATAATTGCAGAAGACGTCGGTTATCACTTAGACAGACCAATTTCAACTTACTATGATCCTACTTTTGCAAGAACAGTCTTAGGGTTTGAATTTATTGCTGACAGACCGGGAACAATCGGAACAAGAGGATTGGTTGGAGTATCAATTAATCCAAATGCTGCCGATAGTACAGCAGGACCGTGGCCAGAACTAATTCAAAGATCGACCACTCTACCGGCATCGCAGCTTTATAATTTATACAGATTCAGAATATTCCCGGATTCAATAAATTCAACGGGAAGAATATCACCAACATACAATGTAGCTATAATAGGTATCGATTTAGAATCATTAAGACCAGCACCTGACAGCCCTCCGGGTTCACCTGCAAGAAGGTTTGTAAAGGGTTCAATGGATTTTGTGGACGGAATTATTACATCAGTTCAGCAAACCGGATTATCAATACCAACATCATATTCATTATCACAAAATTTCCCTAATCCTTTCAACCCGACAACAAAGATAAATTATGAGCTGCCGAAGTCTAACTTCACGACACTTAAAATTTATGATATGCTTGGTAGGGAAGTACTAACATTAGTAAATCAGAGACAGGACGCAGGAAGATATGAAGTAGATTTCAATGCAAGCAATCTGGCAAGCTGTGCATACTTCTACAGATTGGAATCGGGTGATTTTAAAAATATAAAGAGAATGATATTACTCAAGTAAGGACATCTGTCTAAGTCAGTAGGTCAAATCCGCGGCGGCGGAATGCCTTTGACCTACTTTTTGAAATTATGATGGAAGTTATAAATTGACTTGATAGCATTTCAATTCTTAATTCTCAATTCATAATTCTTAATTCTTAATAACAATTCTTCTCGGAGCGATACCGGTTGTATATGTCCTGGTAATGTTTCCATTCGCATCATAAACAATAATACTCCCGTTTACTAGAAAGTTTTTTGCATTGGCAATATAATGTTTTCTATTTTTGCTGTCATAGTTGTAACCGTAATAAAAATTATCGGAAGTATTAAAATTGTTTATAAATACGGACTGTGCTCGAGTTACCATATCGTACTTTGCAATATTGTTAAAGAAAGAAATGAAGTAAATTGTATTGTTATTCCTGTCGACAGCAATATCCTTATCAAAGCCGGATGCAGGCGGATTATTTATAACAAAGGAATCCAACTTGGAATAATTCCCCGGATCCAATTTATAAATAATTCCTGTTGCAGCGCTTCCCGGGCATCCAACTAATAACTTTTCGTCATTAGTTACTGCCAGCGAAGAAGGTTTCTTTCTGACTTTTATCGTTGCTATAACCTGATCAGATGAAGCGTCTATAACTGAAACTGTAGAGTCGGTTCCACCGGCAAAGACACTTGTATTGCAGACAAACACTTTATTTCCGATGCTGATAATTTCCTGAGGATATAGTCCGACATTTACAGTTGTAATAATATTCAAACTATTTTTATCAACGACCGATACATTGTTTGCCGGACCGTTTGTCAGGTAAAGTTTCCCGTTGGCAGAAGCAATTGAGTAGGGGTTCGTTCCGACAGACTGAAAATCCTTAACCAATCCGTTTGAGTCTAATTTATAAATTTTTCCTGCCGATCCGAAATTACCCTGCTCGGTAAGGAATAATTGTCCGTTATCGTTAATTAAACCATCCGGGAATAGCCCTAACGCGCCGGGAGTGAAAATATTTTCAGAAAAGTTATCACTTACCAGATTGTAAAATGATAACTTACTTGAACCGACCGCGCTTCCTCCTTCAGATAATATATAAGCGCCCACAAGAGCATTCACATCAATCGGAGGATTGACAATTTCATCACGATTACAACCGCTTAAGTAAGTAATGCATAAAATTAAAACCAGAAATTTGAAAATCTTTTTCATAATTGTCCCTTTCATTGTTTGAAATTAATTGGTAATTACTTCGAATTTTATTTTCCCTGTTTCGATCATTTTGTTTATGTAAGGAAGACAAAGCTTACAGTTTGAAGCAACCGGTTTAATTTTCCTTAATTCATCAATAGTGCCTATATTATTTTTTTCCATTATTTCTTTCATCTCTTCGAATGTTGTATCATAACAGACGCATTTGGTCACTTCAAATTTCATTGATATAAAAATCTTTTAAAAATCAATTCCTACTCTTATAGGAATATCTTTATCAAAATAATGTTTTACCTTTCTCATTTCTGTGATCAGGTCAGCTTTCTCTTCAAGCTCATCCCACAGTTTATGCCCCGTCATTACAAACTCAAACTTCTTATTCTTTTTCCATAATTCTATAAGTTCGTCAATATCTTCTTTATTAAGTAAATGATAAACTACGGCAGCAATGGCTTCATCTAAAATTAATAGATCCTGTTTACCGTTAATGATAAGATCTTCAGCAATGCGGAGAGCTCTTTTTGCTTCTTTAAAATCTTCTTCCGAATTTTTAAATCTGAATGTCCCGTCTGCATTCATTCTTTCGCAGCCTGTAGAATAAAATTCAACATCGCAACCTGCGTCTTTTAGCTTTCGCAGTGTATTGAGTTCCGCGTAATGTTCGTTAACTCCTTCATAACCCTTATCGAATTGCACTAGCCGAACTTTCAAACCGGCTCCCAGAGCCCGCATAATTAACCCCATAACACATGTTGTCTTTCCTTTACCGTAACCATAGTAAACATGTAGGCAATGCTTATCTTCTGCTGAGAGATGTTTATATCCCTCGATAGTTTTTAGGATCTTTTCTTTATATTTGCTTCCGCCCGCTTTTTTAGCCTCGTCTAATTTTGTCATTATATAATAAGGTTTTAGTATTCAAAGCTGAGATTGATTTTATAATTTCTTAACGGCATCGGATACCCGGAAATAATTTGGTAATCTTTGTTAAATAAATTGTTTACTTCAAGCTTTAGGAGGGTATTGAACTTATCAAACTTCAAGTTCTGGGAAAAATTCAATTCAAACATATCCACTGCCGGAACGAAATTGTTATTTTCGAAGTCCGTAAATCTTTTCCCTGTAAAACTGTAAAAGATGTTCAAACCGCTCTCTTTGTATTTTAAATATATACTACATTTCACAAGCTGATCTGGGACATAAAATATTTGCTTACCAAATGAAGGATCACCGGTGAAGTCCACGCTCTTTTTGAGCGACCGTGTATTTGAATATTTAAATCCTATAGTAGCATTAAAATTTTTTGAAAGATCTTTGCCTGCATTTATTTCAAACATAAAAATATTTGAAGTTGAGCTGCCTATGTTTTTTGGAGTCCACAAGCCGTTTGAATTCGGAGACCATACTATTTTATTTTTTGCTTCAATATTAGTATAGGTGATCTCAAGTATATTTTTGGAAAAAAGCTCAAAACCAAAAATCATCCCAGCGTCAAAGTTCAGAGAACTTTCGGGCTTCAGATTTTTATTTCCGAGATCTTTCCAGTACAGTTCGTTTAAAGTAGGCGATGTGAAATTATTTCCGATGCTTGATTTAAAATTCCAATTCAGACTTTCAATAGGTCTGTAATTAATTCCAAACTTTCCGGTAAACACATATTGATTTAAATCTGAAATATGATCGCACCTTACTGATGGAAACACTTTCAGTAATTTAAAGGGAGAGATTTCAGAAACCAAATAAAAACTTGTCTGTACTCTTATTGCTTTATCTTCAACCTCATTGCTCATCAATGCTGCATAACTGACTTCATAACCGGGTATTATTTCAAGATAGTTTTTCGAGTAATTAATTTGTGAAGAATGAGAAATGTAAATATTTTTATAAAAGCTGTTAGTAATGGTAAGGTCGGAATAGCGTGATAAATTATTTTGAAAATTTATTTGCGACTTCAGATAAACATTTTTTGAAAGACCATTTTCGTATGAAAGAATGTTATTCCAGTTATTATCAAGCTGTGTTGCCTTGGACGCTTCAGAACCGGCTTCAATACCGGGGATATTTCTCATAATATCAGAATAATTTGAAAACAAAATCATTTTTGAATTTGGATTAATCTTAAAATTTAGATTGAAGGAATAGTTGGCGACCTCGTAATTGGAATTGGCTCTTTCTTTGATAATTTTGTCAATACCGTTGTTGAAATAATACTGATAATTGTTTAAAGAAGATTCTTTGGAAAGATTAATATAACAGTTGAAATTATTTGTACTTTTGTTTGCTTCAAAACCGATCTTTCGTTGCTTGTACGACCCAAGTTGCCCGTTAATCTTAAAATAAAAATCCTTTCCGATGCTGTTTTTTGTGATAATATTAACAACCCCTCCGATAGCTTCAGAACCATAAATAGAACTTGAGCCATTATTCATGACTTCAACTCTTTCGATGTTATCTTTAGACACCGTGCTAAGATCGATTTGCGCATTTTGGGAAGAGTTAAGCTTGAAACCATTTAAAAGCACAAGTGTGTGCTCTGCCCCGAGCCCGTTTGTCGAGATGGTACTCAGGGAGCCTCTTCCTCCATATACTTTCAGAAAAACTCCTCCGGCAATCTGTAAAATATCCGATAATGTTTCGCCGTTTTTATTTTCAATTTCTTTGCTACCTATCAGCTGAACCTTCGAAGGGGAAAAAAAAATGTCAGTAGCAATTTTATTGCTGATCACATTTATTTGATCTGTTGTATATTTTATTGAATCTTTGTTTTGAGAAAACCCTGTATCACAAACAAAAATAAAGATTAAAGCTACAAGTAATATTTTATAACTCATTAATATCAAATGATTAATAATATCTTTAAATAGTTTATAAAAAATTTATTAATAAGCAATTTTTTCGCAGCTAAAAAATTTCACTTAAAACAAAAACTCCCAGTCCCTTTTTAAACTCAACGAGGAATACATGATGAGATAAAAAAGAAACAGGGAGTTTCTTCTGAATTGTTCATCTATCTTTTCCCTCGAAGATTTTTGAAGCTAATATTCTGGCAGGTCTCCTGGCTTAAAAGCAATTTCCAAATTGCCTTCCCATTTCTGATGTTTATCAAAAACAGTGGACAAATTCACTTGGTCTTCTTTATTACAGTTGCGGGGACAGCTCCGGAATTAACCGAATTCCCTTTTAATCCCAATACAGATTATTGGAACCAAAATATTTTTTTTAGTAAAAGAACTTTACAAAAATATGTTTTAAAGTTGAAAGTTGAAAGTTAAAAGTTAAAAGTTGAAAGTTAAAAGTTGAATGGTAGAGCTGTGTTAAGTGATATGTTAATATTCCAAACTTTTTAACATTTAACTTTTAACATTTAACTTTTACCTATTTCATAAACTGTTTCACAGCATCAGTTTGAGTTTCTGTCTTTTCGAATATAAATTCATCATTAACCGCATTATAGAACTTTTGTATGAAAAAATTTTTCATAGTTCCGCTTTCATCATAGCTTATCAAATAAACAGAAGATGAGATTCTATCAATAGTAACTTTACTTGATTTTGAAGCAGCAGGATAAAACTGTTCCTCGAGGAATATCTGAAGATCGATGTCATCAATATCCGCAATCTCCTGTACAAGACTTGAACTGAATATTTCTTCAGTAGTCAGATTTGTGTCAGACTCTTCTTCTGTTAAATCTTTCTTTGTAGTTTCTTGTCTTGTATCCTGTCCATTTTCTTTATTGCAGGAAAGCAAAGTTATGGAGATTATAAATATAAAAACTATTTTTAACATTCGGATTAATTACTAACTACTAACTACTAACTATTAACTATTAATTGTTAACTGCTAACTGCTAACTGATAAAACCCATTTCTTTGCCGATATCACCAAACACTTCAAGTATTCTATCAAGATGCTTATCTTCATGAGTTGCCATGTAAGAAGTTCGAAGCATTGCCATTCCGGGTGGCACGCCTGGTGAAATAAATGCATTCACGAAAATTCCTGAATCAAATAATTTTCTCCAGAACGCAAACACAAGATCATCTTCACCTAAAACGACTGGCACAATCGCTGTCCTGCTGTCAATTACATTGAAGCCCATTTCTTTAAATCCTTTTCTCATTTTTTCTGCATTGGCCAGGAGTCTTGTAATTCTTTCCGGCTCAGCTTTAAGAATTTCAAGAGCTGCGTCAGCAGCAGCAACAGATGCAGGCGTGGGAGATGCAGAAAATATTAATGCAGGTGAATGATGTTTAAGATAATTTATAACAGCTCTTTCTCCGCCGACAAACCCTCCGAGGGATGCAAATGTTTTTGAGAATGTGCCCATCACCATATCGACTTCATTAACTAATCCAAAATCAGAAGCTGTCCCTCTTCCGCCTTTGCCTATTACACCTGTGGAGTGCGCATCATCAACTAATATTTTAGCATTATATTTTTTGCACAGCGCAACCATTTTATCAAGTTCTACAATTTCACCCGTTGTTGAAAACACCCCGTCAGTGGCAACAAGCTTTGGCGCATCAATAGGAATATTTTTCAAAACCCGTTCAAGATCTGCCATATCATTGTGTTTATATCTTTTGAATTCTGCAAAGCCACCCTTTGCCATCATGTTGGCAGCCACTATGCATGCATGATTATCCTTATCGGAAATTACAAAATCACCCTTTGAAACTAATGTAGGGATGATTCCCTGTGCGGTCTGGTAGCCTGTAGAAAAAAGCAGCACAGATTCCTTTTCTAAAAAGTCTGCAAGTTTTTCTTCCAACCTTATATGTAGATCTAATGTACCTGTTAAATACCTCGATCCTGAACAACCGGTTCCGTATTCTCTAATTGCATTAACAGCGGCTTCCTTTACTTTTGGATGTGAAGTCAGGCCAAGATAGTTATTTGACCCTGCCATGATGATATCTCTACCTTCGATCTTCACAACGGGCCCTTCATTCGCTTCAATTGCTCGGAAATATGGATAAACTCCCGCTGCTTTTACTTCATCGGCTCTTGTAAAATTATAACATTTCTCAAAAAGATCCATTTAATTATTTTAATTTGTAAAGTTAGCGTTTTGAACATAGAAAATACGAATTATAATTTTTAACTTCTATTGAAAATCAAATCAAATTATTGAAAGCATTAATTACAGGTGCTACTGGCTTTGTAGGGAGCCATTTAGCTGATAAGTTATTGGAAAAAAATTATGAAGTGTACTGTTTACGAAGGAAAACCTCTTCTACAAAATGGCTCGACGGAAAAAATGTAAGATATGTTGATGGTGATTTATTCTCGAATGAAGCCCTTGAGAAATGTATAAAAGAAATGAATTATATATTTCACGTGGCAGGTGTTGTAAAAGCAAAAACCAAAGAAGGATTCTTTCATGATAATTACGAATCGACAAAAAATCTCCTAGAGATTACCAACATAGTTAATCCAAACATTAAAAAATTCATATTTGTATCATCACTAGCTGCTACCGGTCCTGCTATGACTGAAAAACCGACGGATGAAAATACCAAACCCGCTCCTATCACCACATACGGAATCTCAAAACTCAAAGCAGAAGAAGAAGTTCTGAAATACAAAGATAAATTTCCGGTTACAATAATAAGCCCTCCGGCAGTTTTTGGGCCGAGAGATACAGAAATATTAATTTATTTCAAAACATTTTCACGGGGTCTTAACAGCATTATCGGATTTGATGCAAAGTATTTAAGCCTGGTTTACGTTGAAGATCTTGCTGACGGAATAATACTCGCAGCTGAAAGCGATAAGGCTAATGGCCAAAAATATTTTCTCAGCTTTGATAAAGCATACAATTGGGATGAAATAGGTAATATCACATCAAAGCTCCTCGGTAAAAAAGCCATAAAGATTCGGCTTCCGCATTCGGTGGTTTATTCTGTCGGATATCTTGCAGAGTTATTTTCAACTTTTTCAAGAAAACCCGCAACTTTGAATCTTGAAAAATGCAAAGACATTACACAGTTGAGATGGGTTTGCTCAAATGAAAAAGCTAAAAGAGAGCTTGGTTTCAAGCCGAAATATACTATTGAGGAAAGCTTTAAGAAAACGATCGACTGGTATAAAGAAATGAAATGGATCTAGCCAGAATTGGAATTTGGAATTTCGGATTTGGGATGTCTTTGATTTTTGCAAACCTCGTAGCACAGACTATTAGTCTGTGAAAGTTTCTCGTAGCACAGACTGTTAGTCTGTGAAAGTTTCAGTTTTATTAATTACAAATTTATAAATTCCCATTTGAAAAAATATCTAAACACAGTACTTAACGAAACATTTCAAAAGTTAAACTTTCCCGCCAAAGAGATTCAATTCGATAAGCCGAAGGAGGAAAAGTTTGGAGACCTTTTTACTAATGTAGCGATGCTCCTTGCAAAAGAATTAAAATCTCCTCCCAGAAAAATTGCAGAAGAAATAGTTAACAATCTTCAGTATGATGAAGACCTTATTGCAAAAGTTGAAATAGCAGGAGCAGGATTTATTAATTTTTTCATTGCGAATAATTATTTCAAAAAAATAATTTCCGAAATATTCAAAAAGGAATCTGATTTTGGAAAGTCTGACTTATACAAAGGGAAAACTGCAAATCTCGAATGGGTTAGCGCCAATCCAACGGGGCTTCTTCACGCAGGACACGGCAGGCAGGTTGCATTTGGAAAAGCAATTGCAAATCTTCTTGAATGGATTGGTTATAAAGTTGACAGGGAATATTACTACAACGATGCAGGAAAGCAGATGGAAGATCTTGGGAAGTCAGTGTATGCAAGATACATGCAGATGATGGAGTCTGAATTTCCGTTTCCGGAAGCCGGCTATGCAGGTGAATACATAAAGGAAATTGCAAAGATAATTTATGAAGAAAAAAAAGATACTCTAAAGAATTCTGAAGATCTTGCATACTTTAAGAAAATTGGTGAAGTATATAATTTTGATCTAATTAAAAAGACCTTAGACAGGCTGAAAGTTCATCACAATATCTTCTTCAATGAAACTTCACTCTACGAAAATTCAACAATAAAGAAAACTCTCGAAGAACTTAAATCCAAAGGGCTTTCATACGAAGAGGATGGCGCAGTCTGGCTGAAGATGGATTCTAAGGAGGGCTTTCAGAAAAATAAAGTGATTGTAAAGTCAACAGGGGAGCCGACTTACCGTTTGCCCGATATTGCTTATCACGTTGATAAAATAAATCGGGGATATGATCTTATCATTGATATATTTGGCTCTGATCACGGTGATACTTATAAGGAGGTTCTTTACGGAGTGAAGTCTTTAGGTTATGACTCCGAAAAAATAAAAGTCATCATTCACCAAATGGTAACTTTTAAAATGGGTGATGAGTCTTTTAAAATGAGTAAGCGAAGCGATAAGTCTTATCTCCTTGATGATCTTATGGATGACATAGGTGTTGATGCGACTCAGTTTTTCTTTGTAATGCGCGGAGCAAACACACATCTTGATTTTGATATTGCCTTAGCAAAAGACCAATCGGAAAAAAATCCTGTTTACTATCTGCAGTACGCATACGCAAGGATCTGGGGAATTCTCAGAAATGCCGATGAACATATTCCTGAATACAAAACTGCTGACGTTGATAAATTGAATTTAGATCTGATAAAGACCGAAGAAGAGATTAAACTGCTAAAAGTTCTGACAAGGTTTCCGGAAGAAGTATTAAGCGCCGCAAATAATTATGAGCCTCATAAAATTATTACTTATCTCAATGAAGTTGCTGAGAACTTCCACAGGTTCTATCATAATAACAGAGTGGTAGAACAAGAAAATAAAGAACTTTCAATCGCACGCTTAATGATCTGCACTACGGCTAAACAAGTCTTGAAAAATGGATTTGAGATAATCGGAATCAGCTCGCCTGAAAGAATGTAAACTCAGTTTCCCTCTTCTTCTAAACAAAGTTATAAGCATAAAATGTAAATTTTAAAATGGAAATTTAAAATTTACAATTTAAATTTTAAAATTTACCATTTTATTGATCGGTGATTGTCAGCCTCAAAATGTGAGTGCTTCCATATACTTCCGGATAATACATCAGCATTCCCTTGGCAGGATTAACGCTATACTCTCCTGGGATTTGTGCGCGCAATATATATGAGAATTCATATTCTCCCTTGCTCATGTAAGTAGCAAAGAAGGTTACACGATTGTCTCTTATTTCTTTATCCGCGTACCACCATCTCCAGTAGTAATAAGGATAACCAATATAATTCGTTTCATCTTCAATTGTGAATGCCCAGTCATCTTTTATAGCTTCAACACCCGATGGGAGCGGATCTTCGAGCATGAAATATTGATTGTCCTGATCTTTGGAATGCACCCTGATCTTAACTAATATTTCATCGCCGGATTTTACATTTCCATCAAAGGATTTTTTACGATAAGTGATCTTGTCTTCTGAATAAGAATGGTATTTTTCCAGCTTAAAATATTCTTTTTCAACTCTAAACCCGTCTTCACGCGGAGAAATATTTTCCTGTGATAAATAATACGTCGTATAAGATGAGAAATAAACCTTGCCTGAACCGTTCTTTTCTATTTTGATCTCATTTTGGCCGGACTTAAGCTTGGTGTTATCTATTCTGATAATTTCATCCTTTTTGAAAACATCATCTTTTGTCATTTGTTTTTCAAAAACATTCTGACCGTTTACAAAAACTCTAACAGAATAATTTGGAGCAAGCTCATTCGAATTCTTTAAATAATCCACCATCGCATATATTATCATTGCAGTCTCCTGTGTATTTCTCCATGCCATCCCTTGTCTCTGCATCATTAGCCATCTAACAACTTTTTCTTTTAACTCCGAACCTTCATTTATATTCACAAGCGCTTTCAGAGCCATTGTAGTTGTCTGAACTTTATCATCCTGCCATCTGTAATTAAACTCTTTTCCTTCCCAGAATGCTGCACCTTCTCCGCTTGTCTTTACGTTCTTTTCCAATTTGGATAATTCTTCCTGCGCGTTTTTATCATTTCCAATCAGCTTCCACGTCATTGCAATTAAACTCCTTGCATAGTCATTAATTTCCGATGAAATAATTTTATCAATATTTTTCTTAAAAAGTTCTTCATCTTTTTCTTCGGCAACTGCTAACGAATAAAGCATATAAGCTCTTGTAGTTGCATCGAGATCTTTATTGTTAAGATGAGCCTTGATAGAAGAAATTCCTCTTTTAAAAATTCCGTCCCTGACTTCATAGTTCGCCTGCTTTGCAAGTGACAAACCGTAAACAACATAAGCAGACATAAAAGGATTTGACTGATCATTTTGCCACCAGCCCCAGCCGCCGTCAGAGTGCTGAAAGCCGTAAAGTCTTTGCAAACCTTTATCAACCATCTTAGGAAGATCTTTCTGTGTAGTTGCACTTATCGGAGCTCCTAATTTTTCAAAAGCATTTGCAACGATAACTGTAGGAAGAAATCTGCTCATTGTCTGCTCAACACATCCGTATGGATAACCTATAAGTTCATCAAGTGATGTAAGAATTGTAGATGCAAGAGAAGGATCGACAGTAAATTTCATTTCCGAGCTTCGTATATCAGTCGCCTCTGGTATGTTTACATATTTTATTTCTGTTTTAAATTCATCAGAAAAATCTGCAATTACATTTGCATCTATCTTAAGACCTTTCGGCTGAAGTGGGATTTTTATTTCAACTGCGTCAGATTCTTCATTAGTCAATGCCTCAGCGTATAACTTTGCTTCACCTATTGGCTGAGTAACTTTAATTTTCCAATCGATTCTGACATCAGTGTTAGGCGCAATGCTGAGTGTCTTCTCAATATTACCATCTTGGAGTAAAACATTTTCAGCTGAAAATTTAACTTTCGTCTGTTTAGTAGTTTCGAGATAATTATGAATGATAGTCGAAATTGTAACTTCATCATTCTCCTGCAAAAATCTTGGAGTTTCCATTCTTACAAGCAAATCTTTTCTCGTAATAACAGTCGATGTCATTTGCCCAACTTTTGTATCTTCTGTAATCACTCTTGAAGTAATTCTCCATGTTGTAAGATTATCCGGATAAGTTACATTAACTGTAGCATAACCATTTCCGTCTGTCATTGAATAGGGCGACCAGAAAATTGCATCGCGAAAATCTGAGCGGAGCTCAGGAGTTACTAATTTATCATTATCCATTTTCTTTTCTGTCATCGACGTTGGTGTAGGCATTCCGTCGGTAGCCATTGTTGATTCGTCGGTTCTTCCATTTCTTAATTCGCCCTGATCAGTAACGATTTCGTTTGTCCTTGATGCAATATTGTTTATTTCCTCCAGGGATTCGTCGTCAGAATTATATACTAATTTTACTTGTCGTGTCTCACCCTTTTGTAATTTAATTTCCATCGATCCTTCTCGATCCTTTCCTTTATGATAAACTTGAATTGTATATTCTCCTTCAGGAAGTTTAAATTCAAAGTTACCGTCCTGATCTGACACTGCTGCCTGGTAATCTTCATCTATTACAATGATTGCGTTGCCAATCGGAGTACCGCTATTTCTAACCAGTCTTCCTTTAACGGTTGCAAGATCTCTGTCGCTCATGCTTGTCAGATTGAACTTTTCATAAATTGTGATTAATCTTGAATTACCATTGCTGTTGTTATTGCTGTTGTAAGCAGTCGAAACACTTGCATATCTTCCTCCATAGAAAAATTTTCTTATATCTTTTGTGTTGTCTTCTTTTATGGAATAAATACTTTCATCAACGATGCCAATAGCTACTTCAGCGTTGCTGACGGGATTTCCAAAATTGTCGATTACTCTTACTTTAACCTCCCCGGTTTCTTTTGGCTTATAGATCAGCTTTGACGGGTCGATCTGCACTGACAAAAATTTTTCTTCCGGAATAACTAGAACAGATTTACTTGAATTGTAGAAAGCGCCGTTATAAACATAATTTACATTTATCTCAAAGTTAGAATTGTATTTATCTGTGATTGGAATATCTATTATCTTTGATGTGCCTGTGAATTTTTCAACCTGATAAGAAAGTATGTCATCGGTGTTTGTCGTAACAAGAACATCAACATCAGAATTTGTCACTAAGATCAATGCTTTGCATACTTCACCTTTTTTGTAATTGTCCTTGTCGGGAATTATCTGCACCCCGCCTGACTGATTGTAATACCACCACATATCACCCTTTGAAACATAAAAGTATGTACTGGCTGTGATTTGATTTCCCCTGTCATCTTTCGCTTTTATCTCGACTGAATATGCACCTTCAGAATTGTCGTCACTTATGTCATAAGTTACAATTCCTTTTCCGTCTTTCTGAGTTTTACCGACCAGGGTTTTTATATAATCTTTTTTTTCCTTATAATCCCGTTCCCATATCGATCTGTAAATCGTAGCTTCAAAATCTGTCTGAACCGGTTTATCCGAAAAATCATTTGCAATTACTTCAATATTAACGCTTTCGTTTGGCTTATATAAATACTTATCGGTCTTTGCATTCAGATAATATCCTCCTCGTGTTACAAATGCCGTTGCAGTCCCTGATATTTCTCTTCTCGATTTATCTACAACTTTTGCCTGAACAATATATTTATAATCCGAATCAAAATGGTAAGGTCTGTACCAACCCTCATAATTATGTTCTGTTTTGAAGTCTTCGTTAATATCGTATTCAATATCAAGCTTACCATCACTGTTCAGTTGGCCTTTCCCTGAATAAATAAATTCTGCTCCTCTGAATTCCTGATTATCATTTTGATTTTCATAATAGTCTTCATACCACCACGCGTATTCCGAAAACATCCACCACGGTTTGTAGTACCTTACCTTATAAATATTATATTCAACCACTGCATCGGTAACAGGGCTGCCAAAAAAATATTTTGCATCAATCTCAGCTTTCATTTTGTCCTTACCGAAATACTGACTCTTATCTGTTTTAACCGTTACTTTATATTCGGGTTTCTTGTACTGCTCAACGGTAAAGTTTGCAGTATAAGAATTGTTTTCATCGATGTTGGCATATATTGTATAATTTCCGAGGGCGCCTTCTTCTTCTATTTTGTATTTTCCGTCAAAGCTACCCATATCATTCGTCTTTCGAACCTCTTTATAAACTTCCGCGCCTTTAGAATCTTTTATAATTACGGTTAGCTCTTTGTTTTCTAAAGGCTCAAGTTTTGAATTTGAATTCTTTCGGATTGTTCCTTTAAAATTTACTTCAGAATTAGCTCTGTAAACCGGTTGTTCGGTAAAAATGTATGTATAATATCTGCTTGTTGAGTATCCGAAATACAAATAAGAATCCGATACAACTACATCTTCATCATGACTGCCAATAATAATTGGTATCATATTTTCATCATTGGAATTTCCCGGGTCATCATTTATTGGCTGGTAATACATGCCGTTTAATGTTTTCCCATCACCAATTTTTTTTGAGCCGAGAAAAAAACTTAAGTTGGCATTATTAACAGGTTTTCCGGACTTTCTTTCAACGACATATCCGAGCATCGAGCTGTTACCGGCCTTTGAAATAACCCCAAGATCTGAAACTATGAATCCACAGTAAGCAACTTTATTTGCCGCTGTAACTTTTACTAAATAAGCTCCTTTAGAATTTATATTTATTGGAACCGTTTCGTTAAAATACCAGTAATTGTAATCGTTTTTCTGCCTTAGAATTTTATCGAAAGAATAAACCTCCTCGGTAACTGAAAGCAGATTTATGCTGTCTTTGCTGAGAACATCTAAATTATATCTTGAAGATTGATTTGAGTAGAAAGCATTGATGTCTTTTATTCTGAGAACCCCAAAATTGAATGTGACCCCATTATTCTTCTTATCTTTTTCGGAATAATCATAAGAGTAAATATTCAAATCAATTTTATCACCGGGAAAATACAGGTGAGCAGTTGAGATCGAGAAGTTTATTCCCTTATTCTGAGCAATTAGGTTTACATTCGGTGAAATAAGAAAGGTCAGAAATGTAAAAAGAAGCGCGGCAGTTCTCAAAGTTGGGTTTTTCATTTTATAAAATTAAAATTTTAGAAATGATTTTTAAATTTTAAAAGTTGAAATTAATACTTAGATTAATTTAAGCACAAACAAACGACACAACTTATAGACAATTACAAAAAAAAAGTTCCAAAATAGTTTTATGAATTTTTCAAGTTGACGGCTTCTAATTTATTAAAAATTTTTTCCGCCACGAATTACACGAATTGATTTATTTATTAATTTTTGTTAATTCGTGTTAATTTGCCTGCCTGCTGCAGGCAGGTGAAATTCGCCTGCCTGGCGTCAGACAGGTGGCAAGCTCTTAATTTCATTGCTGAAACAGTTAACATGAAACAAATTAATTTTAGAAATCTAATAAATCTTGTAAATCTGAAAAATCTAAAATGCTTAGCGAATTAATTAAACAACCCTTCCTTGGATTTGAACCTGAGGCTTTGAAATTCTTAAAGTCTCTTGCAAATTCAAAGAACAACAACAAAGTCTGGTTTGACAAGCACAGGGAAGACTATGATTTATATTTAAAAGAACCGATGCGGGATCTCATTGATAATCTTGCTATCGAAATAAATAAAATTGATCCCGACATTGTAGTCAATTAT
>Ga0180121_10000543_pt1 | contig 15946 bp, 13 predicted proteins | sample AntDrymUQ5402106_2_FD_129676 | JGI IMG/M metagenome (GOLD analysis project Ga0180121, IMG submission 129676) | Polar desert sand microbial communities from Dry Valleys, Antarctica - metaG UQ540 (21.06) (version 2) (version 2) | ecosystem: Environmental > Terrestrial > Soil > Desert | place...
ACCATGGGCAACTAGGTGTCGGCCCCCGAGTCCCGAATGGGGGTTCCGTTGCCACCCGTGGTTGGAACCTGTGTAACCTAGGCCGCGAAGACTCGAAGGAGAGCTCACTTTTCGAGTCAGATGGGGGTTAATGATGGGCCGGGTTCTGGGGCGTCGTCGCGGTAGCGTCGAAATTGTCGTTTCGGATCGAAGCGGCGATCAGTCGACCCTCGGCGGCGAGCCGACCTCCGGCGGTGCGTTTCCAGGTGGAGCGCTTGGTCGCATCGACGAAGTTCGTGGTTGCCGGCCCAGACACCGAAGGGAGGGGCGAGCCGGAGTTCACCGGCTGACTTGGGATGCGATTTCCGCACCGACACCCCTTCCGGGTACTCGGCGCGATTGCGGTCTTGATCCTCGTCGGCGGCACCGTGGTGGCGCTCGTCGGATCCCGTGGATCGGCTGCAGGCGCTCCCACCGCCCTCCCGGGCCCGCGGGATCCGGCGTTCGTGGTTCGCGACCCGGCCAAGCTTCCTGGCGATCCACATCTGGCGATGTGGGCATCCGTGGACCGCGCGGCGGTCGCGCGGCAAGCGCCGCGCCTCGGTGCGGAGTCGGTGGCGCGAGTGAGTGAGTTGACGCCCGAAGGGACCGGAAACATCGTTCAGGTCCTGGGCCGGGAACGCCGATCAGGCGTGCTCTGGCTCGAGGTGATCCTGCCCGCCGGAGCCGCGGAGCTCCGGGGATGGCTCCCTCGCTCGGTGCTGGGCGGCTATCACTTCGTCCGCACCCGGCTCGTCGTGGACCGAGATCGCCTGCAGGCGACCCTGCGACGAGATGGTCGGGTGATCTTCCGTACGGTCGTCGGCATCGGCCGGCCCGGGGCACGGACGCCGCCCGGGGAGTTCTACGTCCGCGACCGTCTCACCCGGTACGCGAGTCCGCAATACGGCCCGATCGCCTTCGGCACCAGCGCCCGCTCCGATCAGCTCACCGACTGGCCGGCGGGTGGCTTCGTTGGGATCCACGGCACCGACCGTCCGGACCTGCTTCCCGGCGCGGTCTCTCACGGCTGCATCCGCATGCCGAACCCCGCCATCCGCCGACTGAGCCGTCTGATGCCAATCGGAACGCCATTGACGATCGAATGATGCGCCGGACGACCCTTCTCGCAGCGTTGGCCGCAATTTCGTTGCTGTCCGCAAGCGGTACGCATGCGGCCGGGGCCCCGGGAGCCGACGATGCTGCGGTCGCCACCGCCACCTCCGAGCTGCAGGAGGAGTATCCGCTGCACGCGCCCGGTTCCGCTTCGCCGAACCCCGGCCCCGGCGACGAGGTTCGCTCATCCCCAGCCGAGCAGGTTCGCTCACCCGTCGCCGAGCAGGTGGGCTTACCCGTCGCCGAGCAGGAAGGGGATGGGTGGCCCCTGACCTCGTCGCTCGCGATTGCCCTCCTTCTCGGACTCTGCCTCGCCGCGCTCGCCGCGAGGCTGGCCGCTCGACAGATGGCCCGGCGCGTGGCAGCGGAGGTACCGCCTCGACCGCGTCACCAGGTCTCGGCGCTGACCATCGGGCTGGCCTGGCCGGCCTTCCGCTACTGCGACCACCGCGACGCTTTCGTGCTGCGGCTGATCGGGGACGGCTTCGGCCCGGTGCTGGTTCGAGACCCGGTCGACTGAGGCGATCCGCGAAGTCCCTTAGATTGGGGCCTGGTCAAAACCGGTGTTGCGACGGGCCCCCCGGATGTAGGGTCCGACGATGGGGTTCCTGACGCCTGACCTACCCTCGTTCGACCCCGCCGAATGGAAGGCGAAGTCGCATCTCGAGCGGATCAAGCCGCTCGCGCAGGATTGGGCGGTGAACGGGTTCGGAACGCCCTACGCCGTCTACCTGCTCTACGTCGCCAAGCTCGTCATCTTCTCGCTCGGGGCCGCGTGGGTGATCGGGCAGACAACGCCGGGCCTGGGCGGTCTGGGCAACTTCGGCGACTGGTGGACCGAGCCAATCGTCTTCCAGAAGCTGGTTGTCTGGACGATGCTCTGGGAGGTGATCGGCCTCGGCTGCGGCTCGATGCCGCTCACGTTCCGCTTTGCGCCGATGATCGGCGGCATCCTCTATTGGCTGCGACCGGGGACGGTGCGACTGCCGCCGTGGCCGGAGAGGGTCCCGCTGACGGCCGGCTCGCGGCGCACCCTCCTCGACGTTGGCCTCTACGCCGGGGTCCTCCTCGCGCTCGGCTACCTGCTGTTCGCCGGCGAGGAGCCCCTCGCCGGATTCGCGGCGGGCCGGCTCGACCCGGCCGCGATCGGAGTCGCTCTCGTACTGCTGGCGCTGCTCGGCCTTCGCGACAAGGTCTCGTTCCTCGCCTCCCGCCCGGAGGTCTACGGCTTCCTGCTGCTCGTCTTCCTGTTCCCGATCGGCAACATCTTCGTGGCCTCTCAGTTCGTCCTCTTCTGCATCTGGTGGGGAGCCGCCGCGTCGAAGCTGAACCGCCACTTTCCCTTCGTCGTCTCGGTGATGATCTCCAACACCCCGTGGAACCGGTCGCGGAAGGCGAAGGCGAAGCTCTGGCGCGACTACCCCGACGACATCCGCCCCTCGCGCTACGCGGCCCTTGCCGCGCACGCCGGTACCGTGACGGAGTTCGGGCTGCCGCTCGTCCTGCTGCTCTCGAGCGGTGGCACGATCGGGGCGCTTGCGGTGATCGGGATGATCATCTTCCACATCCACATCACCTCGACGTTCCCGCTCGCCGTCCCGCTCGAGTGGAACCTGTTCATGATCTTCGGGCTCCTGTTCCTATTCGGCGAGTACGGCGCCGTCCCGTTCTCCACCCTCGACGATCCGCTGCTGATCGCGATCCTGGCGGTGGTCGGCGTCGGCATTCCGATCCTCGGGAACCTCCGCCCGGACCTGGTCTCGTTCCTGCCGGCCATGCGCTACTACGCGGGCAACTGGGCGACCAGCCAATGGCTCTTCCGCAAGGACGCGGGTGCGGAGGAGAAGCTCGACCGCGACGTATACAAGGTCGCGCCGATCGTCGTTGAGCAGCTCGTAAAGTTCTACGACCGCGAGACGGCGGAGCTGATGCTCAACAAGGGGCTTGCGTTCCGCGCGATGCACTCCCACGGCCGGGCGCTCAACGGGCTGCTTCCGCGGGCCGTGGATGACGTCGAGGCCTACGACGTGCGCGAGGGCGAGTTGATCTCCGGCGTCGTCAACGGGTGGAACTTCGGCGATGGCCACTTCCACGACCGCCAGCTGCTCGAAGCGGTGCAGGAGCAATGCGGGTTTGCCGAGGGCGAGCTGCGGATCGTCACGCTCGAGTCGCAGCCGGCGAACGTGCAGCGTCAGCGCTACCGGATCTACGACGCGGCCTCCGGCCTGATCGAGGAGGGCAACGTCGAGGTGGCTGCCATGGTCGAGCGGTTGCCGTGGCTCGACGAGGCCTGGGATTTCCCGGTCGAGGTCATTCGCTCGCGCGCGGCGTCGCCGGTCGCCGAGCCCGCTGAATCAGTCACGCCGCTGGCGTGAGCGACGCCATCGTCGTCGGCTCCGGCCCCAATGGGCTGGCCTGTGCGGTGGCGCTCGCGCGCTCGGGCCTCGAGGTCACGGTGCTCGAGGCGGCCGACGAGATCGGCGGCGGGACCCGCACGAGCGAGCTGACGATCCCGGGCGTCCTCCACGACGACTGCTCGGCGGTCCACCCGATGGCGGCGGGGTCGCCGTTTCTGAACTCGCTCGATCTCGGACGACACGGTCTCGAGTGGTGCTGGCCCGAGATCGACCTCGCTCATCCCCTCGACGGCGGCCGCGCCGGCGTCCTGCGGCGATCGATCGACGCCACGGTGGCCGGGCTGGGCGCCGACGGTCCCGCGTGGCGGCGCCTTTTCGCTTCCCCCGCCGCCTCGTTCGACGGTCTCACCGAGGACCTCCTGCAGCCGGTCCTCCACGTGCCGAAGCACCCGGCCGCGCTCGTCCGTTTCGGGCTGCCGGCCCTGCTCCCCGCCACCGTCCTGGCGCGAAGCTGGAAGGGGGAGCCGGCACGGGCTCTGTTCGGTGGGGTCGCCGCGCACGCGCTCGCACCGCTCACGCAGCTCATGGGCTCGTCGGTGGGGATGGCGCTGACGACCGCGTGCCACGCGTTCGGCTGGCCGGTCGCGCGCGGCGGGTCGAGCGCGATCACCGCGGCGCTCGCGTCGGTGCTCCGCGAGCACGGCGGCAGGATCGAGACGGGCGTCACGGTCCGCTCATTGGCCGAGCTCCCGCGGGCGGACGTCGTCGCATTCGACCTGGCGCCTGGAGCGGTCGCCGAGATCGCCGGCGACTTGCTGCCGCGCCGAGTCGCCCGCGCCTACCGCCGCTACAAGCACGGCCCCGGCGCGTTCAAGGTCGATCTCGCGGTCGAGGGGGGTGTGCCGTGGACGAACGAGTCGGCCCGCCGCGCCGGGACGGTCCACGCGGCCGGGTCGTTCGAGGAGGTCGTGGTCCAGGAGCGCGAGATCAACCGCGGCCGGATGCCCGAGCGGCCGTTCGTCCTGGTCGCCCAGCAGTACCTGGCCGATCCGAGCCGGTCGGCCGGAGACGTCTGCCCGATCTGGGCGTATGCCCACGTCCCGAATGGCTACGACGGCGACGCCACCGAGGCCCTGATCGATCAGATCGAGCGCTTCGCCCCGGGGTTGCGGGAGCGGATCGTCGGGCGGTTCGTCCGCTCGACCGCCGAGATGCCCGCCTACAACGCCAATTACGTCGGTGGCGACATCATCACAGGGGCGAACACCCCCTGGCAGACCACGATCAGACCGCGCTTCGCCCTCGACCCCTACAGCACCGGCATCCCGGGAACCTTCATCTGCTCGGCGGCGACCCCGCCCGGAGCGGGCGTCCACGGAATGAACGGCGCGAACGCCGCGCGCTCGGCGCTCAGATACCTGCGGCGGGATCCCTCCACTTCGTACCCGGCCCCGTCGGTTCCCGCCACCCGCTGAAGGCAGGATCGGGGCAGCGGTCTACGCCCGCGAGAGGGTCGTCGAACTCTGTTTCCCTCGGCGCCTCGCCGGGTGGGTTGGCAGGAGCATCGAGATGACCCCCGCCGCCAGGACGAACAGCGTCGAGGCCCACAGGCACGCCGCGAGGCCGAACAACCCGTAGAGCAGCCCCGAGAGCACCGTGCCGGTCAAGCGCCCGCCGGCGTTCGCCATGTAATAGAAGCCGACGTTCATCGCGACCTTGCCGTCGTCCGCGTAGGACAGGATCAGGTACGAATGGACCGCGGAGTTCATCGCGAAGATCACGCCGAAAACGATCAGCCCGACGATGAGCACCGTCGCCGGATCGAGCCCCGCGGTCAGCGCGATCGCGGTCCCAGCCGGAAACGCCGCCAGGACGAACGCGAGCCAGGTCGCCGTCGCACCGTCGGGCTCGAGTCCCTCGCCACCGGCCTTCTGGCGGACGAACCGCGGCGCCATCGCCTGGACGGCCCCGTAGCCGATCACCCAGACCGCGAGGAACGTCCCGACCTCCCAGAAGCTCCAACCGAGGACGCCGCGGAGGTAGACCGGCAGGGCGACGACGAACCAGACGTCGCGTGACGCGAACAGGAAGATGCGAGCCGCGGCCAGCAGGTTGACGGCACGGTCGTTCGAGAACATGTGCCGGAATCGTGCCTTGGCGTCGGTCGTGCCGAGGCCGCCGTGCATCAGAGTCGCCGTGACGATCAGCGTCGCCAGCACCAGTGCCGCGAGCGCGAGCATCGACGTCTGAAAGCCGGTCACCGTCAGCAGCAGGCCACCGAGGAAGAAGCCGACGCCCTTGAGCGCGTTCTTCGACCCCGTAAGGATCGCGACCCACTTGTAGAGGGAGGACTCCGAGCCCTCCGGGACGACGAGCTTGACCGCGCTCTTCGAGCTCATCTTCGTCAGGTCCTTGGCGATCCCCGAGAGCGCCTGGGCCGCCATGACGTAAGGAACGACGAGCCAGGTTTCCGGAGCCAGCCCGAGCATGCTCAAGGCGACGACCTGCACCCCCAAGCCCATGAAGAGCGTCGCCTTCAGCCCGAGCCGGGCGGCGACGTAGCCGCCGACGAGGTTGGTGATGATCCCGAAGACCTCGTAGAAGAGAAAGAGCGACGCGACCTCGAACGGGGAGTAGCCGAGCTGGAAGAAATAGAAGAGGACCAGCATCCGGCTCGCCCCGTCGGCGAGAGTGTCCGCCCAGTACGCCCCCGTGACGAGCGCGTAGTTGCGGAGGTCGCCGCTCGCTCGCCCCGCCGCCGCCTCCGGCATCAGCTCACCGGCAGCGCCGCTGCCACCTTCCGCGCGAGCTCGACCAACCGGTTCGCGTAGCCCCACTCGTTGTCGTACCAGGCGAGGATCTTCACCTGCGTCTCGTCGGTCACCATCGTCAAGGGGCCGTCGATGACCCCGGAGCGGGGATCGTCCTTGTAGTCGACGGAGACGAGCGGCCGGGTCTCGTACCCGAGGATGCCTCCGAGTGGCCCGTTGGCGGCCCGCTCGAGCAGGCCGTTCACCTCCGCGACCGTAGTCGGGCGTGAAACCTCGAACACGCAGTCGGTCAGCGAGGCGTTGAGCATCGGCACCCGTACGGCGTGGCCGTCGAGCTTGCCCTGGAGCTCGGGGAAGATCAAGCCGATCGCCGTCGCCGAGCCGGTCGTCGTCGGGATCAAGGACAGGCTCGCCGCCCGCGCGCGCCGCAGATCCCTGTGGGGGGCGTCAACGACGACCTGCGTGTTCGTCATGTCGTGCAGCGTGGTGATCGATCCGCGCTCGATCCCGATCCCCTCGTGGACCACCTTGACGATCGGAGCGAAGCAGTTGGTCGTGCACGACGCGGCGGTGACGACGTGGTGGGTCTCGGGCTCGTAAAGGTGGTCGTTGATGCCCATCACGACGTTGAGGGCGCCAGCCTGCTTGACCGGGGCGGCGACGATCACCTTCTTCACCCCCTGGTCGAAATACCCCGCGAGGCTCTCGAGCGTGCGGAACCTTCCGGAGCATTCGAGCACGACGTCGATGTCGTGCAGCCACCGACTCGCCCCGCCCGGGTCGCTAACCGCGGTGTAGTGGATCGGGGAGCCGCCGACCTCGATGCTCCCACCGTCGTCGACGCCGACATCCTCCGCCCATCGTCCGTGGACCGAATCGAACTCGAGCAGGTGAGCGGCCGTCTCCACGTCACCGCTGATTTCGTTGACGCGGGCGAAGGTCAATCCCGAGATTCCCCAGCCGGCGCGCAGCGCGAGTCGTCTCATCCGACCGAAACCGTTGATCCCGACCTGAACCACTGCTGCTCAGCGTATTACATTGACAGACGCAATTTCAATTGATATGAGTAGATAGATAAGCTTCGATTTCCCGGCAAGAAAGGTCGACCGCATGAGGACACTCGAACTGAGCCCGAAGCAGAAGCGACCAAAGGGTGAGGTCTGCTGCGAGCCCGTCGTCTACCCCGACGTCGAGCGGGCGCAGGCGGAACGGATGGGTGAGGTTGCGAAGGCGCTCGGCGATCCGGTGCGGGTACAGCTCGTCGACGTCCTTCGCAAGCACGCCGGCAAGGTCTGCGTCTGCGAGCTCGTTCCACTCTTCGACCTCTCACAGCCCACGGTGTCTCATCACCTGAAGAAGCTTCGTGATGCCGACATCGTCGGCTCGGAGCGCGAGGGTCTCTGGGCCTACTACTTCGTCAAGCCCGAAGCCCTGAGGGAGCTGAGTTCATGGCTCGGATAGAGAGCTTGGATTGCTGCTCTCCCGCCGCGGATCCCGACATCCGTGAGACGGTTCGCGAGCGTTACGCGGCAGCCGCGAGGAGCGTGGGGGATGCCGGCGCGAATTGTTGCTCCGGCTCGGAGCTGATCACCGACGACCAGCGCGAGGTCTTCGGATCCCGGCTCTACGGCGTTACCGATCGTGAGGCATTGCCCGAGGCGGCGCAGCTCGCGTCGCTGGGTTGCGGAAATCCGACGGCCGTCGCCGACCTGAACCAGGGGGATACGGTTCTCGATCTGGGCTCAGGTGGCGGCATCGACGTCCTCCTCTCCGCCCAGCGCGTGGGCGCGTCCGGGAAGGCCTACGGGCTCGACATGACCGACGAGATGCTCGCGCTTGCTCGGAACAACCAGGTAGAGGCCGGGGTAGAGAACGTTGAGTTCCTGAAGGGCGCGATCGAGGAGATCCCGCTCCCCGACGACGCGGTCGACGTGATCATCTCCAACTGCGTGATCAACCTCTCAGGTGACAAGCCGCAGGTTTTCCGAGAGGCTGCCCGCGTGCTTCGCCCCGGAGGGCGGTTCGCCGTTTCCGACGTCATCGCCGACCCCGACATGGACGACGAGACGAGGCGCGACATGCAGCAATGGACGGGTTGCATCGCGGGCGCGTTGACCGGCGAGCAATTCGAGCGGGAGCTGCTCGACGCCGGTTTTGCCGAGGTCGAGATCTGGGAGACCCATCGGGTTCATGCCCAGGCCAGCTCAGCAATCGTCCGAGCCAAGCTGCCCTCGTGAGTGTCCAGGAGAACGAGCTCAACGATCCCAAAGCGCTCTACCGGCGGTGGGAGGACTCTCAGTGGAGCCCGTTCGACATCGATCTGACCGCGGACCAGGAGCAATGGACGCAGATGAATCCCGACGATCAGCGGTTGATCTACTGGGTGCTCGCCTCGCTCATGGTCGCCGAGGAGCGAATCACGACGAAGTTCTCCGGTCTGGTCGGAGCCTACGGAACCGAGGAGGAGGCGACTTTTCTCGCCACGCAACAGGTCGACGAGGCTCGCCACATGCAGTTCTACGCACGCTTTCAGGACGATGTCGTTGCTGCTCCCGCCACCGTTTCCGAGCATGTCGATCGCGCGAGGCGGGAGCTTTCCCCGGCCTTTCGCCGAATCTTTGACGTGGCGCTGGTCGAGGCGCACGAGCGCCTGGTGACAGAGCCCGGCGACCTCGCGGCAAAGGTCCGCTTCGTCACCCTGTACCACCTGATCCTGGAGGCCACGCTCGGTCTCACGACCTTCAAGTTCGTCATGGAGTACCTCGAGCGCGAACGGCTGCTGGCCGGGTTCGCCGAGGGTTACTCGAAGATTCACCACGACGAGACCCGCCACATCGGCTATGGGGTTTGGTTCCTCCGCGAGTCCGTACGCGACCATCCCGAGTTGGCCGAGGCAGTGCGGGAGACGATGCGGGAGCTGCTTCCGTCTGTAGCCGAGTCGCTGGCTCCACCCGACCGCGGTAGTGGGTCCTCGGGTGACGCGCTCGGGTTCAGCGCCGTGGAGATCCGCAAGTTCGCGCTCGGCGGCCTGACGCGCCGGCTCGACTTCATCGGCGTACCCCTGAGCACGCTCTTGCTCGACGCTAGGGAGCCACCTGCCGAACCGGTCCGGAGTACGGAACCGCCAGCACCCGATCCCCGCGCGTCTGGCCGAGCATGCGTTTCGTCCCGTCGGGCCAGCTCACCACCACCCGCTTCACGCCGCGCTTGACCCCGAGGCCGAAGTAGAGGCGGTAGTGACCGGTGGAGAGGCGGGAGTCGTCGCTCTGGCCGACCCAGCCGTAGAGGGAGCGACCGCTGACGTCGACGCGCACGCGCGCGCCGATTGCCTGGGCGTTGGCCGGTGGGCCGACGAGGTCGATCTCGAGCCAGTGCCCGCCACGCGTCCGGTTGCGTCGCAGATCCACCGCCTGCGTGAGCGAGAACTCGTCGCGGCCGCGGGAGATCAGCGGCTCGCGGCGGCCGTCGTTGTCGAGGTCGGCCCAGTTGTCGATCACGTAGCCAAGCCCCGAGCGGCCGAACTCGAGCGCCCTCGTCCGCTTGAACGTCCCCTCGACCTGCTCGTGGAGACCTGACGGGACGAGATGTACGTCGAGGTCGCCGTCGTTGTCGAAGTCGACGAAGGTCGCCGCGCGTGACGTCTCGGGAAGCCCCAAGCGTCTCGGAGCGACGGCTCTGAGCAACCCACCGTCGGCACGGAGGATCGTGTTGCCACCCGCCGAGGGAACGAGGACGTCGAGGTCGCCGTCCCCCTCGAGGTCGCCCAGCGACAGGCCCTCAACCGGGAACGCGCCGTTGCGGACCGGAACCTGCTGGGCGAGCGACCAGGCGCCGCCGACGCTGCGCCAGACGCTGACGACGTTGCCGTCCGCGGCGAGCAGCTCGGGCCGGCGGTCGCCGATCAGGTCCAGCAGGCGGTAGGTGTCGCCGAGCGCGGGAGGCCCGGCCACCTGGGTGAACCGCCCGCCACCGTCGCCCGCGTAGATCCTCGGGGTCGACTCCTCGCAGCTCTCGAGCAGGTCGAGGTCCCCGTCGCCGTCGATGTCGGCGACCTCCGCCTGCCGCCCACGGCAGTCGCCCTTGACGAGGCCGACGAAGTCGGTGCCGTTGAGGAAGCGGGCGGAGCGGGAGAACAGCAGCTCGTCGCGCGCGAGCGGGGTGAAGAAGGGCTCGGAGATGTCGCCGCCGAGGCCGCCGCTGACGATGAAGAGGTCGGTAGCACCGTCGCTGTCGTAGTCACCGAACGCGTAGGCGTGACGATCGATCAGGTTGAGCTCGAAGCTGCGCGAGGTCGCCCCCACGGCGTCGGCTCCGACCCGGATCAACGCGGGATCGATGGGCAGGTCGATCGAAACTGTGATCGGGAGGTCGACGTGGTCGACGCTGACGTCGATTTCCTCACCGGGCTCGGCGCTGAAGTCGAACGCGGTCGAGCCATCCGCCATCGTTCGCTTGCTGACCTCGGCGCCCCCGGTCGACTCGATCTGGAGGTCCGGTGACGCGAAGGCGATCCGCCCCGACGCCGACAGGCCGACCGCATCGATGTGGAGCGGGTCGCGTGGCTCGTCGCGATCGGTCGCGTAGACGTAGAGCCCGGGGGAGGTGCGCTCCGGATCACGGCGGAGCGCCTCGAAGCCCGGGAAATCGGGCGTCGGATTGAGCCCGAGGGCGGCGGTCGACTCGGCGAGGCCGCCGTTGCCGTCACCGAGCAAGAAGCTCGAGTCGAACTTGTGGTTGATGCTGAAGACGTCGAGGTTGCCGTCGCCGTTGGCGTCCGCCACCCCGAGGTCATAGAGCTTGGCGCCCTGAACGACGGAGGCGTCGACGGCGGGGAAGCGCGGGTTGGAGCGCGCGGGCCCACCGTCGGCCGCGACGGCGCCAGGCGTCACCACCGCACCGCCAAGCCCGACCATGATGGCGGTCATCATCGTCAACGCGCGCGGCGGGCAGAGCCTCGCCACGCGCGGATTCGTCCGGTGACGCCCGTGCCCCATCGCCCACAGGGAACCACGTTCGCGCCGGCGGGTTGCGCTCAATACCTCCTCTGGCGCAACCCGCTCAGCGGCGAAATCAGAGCGACCAGCTCAGATCTGGACGCAGACGCTCTTCACCTCGGTGTAGTTGTCGATGACCTCGCTGCCCATCTCGCGTCCCCAACCAGACTCCTTGTAGCCGCCGAAGGGCAGCGCCGCATCGAACACGTTGTAGCAATTGACCCACACCGTTCCGGCCCGCAGGGCCTTGGCGGTGCGGTGCGCCTTCGAGAGGTCGCTGGTCCAGATGCCTGAGGCGAGACCGAACTTGGTGTCGTTGCCGGCCGGGATCAGCTCGGAGACGTCCTTGAACGGCCTGACCGTGACGACCGGGCCGAAGATCTCCTCGCACTCGACCTTCATCCTGCTGTTGGTCTCGCTCAGAACCGTCGGCTCGACGAAGTAGCCGGGACCGTCGATCCCGTGCCCGCCGGCAACCGCCTTGGCGCCCTCGTGCTCACCGGACTCGAGGAACCCGGTCACGCGGTCCTGCTGCTCCTGAGAGACCAGCGGGCCCATCTCGGTGTCGGGGTCCAGCCCCGAGCCGACCTTGATGTTCTTGGCGTGATCGGACACTCCCTCGAGCACCTCGTCGTAGTGCTCGTGCTCGACGAACAGGCGCGATCCCGCGGCACAGCACTGGCCGTGGTTGAAGAAGATCGCGTTCGCCGCTCCCGGGATCGCGGTCTCCATGTCCGCGTCCGCGTAGACGACGTTCGGTGACTTGCCGCCCAGCTCGAGCGTGAGCTTCTTCAGGTTGCCGGCGGCGGCCCGGACGATCTCCTTGCCGACCTCGGTCGAACCCGTGAAGGCGACCTTGTTGACGTCGTCGTGGGCCGCGAGGGCGGCTCCCGCCGTCTCGCCGAACCCGGTGACGACGTTGACCACGCCCTCTGGCACTCCGGCCTCGAGGATCAGCTCCGCCAGGCGCAGGGCCGAGAGCGGCGTCTGCTCGGCGGGCTTCAGGACCACCGTGCAGCCGGTCGTCAGCGCCGGCCCGAGCTTCCACGCGGCCATCAGCAGCGGGAAGTTCCAGGGGATGATCTGGCCGACCACGCCGATTGGCTCGAGCAGCGTGTAGGCATGCCACTCGGCGTCGGGCATGTAAGGGACGCTCGGTGAGATCGAGCGACCGTCGAGCTTGGTCGAGAACCCCGACATGTAGTGGAACAGGTCGGCCGCGAGCGGCACGTCGGCGGCGCGGGCGATCGCGAACGGCTTGCCGTTGTCGAGCGTTTCGAGCGCGGCGAGCTCGTCGCCATGCTCCAGGATGAGGTCGCCGATCCGGTGGATGATGGTGCCGCGGTCGCTGGGCTTCATCGTCGCCCATGGGCCCGTCTCAAAGGCGGCGCGAGCCGTCTTCACCGCGCGGTCGATGTCCTCGGAGTCACCCTCGGCGACGTTCGCGAGCACCTCGCCGGTCGCGGGGTTGAACACCTCGAAGGTCTTGCCGGATGCTGAGTTGACCCAGTCTCCTCCGATCAGCATCGGGCGATCTCGCCCGACGAATTCGCGTGCCCTCTCGTCGATCTGAATCTCGGTTGCCATCTGTGTCTCTCTCCTCTGGTTGGTTCCCGGGCTCCGTCGCTGAACGCGGAGCACCGACTGGGAAGTTACGGGCGGGGGCGTTGCATCCCCGTTGCAATGCGGGAGCCGACCGGGACGTACACACCGCTGCACTACCATCGGCGAGAGGAGAGGAGGCAAGTGGACCGCAGCCGCTGGGTTGCAATCGACGCTTCGACCGACCCGCGAGCGTGGGCGCGGACTCTCGCGCGGGCCCGTTCGAAGGTGATGGAGGGGCGCGCCAAGCCCGCGGTCATCCGCGACGCCATCGCCAGCTCCTGGCGTCGAAGCTCCACCGCCGGGGTCGATCCCGAAGCCGCCGGGCCGCGGCTCGGGATCTCCGCGGAGGAGGCCGCTGAACGCTGGCGCAGGCATCCGCTGTCGATCGCCGAGCCGATCCTGACGGACCTGCTCCAGGACGTGCACTCCGACGACGATCAGGTCGTGCTGCTCTGCGACGCCGACGGCACGCTGCTGTGGATCGACGGCGAGCCCGCGGTCCTCGACGCGGCCCAGGCGATCCATCTGCAGCCCGGAGCGCTGTGGCGCGAGTCGGAGGCGGGAACGAACGCGATGGGCACGGCGCTCGAGGTGCGCCACCCGATTCAGGTCTTCTCGGCCGAGCACTTCTCCAGCGGCGTCCACGAGTGGACCTGCAGCGCTGCGCCGATCCGCGACCCAGAGACCGGAGCGCCGCTCGGCGTGATCGATCTCTCCGGGGAGCTCGGCACGGCCCATCCCCACTCGCTCGCGCTGATCGAGGCCGCCGCCCGCGTGATCGAGGCCAAGCTCGAGGCGCAGCGCCTCGAACGGGACTCGGCGCTGCGCGAGCGATTCTCCTCGCAGGTCGGCCGGGGACCGGGCAAGGCCAGCGCGATCGTCGCCCCGTCGGGCCGGATCGTCGAATCGACGACCGAGACCTGGCATGACGCGCGTTTGACGATCCCGCCCGAGGGTGGGCTGGTCGAAGTACAGGGCGGCGTCCGCGTCATGGCCGATCCGCTGCCCGAATCGGCTGGCTTCCTGCTCTGGCGCGCCGCCGACTCGCGCCCGACCGTCGACCGGACCATGCGGCTATGGCTGCTCGGCACGGATCGGGCTCGGGCCTCGGTCGGTGACGGAACCATTGAGCTCAGCCCTCGCCACAGCGAGATCGTGGCCCTCCTCGCACTCGGTCCGCGAACTCAGGACGCCGAGGGGCTCGCCCGCGAGCTCTACGGGGACGAGGGAAAGGCCGTGAGCGCACGGGCCGAGCTCTCACGCCTGCGGCGTCGCCTCGGCGGTCGTCTGGCGAGCGGCTCGCCCGAGCTGGTCGGGGAGATCCGCAGCGACTTCGCCGAGGTCGAGCGCCTGGCCGCCATGGGGCGCCTGCGCGAGGCGTTGGAGCTCTACGCCGGCCCGCTGCTGCCGAGGAGCCGGGTCGGGTCGATCGTCGAGCAGCGTGAGCGGTTGGACCACGCGTTGCGTGAGGCCGCGATGAGGGCTGACGACCCGGTCCACCTGTCGCTCTGGCTCGAGACGGCCTCGGGTGGTGACGACCTGATCGCCTGCCGCGAGCTCGTCTCCCGCCTCGACGAGCGCGATCCGCGGCGGCCGGGGGCGCTGAGCCGCCTCCGCCGTCTGGCTACCGCGTAGCGGCCCCGAGCCCAGCCCACCAGGCGTCGAAGAGCTGCCACGCGTCGCGGCGGGCGCCCTCGCTGCTGCGTTCGGCCTCGCGCGCGAGGTCTTCGGCGCTGATGCCGAGCCGCTTCAGGGTGTCGCCGTCCAACTCTGCCCAGCGGCTGACGATCTCGCCCGTAACTTCGGGATGGAACTGCACGCCGAGGCTGGCGCCGAGCGAGAAGGCCGCGGTCCCGGCCGGCGAACGGGCGAGCTCCGTGGCGGCGTCCGGAAGCTCGAGCTGGTCGTAGTGGAAGTGGAGCCAGGGACCTGCTGGGATCCGGCCCGGATCGAAGGTCTCGATCCTCATCCAGCCCACCTCCTCGGGCTCGGCGGGGTGGACGGACGCTCCCGCCGCCGCCGCCAGGGTCTGGCCGCCGAAGCAGAGCCCGAGGATCGGCACCTCGGAGGCGAGCCCGCGACGCAGGAAATCGATCTCCGCGTCCACCCACGCCGGCGAGCCCTGGCGCCCGGGGGTGTATTCGGATCCAAGCGAGCAGATCCACGGGAAGGCGCCGGGGGCCGTTGGAACCCCGGCCTCCCAGACTTTGCAGGTGGAAGCAGGGATACCCCGCTCCACGAGCCAATCGCCGAGGTGTCCGGCTGGACCGTCATCCCCGTGCTGCAGGATCAGGCCGGGGCGTGCGAGCGACATGACGCCAGCTTAGGCGAGCCGGGCAGTCGATTGGCGCGCTCGCTTGCGGCCCAGAAGGGCGTTTCGAGGTGGTTGGCCGATCAAGACGAGGCAGGCCAGAGCGACAAGGCCGCCGGAGTCGCGATGCCTCCGGCTCAGCCTGGCGCGACTCTTCCGCCGAGCTCCTCGATTCCCGGCCACTCCCAGGTCGGTCGGTCGGGGCGGCGGACCATGTCCGGGTCGCCGCGCGGCAGCGACGCGAGCATCTCGGCGGTGGCCGGGTCGGCGAGCTGAGCGGCGACGGTCTCGCGCGCGACCTCGATCGTCGCGTTGCGGTTCTTGCGGCTCATCAGGTTGACGCCCATCGTCTCGAGGTCTCGCCCCGTGGGCTGGATCAGGACGACGTCCGTCCCCTCGAGGCGGAGTCGCTTGGCCTCCGAGCCGAGGCGCTTGCCGCTGGCGCGGTTGAAGAGCAGGCCGAAGGCGTTGATGGGGTTGAGCGCGCGCACGGGATGGAGGGTTGAGGTCGGGTTCAGGCAGATCACGAGATCGAGTTCCTGACCGCGGAGGACGTCGAGGTTGGAGACTGACCAGATCCCCCCGTCCACGTAGAGGCGTCCGTTGATTCGGACCGGCCGGTAGAAGCCGGGGATCGCGCACGACGCCGCCACGGCGTCCTCGAGCCTCGCCCGCGGCGCACCGCGTCGACCGAAGCAGACCCGTCGCCCGGTCGAGTAGTCACACGCGACGACCCAGTGGTTGGGGTGCTCCGTCCAGGCGCCGGGAACGGAG
>Ga0180121_10000544_pt1 | contig 15943 bp, 13 predicted proteins | sample AntDrymUQ5402106_2_FD_129676 | JGI IMG/M metagenome (GOLD analysis project Ga0180121, IMG submission 129676) | Polar desert sand microbial communities from Dry Valleys, Antarctica - metaG UQ540 (21.06) (version 2) (version 2) | ecosystem: Environmental > Terrestrial > Soil > Desert | place...
AGCCCCTGCAGATGGCTCCTCGCTCCGTCGTTATCGGGCGCCTTGCCGAGGAGGGCGCCATCCACCGCGACATCGGTGTCGGCGCCGAGCACCAAGCTGCCAGGCGCAGCGAGGCCGGCGCCGGCGCGGGCCTTGCGGCGGGCATTCTCGAGGACGACCTCGGGGGGGTCGCCGGCCCGCAGCTCGTCGACATCGGTCGCGACGGTCTCGAACTCGACGCCCAGCAGACCGAGCAGCTCCCGCCGCCGCGGCGAGGCCGAGGCGAGGATCAGACGGCCGGGGCTCAGAGCTCCGGGAACCAGATGGCGGTCTCGCGGACGGCTGACTCGTCGGAGTCGGATCCGTGGACCAGGTTGAACGTGACCTCGGTCCCGAAGTCGCCGCGGATCGAGCCGGTCGCGGCCTCGATCGGGTTCGTGGCGCCGATCAGCTGGCGGGCGGCGGGGACCGCCTCGACCCCTTCGAGCACGGCCGCGACCAGCGGGCCGCCGGTGATGAAGGAGACAAGCTCGCGGAAGAACGGCTTGTCGGTGTGCTCGGCGTAGTGCTCGTTGGCCGTCGCCTCGTCGACGGTGAGGAGCTTGAGCGCGACGATCGCGAGGCCCTTGCGATCGAAGCGGTCGAGCACCTCGCCGGTCAGGCCACGCTCGAAGGCGTCCGGCTTGATCAGGATCAGGGTACGACTGGTGTCAGCCATCTCGGCGAATCTCGGATTGCTGCTCAGGAGCTCGTGATCGAGCGGCGGCGGGTGCGCTTCGGAGCGGGCTCAGGCTCGGCTTCGGTCGCCGCGGAGGCCTTCGCCGGCGGCCGCTCGCCCCGCGGCTCGAGCTCCCCCCCCGAGACCCGCTCGGCAGCGGACTTGCGGCGCTTCGGCTTCGGCGGGCTGGAGCCCGGGGCATCGGCGTCGGCGGGCTCGCGGTCGTTGGATCGCTCAGTGCGCGAGCGGCTCCGCTCGCGGTCCGGCTCCGACGATCGGCGGCGCAGCGGCGTCTCGCAGTACGGGCAAACGGCCCAGCGGGGATCGACCGGGCGGTTGCAGGACCGGCACGGGTCCTTGAGCCGGTGCTGACACTCAGGACAGCGCAGCCAGCTGCGCTCGATCGGGTGCTCGCAGCGCGGGCACGACTGGGCGGTGAGGTGGCGCATCCGCAGCTCGGAGGCCTGCGTCTCGAGCTCGCGCTCGCGGACGTCGGCGAGGAACTCCGGCGGACGCAGGATCGCGTAGACGACGGTGCCGATGAAGGGGATGAGGAGGGAGACAAGCGTCGCCGTGGTGACCAGAACGGGGTCGGCGATCCGGCGCCGAGCGTCGGCGAAGGTGTAATAGACGAGCGCCAGCCAGACGACGACCAGCACGAGGAGCAGCAGGTTGACGGCGAGGTTGAGGCCGCCGTCTTCGATTCCGAACAGGGCGAGAGGCATGGCGAGGCGGGTGAGTCTAGCCGGATGTACGCAGCCCGACGGGGGTCAGGTCCACCGCTTGAGCGCTCGGTTTCAAAGGAATAGGCGCCCGAAGAGATAGCCGAGCCCGAAGAATACGAGAATCACGATCGCGACCACGGCCGCGACCAGTCCCATCATCGAGAGCAGCTCTGATCGCGCTTCACGGTCCATGCGTACCGCAAAAGGTAGTGCGAACCGGCGCAGAGCGCCACCCCCGAGCGCTCGCGCGCGAGCTCGAGGGTGCGAGCGACGGCCTCGGCAGGATCGGCGATCGACTCGGCGCCCACCCCGGCCTCGCGCAGGAACTCGGCGACGATCTTCGGATTCGCGGCGTGCGCCCCCGGGCGCCCCATCGCCGGCCCGGGCTCAGCGGCGGTGCAGACCGCGCGCTCGAGGGCGGGCGCAAGGGCCATGACGATCCCCCGCACGTCCTTGTCGGCGAGGATCGAGAGGCAGGCGAACACCGGACGTCCCTCCGCGAGTCCCGGAAGCGCCTCGACCAGAGCCCTCGCTCCCGGCTCGTTGTGGGCGGCATCGACGATCATGGGCGGCTCACCGGCGACGACCTCGGCCCTGCCGGGGAGAGCGGCCGCGGCAAGCCCGTCGCGCAGGGCGACCTCGCCGAGCCGCGTGGTCGTCGCGGCGAGCGCTGCAGCGACGGCCGCGTTGCGAGCGCCGTAGGGCGCGATGCCGCCGGGGAGGACCGCGGGGTCGAGCGCCTCCGCCGCGACCAGCGAGGCGCGGCGCTCAGCGGCCGTCCTGCGGGCGAGCTCCGCTACCTCGGGGGCGAGGGCGCCGACCACGAGCGTCGTCCCCGCGCGCAGGACCGCGAGCTTCTCGGCCGCGATCTCGAGCTCGCTCTCACCGAGCCAGGCCGTGTGGTCGAGCCCGACCGACGTCAGCGCGGTGGCGCTCGAGCGGATCACGTTCGTCGCGTCGAGGCGGCCGCCAAGGCCGGCCTCCACCACGGCGACCTCCACGCCCCCATCGGCGAAGGCGACGAACGACGCGGCGATCGCGGCCTCGAACTGAGTGATCCGCTCCTCCCCCGGGAGATCGCGCTCCACCTCCGCCACCGCCTGAGCGACCCGCTCCACGGCGCTGGCGAAGGCGCCGGGCTCGACCTCGACGCCGTCGATTCGGGTCCGCTCGCTCCAGCGCCACGCGTGCGGCGAGATGCACGCTCCGCTTCGCAGGCCGGCCTCGCCGAGCAGAGCGGCGCAGGCAACGGTGACCGAGGACTTCCCGTTCGTGCCGACGACGTGCAGGCAGCGGTAGCGATCCTGGGGCCGCCCGAGCGCGTCGCAGAGCAGCTCCATCCGTCTGAGGCCAAAGCGCCAGCCGACCGGCTCGAGGTCCGCGAGGTAGGCCTCGGGATCTATCCACTCACCTCTTCAACTCTTCGAGCTCCGCCCGGTAGCGATCGAGCTTCTCACGCTCCTCCTCGACCACCTCGGCCGGAGCCTTGGCGACGAACCCCTCGTTGGCCAGCTTGCCCTCGGCACGCTCGACCTCGCCCTCGAGCTCCCGTCGGCGTTCGCCGATCCGATCGGCCACCGCCGCGGCGTCGAGTTCCTCGGAGGGAAGAATCTCGATCGGGCCGACGCGGGCGATCGCGTCGCCGCCGCCGGAGCTCGCCTGGCCATCGAGCTCGATGCGCGCCAACCGGGCTACCAGTGGGGCCGGCGCCCCCGCGCCGGACCCCGGGCGAGCGAGGAGCGTCGAGCCGGCAGCGACGCCCGCGAGCTCGCGCCACCGCCGCAGCGCCCGGGTGAGCTCGATCGCCTCCCCTATCTCCTCCTCGGCCGCGGCGTCGAAGCGCTCCCGCTCGCAGGCGGGAAAGGCCGAGACGATCAGGTCGGCGTCACGACCGGGCAGGTAGCTCCAGATCTCCTCGGTGACGAAAGGCATCGCGGGATGGGCGAGCGCCAGCGTCCGCTCGAGCACGTGGAGCAGGTTCGAGGCGGCCGCCTCCTCACCGTCGTAGAGCCGCGGCTTGACGATCTCGAGGTACCAGTCGCAGAGCTCGCTGAAGATGAACCTGTAGAGCTCGAGCGTGGCGTGGGCGAAGTCGTAGGCGTCCAGCCGCTCGCCGACCGCCGCCACGGCCCGCTCCAAGCGAGAGAGGATCCAGCGGTCCTCGACCCGCTCCAGCGACGGTGATGGCTTCGCGTCGCCGGCGTTCAGCAGGATCAGGCGCGATGCGTTCCAGAGCTTGTTCGCGAGGTCACGGCCCTGCTGGACCTTGGCCTCCGAGAAGCGGACGTCCTGGCTCGAGGACATCGTCAGCAGTCCGAAGCGGAGGGCGTCGGCTCCGTGGGAGTCGATCAGCTCGAGCGGGTCGATCCCGGTCCCGAGGCTCTTCGACATCCGCCTGCCGTCGGACGCCTGGACGACGGACGTGATGTAGACGTCGCTGAACGGGATCGCGCGGGGGAACTCGAGCCCGGTCATGATCATCCGGGCTACCCAGAGGTAGATGATGTCGCGCGCCGTGACGAGGACGTCGGTGGGGTAGAAGGCGCGCAGCTCCGGGGTGTCGTCGGGCCAGCCAAGCGTGGCGAACGGCCACAGCGCCGAGCTGAACCAGGTGTCGAGGACGTCCTCGTCCTGGCGCAGGGCGTCGTCGTCGCAGGCCGGGCAGCTCGCCGGCGCGGTCTCGGCGACGATCGTCTCGCCGCAGGAGTCGCAGTACCAGACCGGCAGCCGGTGTCCCCACCAGAGCTGACGAGAGATGCACCAGGGCCGGATCGCCTCCATCCAGTCGAGATAGACCCGCCCCCATCGCTCGGGCGTGAAGTTGACGCGACCGTCCCTGACGACCTCGATCGCCGGCTTGGCGAGCTCGTCCATCCGGCAGAACCACTGCAGGCTGATCAGCGGCTCGATCCGCGCGCCCGAGCGGTGGGAGTAGGGGACCGAGTGCGGAAAGGGCTCCTCCGCGGTGATCAGGTCGCGCGAGCGCAGCGCCGCGACGACGCGCTCCTGCGCCTCCGTCGTCGTCAACCCGGCGTAATCTTCGCCGGCGTTCTCGTTCATCCGGCCGTCCTCGCCGATCGCCGAGATCTCCTCGAGTCCGTGGGCGCGACCGATCTCGAAGTCGTTGGGGTCGTGGCCGGGCGTGATCTTGAGCGCGCCGGTGCCGAACTCGGGGTCGACGTACGGGTCGGCGATGATCGGCAGGAGGCGGCCGACGATCGGCAGCTCGCAGCGCCCGCCGACGAGGTCGCGGTAGCGCTCGTCATCGGGGTGGACGGCGACGGCGGTGTCGGCGAGCATCGTCTCCGGCCGCACGGTGGCGACCGTGAGGACGCGGTCGGAGCCGACGACCGGATAATCGATCGAGTAGAGGACGTCGGTGACGTCGCGGTTCTCCACCTCGAGGTCGCTGATCGCCGAGCTCGAGCCCGGGTCCCAGTTGACCATGTAGTTGTCGCGGTAGATCACGCCCTTGCCGTGCAGGCCGACGAAGACCTTGTAGACCGCGCGGACGTAGCCCTCGTCGAGGGTGAAGCGCTCGTTGGCGAAGTCGCCGGAGATGCCGAGGCGCTTGAGCTGCTCGATGATCGTTCCGCCGTACTGCTCGCGCCACGTCCAGACGCGCTCGATGAAGGCCTCGCGCCCGAGCTCGTGGCGGTCGATCCCCTCCCTGCGGAGCTCCTTCTCGACGACCGACTGAGTCGCGATCCCGGCGTGATCGGTGCCGATGATCCACTTGGCCCGCCGTCCCTGCATCCGCGCTCGCCGCACGAGCACGTCCTGGATCGAGTTGTTCAGCCCGTGCCCCATGTGGAGCGAGCCGGTCACGTTCGGGGGCGGGATCGCCACCGAGAAGTTCTCTTCAGGGGAGCCCGCCGGCTCCGGGGTGAAGTACCCGCCCCCCTCCCAGCGCGCGAAGATCCGCCCCTCGACCTCGCCCGGGTCGTAGCGGGTGGTCTCCTCGAGCTTGCTGCGGCGATCGGGATCCATCGGGAGGCGCGATGTTACGCCGCCGGCGGGAGGCCAATGGGGGTGGTGAGTCGGAGCTGAGCGTGGTCAATGATCGGCGGTCATCTCGACCGCACGGCTCGATCGACCGCCGGCCTGCGCGAGTTGATGGAGGGGATGCAGAGCACGCGGCTTTGACGGTCTCTCAGGTGCGGCGAAAGGGCGTGACGTCGAGCAGACGCGCAGGTCCGAGTCGAGCTCGGCAGGGCCTGAGAGCGGCGGCGCAACCCGCCCAGACCCTACGCGCTCTCTTCCTCCAACTCGGCCAGATCCTCGACCGCCTCGGGCGCCACGGCCTGGGTGACGAGCGTGGGCGTCAGTCCCTTCTCGATCGCCTCGCGGGTGACGACGCACTTCTTGACGTCGCGGCGGGAGGGGAGCTCGAACTGGACGTCCATCAGCGTGTCCTCGATGATCGATCGCAGGCCCCGGGCGCCGGTCTCGCGAGCGATCGCCTTGTCGGCGATCGCGTCGAGGGAGTCGGGGGCGAAGACGAGTTCGATGTCGTCGAAGTCGAACAACCGCTCGAACTGCTTGGTCAGCGCGTTGCGGGGCTCGGTCAGGATCGTGATCAGGTCCTCGCGGCTGAGCGAATCGATCGCGGCGAGCACCGGCAGGCGGCCGATGAACTCTGGGATCAGCCCGAATTCCATCAGGTCCTCGGGCAATACCTGGGCGAACATCTCGCCGATGTCGCGGTCCTCCTTGGAGACCATGGTCGAGCCGAAGCCGATGCCGTTGGAGCCGACCCGCTTCTCGATCACCTTGTCGAGCTCGGCGAACGAGCCGCCGCAGATGAACAGGATGTTCGTCGTGTCGACCGTCAAGAACTCCTGGTGGGGGTGCTTGCGACCGCCTTGCGGCGGGACCGAGGCGGTCGTCCCCTCGAGGATCTTCAGCAACGCCTGCTGGACGCCCTCGCCGGAGACGTCACGGGTGATCGACGGGTTGTCGGCCTTGCGGGTGATCTTGTCGATCTCATCGATGTAGATGATCCCCGTCTCGGCCTTCTTGACGTCGTAGTCCGCCGCCTGGATCAGCTTGAGCAGGATGTTCTCGACGTCCTCCCCGACGTAGCCGGCCTCGGTCAGCGCCGTCGCGTCGGCGATCGCGAACGGGACGTTGAGGATCCGGGCGAGGGTCTGGGCGAGAAGCGTCTTGCCGCAGCCGGTCGGGCCGAGCAGGAGGATGTTGGACTTCTGCAGCTCGGTCAGATCGGCGCCGGAGGTGCTGTCCTCCCCCGCCATCTGAACGCGCTTGTAGTGGTTGTAGACGGCGACCGAGAGCGCCCGCTTGGCGCCGTTCTGCCCGACGACGTACTCGTTCAGGATCGAGTAGATCTCCTTCGGCTTCGGGAGCGCGTCGAGCTCGAAGGTCGGGGTGACCGCGAGCTCCTCGTCGATGATCTCGTTGCAGAGATCGATGCACTCGTCGCAGATGTAGACGCCGGGGCCGGCGATGAGCTTCTTGACCTGCCGCTGGGACTTGCCGCAGAAGCTGCAGAGGAGCTGCTCGTTGGAGTCGGTTGGACGTGCCAGGGCTTCTTTCCCATGCCTCGGGGGCGGATCAGGACCGCGCGCCCAAGGTTAGGGAAAACCGGTGCGGCGGGACTCGGGTCTGTTACTCCTCAGGGGCTGCCGTCCCTGCAAGGGACGCCGAGATTGCAGCGTGGCATTCTCCCCTCATGTCGCTCGAGGCTCCCGCCGATGCCTACGACAACTTCATGGGCCGCCATTCGCGACCGCTGGCGCAGCCGTTCGCGCGCTTCATGGGCGTCGGCCGATGCCTGACCGTCCTCGACGTTGGCAGCGGGCCGGGCGCGCTCACCGAGACGCTGGCCGAGATCGTAGGCCCCGAGCACGTCGCCGCCGCCGAGCCCTCCCCCACCTTCGCCGCCGCCTGCGCGCCCGCGCGTCCCGCGGGCGGACGTGCGCGAGGTGCCTGCCTAGCGGCTTCCCTGGGCCGACGGAGCCTTCGACGCCGCCCTCTGCCAGCTCGTCGTCAACCTCATGGAGGATCCGGCCGCCGGACTGCGCGAGATGCGCCGCGTGTCCGCCTGCATCTGGGACTCGTCGGGTCCCTTCACCTCGGGCGTCGGCCCCGCCGGCTCCCCTTGCGCCGCGCTCGAGCCCGCCGGGCAGGACGCCCTCCGCGAGGAGTGCCGTCGACACCTTGGCGATCCGCGGGGCCCGTTCCACCTCTCCGCACGCTCATGGGCCATCCGGGGGACGAGGTCCTGAAAGCCTCAGCGGTTCTCGATCACCCTGTCGACGATGTTGTATTCGACCGCTTCCTCTGCGCTCATGAAGTAGTCGCGATCGGTGTCGTTCTTGACCCGGTCGATGTCCTGACCCGTGTGTTGGGCGATGATCTCGTCCAGCCGGCGACGGATGTCGATGATCTCGCGGGCGTGGATCTCGATGTCGGTCGCCTGGCCCTGGAAGCCGCCGGAGACCTGATGAATGAGGATCTTCGAGTTCGGCGTGGCCATGCGCTTGCCGGGGGCGCCGCCGCCGAGCAACAGGGCGCCCATCGACATCGCGATCCCGACGCAGATGGTCTGCACGTCGGGCTTGATGTACTGCATCGTGTCGTAGATCGCCAGCCCCGCGTAGACCGAGCCACCCGGCGAGTTGATGTACATCGAGATGTCCTTGTCCGGGTCCTCGGACTCGAGGTGGATGAGCTGAGCGACGATCAGATTCGCGATGTCCTCGGTCACCGGGGTGCCCAGGAAGATGATCCGCTCGTTGAGCAGCCGCGAGTAGATGTCGAACGCACGCTCGCCACGCGAGGTCTGCTCGACCACCATTGGAACCATCGGGCTCATCGAGCGCGGCAGTCTATCCCACCGCTACTTCCGGGTTCGAATCCCGTTGATACCTTGACTTATCAACGAAGGGAGTCAAGTTGAGGAAAATCGCATGCCTCGTGACCGCCGCGGCGGTCCTGGTCGTTCCGGCCATGGCATCGGCCAAGACGATCCGTCAGCAGGGTCAGATCGTCGGTGACGCGGAGACGAAGGTCACGCTGCAGGTCAAGACGAGGGGCAAGGACCCGCTGAGCGTCGCCAACTTCAAGGCGAAGAACGTCCTCACCCGCTGCGAGGGCGAGGCGAGTCGCATCGACTTCACCGTCCTGGACGCGGTGGAGGTCAAGGAGAACAATTCGTTCAAGTCGCGTCTGGTCGACGGCGAGGGTGGCGTCCTGCGGATCAGAGGCAAGGTGAAGGACAACGGCAGGGCGACCGTAGGGAGCCTGAAGACGAACAACTTCACATCCTCCAACGACGTCACCTGCAAGACGCCGAAACAGAAGTTCAAGACGGGATGACTCCCGGCGGAGCCGGACGCGAAGCGGAGGATTCCGCCGGGTGACCTAGGGGGTCCAGAGGTCCCCGGTGGCGGCCTGACGCTCACCCTCGGGGGTCCAGAGCTTCTCCCGGGCCTCCGCCTGGTCCATCTCGATCGGCTTGGCCGAGTCGACCACGAGGTCGGCGGCCTTGCGGATCCGGATCTCTCCGGTGAGCAGGGCCTCGCGGCCCTCGGCCCGGAGGCGCTTCAGCAGCTTCTCCGGCTTGCCCTTCTGCCCCTCCGGCGGCTGCAACGCCTCGAGCATCTCGTCCTCGCTGACCTCGATCTCCTCGGCGTCGGCGATCGCCGCGAGAACGGCCTCGCGCCGGAGGCCCGCCTCGGCATCCTCGCGCGTCTCCTCGATCGCCTCCTCCCGCGTCTTCCCCTGAATTTTCAGGTATGTCTCGGGGTCCATCCCGCGTGAGGAGAGCGAGCGCTCGACTCCCTCCCAGATCTCGGTCGCGCGGGCGGCCGTGATCTCCGCCGGGATCTCGATTGTGGCGTTGCGGACGGCGGTCTCGAGGGCGGCGTCGCGAAACGCGTGCTCGGCGCGGTGCTCGAACGCATGCTCGAGCCGGTGCTCGACGTCGTCGCGCAGCTCGGCGAGGGTGTCGAAGTCGGAGTTGTCGGCGGCGAAGTCGTCGTCGAGGTCGGGTAGGGACTTCTCCCGGACCTCCTTGACCGTGACCGCGAAGGTGGCGTCCTTGCCGGCGAGGTCCTCGGCACCGTAGTCCTCGGGGAACGTGAGCTCGACCTTCCTCTCGTCGCCGGCCGCCGCTCCATCGAGTGCCTCGTTGAATCCGTCGATCAGGGCGTTCGAGCCGAGCTCGAGCAGGTAGTCGCTGGCGGTTCCACCCTCGAAGGCCTCGCCCTCTGCCTCGCCGGCGTAGTCGATCAGCAGGTAGTCGCCGCTGGCCGCGGCGCGCTCCACCGGCTCCAGCCCGGCGAACGACTCCCGCATCCGCCCGATCTCCTCGTCGATCGCCTCGGCGGGAACCTTCGGCTCGGCCTTGCCGACCTCGAGCCCCTTGTAGTCGCCCAGCTCGGCCTTCGGCCTCACCCCGACCTCGATCGTGAACTCGAGCGGCTCACCCTCGGCGGGCGGCTCGGGCATGTCGAGCGTGGGGTCACCGACCGGGGTGATCCGGGAATCGAGAAGCGCCCGCTCGTACCACTCTGGCAGCCCCTCGCGGAGAGCTTGGTCCATGACGGCGTCGCGGCCGATCCGCTGGAGGACGAGCTGCGCCGGCACCTTGCCCTTCCGGAAGCCGGGCATCTTCATCTCGCGGGCGAAGTCCCCCGCGGCGTGCGCCAGCGCCTTCTCGACCTCGTCGGCGGGAACGGTGGCGGCGATCTTGACCTTGGAGTCGGGAAGCTCGGTGAGCTCGGTCTGGACGGAGGCTGCCATGGGCGCGGAACCTTAGTGCCCTTCGGCGTAGGTGCCGTCGCTGAACTCGGCGGCACTTTCGGCCATCGGGCACGGAAGGCTCTACCGTTTCCATCATGAAACCCGGACGCGTCGCGATCGGCACCTGGAGCGGCGGCCGTTACCTCGGCTACGGCGAGCGGATCGACGACGCGCGGCTGCAACGGCTGCTGACCCCGGGCGACGGGATCGAGACCATGATTACCGCCGACACCTACGGACAGGGCGATGCGGACGCCCTGCTCGGTCGAGCGCTCGCCGGCACGCCCCGCACCGATTACAGCCTGATCGGCGCGGTCGGCCACGACTTCTACGAGGGCGAGCGCGACGGCCCGCGCGGGTTCCCCCGCTTCACCGACCCGCGGCTGCGTGGCCCCGGTGACTACGGCGCCTACCTGCGGATGGCCGTCGAGCGCAGCCTCGAGCGGCTCGGGACCGACCGCTTCGACCTCCTCCTCCTCCACAACCCCGACCGCACGGGCTACACGTCCGCCGAGATCTGGGATGGGATGTCGGAGCTCCGCAAGGCCGGCCTCGCCGATGCGATCGGCGTCGCTCCCGGCCCGGCCAACGGCTTCACGCTCGACCTCCTCGACTGCTTCGAGCGATTCGGCGAGCGGATCGACTGGGCGATGGTCATCCTCAACCCGTTCGAGCCCTGGCCGGGGGAGCTCGTCCTCGAGGCGGCGGCGCGCAACGGGATCGACGTGATCACCCGCGTCGTCGACTACGGCGGCCTGTTCTGGGGCGACGTCGCCGCCGGCCACCCCTTCGCCGAGCACGACCATCGCCGCTTCCGCCCCGACGGGTGGGTCGAGCGCGGGCTCGAGCGCCTCGAGCTGATCATGCCGATCGCCGATCGCCACCGGCTGGCGCCGATTCAGCTCGCATGTGCGTGGAACCTCGCCCACGAGGCCGTGCGCTGCGTCGTCCCGACGCTGATCCAGGAGGAGGGGCCGGCCGCGCGACCGATCGAAGACAAGCGGGCGGAGCTCGCGAGCATGCCGCAGGTGGGGCTGAGCGCCACCGACGTCGCGGCGATCCGGCGGATCGGTGACAACTTCGGCTCGATGGCGCTCAAGGGCGCGAGCCCCGAGCACGAGGGTGAGATCAGGCCGGACCGTTGGCCGCTCACGCCCGAGCTGGTCGCGGCCGGAGAGCGCTGGGGCGTCGTCGCCGAGCGCGACCTCGTCCGCACCCCGGCGCCGGCGTGAGGCACTCGGCCACGCACTGGCTCGCGAGCGTGGTCAGTGGCCCGGCGGGCAGGTCCGTGGCCTTCGTCGTCGACTTCGTCGCGGCCCTGTGGCGGACCCTTCGCGGCGACCCGAGGCACCCCGAGGAGCGAAGGGTCCCACCGCCTAAGCCCTGAGCGTCGTTCTGACCAAGCAGACCAAGGAAGAGGTCGCCGACGCGGCCTTAGTTGGCCGCGAGGCGGCCGATGACTCAGGTATGCGCCGTGTCAGAACGACGCTCAGAGCCATTCGATCCGCTTGAAGAAGCGATACATGACGAGGACGGTGACGACCATCACCCCGAGGGCCAGCGGATAGCCGAACTCCGACGCCAGCTCCGGCATGTGCTCGAAGTTCATCCCGTAGACGCTGGCGATGAACGTCGGGACGGTGATGATCGCCGCCCAGGCGGAGATCGAGCGAATCACGTTGTTCTGACGCAGGGTGACCAGCGACAGGTTTGCTTCGAGGACGCCGCCGAGCAGGTCGCGCTGGTCGTGGAGCTGGTCGTCAATCCGGCGGGTGTGGTCGGCGACGTCTCGGAAGTAGCGCTGGATCTGGTCGTCGATCTCGACCACCATCCCCTTCTCGAGCGACTCGAGCGGCGCGATCAGTGGCTGGACCGCGCGGTGGAATTCGATCACCTCGCGCCGCAGAAAGTAGATCCGCGCGGTCACGTCGCTCTCGTTCTCGAACACCTCCTGCTCGACCTCGGCGATGTCGTTGTCGATCCCGGCGGCGACCGGTCCGTAGTCGTCGACCACCTTGTCGAGGATCGCCCAGGCCGCCGCAGCGGGCCCCACCTTGATCAGGTCGGGACGCGCCTCGAGCCGCCGGCGGGCGGATGCGAGGTCGCTCGGGGCCCCGTGGCGGACGGCGATCAAGTAGCCGCGCCCGATGAAGAGGTTGATCTCGCCGAAGTCGACCTCCTCGCGCTCGTCGTCGTACCGAGCGGTCTTCAGAACGACGAAGTAGGAGCCCTCGTAGTCCTCGAGCTTCGGCCGCTGATGCTTGGCCGAGGCGTCCTCGAGCGCCAACTCGTGCAGTCCGAACAGGCGCCCGACCTCGGCCCGCTCCGCCTCGTCGGGGGCGTGCAGCCCGAGCCAGACGAACCCGTCGCGATGCTTGGCTCGCTCGGCGGCAGTCTCGAAGTCGAGCGGACCGGCCTCCTGGCGGACGCCGTCGCAGTAATGGGCACAGTCGACGATCACGGCAGGTTCTCCGCTCCGTGTTCGCGGCGGCGGGCCGCGCTCCTGCCCTACCCCTCGCCGGCGTAGCCGAGGATCGAGCGGTCGATCAGCCACTCGACCGGCGCCTTGTCGTCGGTGTAGACCTCGTCGCCGGGCAGCCGCGGGCCGATCGCGTCGGCCTCGACGGCCGCGATCGTATGCAGGTCGGGAGGCAGGTCGCTGATCGCGGCGGCCAGCTTCGCTCCGGAGGCAGGGGCGTCGCTGCCGAGCAGGAGGGTGTTCGTGTCCTCCTTGGGATCGCGGATCACGGTCCCGAAGACCTCGGCCATCGTGCTGCCCAGCACCGTTTCGAGGTCGTCGTTGCCCTCGGGGTGTCCGGCGTTGACGATCACGGCGCCGCCCGGCGCGAGCCGGTTACGGGCGAGCTCGAAGAACTCCTTCGTCGCCAGGTAGAACGGGATGTAAGGCTGGCGGTACGCATCGACGAGGATCAGGTCGTAGTCGCCGTCGACACGCCGCAGCCACGGCCGCGCGTCCTCGGCGAAGGTGGTCAGGTTCGGGTTGGCGAGCCCGAAGTACTCCTCCCCGATCTCGGTCAGCTCGCCGTCGATCTCGACCCCGTCGATCTCGGTCTCGGGGAAGTACTCGGCGTAGGCGCGAGCGGTGGTGCCGGCCGCGTTGCCGAGGATCGCCATCCGCTCCGGCGGCTCGTCCAACACCGCGAACGGGAAGACGAGATAGCCGTCCCAGACGTTGTCGGTGAGCACCGTCCCCGGCCGGTAGAGCGAGTGGACCGCCTGGCCTTCGTTGAGCTCGAGCAGCCGGTCGCCGTCGGACTGCTCGACGACGCGCACATATTGGGTCTCGGTCTCCGTCTCGTAGATGACCGTCCCCTCGTCGGTCTGCTTGACGGTGCCGATCGGGATCGCGAGCGCCGCCGCCAAGACGACCGGCACCGCCAGGTAGCGGCCTCGCAGGCCCACCGCGGCGACGAGCGCGATCACGAGCGCGAAGGCGATGAAGGTCCGCTGGGTGCCGACGAGCGGGATCAGGACCAGGGCGGAGATCCAGGTCCCCACCAGCGATCCGGCGGTCGAGATCGCGTAGAGCCGCCCGGCTATCTGGCCTGAATGCTCGACGTCCGGAACGGCAAGCCGCAGCGCGAAGGGCGACGCGGCGCCGAGCAGGACAACCGGAAAGGCAATCAGGAAGAGAACGCCGAAGAGCGAGCCGACAAAGGCGCCCGCCTCGATCTCGTCGAGCGCCGAGACCGAGATGTCGAAGATCGGGCGGGCGACGAAGGGCACCACCGCGAGGAGCGCTGCGGCGGCGAGCACCATCAGGCACATCGTCCGCAGCTCCGGGCGGCGGTCGGCGAGCTTGCCGCCGAGCCAGTAGCCGAGCGAGAGCGCGACCAGCACGACGCCGATCGTGTTCGCCCAAACGATCGTGGAGGCGCCGAAGAAGGGCGCCATCAGCCGCGCGGCGGCGATCTCGGCGCCGAGCGAGCCGGTGCCGACGACGAAGACGAAGACATAGAGGAACCGGTTGCTGGGCCTGCTGGTCACGGCCCCGCCTCGATCCGCTCGCGCAGTCGCTGGCCCTGGCCGGCGTTGACCGCCCGCTCGGCGCGAGCCGGGTCGAGCTCGACCCCCCGCTCGGCGGCGAGGTCGAGAAGCTCCTGGCGCTCGGTGTCGCGGTTGGCCCAGCGCAGGATCAGCCAGCTCAGGACGCCGAGGGTGACGACGGTGCTCTCCGCCATCATCACGACGCCGGCGGTCCCCTGGTCGGCGAGGGCGTCCACCCCACGCGCCGCCTGGGCCGGGCCGTAGTCGCCGTAGATGACCGTGCCCGACCACATCAGCACGTTGGCCAGGACCGCGCCGATCAGGCGGATCGCCGCGGCGAACCCGGCGCTTGCGGCACCGCCGAACCACGCGGGCTTCGGCAGCGGCCCCAGCAGCGCCATCCAGAAGGCCAGCCCGGCGAGGAAGAAGCTCGAGTGCTGGAGGGCGTGGAGGAGGTTGCTGTCGAATGTGGCCGCCTGGTAGAGCGCCGGAATGTGCCAGACGTAGAGCAGGGTGGCCCAGATCGCCAGCGCCAGGATCGGGTTGCCGAGGTGGCGGGTCCAGCGGAGGCCGGCCGTCTTCAGCAGCGGCTGGATCACCGGTCCGGTCAGCCCGAAGACGATCAGCAGCGCCGCGACGTCCATGATCAGCAGGTGCTGGATCATGTGGAACGTGAGCAGCTCGTCGGAGAGGCGATCGAGCGGCGAAACGAGTGCGATCCCCAGCACGATCAGGCCCGCGAGGAACGCGAGTTGGCGCGGGAGCGGGACGGGACGGCCCTCCGCGGACAGATGAAGGATCCGGATCGCGTAAGCGGTCGCGGCGACGATCAGCGAGATCGCCGGGAGCAGGTTCGCGATCGTGGTGGCGAGAGCGGCTGCCGTGGGAACCGGGATCATGCGGCATTGAGGCTAGCGATGGACGGGTCTCGCTCAAGCCGGCGAAGGGGATGCAGATGCTGTTGGGAATGCGAATCGGCTCCACGGATCGCCGCTGGGACGACGAGAGCCTGAACGCGTTGAAGGCGATCCCAGGCACCGGGTTCGAGGTGGTCGAGAGCGGGCCCCAGACGAGGCCGTGCTAGGGAGCTGATCCTGCTTCCAGCGAGTGGCGGGACCCGACCGGCCCGGACGAAGGGGAGGATTCGGTTGGAGTCATCTCACGCCCTCGAGCTCCAGCAACTCGCGCTTAACGTCGAGCCCGCCGCCGTAGCCGCCGAGCCCGCCGCCGCTGCGGAGGACGCGATGGCAGGGGACGACGATCGGGATCGGGTTTGCCCCGAGCGCACTACCTGCGGCGCGATGTGCCTTCGGGCTGCCCGCGCTCGCGGCCATCTGCATGTAGGTGCGGGTCTCGCCGAAGGGGATGACTGCGGTTTCCCGCAGGACCTTCCGGGTGAAGCCGCTCGTCAGCTGCCAGTCGAGGTCGAGGTCGAACTCGCGACGCCGCCCCGCGAAGTACTCGTCGAGCTCACGGCGAACGGGGTCGAGCCGCGCCGGCGCCTCCAGCAGCCGCGGAGAGATCCGGCGAGCGAGCTCGCTCAGCATCTCGTCCCGCGGGGTGGTGGGGTAGCCGAGCTGGACGAGCCCGGCGGGCGTCGCGACCGCGAGCAGCCGCCCGACCGGGGAGTCGACCTCGCAGTAGGCGAGGTCGAGCAGACCCTCGGCGCTCGCAGCCTCGCTCAGCCGCGCGCCAAGCGCCGCAGTGTCGATCTCCCCCGCCGTCGCCGCGCGCGCCGCCGCCT
>Ga0180121_10000545_pt1 | contig 15938 bp, 17 predicted proteins | sample AntDrymUQ5402106_2_FD_129676 | JGI IMG/M metagenome (GOLD analysis project Ga0180121, IMG submission 129676) | Polar desert sand microbial communities from Dry Valleys, Antarctica - metaG UQ540 (21.06) (version 2) (version 2) | ecosystem: Environmental > Terrestrial > Soil > Desert | place...
AACACCCCCGTACGGGGTGCGGTCCGCCCGGCGGCCCGCAGCGCCCGCTGCAGCCGCCACACCGCCGGCTGGTCGGAGCCGACCTTGACCAGCGGCCGGCGCCCGTACGAAAGCAGCACCACCCACGAGCGCTTGGTCAGGCGACCGCTCGTCGGGAGGCCGCGGTCTCGCTGCATGCGGACCAGCGCGAGCTGTGTCCGTGCGTCGAACAGCTCGCCGACCGGCGCCGGGCTCCAACCGCCGCGGCGCAGCAGGCAGCGGGCGGCGGCCACACGTGGCCCGACGTGACCCCGCTCGAGCACCGGGTAGGAGGGGAACGACGCGCGTCGCCCGCAGGTGCCGGTCTGCGGCGCGGGCCGTGAGCCCTTGCCGACGCTCAGCCAGTTCCGGTCGATGACCATGGCGGTGCCACCGTGGCGGACGCTGACGTTGAGCTGGTACTGGTGCAGTCGCTTGCTGCCCCGCCAGTAGCTGTCGGACAGGTACGGCTTGCCGTCGAGGTTGGCCCGCCGGTTCCCCCAGGCGAACCACAGTTGGTTGGGCCAGCTGAATCGGGTGGGGTCGCGGCGCCTGGCCAGGTCGACGGCCTGGATCGCCGCCGACGCGCTGGAGTAGAGCCCCGAGCGGTAGCCGAGTGCGTGCAGCCGCTCGGTCCACGCGTCGATGTGGGTGAGGACCGCGGTGTTGCAGCGCTGGATCGTGCGCTTGTACCACTCGATGTCGAGGTAGAGCGTGCTGCCCTTGCCGATCCCGAAGTGGCGGGCCTTGGCCACCGACGCGTCGGCCGCCACCCTGCCCTGCCGGTGCGCCGTTCGCGGCTGCGCCGACATCCGGGGCTTGGTCGGGGTCGGGTCACCCTGCTGGAAGCACGGTGCCTGCAGCCCGACGTGGATCGGCAGCAGCCGCCAGCCGCGCTGGTGCTGGCGCCGGACCCAGCCCGGGTCGAGGTACGGCTGTGCGCTGTCCGGGCAGGCCCGGCCGCGCCCGCTTATGTAGATGCCGATGGAGGAAAACGGGGAGGTGTGCCGCCAGGTGTCCATCGTCTTGCTGCTGGGCGTTACGCACCGGTCGAAGCCGTAGCCGGTGAACGATCGCGGGGTGCGGATCGGCCTGCGGTCCTGGGCGGCGGCGGTCGTGGTCGCCGGGGCCGCAGCCGGCTGCGCCGGCTCGGTCGGCTGGCTGGCGGTCGCGGCCGGCACCAGCGGCAGCGCGAGGGCGACCGGGCACACGGCGGCGACGAGGCCAGTCCGCCAGCGGGGAGTGAGCATCAGTTGACGCTAAGTGACGGACGCGGCGGGCCACGCGGCTGACGGTGGCGTCCCGTCCGAACGGCTGATGCTGGTGTGGTGGTTGGGACTACCCACAGTGACTGCCGCCGCTTCGTACGCTGGTGGGCGTGCCCGCCCGGCTCCGACCCGCTCCAGCCGCCGAGGTCGCGGCCGCGCTGGCCCGCCGGCAGCAGGACGCACCGGACCCGGACGACGAGCCGCTGCTGGTGCGGCATTTCCTCGCGCTGCTGGTGCGCGACCACCCCGGCGCTAGCGTCGAGGTGCGGGTGCCGCCGTACGCGGCGGTGCAGTGCGTCGCGGGGGCTCGGCACACCCGCGGCACCCCACCCGCCGTTGTGGAGACCGACGCGGTGACCTGGATCTGAGCTGTGCAGCGGCGAGCGGGACTGGGCGGCCGCGGTGTCGAGCGGTCGGCTCGTCGCGTCCGGCCAGCGCTCCGACCTCTCCCCGCTGCTTGACAAGTTTCACAGGCCAGCCAATGAAACTTGATTCCCCGCGCGACACGGCAGCGCGAAGGGGTGGGGGTGGCACCCGTACGATGGCGGCGTGCCCGGTGGAGACGGTCGCCTGACGTCCGACCTCGACCCCGGCGACCTTGGCCCCCAGGACGCGTGCGGCGTGTTCGGCGTGTGGGCACCCGGCGAGGACGTCGCCAAGCTCACCTACTTCGGCCTGTACGCGCTGCAGCACCGTGGCCAGGAGTCGGCCGGCATCGCGGTGAGCAACGGGCGACAGATTCTTGTCTACAAGGACATGGGGCTGGTGTCGCAGGTCTTCAACGAACAGACGCTGGGGTCGCTCAAGGGCCACCTCGCGGTCGGTCACAGCCGCTACTCCACGACCGGCGCCAGCAACTGGCAGAACGCGCAGCCGACGTTTCGCGCCACCGCGGGCGGCGCCCTCGCGCTCGCGCACAACGGCAACCTGACCAACACCCACGACCTGGTCGAGCTGCTGGACTCCCGCGCGGACCAGTCCGGCCAGCTCACCTCAGGCCCGCCGAGCGAGCGCGAGACCAGCGACACCGGCGTGATGAGCGCGCTGCTCGCGTCCTACCCCGACCGTCCGCTCGAAGACGCCGCCGTCGAGGTGCTCCGTGTGTTGCGCGGCGCGTTCTCCCTGGTGTGGATCGACGAGGCCACCGTTTACGCCGCACGTGATCCGCAGGGGATCCGGCCGCTGGTCATCGGGCGGCTCGCGCGGGGTTGGGTGGTGGCCAGCGAGACCGCCGCGCTCGACGTCGTCGGCGCCACGTACGTCCGCGAGGTGGAGCCGGGCGAGCTGGTCGCCGTCGACGAGCACGGGCTGCGGAGCCGCACCTTCGCCGCAGCTCAGCCGAAGGGCTGCCTGTTCGAGTTCGTCTACCTGGCCCGACCGGACACCCTCATCTCTGGGCAGCGCATGCACTCGGTGCGGGCCGAGGTGGGACGCCGGCTTGCCAAGGAGTACCCCGCCGATGCCGACCTTGTCATCCCGGTGCCCGAGTCCGGCACCCCGGCGGCGATCGGGTACGCGGAGCAGTCGGGCATCCCGTACGGCCAGGGTCTGGTAAAGAACTCCTACGTCGGCCGCACGTTCATCCAGCCCAGCCAGACCATCCGCCAGCTCGGGATCCGGCTCAAGCTCAACCCGATCCGTGACGTCATCGAGGGCAAGCGGCTGGTCGTGGTCGACGACTCGATCGTGCGCGGCAACACCCAGCGGGCGCTGGTCCGCATGCTGCGCGAGGCCGGCGCCGACGAGGTGCACCTGCGGATCTCCAGCCCGCCGGTCAAGTGGCCGTGCTTCTACGGCATCGACTTCGCCAGCCGCGCCGAGCTGATCGGGGCCAACCTCACCCCCGAGGAGATCTGTCGGCTGATCGGCGCGGACTCGCTCGGCTACGTCGACCTCGACGAGCTGGTGGCCGCGACCGAGGTCCCCAAGAACGAGCTGTGCCGGGCCTGTTTCGACGGCAGCTACCCGATCGACCTGCCGGCGAGCGAACACCTCGGCAAGGACCTGTTGGAGCTGACTCACCCGAGATGATGCATTCGGGTAGTCCGGGCGACCGCAATGCATCATCGCCGGCCTATGCCGACGCAGGAGTGTCGATCGAGGCCGGTGAGCGCGCGGTCGAGCTGATGCGCGAGTGGGTCGACAAGGCGCGCCGGCCGGAGGTGGTCGGCGGCATCGGCGGCTTCGCCGGGCTGTTCGACGCGTCCGCGCTCAAGTCGTACGACCGGCCGCTGCTCGCCACCTCGGCCGACGGGGTGGGCACCAAGGTTGCCGTCGCCCAGGCGATGGACGTGCACGACACGATCGGCACCGACCTGGTCGCCATGCTCGTCGACGACCTGGTCGTCTGCGGCGCCGAACCGATCTATCTCACCGACTACATCGCCTGCGGGCAGGTCGTTCCCGAACGGGTCGCAGCGATTGTCAAGGGCGTCGCCGAGGCCTGCGTGACCGCCGGCTGCGCGCTGCTCGGGGGCGAGACCGCCGAGCACCCCGGGCTGCTCGGACCGGACGAGTACGACCTCGCCGGCGCTACCACGGGGGCCGTGGAGGCGGCCGACCTGCTCGGGGCGGAGCGGGTGCGGCCCGGTGACGTGATCGTCGCGATGGGATCTTCGGGGCTGCACAGCAACGGCTACTCGTTGGTGCGCCAGGTCCTGCTCGACCGCGCCGGGTGGGCGCTCGACCGCGAGGTCCCCGAGCTCGGCCGCCGCCTCGGGGACGAGCTGCTCGAGCCGACCCGGATCTACGCCCGCGACTGCCTAGCGCTGGCGGCGGCCGTCGACGTACACGCGATCGCGCACGTCACCGGCGGCGGACTGGCGGCCAACGTGGCCCGAGTACTGCCAGCGGCGCTGTCCGCAACCGTCGACCGGAGCAGCTGGTCGCCGGCGCCGATCTTCGACCTGGTCGCCGAGGTCGGGACGGTGGCCACGGCCGAGCTCGAGGGCACGCTCAACATGGGGGTCGGCATGGTCGCCATCGTTGGGCGGGACGCCGCCGACGCCGCGGTGCGGCTGCTCACCGAGCGTGAGGTCCCGGCCTGGGCCTGCGGCGAGGTGGCCGACGCGCCCGGCGGCGGCGTCACCCTGCGCGGCCGACACCGCTGACGCCCGGGTGGCGAACGGGCGTGCGGAATGCGCGACCCGCCAGGTACGCTTCACCCCTGAGAATGAATGACCACGTCCGAGACCCGCGCCCGCGTGGGTCTCGGCTCGACCTGTGGCGAGGGGGTCGGACCCCATGGGGCGCGGCCGAGCGAAGGCAAAGCAGACCAAGGTCGCTCGCGACCTGAAGTACCGGTCGATCGAGACCGACTTCTCCCAGCTGCAGCGCGAGCTGCACGGGGACGAAGCCTCCGACGGCGCCCCCGACGGGGCCTCAGACGGGGTCTCGGACGGGAAGCGCGGCACCGACGACGAACGTGCCGACGAGGAGTCACCGGCCCGCTGACCGGTCGATCGGGCCAGCGAAAGTGTCCGAGATGGCCCGTTAGGGCTATCCCGGGCCATCTGTTCCGGTATCACCCACCGTCCAAACGGCTGGTCCGGATGCCGGGAATCTGCGATTTCGGGCTGCTGACGTCCGAGACGTGCCACACTCGGACAACCGCAGTAGCTGACGCTCGGGCAGCCCGGGCGTCGACGAAAGGACCCCCATGAACACGCGTCCAGCCACCCAGACGGAGTCGTTGCTCACTCCGTCCGAGGTTGCCGCCTTGTTCCGCGTGGACCCGAAGACGGTCACCCGCTGGGCGAAGGCCGGCAAACTCAGCTCCATCCGCACGCTCGGGGGACACCGGCGCTACCGCGAGGACGAGGTGCGCGCCCTGCTCGCCGGCAGCGGCGGCATCCCGGAGATGCGTCAGCCCGCAGACTCCTGAGCCGCCCGGGCGCCCACCGGCGTCCGGCTCACGACGGGGCCTGGTCGGTCCTTGGACCGGGCCCTTCGTCGCGCCTGGGGGAGAGCACGTCGGCCCGGCTGTAGTGGCCGACGGCGTCGAACCACCGCTTGGCTGCCAGCCCGCGACCCAAGTCGCAGTCGGCGAACAGGGTGCCTTCTTCGTCGTACAGCGGGCCGGCCACGACGCGTCCGTTCACCGGCTCGATGACCGCGGCCCCGCCCCGGCCGAGCACGTCGAGATCAGCCGGGATCTCCACCGGGAAGTCGTCGGGGAACGCAGTCCGGGGCAGGTACGGGGGAACGCTGACCACGAACGCGCCGGACTCGATCGCGATGTGCCGCACCGTGGCGAGCCAGCCGTCACTGTCGTCCGCGGTGGGAGCGACCCAGATCTGCGGGCCGCGGCGCTCCAGGTGCCAGCGGGCCAGCGGCATCCGGTTCTCCCAGCAGATCAGCCCGCCGACCCGGCCGATGCCGTCCATGTCGACGGTGTCGATGTCATCGCCGGCGCCGATGCCGTGCACGAGCCGCTCGTGCATCGTGGGCATGGTCTTGCGGTGCCGGTGCAGGACGCCGTTCGGTCCGATCAGCAGCAGCGTGTTGTAGAGCGTGCCAGGGCGCTGGTCTTCGCGCTCGTTGACGCCGATTGCCAACCCGACGTCGTGCTGCGCGCACGCGTCCACCAGCCGCCGCACGAGCGGACCGTTGACGTCCACGGCCGACGTCCAGAGCCGTTCCCACAGCTCGTCGAACCCGTCGAACCGAGCGCCCGCCGCGGCCCACGCCCCCGATGGATAGAGCGACACGAAGCACTCCGGCAGCACCACCAGCTTGGCACCCTCGGCGGCCGCCTTGCCGATCAGGTCCACCGTTTTGTCCACGGTCGCTTCGGCGTCGAGGACGACCGGTGTCGCCTGCACCGCCGCCACCCGGACGATGCCCAACGAGACCATGGCGGGACGCTACTCGCACCGAATGTTCGTTTCCCGAGGAGGCTCGATGATCGACCAAGAGACGACCGTGGAGATCGCTCGCCCAGTCGAGGAGGTCTTCGACTACGTGGCTGACCAGACCCATGCGCCGCAGTGGCAAGCCGGCCTGCACGAAGTCCGCCGGCTCACCGAGGGCCCGGTTGGGGTCGGCACCGAGAACGAGTTCGTTCGCACCTTCGCCGGCCGCCGGGTGGCGTCACGGAACCGGTTCGTCGTCTTCGAGCCCGCCCGGTACGTGGAGTTCGAGATCCCCTCGGGGTGGATCACTGGCCGCGCCTCCTATCTGGCCGAGCCCGGCCTGGCCGGCGGCACCGCTTTGACCAGTCGGATGCAGTTACACGTCCGCGGTCCTGCTGCCCTGCTCGAGCCGGTCCTCGCCCGGTTGATGGCCAGGGACTCTCGACGCGACGAGGCGCGACTCAAGAGCCTGTTGGAACACGACGACACATCAGCCGCTCCGTAGGCACCCGTGTGCCTGTGGCCCATGGCAAACCCGCCACATGCGGAAGGGCACTGGACATCGTGCACCGGCTCTGGCGCGGGGAACCGGTGGGCGACGGCGACAAGAAGGCGACACCGACGCCGGTCAACGACGACCGAGTGCCGATCCTGATCGGGGGTGCGGGCGACCAGTCGATACGGCGGGCGGTCGAGTGGGGCGCCGGCTGGACGATGGCCGGCAGCACCCCGGACACGGCCGCCGAGGGCGCCGACCGGGTCCGTACGGCCTAGCGCGAGGTCGGTCGCAGCGGCGAGCCGCGGGTGGCGGCGCTGGGGTACTTCTCGCTCGGCGCCGAGGCGGAGACAGGCTCGCGCGAGTACCTGCTCAACGACAATGGCTGGTTCGGTGACTACGCAGCGCGATCACCGATGGGGCGCTGCTTACGGAGGATGCGGGGCGGGCGCGGTCAAGGCATTCGCGGACGCCGGGGGGAGCGAGCTCAACCTCGATCCCACCGTGTCGGCGCTCGACCAGATGCACCGTATGGCTGACGTGGTGCGGTAGTCGGCCCCGTTGGTGCTCGTGGTCAGCCGGCGTCCGACAGCGCCTGCGCGACCAGGGCACGCAGGGCGGGGCCGACGGCGGCGAGCGGGCGGGTCCACTCGTCGGCGCACACGGCGACCAGCCACTGCTCATCGCCGCGACGAGCACCGGCGGCCGCCAGCTGGCGGCAACCGCTCGCGGCCAGCGACCCCCGCGCTGGTGGGTCCGACGGCTCCTCCTCCGACCAGGCGGTCGCGAACCAGCCACCGCGCGCGGCCTGGTCGAGGCTGGGATAGGAGTCCAGGGCGAACGACTGGTCCTCGCCGAGGCAGCAGTCACCGTGCGCACCGACGGCGCCGGGTTCCCGATTCGCCGCGACGCGAACCGGGCGCAAGCTCGCGTCGGTACGGGTCGCCACGCCGATCCACCAGGTGGCAGCGTCCACAACTTCACTGACGGCGACGGCGACCAGGACGAGCCGGTCCACGGCCTGGTCGCCCGGGCAGGCGTCGAGCTTGTCGACGGTCTCGTTCACCAGCGCGCCAGCAACGTCGTGGCCGCGGCGTCCTCCGCTGCGGCTCGACCCGCCGGGCGCGCTGGTCAGCGCCGCGGCAACCTCCGGGGGTAGCGGCCGGCCGGCGACAACGGGCACCGCGACGCCCGCGCGCTTGGCGCGGTACTGCGCCTCGTCGGCCAGCCGGAGCAGGTCACCGGTGGTGTCTACCCGCCCCACCTGGTCGTGGGTGGAGGCGACGCCGCACGCGAGGCCCGCGGCACCGGGCAGCGACGCCGCAAGCTCCACGAGGCGCCGTACGGCATCCACCACCTGCTCGGCGGGGAGGTCGGGAACCAGCAGGCAGAACTCGTCGCCACCCAACCGTCCGGCCAGGCAGCCCGGCAGCTCGCCCGCGATGACGCTGATCATCTCGGCCGCCTGGCGCAGCAGATGGTCCCCTGCCTCATGGCCGTGCTCGTCGTTCACCCGCTTGAGCCCGTTCACGTCGCAGATCACCACGGTGATTGCCCTGTTGCGAGCGACGTGCTCGTCGACCAGCGTGTCCAGCCGCTCGTCCAGAGCGCGCCGTGACGCCAGTCCGGTCAGCGGGTCGAGCCACGCCAGCTCCTGGAGCCGGCGCGTGTGGGCACCCTGTGCGATGCCCGCCGCCACCTGAGCGGCGACGCTGCGGGCGAAGTCGAGGTCCCGGTCGGTGAACGCGTCCTCGCCCCGAGCGCGAGTGGCGTAGATGATCCCCCAGATGTGTCCGTCGAGATTGATCGGGACCTCGAGCGAGCACTGCTTGCCCAGCCGGTTGAGGAGCCGCGCTTCGGCCGGGTCGATGTCCGGGTCGTCGAGGTTGCTGTACGAGCCCTGCTGCTCCCCCTCGTCGAGCAGGGCCAGACCGTAGTACTCCGCGATTGGGTACACCTCGTCCTCGGGCAGCGGGACCTCCCCAGGTGCCAGGTCGCCATCGTTCACCAGCGTCCGGAGCCACCCGTGCTCGCGCTCGAACCGCTCGATCGAGACCGAGCTGGCTCGCAGCGCCTGGCGCGCTGCCGCGGCGGCGTATCTGAGTAGCTCGTCGTCGCCGGCCGCTTGACTGGTGTGCCGGCTGATCGTAAGCAGCGCGGTGAGCTGCGCGACGGCATCCTCGCGCAGCGAGCCCTCGGACTGGCCCGAGACCGTAGGTGTGGCCATGGTGGGCCAGTGTCCGTGGCCGCGCCCAATCCGGGGCACTTTGTGACAGGGAGTTATCCGCCCGATCACCCACCGTGACCGACCGGCTCTCGAGCGCCACCGTCCGGCTGGTGCCGGCTCCGCTGAGAGTGCCTCTTCTCGGCGAAAAGCCGGAGGAATCGGATACCGACATCACTCTCAACGGACCCGGTTGCGCGGCGGCGGTGCGGGCGCGAGCGTGCGGGAGTGAAGCAGACAATCTCGGGCGGTCGGGCGGTCGGTCTCCTGGCGAGCGGTGCGGCAGCGCGGGGAGTACCGGCTGGCGCGCGGGCTGGGCGCCCAGTGTCACCTCGACGCGATGGCGCTGGCGGCGATGCAGAGCACCGGGATGATGTCCGAGCAGGTGTGGGACGGCCGGCGCCCGACCGGCCGCAACGGCCGGTTCGACCTGGGCGAACCCACGTTCTCGGCTCGGCCGCTCGCGTGGACGCACGCGCAGTTCCTGCGGCTGGCCCGGAGCGGCAGAGACGGAGTGGTGGGCAGGGGCGGGGTCGAACCGCCGACCTTCCGGTTTTCAGCCGGACGCTCGTACCAACTGAGCTACCTGCCCGCAGAGCCAGGTCAGCGTAGCGGAGCGGCTGCGGTCACTCGGTCGCTTACCGCTCGCAGTTGACGATCACCTCGGCGCGGCAGTAGTCGAACCGTGTGTGTGCGCCGCCGTCGGCCATGTCCCGGCCCTCCTCACCTACAACCGGTCGTCGCCGGCCTCGCCGAACAGCCGGTCGTCGCCGTCGTCGCCGTACACCTCGTCGGGTCCGCGACCGCTGCGCAGCACGTCGTTGCCGTCGTCGCCGAAGACGATGTCGTACTGGTCGCCGCTGACGGCGCGGTCGTCACCCGCATCGCCGTACAGCCGGTCGAACGCGTCTCCGCCGAACAGCTGGTCCCGGCCAGCGAGGCCGGCGAGGTCGTTGGGCCCGACGTCGCCGGTGAGGACGTCGGCGTGCAGCGAACCGGTGGCGTCCTCGATGCTGACCAGCCGGTCGGTGTCTGGCCCTTCTCCGCGAAGTCCGACGTCAGGCTGAGCTGCACCGGGTTGGGCGAGTCCCTGTAGACGGCGCGGTCGCCGAAGCCGGGTCGGTTCGCGGACAGGCCGGCCACCGTTGATGCGGTCGTCGCCACGTCCGCCGTCGAGCACGTCGGGCGTGATCTCGTCGTCGGGGCGCTTGCCGTCCCGGCCGCCGTTGAGCCGGTCGTCACCCGACTCGCCGTACAGCCGGTCGCCGCCGCGGCCGGTGCAGACCAGGTCGTTGCCGCTGCGCGCGTGCACCACGTCGAAACCCGATCCGGTGACGATCACGTCGTTTTCGTTGGTTCCGCGGATCTGGTCTGGACCGTCGGTGCCGGTGATCGTGGCGGGCTCTCCTTAACAGGTGGGCTCAGCACCGCGGTCGTCTCCGGCGGCGGGGCCGCCGACCGTCGCCGCCGCCATGAGCAGCGGCGCGGCCAGCAGCGAGCGGCGCACAATCAGTTTCATGCGACCCCGACGGGACTCGAACCCGCGGCCTCCGCCGTGACAGGGCGGCGCGCTAACCAACTGCGCTACGGGGCCTCTGGGAGACGGCCTCGATGGTATCTCAGTCGTCTGCCGTGCCCCCAACGGGATTCGAACCCGTGCTGCCGCCTTGAAAGGGCGGAGTCCTAGGCCTCTAGACGATGAGGGCGGGTCACCGGCTCGTGACCGCTGGAGACCGAGACAGCATAACGACCGTCGACCCGGCATCGCGACGCCGCACAATGGGGCCGCACAATGGGGTATGTGCTGGACATGACCGCCGATCGCTTCGAGGCGCTGGTGGTCGAGGCGCTGGACGAGGTGCCCGACGAGCTCATGGATCTCGTTGTCAACCTCGTGGTCGTGGTAGAGGACGACGCGCCGGCCGACGATCCCGAGCTGCTCGGCCTGTACGACGGCGTGCCGTTGACCGAGCGGGACACGATGTACGGCGGCGTCCTGCCGGACCGGATCTCCATCTACCGGCGGCCGACGTTGGCGATCTGCGACACCGACGAGGACGTGCGCGAGGAGGTCGCGGTCACCGTCGTGCACGAGATCGCGCACCACTTCGGCATCGATGACGAGCGGCTGCACGAGCTCGGCTACGACTGACCGGCCGCCCCCGGGTAGGGCCGCGGCTGCGCGCCGCGTACCTGCAGGTCGAACTCGCCCAGGAACCAGCGACGCATTGCCCGTTCGTCCGGGCCGGCGGCGAGCGCGAGCAGCCGGGCGCTGCGGCAGTACTCGTCGGTCTCGTCCAGCACGTCCGCCAGCTGCGCGCACGTCACTCCGGCCAAGCGGGGAACGCCGTATCGCAGCGTCACCGTCTCGTCGTCACGTTGGTACGCCCGCTCGAACCGCTCGTCCTCGGCGAGCACGGCGACGTTGAGCTGCTCCACCTCGTTGGCCAGCTCGGCAAGCAGTACGGGTACGCGGTGCCGCGAACCGCTGCGCAGGGTCAGCAGCTGCATCTCTCGTCGTACGTCGCGGATCCGGAACCGGGTCTGCCACAGCAGCTGCACGGGTGCGTCGCTGATCACCACGTCCACGTCGGTTTCATCGGGCGAAGCTCCCGGTGCAGCCGGAACGTCCGGGGTGTCCGGCTCGGCAGGCCGGTTGGCGTGCGCTGACCGGGAGGGCACGAACCACACGGTCTTGCCTTCGTCGCCGCGGCGCAGGCTCTCGCGAACGCCCCAGCGGCTGGCGAGCGCGCCGATGATGTGCAGGCCGAGGCCCACCGTCGCCTGCGACCCGTCGGGGTTGTCGTCGGTGAGCCCGGGCTGGAGCCGGCCCTTACTGGTGTCGGCGACCTCGATGACGACGTCGCCTTCGCCGTCGTCTCGCACGGCGACGGTGATGCCGGTGCGCGCGTGCAGGACGGCGTTGGTGACCAGCTCGGAGATCGCCAGGGTGGCGGAATCGACGAGGTCGAGGCGACCCATCCGGGTCAGCACCTCGTTGAGCCAGGCCCGGGCGATGCCGGCCGACTGCGGCTCGGGGCGCAGCCGCACCGCGTGCTCCACCAGGGCCCACCTCCTGCTCCCCGCCGGCCCCACCCGGCACCGGCGTACAGCCTGCCACGCCAGGTCGCGCGCCGACGGCAGGCAGCGCCTGCGCGTCGCTATCCTCGGCCGGTGCTCGTGCACGTCCTCAACGGACCCAACATCGGCCGGCTCGGCAGCCGCGAGCCGGACGTCTACGGCGGCGCGACGTACGAGGACCTCGTCGCCACCTGCGAACGCGTCGGCGCGGAGTGCGGGCTGCAGGTCGTGGTGCGCCAGACCGAGGCCGAGCACGAGCTGATCGGCTGGCTGCACGAGGCTGCGGACGCTGGCGCGGCGGTGGTGGTGAACCCGGGTGGGTGGACGCACACCTCCGTTGCTGTTCGCGACGCGTGCGCGCTGGTGTCGGGCCCGCTGGTCGAGGTGCACCTGTCCAACGTGCACGCGCGCGAGGACTTCCGCCGCCACTCGTACGTCTCGTCGGTCGCGACCGGTGTGATCGCGGGGCTGGGCGTCGAGGGCTATGCGGCCGCGTTGCGCTTCATCGCCTCCCGCCGCTGACCCCTGCCGAGTTGTCACCGCCGTACGGCGTCAGAGCGCCGGGGGAGAGTGACAACTCATCGGTTCTCTGTCAGCCGCCGGCGTGCGAGACGGCGAGCGAGACCAAGAACCCGGCTGACGTCACCAGCCCGGTCATCAGGTGAGTGACCTCGACCGCCTCTGGGATCATCGTGTCCACAATCATCGCCAGGATCGCGCCGGCGGCGAGCGCGGTGACCAGGCTGACCGTGCCGGCCGACATCGGGTCGAAGGCGAGGAAGCCGACCAGCGCGGCGACGCCGCTCGCGAGCGCGATCGCGACCCACAGCCCGAAGACGTACGTCGCGGACCGGCCAGCCCGCTTCATCCCTGCCGCGCTGGACAGCCCTTCCGGCAGGTTGGACAGGAAGATCGCGACCACCAGTGCCGGGCTGATCGAACCGGTCAGCAGGCTCGCACCGAGCACGACCGACTCGGGGACGCCGTCGAGCAACGCACCGACGGCGAGCGCGGTGCCGCTGCCGGGCTGCTCGGACTCCGACATCTGTTGCGTGCCGGAGCGCTTTCGGTGCCGGGCGCCAAGTCGACAGACGGCGACGTTGGCGACCGTGTAGGCGACGGCGCCGATGCCAAAGCCGATCGCCGTCGGTGTCAGGCCGCCGAGCTCCACCGCCTCGTCGACCAGCTCGAACGCCAGCGCGCTGGTCAGCACACCTGCGCCGAACGCCATCACCAGGGCGGTGACTCTCACCGGCACCCGCGCGACCCAGCCGATGAGGGCGCCGAGGACCAGCGCGCCGCCAGAGAGCAGGCCCCACAGCAGCGCCTCGACCGCGTTCGCCATCAGCGCGCTCCGCCCATGTCTCTACCTCCGGGCATTCACCGTAGGACCTCCGCGAACCGCATGGAGGGCAGATAATGGGGGCGTCGCCGCGGTGGAGCGAGGGAGCTGGTGTCGGTGTCGTCACGTGCAGGTCTTGCTATCGGTGCATCCCTGCTGCTGGCCGCTGCGTTGCTGACGGGCGGTGGCGCTGGCGCGATCGGACCGATGCAGTGCGCTGGGTCGGACGCGACCATCGTCGGCACGCCAGGCGCGGACAAGATCACCGGCACACCCGGCGATGACGTGATAGCCGCACTCGGCGGCAGCGACGAGGTGGACGGCCGGGGTGGCGCGGACGTGATCTGTGGCGGCTCGGGAGTGGACAGGCTCGGCGGCGGCGACGGAGCCGACCGGGTGCTCGGGCAGGGCGACGGCTACTCGGACCTCTGCGGACCGGGTAATGGCCGGATGGGAGATGTGCTTCAGGGAGGCGCCGGAGACGACGTCCTGCTCGGTGGGGACGCCTTCAGCGAGGACGACCTCAGCTTCCAGGGGAGCCCGACCGGCGTCACGGTCGACATGTCATCGGGGACCGCCACCGGGGACGGTGCCGACGAGTTCCGCGGGATCGAGCGGGTGCGTGGCTCCGCGCATGCCGACCGACTGCAGGGAACGGCTGGACCGGACCGGTTGCTCGGGTTGAAAGGTGACGACGTCGTGGTCGGGTTCGCTGGCAACGACGTGCTCCGCGGAGACCGGAGCATCCGGCCGGGAGGCGGCGACGACCGACTTCTGGGCGGTGAAGGGCGCGACCGGATGCATGGCATGGCAGGCAGCGACCTCGTGGTCGGTGGACCAGACGGCGACCACATCGAGCCCGGGCACGGCGATGACCGGGTGCGCGCCGGGTCAGGCAACGACGAGGTTGCAGACGGGCTTGGCTGCCGGTCGACGCCTGGGAGCGGGGACGACACCATCGGCCTTGGCCCGGGGGACGACTTTGCGTACGACTATCTCCGGCAGGCAAACGCGGCGAGCAACGACATCACGGGTGGGCAGGGCGAGGACGACATCCGCATCGAGGGCACCGACGGCACTGCGGCCGGCGGGCCGGGTGTGGACGCGCTCTTCTTCATCTCGAGCGAGTGCGGCGTGACGCTCGACCTCCAGTCGACCGAGATGAGCGGCTGCGGCCAGCAGCCCGGAACCGCCACCTCGTTCCGCTTCGTCTGGGGCTCCTACGCAGACGACACCATCTATGGCAGCTCCGGTCGTGACGTCATCCGGGCGCGCAAGGGTGCGGATCGCGTCGAGGCGCGCGCAGGGGACGACGTGGTGCGGGGCAACATCGGCCCCGACCACCTCGATGGCGGGCCGGGGAACGACCGCGGATCCGGTGGGCACGGCAGCGACACGTGCATCGCGATCGAGTTGGCTACCAGGTGCGAGTGACCTATCGAGTTCGAGGGCGTTGGGTGTATGCGGTGCGATCGGAGAGCAGCACCTTCGCAGCGACGACCACCCACACCGAGACGAACAGCAGGCTGCTCAGGACGTCGCTGAGGTGGTGCGCGCCCTCGTACAGCCGGGACGCGCCGACCAGGAGCGGCAGCACCAGGAGCAGCGTCGCCCAGCTTTGGGCTCGCCGGCCAGCATAGGTCCAGACGAGGACCACGAGCATCCCGTACAGCGCCGTCGCCGCCGCCACGTGGCCGGACGGGTAGCTGTGCAACGGGTCTAGCCCGGGGTCGAGGATCCGGACAGGCGGGCGCTCCCGGTCGACGCTCACGGCGGCGGAGAAGTACATCGCGGAGGCACCGATGCAGCTCAGGACGGCGAAGAGCACGGGGCGTACGTCACGCTTCCAGAACCACAGCACCAGCGCGATCAGCGAGACCAGCACGGCGACCGTCAGGAAGCCGCCGAGGAAGCTGACCACCGGCGCGACGTCGTTGAGCGTCGGCGTGCGCTGGTCCTCGCCCCAGCGGGCGAGGTCGCTCTCGGCGGGCTCCATCGTCGACTCGAGCGGACCGGTGATCGCCTGCCCCACGAGCGTGAGACCGAGAGCAATCACCGCCCAGCCGACGACGAGCGCGACCGTACGCCGCTGCCATGAGATCACGGCGCACATCGTGGCGTGCCTGATGTCCCTCGGCCAGCAGCCGGTCCTTGCCGGCTTCCCCCACGGGCAACCGGCAATGGTGACCGCGCACGAAGAACAGTTCGTTTACCCACAGGTTGCCGAGCCCGGCGAGAAGCCGCAGCGCACCAGGTTGCGTCCAGACCGCGATCGAGGAAGCGGGCGGTCCGCCACACGCTGTCGCCCTCGGGCACGCCGGCAGCCTAGACACCGACTCAGCAGTCGAAGGTCCGGGTCCTCGTGCTTGATCGGTGGTCGGCGTCGCCCAGGAAGCGGGCGACCACCCGGCAGCTCGTCGCGTCCGGCAGTGGGAACGTGGTGCGGTAGCTGCCGTAGGCGTCGAGCTCGGCCTGCTTGCTGGCGACCTCCTCGTACGAGCCGTCGACCAGTCTGGAGAGAGTGAGCGTCACGGACTGACCGGGGTGCGCCACGAACAGCTCACCGAGGGTCGACACCCGGGTGTCGTTCGCCGACGCGCGCAGGGTGAGGTACGTGGCCTGCCGCGCCGCCGTCGGCACCGGCTGCCAGGCCGGG
>Ga0180121_10000547_pt1 | contig 15929 bp, 14 predicted proteins | sample AntDrymUQ5402106_2_FD_129676 | JGI IMG/M metagenome (GOLD analysis project Ga0180121, IMG submission 129676) | Polar desert sand microbial communities from Dry Valleys, Antarctica - metaG UQ540 (21.06) (version 2) (version 2) | ecosystem: Environmental > Terrestrial > Soil > Desert | place...
GAGCCCACCGCAGCGAACATCACCATCACCACCAGGAACACCGCCGCGGTGATCGCCAGCCGGAAGGCGACGAAGAGCAGGTGCCCTGCCAGCACGTCGACGACGCGCAGCGGGGTGGCGAGCATCCCGTGGTACTGCTTGTTCCAGCGGATCGCACCCATCACGGGATAGGTCGACTCGAACGCTGCCGTCTGCATGGCCGTGGCCGCCAACAGCCCGGGCGCGATGAAGTCGAGGTAGGAGACGTCGGGCAGCGACGCTGTGCCGCTGCCGCGGTCGACGAGCAGCCCGAGCCCGAGCCCCATGGCGGCCAGGAAACCCAGCGGCTCCAGGACGGTGGAGATCGAGGTGCCGCGCCAGGTGCGGCGGTACTGCGCCATCCAGTAGGCGAAGGCGCGCAGGACCAGCTCGGGCGGGCCGGGCGCCGCGGGCAGCTCCCGGACCGGCCGGGTGGACAGGGCCATCAGTCGACCAGGGTGCGGCCGGTCAGCCGCAGGAAGACGTCCTCGAGCGTGCTGCGGCGCACCAGCACGGAGAGCGGCGCGACCCCGAGCCGGTGCAGCTCGGCAGCGGCCTCGTCGCCGTCGTGCGCGTAGAGCAGTACGCGATCGGGCAGCACCTCGAGCCGGTCGACGATGGCGTGCAGCGGCCGGCCGTGGTCGGCGACGAGGTTCTCGACCTTCTCCCCCGCCACCTCGTTCTCCCCCGGCGGGAAGCGCAGCTCGACGACCTCCCGGGTCGACCACTCGCGGATCAGCGCGGCGGGTGAGCCCTCGGCGGCGATCCGCCCGCCGTCCATGACGACCAGCCGGTCGCAGAGCTGCTCGGCCTCGTCCATGTAGTGGGTGGTCAGCACCAGGGTCACGCCCTGCTGCTTGAGGCGGAACAGGCGGTCCCACAGGGCGTGGCGCGCCTGCGGGTCCAGCCCCGTCGTCGGCTCGTCGAGGAGCAACAGGTCGGGCTCGTTGATCAGCGACCGGGCGATCGTGAGCCGCCGCTTCATCCCGCCCGAGAGCGGCTCGACCTTGCTGTCGGCGCGCTCGAGGAGCTGGACGAAGTCGAGCAGCTTGTCGGCCCGCTCGCGCACGACCTGACGCGGCAGGCCGAAGTAGCGCCCGTAGATCAGCAGGTTCTCGCGCACGGTGAGCTCGACGTCGAGGGTGTCGTCCTGGGGCACCACCCCCAGCCGCGCCCGGATGCGGGCACCGTCGAGCGCCGGGTCGTGCCCGAGGACCCGCAGCGTGCCCTCGGTGACCGGCGAGACGGCGCCGATCATGCGCATGGTCGAGGACTTGCCCGCACCGTTGGGACCGAGGAAGCCGAAGGCCTCACCGCGGGCGACGTCGACGTCGATGGCGTCCACTGCAGTGAAGTCACCGAAGCGCTTCACCAGCCCCCGGGCATGGACGAGCGGAAGTTCTTCTGGCACGGTGCCCGACTCTAACCGTCGCCCCCGACAGCAGCCGAGCGAGTTTCCCGGCTGTCGGTGCGGGGAGCGAGAATGCTCAGGTGAGCTCCTTCTCCCCGGCTACCCGGGCGTGGTTCGACGGCGCGTTCGACGCGCCGACGCCCGCGCAGACCGGGGCCTGGCAGGCCATCGGGGCCGGGCGCAACGCCCTGGTGGTCGCCCCGACCGGGTCGGGCAAGACGCTGGCCGCGTTCCTCTGGTCGATCGACCGCCTCGCGAGCGTGCCGGCGCCGGTCGAGGCCCAGCGCCGCTGCCGGGTGGTCTACGTCTCGCCCATGAAGGCTCTCGCGGTGGACATCGAGCGCAACCTGAGGGCCCCCCTCACCGGCATCCGGCACGCTTCGACGCGACTCGGCCTGCCCGAGCCCGACCTGACGGTCGCCATCCGCTCCGGGGACACCCCCGCCGACGAGCGACGCCGCTTCCTGCGCACGCCGCCCGACATCCTCATCACCACGCCCGAGTCGCTGTTCCTGCTGCTGACCTCGCAGGCCCGCGAGTCGCTGCGTGGCGTCGAAACGGTGATCGTCGACGAGGTCCACGCCGTCGCCGGCACCAAGCGCGGCGCCCACCTCGCACTCTCCCTCGAGCGCCTCGACCACCTCCTGGAGAAGCCGGCCCAGCGCGTCGGCCTGTCGGCGACAGTCCGCCCGGTCGACGAGGTCGCTCGCTTCCTCGGGGGCCGCTCGGACGTCGAGGTGGTGCAGCCGCCGTCGAGCAAGACCGTCGATCTGCAGGTGGTGGTCCCTGTCGAGGACCTCGCCGAGCTCGGGCAGACCACCGGTGAGGTCAGCGGGTCAGCGGCCGGGGAGGAACGACGTACGTCGATCTGGCCCCACGTCGAGGAGCGGATCGTCGACCTCGTGCAAGCCCACCGGTCGACCATCGTCTTCGCCAACTCCCGGCGCCTGGCCGAGCGGCTGTGCGCGCGCCTCAACGAGATCAACTACGAGCGGGTCACCGGCGAGGTGCTGCCCGAGCCCGGCTCGCTGTCCCCGGCCCAGGTCATGGCACAGTCCGGGTCGTCCTCGCCGCCGCCCGACGCCGGCAGCCAGATCACCCGGGTCCCCGACCTGGCCCGCGCCCACCACGGCTCGGTCTCCAAGGAGGCGCGCGCGCAGATCGAGGAGGCACTCAAGGCCGGCCGGCTGCCCGCAGTCGTTGCGACCTCGTCGCTGGAGCTCGGCATCGACATGGGTGCGGTCGACCTCGTGATCCAGGTCGAGTCGCCACCGTCGGTCGCCAGCGGGCTGCAGCGCGTCGGTCGCGCAGGCCACCAGGTGGGCGCGGTCTCGCGGGGTGTCATCTTCCCCAAGTACCGCGGCGACCTCGTGCAGACCGCCGTCGTCGCCGAGCGGATGCGCGAGGGTGCCATCGAGGCGCTGCGCTACCCGCGCAACCCGCTCGACGTCCTCGCGCAGCAGGTCGTGGCGATGGTCGCGCTCGAGGAGTGGGACGTCGAGACGATGTACGACGTGGTGCGCCGCGCCGCTCCCTACTCCGCGCTGCCCCGCTCGGCGTTCGAGTCGGTCCTGGACATGCTCGCGGGGCGCTACCCCTCGGACGAGTTCGCCGAGCTGCGGCCGCGCCTGGTGTGGGACCGGATCGGCGGGACGCTCGCCGGCCGCCCCGGAGCCCAACGGCTCGCGGTGACCAGCGGCGGGACCATCCCCGACCGCGGCCTGTTCGGGGTCTTCCTTGTCGGCGGAGCCGACGATCAGAGATCGCGGGGAGGCCGTACGGGCGGAGCCCGGGTCGGCGAGCTCGACGAGGAGATGGTCTACGAGTCACGGGTGGGTGACGTGTTCACGCTCGGCTCGACGTCGTGGCGCATCGAGGAGATCACCCACGACCGGGTCCTCGTCACGCCGGCACCCGGGCAACCCGGGCGCCTGCCGTTCTGGAAGGGCGACGCTCAGGGCCGTCCGTTCGAGCTGGGCCGCGCGCTGGGCGCGTTCACCCGCGAGCTCGGCGCCCTCTCGCCCGCGGCTGCGCTCGAGCGTGTCCTGGCAGCCGGCCTCGACGACTGGGCCGCGAGCAACCTGCTGTCCTACCTCGCCGAGCAGCGGGAGGCGACCGGTCACCTCCCCGACGACCGCACGATCGTCGTCGAGCGGTTCCGCGACGAGCTCGGCGACTGGCGCATCGCGATCCACTCGCCCTTCGGGGCGCAGGTGCACGCGCCGTGGGCGCTGGTCGTGTCGGAGCGCCTGCGGGAGCGCTACGGAATCGACGTCCAGGCGATGCACTCCGACGACGGCATCGTCCTGCGCCTCCCGGACACCGAGCTGGACGGTGCTGCAGGTGCTGCAGCTGGTGCAGGTGGTACCGGCGCCGCACACGGCTCGGAGCTCGCGGTGATCGACCCCGACGAGGTCGAGGCGCTGGTGACCGCCGAGGTCGGCGGGTCGGCGCTGTTCGCCTCTCGGTTCCGCGAGTGCGCCGCACGGGCCCTGCTGCTCCCACGGCGCAACCCGGGGCACCGGTCACCGCTGTGGCAGCAGCGACAGCGTTCCGCCCAGCTGCTCTCGGTCGCCAGCGACTACGGCTCGTTCCCGGTCGTCCTCGAGACGATGCGCGAGTGCCTGCAGGACGTGTTCGACGTCCCCGGCCTGGTCGGGCTGATGCGCGACGTCGAGGCGCGAACCGTGCGCTTCGTCGACGTCGAGACCCAGCAGCCCTCGCCCTTCGCGCGGTCCCTGCTCTTCGGCTACGTCGCCCAGTTCCTCTACGAGGGTGACTCGCCACTGGCCGAGCGGCGCGCGACGGCGCTGTCCCTCGATGCGGGCCTGCTCGCCGAGCTGCTGGGTCAGCAGGGTTACGGCGCGCTCCGGGATCTGCTCGACGAGGACGCCATGCACTCCCTGGCCCGCGACCTGCAACGGATCTCCGACGACCGCCGGGCCCGCGACATGGAAGGGGTCGCGGACCTGCTCCGGGTGCTGGGACCACTGTCCACGGCCGAGGCGGTGGACCGCGGCGCGACGCCGACCTGGCTCAGCGACCTCGAGGACGCGCGCCGGGCCATCCGGGTCCGCATCGGCGGCGAGGAACGGTGGGCTGCGGTCGAGGACGCCGCCCGCCTGCGCGACGCCCTCGGCGTCCCGCTTCCCGTCGGCATCCCCGAGGCCTTCCTCGAGCCGGTGCGCGACCCGATCGGGGACCTCGTCGCCCGCTTCGCCCGCACCCATGTGCCGTTCCCTGCGGCCGCCGTGGCCGAGCGCTTCGCCCTCGGCCCGGCCGTGATCGCGAACGCCCTGGCCCGCCTCGCCGGGTCGGGCCGGGTCGTCGAGGGCGAGTTCCTCCCCGGCGGCGCCGGCACCGAGTGGAGCGACGCCGAGGTCCTGCGCACCCTGCGCCGCCGGTCGCTGGCCGCGCTGCGCAAGGAGGTCGAGCCGGTTCCCGTAGAGGCGCTCGCGGCCTTCCTGCCCGCGTGGCAGCAGGTGGGGGGCCGGCTGCGTGGCACCGAAGGCGTCCTGCGTGCCGTCGAGGCGCTCCAGGGAGCGCAGGTGCCGGCATCTGCCCTGGAGACCCTCGTCCTGCCGGGCCGGGTCGCGGGCTATTCCCCGGCCATGCTCGACGAGCTCTCCGCGACGGGCGAGGTGCTCTGGCGCGGCCACGGGTCGCTGCCCGGATCCGACGGCTGGGTCTCGCTGCACCTCGCCGACGCCGCGCCCCTGACCATGCCGGCTCCCGATGCCGAGGCTGTCACGACCCCCGCGCACCAGGCGGTCCTCGATGCGCTCGCCGGGGGCGGCGCCTTCTTCTTCCGCAGCCTGTCCGACTCCGTCGGCTCGACGGACGACCAGGCTCTCGTCACGGTCCTGTGGGACCTGGTCTGGTCGGGGCACCTGAGCAACGACACGTTGGCGCCGCTACGGACCCTCGTCGGCGGTGGGAGGGGTTCGCACCGCGCGCGCCGCCCCGCCCCCCGAGGTCGCTACCGGCGGGGCCGGCCGGGCCGCCCCGGCCTCCCCTCGCGCACGGGACCGCCGACCGTCGCTGGTCGCTGGTCGGTGCTGCCCGAGGTCGAGACCGACCCGACGCGGCGGGCACACACCCTCGCCGAGGTGCTGCTCGACCGCCACGGGGTCGTCATCCGCGGCGCGGTGATGGCCGAGCGCGCGCCGGGTGGCTTCGCCGCGGTCTACCGCGTGCTCTCGACGTTCGAGGAGACCGGGCGTTGCCGACGCGGCTACTTCGTGGAGGGGCTCGGTGCGGCCCAGTTCGCCCTGCCCGGCGCCGTCGACCGGCTCCGGGCGGTCGCCGGCTCGATCGAGCGGGCGGCCGAACGCCCCGACCACGCCCGGCAGGACAGCGACGGTCCGCGCGCGCTGGTGCTCGCCGCGACCGACCCGGCCAACCCGTTCGGTGCCGCGGTGCCCTGGCCGTCACGCAACACGGGGGACGGCAAGGATCCCGGACACCGGCCGGGCCGCAAGGCGGGCGCGCTCGTGGTGGTGGTCGACGGACGGCTCGTGCTGTACGTCGAGCGAGGCGGGCGCACCCTGCTGACCTGGGCCGACGAGCCCGGCCTCCTCACGCCCGCGGTGGACGCGCTCTCGCTGTCGGTGCGCGAGGGCGCCCTCGGCCGGCTCACCGTCGAGCGGGCTGACGGGGCCGGCGTCCTCGACTCCCCCCTGGGGCGAGCCCTTCAGGAGGCCGGCTTCTCCGCGACGCCGAGGGGACTGCGGCTGCGTGCCTGAGGACTGGAAGGAACGCCGGCGAGAGGCCGCCGCCGAGCACGCCGCCACCCTCGATCGGAAGCGGGCCGCTGAGACCGGCGAGGCGCGTGCTCTCGTCGACGACTTCGTCACGCAGGCCACGTCGCGGAAACTGCGCACCAGCAGCCTGCTGGCCCGGGCACAACGGGCGGTCGCGCTACCGCACCGGGCTGACCGGGTGGTACCTCAAGCGCAACGCTTCCCTCGCCGTCAGCGAGCACGGCGACTTCTACGTCATGTCCGCCACGTCGAGCCTGCGCTCACGGTTGACCGGGACCACGCTGGCGCCGTCGGACCCCCCGCTCGCAGTGGGGGTCGGCGCCCGGGACGGCGAGTCGATGCCGCTGAGGGAGCTGTTGCGGCTCCGGCTGGAGGCCGGGGACGAGTGGCCCGCTCCCTGACCTCGCGAGTCCGTGTCAGGCCATCTCCAACGTGGCCCGCCGCCGGCTCTCCCACTCGAGGTAGGACAGCATCGCCATCCCGATGACGACGTAGGCCGCACCCACGCCCACCTCTCTCAGCACCTCGCCGGTCACCGACCCGGCGGTCGCACCGTCGGCCAGCGCGCGCGCCGCAGCGATGCCATGGGTCAGTGGCAGCCACGGGGACACGGCCGCCATCGCGTCGGGCAGGTCGTCCAGGGGCACGTTGGCGCCGCTGAACACGAGCAGCACCCCGAAGATGACGTTGGACAGGACCGCCGTCTCGCGCACCCGCAGGCTCAGGGCCGCACCGACCAGCCCGAGGCCGGTGCAGGAGAACGCACAGACTGCCGTGACCCCCACGATGGGCAGGTACGCCGTAGCAGGCACCGAGATGCCGAACATGAGCCCACCGGCCACCAGCGCGAACAGCGAGACGAGGAAGCCGTTGGCGATCACCGGCAGCGCCCGGCCGAGGAACAGCGGGACCCTCGGTGCCGGCGTGGACAGGATGATCCCCAGCGTCATCTGCCGTCGCTCGTCCGCGATCGTGTTGCCCATGGCGAACAGGCACGGGATGGCGGCGTACTGCAGGGCGTTGCCGATCACGAAGAACTCGTCCGACCCGATGCCGGCGTTGCGGCCGATGTAGACAAACAGCAGCATCTGGGTGATCGGGCCGACGACGAACGTCGGGATCAGGATCCACGGCGTGACCCAGTTGAACAGGGCCCGGTAGCTGGTCATGCCCCCGATGACGAAGATCCGCAGCGAGCTCACCAGGCGCTCATGACAGCGACAAGGTGGCGTTGCGGCGGGCCGAGGTGAGCACCCGGTCGGCGAAGTAGAAGCCGATGGCCGCGTACGCCAGGCCCACGCCCAGGCACAGCGCGACGTCGGGCAGCGGCGAGCCCCCGAGAGCGGCCTCGCGGATCGCCCGCACCCCCCAGGTCGGCGCGAGCAGCCAGGACAGGGGTTCGACCCAGTCGGGCAGGATCGCCACCGGGACCAGGAACCCGCAGACGAGCCAGACCGGCTCCTCGAACGCCGTGCCCAGGGCCCAGGCGCTGCGGTAGCGCACGACCGTGACGGACATGAGGAAGCCGACCATCCCGATGGAGAGAACGGTCGCCAGGACGGAGAGCGCGAACAACCAGGGGTGTTCGATGCGGATGTCGATGCCGAACAGGAACCGGCCCCACAGCAGCGTCGCCACCATGCTGTAGAGGCCGACGGTTGCCATCGCCGTCGTTATCGGCAGCAGCACGACCGGCAGCCGCACCGGGGCGGCGACGAGCAGCTCCAAGGTGCCCGCCCACCGCTCCCTCTGCACGGCACTGCTCGCTGCCGTGCTGACCGAGGACCAGATCCCCATGACGCTGGCCCCCACGGCCGCGTACAGCAGGGTGGCGTCGTCGCCGCCGGCGCCGTACATCAGGAAGGCGATGGTGGCGAAGAAGAGCGGCCACAGCACGCCCAGCACGCCGTCGAAGGCCGACCGGCTCAACATCTTCAGATGCATCAGCCAGGCGATCAGGAACACCCGCGCGATCCTCACGCGCCGCCGACCAGCTCGACGTAGGCGTCCTCCAGCGTGGGAGACCGGGTCGAGACCCGGCCCGTGGACACACCGTCCAGGCACGCCAGCACGGCCTGCGCCACCTCCGCTCCTGGTTCGGCCCGGACGACGAGCACCTGGGCCTGGCCGCGGTCCTCGGCGATGGCCGAGCGCACGCCGGGCAGCGCCTCGGCGCGGGCCCGGACCGGCTCGGCGTCCCCGAAGATCTCGACCTCCACCACCGAGCCCTCACCCACCCGCGACTTCAGCTCCTCCGGCGACCCGGTGGCCACGATCCGCCCGCTGGCGATCACCGCGATGCGGTCGCAGAGCTCGTCGGCCTCGAACATGTAGTGCGTGGTGAGCAGCACGGTGGTGCCCTGCTCGACGAGACCGGCCACCGTGCCGCGCAGCTCCCGGGCGCCGACCGGGTCGATGCCGATCGACGGTTCGTCCAGGAAGAGCACGTCGGGGCGGTGCAGCAGCCCGCGCGCGATGTGCAGCCGTTGTCGCATGCCCCGCGAGTAGCCCTCGACCCGCTCCCTTTCGCGACCGGTGAGACCCACCAGCTCGACGAGCTCACCGATGCGGGCGCCCTGCTCGCGCGGAGGGACGCCGTACAGCTCGGCGAAGTAGCGCAGGTTGTCGCGCGCGGAGAGCCGCTCGTAGAGCCCCCGCTCGCCGCCGAACACGTAGCCGACGCGCTTGCGCACCTCGCGCGGGTCCTCGACGACGTCGTAGCCGAGCACCCGCGCCGACCCGGCGGTGGGTAGCAGCAGCGTGATGAGCATCTTGATGATCGTCGTCTTGCCGGCGCCGTTGGGCCCGAGCAGGCCGAAGAGCTCGCCACGCTCGACGGAGAAGTCGACCCCACGCACTGCCTCGACGGTCTTGCTGGTCCGGCGCCGGATGCCCGTCCGGGTCCGGTAGCTGCGCTGTAGCCCGGCCACCGCGATGACGGTCACGCGGTCGCGCCCGCCTCCTCGGCCAGCTCCTCGACGGTGAGAGGGCGCAGCACGCAGAACTCGTTGCCGTCAGGGTCGGCGAGCACCACCCATGACGACTCCTCGCCCTGCCCCACTGCCGTGCGCCGGGCACCCAGCGCCTCGAGACGTGCCACCTCGGCCGCCTGGTCGTCGGGACGCAGGTCGAGGTGCAGGCGGTTCTTGACCGTCTTGCCCTCGGGCACCCGCAGGAAGAGGATGTCGGGTGAGACGCCGTCCTCGCGGCTGCCCTCGGGCGGCTCCAGCACGATCTCGTCCGGCGTGTCGTAGGTGCGCCGCCAACCCAGCGCCTCCTGCCAGAAGCCGGCGACCCGGGACGGGTCGGTCGAGTCCACGCAGATGCACTGCCAGAGAAGGGTCATGGCACGACCCAACCGGACACAAGGGGTGATGTCGACCCAGTTGCCCCGACCGGCGAACAGGTCAGCGGCGTCCGTAGAGGAAACGACGGAACAGCCGCGTCATCCGCGGCATGACGACCCAGGTCATCAGCGAGGTCAGCGTCCCGGAGAACACCAGGGTCCGGCCCACCAGCGGCCAGCCGTCGACGACCGGCAGGACCGCGACGTTCATCAGCAGGACCAGCGGGACGATCGCGGCGAGCGTCACCAGGAACATCTTCCACCGGGGCGGCGCGGGGGCGGTCCGGCCGGGCATGGCGAACCACGTCTCCAGCCCCGACACCCGCTGCACCCCCGTCTCCTCGATCAGGTCGTCGGCCTGCGCCAGCCAGCGGGCGCGCTCGGCGGAACGTTCCCAGGCGCGCAGCGCGGCGGCGTCGGCGAACCGGTAGACGACGTGCCAGTCCTCGCCGGTCGTGTGCGGCCGCAGGATGCCGGCGCCGAGGAAACCGGAGTACCGGGAGGCTGCACCGATGATCCCGTCGTACCAGTCCTCGAACTCCCTCTCGCGGCCCGGGGTCACCCGGCGCGCGACGGTCACAGTCACCGGACCCTCGCCCTCGGGCGGGGCCGGGTGCACGCGGTCGACGGCTCGGGACAGGAGGCTCACCTCGGCTCAGCAAAGGACCCTCGCCCGCATGATCCCGGGCAAGAGAGACGATGCTCACACCATGCCCGAAGGAGACACGGTCTGGCTCGCCGGCCGGCGGATGCACGACGCGCTGGCCGGCCGGCCACTGACGCGCAGCGACTTCCGGGTCCCCCAGCTGGCGACCACTGACCTGACCGGCCGCACCGTCACCGAGGTCGTGAGTCGCGGCAAGCACCTCCTGCTGCGCATCGACGACGACCTGACGCTGCACACCCACTTCAGGATGGACGGCTCCTGGCACCTCTACCGCCACGGCGACCGGTGGCGGGGCGGACCCCAGTGGCAGGTGCGGGTGCTGCTGGAGAACGCCGACTGGCAGGCGGTGGGCTACCGGCTGCCGGTCGTCGAGCTGCTCGCCCGCGGGAACGAGGACGATGCGGTGGGCCATCTGGGTCCGGACATCCTCGGCCCGGGCTGGGACCTCGACGAGGCCGTACGCCGGCTGGCCGCCGACCCGGGCCGGGAGCTCGGACCGGCCCTGCTCGACCAGCGCAACCTGGCCGGCATCGGCAACCTCTACACGTGCGAGGTGTGCTTCCTCTCCGGCCTGTCCCCCTGGACGAAGGTCGGTGACGTTCCCGACCTGGGTGCGGTGGTGGACCGGTCGGCGCGGCTGCTGGAGGCGAACAAGGACACGGTCGGCCAGGTCACCACGGGCGACGCGCGACGGGGACGGGCGAACTGGGTCTTCGAGCGCAGCGGCCGGCCCTGCCTGCGGTGCGCTACCCGGGTGGCCGTCGCGGAGCAGGGCGAGCTGCCGCGCCGACGCCTCACCTACTGGTGCCCGCGCTGCCAGCCCGGTCCGGCTCCGACGCCGACGTAGAACGCCCGTCCACACCCCCGTTGTCGTGGGGTGGACGGGCGTTCGACGAGTGCTTGCCCGGCGGGGCGCGACGCAACCGTGCTGGTGATCTCCTGGCGCTGACGCGCCGAAGGTCAGGCCGCGACGTCGGTCACCTGCACGGGGCCGGTCGCAATGGGCGGCACCGACGGCACCGACTCGAGCTGCTCCACGAGGGCGAGGTGGTCGCTGACGTCGCGCAGCACCGTCGAGAGCGGGACCTCGAGTGCCTCGCAGATGGAGCCCAGGAGCTCGGAGGAGGCCTCCTTCTGCCCGCGCTCGACCTCGGAGAGGTAGCCGAGGGACACACGGGCGGCAGCGGACACCTGGCGCAGGGTGCGCCCCTGGTCGCGGCGGTGTTCCCGCAGGACGTCACCGAGCAGTCGGCGGAGCAGGACCATGGACGGCGCCTCCCTCTCAGTCGTGCAGCCGGCTCAACGTACCGGTGCGAGTGAGTGTAACGCTGTAATCAGGCCGGCGCGTTCCCGGCTTGCGGCTCCGCCTGATCCGCGAGCAAGGAGTCCCGGGTGAGCGCCAGCGCCCGGCGTACGGTCTCGGACCGGACCTGCGCCCGGTCCCCCTCCACCGTCCACGACGCCGCGACCACTCCCGAGGGCCCTGCCAGCGCCACGTGCACCTCGCCCGGCGGGTGCCCGTCCTGCGGGTCCGGGCCGGCGACCCCGGTGACCGCCAGGCCGTACGTCGCCGCCAGCCGTTCGCGCACCCCCAGCGCCATCCGGGTCGCGACCTCGGGGTCGACGGCACCCACCCGGGCGAGCAAGGACTCGTCTACTCCCAGCAGCGAGGCCTTGAGGTCGGTGGCGTAGGCCACGACGCCACCGCGGAAGGTGACCGACACACCCGCCACGCCGGTGAGCGCGGCAGCGATCGCGCCTCCGGTGAGGGACTCGGCGACGGCAAGTGCCGCGCCCCGACGCAGCAGCGACTCGTGCACCGCCCGCGCCAACAGCGACTCGTCGTCGGTCACGTGCGCCGGGTCCGCTTGAGCTCCGAGCGCGCGCTCGTGCGGCGCAACCGCACCGCGCGCAGGACGTAGTCGACGCCGGTGACCATGGTGACGACTACGGCGACGCCCATCACGGACAGCGCCACGTCGCTCAGCGCGCCCTCGGTCGGAAGAACGAGGAGACCGATAGCCAGGCTCTGCAGCAGCGTCTTGAGCTTGCCGCCGCGGCTCGCCGGCATCACCCCGTGGCGGATCACGACCAGGCGCAGCGCCGTGACGCCGATCTCACGCGCCAGCACGAGTGCGGTCACCCACCACGGCAGCTCCCCGAGCACGGAGAGCCCGATCAGGGCGGCACCGATGAGCATCTTGTCCGCGATCGGGTCGGCGATCTTCCCGAAGTCCGTGACCAGGCCGCGACGCCTGGCCAGCTCGCCGTCGACGCGGTCCGTGACGGAAGCGACCCCGAACGTCAGGCACGCCAGCACCCGCCACGCCGCGTCGTCCCCGCCGTCGTGGAACAGCGCGACGAGGAAGACCGGCACCAGCACGAGGCGCAGGACGGTGAGCGCGTTCGCGACGTTCCAGGCACTCGCCGGGGCTGCAACCTGCACCGGCGGCACCGGCTGCACCGGCCGGCCGGTCACCCGGCCGCGGCCACGAGGTCCGCGCCGTCGGAACCCGTCACGCTGGCACGCACGAACCGCCCCACCACGAGGTCCGCGGGCGCGAGCCCGCGCACGCTGCACGTGCCGTCGACCTCCGGCGCCTGGTGGGCGGCCCTGCCTTCGGCGACGCCCCCGGACTCGACACGATCGACCGCCTCGACGAGCACTTCGACCGGCTCGCCGACGCGGTCCTCGGCCCGCTGGGACACGAGCTCGTCGACGAGGCGGCTCACGCGCTCGACGCGGTCGCGCACGACGTCCTCGGGCACCTTGCCGTCGAACCCGGCTGCCTCGGTCCCGTCCTCGTCGGAGTAGCCGAACACGCCCACCGCGTCCAGCCGCGCCCCGGTGAGGAACTGCTCCAGCTCGGCGAGGTCCTCGTCGCGCTCCCCGGGGAAGCCGACGATGACGTTCGAGCGGATTCCGGCGTCGGGGGACGCCGTGCGGATGCGCCCGATGAGCTCCAGGAACCGCTCGGTGTCGCCGAAGCGGCGCATGCGCCGCAGCACTGGCCCGCTGGCGTGCTGGAAGGACAGGTCGAAGTAGGGGGCGACCCCATCCGTGGAGGTCATCACCTCGACCAGCCCGGGGCGCATCTCGGCGGGCTGCAGGTAGCTCACGCGCACCCGGTCGACACCGTCCACCGCCGCCAGCTCCGGAAGCAGCGTCTCCAGCAGTCGCAGGTCGCCGAGATCCTTTCCGTACGACGTGGAGTTCTCACTCACCAGGACCAGCTCGCGCACCCCGCGTTCGGCCAGCCAACGCGCCTCGCCGAGGACCTCGGCCGGGCGGCGAGACACGAAGGAACCGCGGAAGGTCGGGATGGCGCAGAAGGTGCACCGGCGGTCGCAGCCGGACGCGAGCTTGAGCGGGGCCGCCGGTCCGTCGCCGAGCCTCAGCCGGACCGGCCGCGGCCCCGACGCGGGCCCGAGCCCGGCGGGCAGGTCGGGGACGTCACGGACCGTTCTCGACGCCCGCTCGGCGGGTGCCAGCGGCAGCAGGCGACGGCGGTCCTGGGGGGCGTGGGGCACGTGCGTCTCGCCGGCCAGGATCGCGTCCAGCCGCGCCGAGATGTCCGGGTAGTCGTCGAACCCGAGGACGGCGTCGGCTTCGGGCAGCGCGTCGGCCAGCGTCTCGCCGTACCTCTCGGCCAGGCAGCCGACCGCGACGACGGCCCTCGTGCGCCCGCTGCCCTTGGAGTCCGCGGCCTGCAGGACCGTGTCGATCGAGTCCTTCTTGGCCGCCTCGACGAACCCGCAGGTGTTCACCAGCGCGACGTCGGCGTCACCTACGTCGGCGGCATCCGTGACACCGGTGATCACGTCCCAGCCGTCCTCGGCGAGGCGCCCGGCGAGCTCCTCGGAGTCGACCTCGTTGCGTCCGCAGCCCAACGTGACCAGCGCGACGCGTCGACCCGACGCGCCGCGCCGGCCCGGAGGGGCGGTGGACATAGGTTCAGCCTAGGCGTTGACAGCGCCTGGTCACCCCGCGGCGGGATCCTGGGGTGTGAACTGCACGCGGGCGACCTCACCGGGCTAACCCGGTGCGCCGATGGCCCCTGACGGGCTGGGGCTCGCAGGCGGCGGCGACGCGCGTGCGCTGCTCGCCGCCGGACCCCCCGGACCCCCGATGACGGTCGGCTGGCCACCGGGGGACGGCGAGACGACCTGCGCGACGCCGTAGAGGACCACCACGACCAGCGCGACGGCCATGGCGGCGCTCCCAGTTGGGGCCAGCCCCCGGGCGTAGAAGTCGCCTCGGCACGCGGAGAAGTCGTCGCGCTCGATCGCCACGACCAGGGTGCGTCGTATGCGTGTCGCGGCCGCCACCTCCTCGTCCGTCAGCCCGGCGTGCTCCCGGGCCGCGGCAAGGGTCTGCCCGATGGTCACGCGCGCTCCTCCCCCGTGCAGAAGAGTCCCGAGTGCAGGACTCTTCCCGTACTCGACCAACCGAGGACCCGTCCTGAGTTGTCAGGAGCCTCTGATGGTCAGCAGGACGCCGTCGAGCTCCTCCGCAGTCACCAGCACGTCGCGGGCCTTGGAGCCTTCGCTGGGACCCACGATCCCCCGGCTCTCCATCAGGTCCATCAACCGTCCTGCCTTGGCGAACCCGACCCGCAGCTTGCGCTGCAGCATCGACGTCGAGCCGAACTGCGTGGTCACCACCAGCTCCGCGGCCTGGCACAGCAGGTCGAGGTCGTCGCCGATCTCCTCGTCGACCTCGCGCCGGGCGCTGGCCGCCACCATCACGTCCTCGCGGTAGGTCGGCTGCAGCTGCGCCTTGCAGTGCTCGACGACCGCGGCGATCTCCGGCTCGGTCACCCACGCGCCCTGCATGCGCATCGCCTTGCTCTGGCCCATCGGGAGGAACAGCCCGTCACCCTGGCCGACGAGCTTCTCGGCGCCCGGCTGGTCGAGGATGACCCGGCTGTCGGCCAGGCTGGAGGTCGCGAACGACAGCCGCGAGGGGACGTTGGCCTTGATCAGCCCGGTCACCACGTCGACCGACGGCCGCTGGGTCGCCAGCACGAGGTGGATGCCCGCGGCGCGCGCGAGCTGGGTGATGCGCACGATCGAGTCCTCGACGTCACGGGGCGCGATCATCATCAGGTCCGCCAGCTCGTCCACGACGACGAGCAGGTAGGGATACGGCGCGAGCACCCGCTCGCTACCCGGCGGCACCGTCACCGTGCCCGCCTTGACCGCCTTGTTGAAGTCGTCGATGTGGCGGTAGCCGAAGGCCGCGAGGTCGTCGTAACGCATGTCCATCTCGCGCACCACCCACTGCAGGGCCTCGGCGGCCTTCTTCGGGTTCGTGATGATCGGGGTGATGAGGTGCGGCACGCCTTCGTACGCCGTCAGCTCGACCCGCTTGGGGTCCACCAGCACCATCCGGACCTCGTCCGGCGTCGAGCGCAGCAGGATCGAGGTGATCATCGAGTTGACGAAGCTGGACTTGCCGGAACCGGTGGCGCCGGCCACGAGAAGGTGCGGCGTCTTGGCGAGGTTGGCGACGACGAAGCCGCCCTCGACGTCCTTGCCCAGACCCACGAGCATGGGGTGGTGGTCGTTGCGGGCCACCGGGGAGCGCAGGACGTCGCCCAGGCTGACGACCTCCTTGTCGACGTTGGGGATCTCGATGCCGATCGCCGACTTGCCGGGGATGGGGGACAGGATGCGCACGTCCGCGGACGCCACGGCGTACGCGATGTTCTTGGACAGCGC
>Ga0180121_10000548_pt1 | contig 15899 bp, 11 predicted proteins | sample AntDrymUQ5402106_2_FD_129676 | JGI IMG/M metagenome (GOLD analysis project Ga0180121, IMG submission 129676) | Polar desert sand microbial communities from Dry Valleys, Antarctica - metaG UQ540 (21.06) (version 2) (version 2) | ecosystem: Environmental > Terrestrial > Soil > Desert | place...
TTGGGTTTCTACTTCTTCTGCCGCAAAAGAAATCCCGATGATTCAGATCCTGGACTCGCAATCTTTCTGGGTGAATTCAGTGGTTGAGGACCATAAACGTTTCAATTTGCCAACTGATCATATTATTGAACTTATAAATACAAATTCATCAGTGATTATCAATTGTATTACAGTGGTATTGAACAATAGTTTTAATGACGCAAAATTAACATTCCATCAGCCGGTTAAACAACAATTTAAAGTTTCCCGGGGGCTAATTGCTTACTTATTAGGGAAGGGTTACATTGGAAAAGCGATAAAACATATTTCAATTAATCTAAAATTTTTTGGCTTCCAACCAGGTCTGATCAAAAGTATTTTGTTGGCAGTATTCACTTTTCCTATCACTAATTATATAAATAATCGTAAACGGATTCTGAATAAAATACCAAGCTGATTGATGAGTGCGAATCATCCATACATTTCCATCTGCATTCCAGCCTACAAAAGAGTTAACGATCTTTCCAGATTATTCGATTCAATTGTCATTCAGTCTTTCCCCGATTTTGAAGTGATCGTTACCGACGATACTCCGGATGATTCTGTTTCGCAATTGTGTACTTTATACCAAAATAAGTTCACCCTTTATTATTTCCGTAACACCCATCAACTGGGCACACCTGAAAACTGGAACGAAGCCATTCGGAAAGCAAAAGGAGAATGGATCAAACTAATGCATGATGACGACTGGTTTTCATCAGGGAGATCTTTAGATATATTCTACAATGAAAGCCTGAAGCATCCGGAATGTTCCTTTATTTTTTGTGCTTATCAGAACTTCCACGATGGAAAGGTCATTTTTGGGCGAACACTTACACATTCACAGGAAAGACTACTCCAACATGATCCGCAGGATCTGATCTCTAAGAATTTAATAGGCCCACCTAGTGTCGTCATGCACAAAACCGACCGAAATATTGTTTATGATAGGAAAATGAAGTGGATGGTGGATATTGACTATTATATACGGTACCTCCTATATAAACCCGGATTCAGATATCTATCCGAATTCCTGGTTAACGTAGGACTTAATGAATCCCAGGTAACGCAACAGGTGATAAAGGATCCAAAAATTGTATTACCGGAAAATTTGAGAGTATTCAACAAACTGCATCCGTCTATATTCAAAAAAATTCGCAACTATGATTACGGCTGGAGACTGGTTCGAAATTATGGGATACGAACTGAAAAGGACGCGTCAGAACTGCTTCGACTACATCCCATCACAGAAAAAATTCCTTCGCCTGTTTTGCAAATGATCCGCTCACAAAGATATCTTCCTGAGAGCTTACTGAAAATCGGAGTGCTCTCTAAATTATGTATGTTTTACTCCTTCGTTGTCTACAGGATAACAGGAAATTAACCTTTTGTATTTTGTGGCGTGCTTAATAATTCCCGGTATCTCTGAATGAAAGACTCCTTTCTAAAGTTCTCTTTTGCATATTCATATGCATGCCGTGATAATCGTGCAATAAGCTGCGAATCATTTATCAGTATTTTTATATTCATGATTGCTTCTTTAACCACCTCTTCTTCGTCTTCTATCTCCCGGATCAATAATGCATTTTTTAAGTGAGAAAGATGAGTCAGATTGCCAGGTAGGGCTGTGACCACCGGGATACATCCATAAGCCATGGATTCTTTGATTACCATAGGAAATCCTTCATACGCGGACGTTAACAACAACACATGACAATATCTGTAAATATCATTCATTTTATTGCGGTCTGATATTTCTCCGTGGATGACTGATTTGCTCTTTACATCTTCATTTACTTCTACTATAGCAGGTCCTGCGAAGTGAAATTGTACATTGGTATTGCTGGAAGAAAAGTACTGTGCTATTCTGTTTATCAGCCACACACGTTTCTGTATCCCCCCACGACCTGCGTATAAGACCTTCAGCGGAAGATCAAATTCTTTTGATACCTGATCCGGGATTTTCACTCCAAATTCAACCACTTCGACTTTATTGTTATAAGAAGGTGGAATCTGAAATTCATGGTATTGCTTTTCTATATTTTCTTTGGTGAATCTGTCAATCACCATTCTTTTCTCCAGATGCTTATAATTCGCAAATCCGAAAAATTCCATTCCGTTCTTACCATAACTAAAATTGTGAAGTAATTCAATCCTGAAAAGCTTGTTGCTAAGGAAAGGCAACATGTCATAAAAAAAAGTACTGTTTGCACTTAAAATAGTTGCGGGGGTATGTCTGTTCAGGTAGAAAGCATAGTAATGAACGGAAAATAATCTCAAAAAAAGATAATCACACCAGATATGAATGTCTAGCGATTCCGTATTTGTTAGCGAATAAAATTGATCTTTTAATTTATTATCATGTGATTTTCTTGTAAAAAATACCTGCTTGGAAATGTTGCTCACACTTTCCAGAATGTCAAGATGCACTCTTTGCGCTCCCCCAATGGAATATCGATCAAAAAAGAAGAAAAGATGGGATTTGTTTTTCTTTCGAATAAATGCAAATGGAAAAACAAATAACAGGCAGATCGGATAAGTTATCCAAAGCGCCATTCGAAATAATTTTATTTTGGTGAGATTATGCATGATGACCTTTCAGGACCGTTTCTACTTTCTTTGCTATACTGTCCCAATAATAATAATCATAAAAAGAATGGGGGGTATATGACTGCTTTTCGGACACGTTTATGATCTTTTCTGCAAACAGGCCCCAGTCATGATCCGGAACAACCTGCAGTTTTTCCCCGCATACTTCCTGATGGATACCGGTTGCAGCGAAAGACGTAGAAACTACCGTACAATTCATACTTATAGCCTCAATAGCTTTAGTCTTTACCCCTCCGCCAGATAGGATGGGATTTAAAAAGATATCAGCCGCCTTGAAATAGATATTAATATCATCCACAAAACCTGCATAAATGATGTTGCTATTTTCGAATTCTTTCAGTTCTCTAAAAAAAGTTGGTAACCCTTTTCCACAAATGATGATTTTATACCTGAAGGCATTTTGGAGTAATAGCGGATTGATCTTTTCCGTGATCACAGTTACTGCATCATAATTGCTATGATGGTACAATGCCCCATTGTATAATAATATGATCTCATTTTCTGCAATCCGGTGTAGTTGGCGGATTTCCCTTCTAGCAGCATCCGCATCATCGGGCAAGCCAGGCTGTTCAACACCATAAGTGATCTCAAATGATTTATTTCCATCTATTCGAAGGACCTGTGTTGCATGTTTACGATCATCCTCCGATATAAAAAAATTGATATCTGCTTTTTTATATACCCATGTTTCGTACCATTCTAGTACTTTCCACCACCATCGTCCTATGGATTTTGACCGCATGTATTCTATATTATGAGAATGCACTACCCAGGTTACAGGAAAAGATTTTTTCAACAAATAAGCCAGCCAGCCGTAGTATGGGTGTTCAATCAGGAGGTGGGTGGCATTTTCTTTTTTTAGAATATTTCTGATAGTGAAAAAGAGAAACAGGTTTGCATAACGAATACGCGCATTACTCAGCAAGTTCAATAATCCGTAGGAGCGGGGGGTGGAAGTTGAATTGTTTCGGGTACTGATAGCTGTCAGGGGGATTCGCCTCCCCAGATATTCAGTAAATAGTGCGATGCCCTTTTCTCCACCCAGTTTAGCCGGCAACACCTTATATGGAATGATACTTACAATTTTTAAGGGTGTGTCGGTCATCAGCGATTATTTCGGATGGAGGGGTTTGGCAATGATATAAATAAAAGGTGATATGTACATTCCGCCCTTTCCCAGCAGACGTATCACGTAATTCAGTATGCCGGTAATTCCATTCACAATTCCATTTTTATAATGCGTATCCCAGAATCCGGGAGCAAATTGCAAATCATATTGTTTATGATTGATCATTTTTCTGTATTGCTTTGCTGACAGCAAGTGTTCGGCCCATACCCCGGTCACCGGATCGCAGGTATTTGTATAATGGATAGAAGGGTCAGGATATATCCGTGTTGCTTTGCCAACCTCAATAGCATTTTTCAAATCTTCTCCTGCAAGACCCCGTGTTTTTCTTGTAAGCAACTGACTTTGTTCTCCACGTCCGATTTCCTTTTCAATTAAATCCATCCTTTTTACCGAATAAATACTCTCCCACTTTTTATGCCAGAGTACGTGTTTTAAGTGTGATGCAATATTGTAAATGTTAGCAGTTGTAGAGTGGTAATGCAAGGCATGGGGCTGATCATTATAGGTGGCATCAAAAAACCGGGCAAGATCATAGATATGTTCCACCACATTTCTGGAAATGATCATGTCGCACTGAATCTGATTTTTGTTCAGATGATCTAAAGTTTGTGCTATATCACCTACCACATATTGATCAATATGAACATTAATCATTCGCGCAATGGTAGCAGCACTATTTTTCCAGTCATCCATATGGTCGTTATACACCACCATCCTGCAGCCAATCATTTTTGCCAGCAGGTACAGGGTTCCCACACCGGCTCCATAATCCAGTAATATAATTTCTTGAACAGGTTTTCGTTTTTCCAGTATGGCTCTGTACAAGAGATGTGCACTGGTCTGGATAGAAAAGAACAAGCGATTAAGATGGCTTTTTTTGAAATAAACAAGACAATAATTCGGGATATCTAACTTATCCACTTCAATTTTTGTCAGCAGTAAAAACAATTGAGCACTCTTTGATTGTATGTTCCGGCTTAATTCATTCGTTTCTTCAATAAATGTATCCATCTGTATCACAGCTGATGTGATTCTTTTTTAGTTACCATTTTGCTTCTGCCGTATTTTTTATATTCCAACCATAATCCGACTCCTAATAGAATAAAAGAAAAAATGCCAACTATAAGAGAAATGATATCACCTGTGTAATAAGAAGAAGGTTCAAACCGGAATTCAATCGTATGTTTTCCAGGTGGTATTGACAAGCCGCGCAAAACATAATTTACTTTTGCGATCGGTGAAGCTTTCCCGTCAATAAAAGCGTTCCATCCCCGGGGATAATACACTTCGCTAAATACGGCAAATTGATTAGAAGTTGCATTAGACTCGTATACCATATTATCATTCATATTCCGGATAAGCCTGATGGAAGCCCCCGGATCGAAAACCGGTTGGAAAAGAATCTTTGGTTGTTCTCTTTTATCGATGATAGCTGTATCCTTTGGATGAAGAGAATCCAATGCTTTCATTTCTTCATTAGCATCATTTACATATCTGATAGCACGTACGAACCATGCCGGGCCGAGAGCATCCGGATTTTGTTGGGCCATTGGCTGGTTATCAGCAGGATTGGTGACAATAAAATATTTTGTGTTTAACATGTTATACACCTGAAAATTTCCTTTTGATAACTGGTGATTAATAATGTCATCATACAGAGCGAGTTTGGCAGGATGCATTCCTCCGATTGCATTGTGGGTATATGCAGCACGGGAAGACTGAAAAGGGCCGGGGTCAGCCTGATCAAAAACCCGGAAATAGCTGGTATCCTGTTTTATCTGAAGGTCTGCACGATTTGCAACATAGGTATTCATTTGCTCCTCTTTATCAAAATAGTTTTCGCTGTTCAAATACCGAAGGTCTATTCCTAACAAATCGAAAAGATTTAATGCAGTGATCAGCAGAACGAAAATCATTGCAGATAATTTTCTTCGCATAAAAAGCCATGATAAACCCACTGAAAGCGTCATAAAAATGAGAGTTCTGATCAAATCATTTCCATATAAAGTTCGTCGATCGTCTTTTAAAGCATTGGTGACCGACCTGCTTATTTCCGACGCCTGTTGTTGCATTTCCGGCGTCGCCTGCTTTCCCTGGGACATTTGCTGTGTAAAGGCATCATTCAGTTGTTGTCTGATAGATTGATCATTTTCATTTTTATAATCCAGCGTGAAGTAAAGAGCAACCAATATAACTGCCAGCACTCCACAACTGATCAGCACTTTTCGAAACTGTTTTTCAATGGTAACCTTTTCAAATTTTCCATTAATGAATTCATTAAGGCCCAGTACAGCCAGAAGTGGGAATGTTAATTGTGGAATGATCAATGACATCGAGGGTGCCCGGAATTTGTTGTAGAAGGGTAGATAGTCGAACAGAAAATAGTTAAATGCTGCAAAATTGTTCCCCCATGCCATCATGATACCCAGGATCGAAGCTGCAATGATCCATCCTTTATGCCATCCGGTATAAAAAACAAGACCCAGAATAAAAAATACAATGATTACGGCACCAAGGTAAACAGGTCCCTGTGTGCTTGGCTGGGAACCCCAATATGCGGGATACCTTTTTACATATTCATTGGCCTGCTCAATTGCCATACCTGTTTTTTCAGACAACACTTCCGCTGTTTTTGTTTCTTCACCGAATTCATTAATAATTTCATTGTTGACCATCGCAGGCGATCTTCCGCCATAAATCCGCGGAGCAACAATGCTGAAAGTTTCAGTGATCCCATAGCTCCAGCGAAAAGCATATTCCTTATCCAGACCTCCTTTTGTTTTATTATCTTTTTTAGTGTTGTCTGTCAGCTCAGATCGTCCCCCACGTAAAGTCTCTTTTGTATAATCGTAGGTAGGCAGGAGTACTATGGCATAGGATGCTAAGGAAATAATACCTGCCAGCAATGCGAGTCCTGCGCAGTTGAGAAGATGAGCAATATTCTTCTCCTTTATACAACGGATAGCAAAAGCAATTCCCATGCATACGACAATAAGTAAGGAATAATAAACAATTTGAAGATGGTTCTGATATACCATGAGAGTTGAAAAAAACATGGTTATGAGAAATCCTAACAGGTATTTTCGCTGTGTCAGTAATATGAGTCCTGCAAGTACGGCAGGCAAATATCCCATTGAAGAAAATTTAGTGGTATGTCCGGCTATGACTAACACCGCGCTATATGACGCAAAGGCATAACCGAGCGCACCAAAAATTCCCAACCAGTTAGACACTCGTAATACCAATGTCAATAGGTAAAATCCGATGCAGGCAAGAAAAAAAAGACTTGCAGGCTCGGGCAGGAACAACGTAACCAGGTGATGAAAATGAGCAATAGTCCAATTGTATTTTGTCGGCAGAAAGGGAATGTGATATTGTGATTGAAGATAAATCTGGAAAGCCGGCATGCCGCTAAACATACTATTTGACCATAAGGGAAACCGGCCATGTTTTTCCTGGAATTCAAATGACTGCTGCGCCCCTCCGTAATAGGTTTGCACGTCTGGCTGGTCTACAACCATGCCCTTAAATGCAGGGATGCAATAGAGGCAGGAAACGACAAAGAAAATTCCTATCGCAATTGCGTGTGGCTGTATTTTTTTCCAAACAGATTGATACATTCTCACTAAATTATAAGTGGGCAAAATAATGCAATTTTACACCAATTGAGTTATGCCTAAACTATTATTTTTAGCGCGAGTTGCTTTCATATGTAATGTTTGTTTTGTTCTGGGCTTATTGCTTCGTTTTTATCCTTTTCTTCCTCAAGGGATGCTTTCATCTAATATCATCATTCTCGGTTTTTTATTAGGTGTGGTAGTTAATTTTTCTCTTCATTTCATGTATGCGTTCCTGTTTGTTGTTCGAACTGTTTCCTGGAGTTTTTTCCCAAAATGGCTGATGATTGTAAACTTTATTTTTTTTATGTTGCAGATAATTGTAATGGTACTATGATCAGTAATATCATAAAAGACAAACCCACCCGGCTCTTTCTAATGTTAAGCGGATTATTTATTGCGAATGCCATTATCGCTGAAATCATCGGAGTAAAGATCTTTTCACTGGAAGATACCCTTGGATTTGAACGTGCAGATTTTTCACTGATGGGGGTAGATCATTTATCGTTCAGCCTTTCGGTTGGAGTGCTTCCCTGGCCTGTTGTTTTTGTAATGACAGATATTATAAATGAATATTATGGGGTGAAAGGAGTAAGATTTCTTTCTTTAATGACTGTCGCCCTGATTTTTTTTGCTTTTATTATTTTCTATTTTGCTATCCGTACTTTACCTGATACTACCTGGTGGATCAGTTCTTATCAGAAGGAAGGAGTGCCAGATATGCAGGCAGCGTTTTCAGCAATATTCGGGCAGGGAATGAACATTATCATTGGTTCAATCACCGCATTTATATTAGGTCAGATAGCAGATGCACTGGTATTCCGGAAAATAAAATTCATGACAGGAGAAAAGCGTATCTGGATGCGGGCGACCCTTAGTACGCTGGTTTCTCAGTTAATTGATAGTTTTATTGTGACTTTTATTGCCTTTTATATATTCAGGGGAGTGAGTCCGGGTCAATGTACTGCATGGGCGCTCACAGCCTACGCTTATAAATTTGTGATCGCTATATTATTTACACCGGTTGTTTACTTCATTCACTGGCTTGCCGAAAGGTACCTGGGTAAACAACTCGCCACAGAAATGAAGCAGCAGGCGATGAAAGGGTTTTAAAGGGTTGGGGGATATGAAGCGGGAAGCGTTGAAGAGGAGCTAGTTGGTAGTTGCTGGTTCTTAGTTCTTAGTTCAAAAGAACCCGTGGATTAAGCACTCCCGATTTACCGAATTTATAAAGTTTTTATCGCCTAAACTAAGAACTAAGAACTGGGAACTAGGAACTAGGAACTAGCAACTAAGAACTAAACCACCTTTTCCATCACGTAATCATTCATCCAGTAACCATTCCCAATATCAATATCATCTTCCCGGATCACTGTAAAGCCAAGCTTCTCATAAAAATGCTTAGCTGCATTATTCCTGTTAACATTTAATTGTAAACGCTGCGCTCCGGAAATAATGATTTCTTCAAGAATGAAATCGACCAGGGCTTTTCCAACACCCCTGCCTTGCAGGGACGGAAGTACATATAGTTTATGTAATTTATAGGCGAAATTTTCCGTAGGAGAATAAGATGCGAATCCAACTGGCTCTTCATTGAGTTCTGCCAACAGGAAAATATGGTGCTGCACCATTTGATTTTTAAGGGCATCCGGACTGTACAGCAATTTCAGCATGTATTGCAATTGATCCTTCGATAAAATATCACTGTATGCTGTTGGCCATATTTGTTGTGCCAGAAATCCAATGGTATTGATGTCTTCACGTTCTGCAAAACGGATCTCGAGTGCTGCTTCCATTAATTAAAAAGCTGATTTTCCTGTTCAAAAAGACGCCTGGAATGATCGTGATGAAGCCTGATCGCAATTCTTGACATTTTAATCGCAATCAAAAAAATCACCAACGAACACAAAAATAACATTCCCTGCGACACATAGGCTGTTACGGTTTTGCTTTCCTGCAAAAACAGAAAGAAATCAAATGCCCCATGAAAGAAAACGGCTAATATCAAGCCTTTTACAAGGTGAAGAAAAGATTTTGCAGGGTCCATTTTAGCCAGTCCGACATGATACCCCATTAAAACAGCAAAAGCAGCATGTGCGGGAACTGATAAGAGCATCCGAACAATAGCCGTTGAATAACCATGCTGCCATACATATAACACATTCTCCAGGGTTGCGAATCCCATACTCACCATGATCGAATATACAATTCCATCAAGTGGTTCATTGAACGCATGTTTCCTGTATGCGTAATACCTTAGCATTAAGTATTTACTAAATTCTTCGCTGAAGCCCACTACAAAAAATGCAAAAATGAAATAATATAAAACAGATCTGTCAGTGTAGTACATGTCCAGTCGAGGCTGTAAATTCAATTCGAGTATCATTGCAGGAACGGTACTCAAAACGCCCAGCGCAAAGGACAAGAATAGCAGTTTTACCGGTTCCCTGTCATACTGATCCTTGAAATAAAAATAAAATATGATCGCAAATCCGGGTGCCAAAGCCAAAGTCAACAATAACATGAAGATGATTTAATTTATTCGTTTGTACATTCGCAACCAAAAAGAAATAATTTAAAGGTAACTGTACAAATCTTATCATACAGCAGGTTTTCCTGCTTTGCAGGTAAGCCTGAATAAAATTTATTAAGTATTATGAGAAAGATCGTTTTTTTATGCCTGGTGCTTTTTAATTCCGCTTTTTCTATTGCCCAGGAAATTCAATCAATTACCGGAACAATCAGAAGCAATAAGGGAGTTGCCATTGGTAAAGCAACTGTACACCTCGTAAATACATCGTACATAGTTGCTACCAATGATTCAGGGAAATTCGAAATTAATAATATACCAGCCGGAAAATATAAAATTCAGGTTACCGCCATAGGATATGCAGCTGTAACAGAAAACCTGCAGGTAAAAGATGGTAATGCGGATGTTGCGGTAAGGCTTACAGAAGATTTTGCAAAGTTGGATCAGGTGATCGTGACTGCACAAAAAAGAGAAGAAGATATTTATCAGCTGCCACTTAGTATTTCTGTTATCAATAGCCGGGCTGTACATCAATTCAGATTATGGAATACAAAAGAAATCAGCGGGGTGGTACCCAACCTGTATTCTGCTAATCCGGGTGATGAAAGAAATGTGACCTCCATCAGGGGTATTACCACCACTTCATACGACCCCGCAGTCGCCACTTATATTGATGGAGTTAATCAGTTTAATTTAGATACTTACATTCCACAATTACTGGATATAGATCGGATAGAAGTTTTACGAGGGCCCCAGGGTACTTTGTATGGACGTAATGCGATGGGGGGTGTAATCAATATTATCACGAAACAACCTGGCAACACTACTTCCGGATTTGCAGAAGTTAATTTGGGAAACTATGCACAAAAGCGTTTTTCTGCCGGCATCAGGACACCTGTTATCAGGAATAAACTTTTTATTGGTATTGCAGCTATGTATAACAGCCGTGACGGATTTTATACAAATGCTGTAACTGGAAATTCTTTCGACAATCAGAAGAGCATCACTCAGAATGGTTATCTAAAATGGCAGGTGAATACCAAATGGACAGCTACATTAAAAGTGAAAGGGCATCATTATACGAATGAGGGAGCTTTTCCCTTACAAGTACCTTTCGGAGGTAGTGCCGTCACTTATACACTTGCTCAGGATGCGGTAACGAAAATGAAGGATGACATTTTTAATTCATCTCTTTCCATTTTCTATTCCGGCCGGTCTTTTTTGTTTTCTTCCCAAACTGCCTATCAAAGGAATTACCGGATCTACCAGAATCCGATTGATGCAGATTTTTCTCCGCTGGATGCAATCACTATCATAAATAATTATGGAAAGAAATTCAATAATACAAAAGTATATACCCAGGAATTTAAATTTAGTTCTCCTGCAGTAAATTCCTCCCGACTCACGTGGACAGCTGGAACCTATTTATTTTCTCAAAAAGTTCCAAACAAGCAGGCAACCAGATTTGGTAAAGATGCGCCGATGATCGGGGTTCCCGATTCCCTTTTTTCAATTATCGGCACAACACGCAGTTCCAGTAGGGGGATGGCTTTTTTCGGTCAGATTTCGTACGACCTGTTACCTATGTTACAGTTTATTGCCGGTATCAGGTATGATTATGAAAAAAAAGATCAGTCTGTGTTGGGTGAATACCAGAAAGATCCGGATCCACAACCTCAATTCGAAACGCGGCCGGATACCTCCGCCTCAACATCCTATCATTCTGTGATACCTAAAGTAGGCATATCATACAATCGCGATAACGGTCATTTTTATGCAATCTATAGCAGGGGATTTCGTGCGGGTGGATTTACCGGGTTTTCATCAGATCCTTCGCAACCGCCCCTGTTCGCATTCAAGCCGGAATTCAGTAATAACTTTGAATTAGGGTTTAAGACAAATGTGCTGAATGAAACGTTACGATTCCATGCAGCTGCATTTTATATCAATGTAACGGATATACAGGTGCCGACCCTTGTGCTTCCTGATGCAACGACAATTACCAGGAATGCAGGTAAATTAACCAGTAAAGGAGCAGAAGTGGAAATTGATGCATCCTTAATCAAAAGAATTGAAACAGGACTTCATGCCGGTTATACGGATGCAACTTATAAAACATTAAAAATTCCCGGGGGATCCGGAGAAGTTGACCTGTCGGGTAAAAAGCAGATTTTCACACCCGCCACCACTTCGCTTTATTATATTCAGTATACACAACCGTTTGGGCGTAAACAAAGAACAAGTGTTATCGCCAGAGGGGAATGGTTTCATTTTGGAAAGCAATATTTCAATCTTTCGAATACGATTATACAAGAATCTTATTCCCTTTTTAATACAAGGCTCGGTCTCGCCTGGGATAAGTTTGAATTGATGTTTTGGGGGAGGAATTTATCCGACAAAGAATACATCGATTATGCTTATGAATTTGGAGCAGTGCATCTGGCTAATCCCAAAACCCTGGGAGGTACTTTGTCAATCAGGTTGTGAGTTGAATGAGATGGATGGTGTTAGCTATTAGGTATCAGGTGTTCCACTTTTCAAAAAAACTTATTGAAGTAGTTTTGAGGGAATTTAGTGTAAAACAAATACGCTGATGGAATGTTGTTATACCTGATACCAGATACCCCGATACCTGCTAGCTAATTCTCACTCCTGATTCGCTGGTGCTTCAAATCTTCTTTGTAAGCTTTTCATCACCGTAGTTGCTGTAAGCCCATGAATCAATATGGAAAGGATAACGATAAACCCCAGTAGGGACCACATTTGTTCTGCAGGCTTAAACTTCGCCATGTGTAAAGCAAATGCCAGATAAAAAAATGAGCCTATACCCCTGATACCGAAAAAACTGATTGCAAGCTTTTCTTTTACATGCAATCCACTTCCGATCAACGTGAGTAATCCTGAAACCGGCCTAATAACAAAAATAAATACTATTCCCATCAGCGCCAGTTCCCAGGTAAGATGATTGAGCAATCCGGAAGCAATACTTCCTCCGAATAATATTAGTACAATCGCTAGCAATATTCTCTCTATCTGGTCCGTAAAAGAATGAAGTTTAACATGGTATTTATGCCCGATCTCATAATTTCTCAATGTCACGGCGGTTACAAATACCGCAATGAAACCATACCCTGAAATTAATTCCGTTATCCCGTAGACAAACAGGGTCGCTGATAAAGCCACAAACCCATCTTTGGTTACCAGAAACTTTCTTTTTTCTGGTAAATAAAAAACCAGGTAAGCAAGAAGTCTTCCCATCAGGTACCCACAAATTGCCCCCATCAAAATCTTATATACCAAATCAATGATCACCCATTCCAGGAGGGTACCGGAAGTAGAATTAGTAGAAGTAATAGTGGTTAAGAGCGCAAGTTTGATTGCCAGCCAGGTAAAAGGGAAGGCCATTCCATCGTTCAACCCCGCTTCCGCTGTTAGAGAGAACCGGACATTTTCACGTTTATTTTCTAAGGGTGGCCCCACCTGTACATCAGAAGCTAATACCGGATCTGTTGGGGCAAGTACGGCGCCCATCAATATGGCAGAAGCAATATCAAATTCAAGGAAATACCAACTCCAGAAAGTAACCAGGGCAATACAAAGTATCATGGTAATGATCACCAACCTGAACGGTATTTTCCATTCACGAAAAGAAAAAGGCTGATCAATTTTCAACCCGGTGCCCATGAGTGAAACGATAACAACAAGTTCTGTTATCCTGATAGTCGCCTGTGTCTGATCGATCGGGTTAGGCATAGGAAATACCCGGATTACACTGTACAGCAATGCTCCCGCCAATACATAAATAAGAGAATAGGAAATTTTTATTTTTTCAGTGATGGCGGGCATCCAGGCCATTCCCAATGCAGCCAATCCTATAACAGTGAGAATCAGAAAATAAATATTCATAATTAATCCGGAATGTCGGAAGGGGGTCAGTGATGTAAGAGGGTATAGATATTTGAAAGATAAAATAAAAAAATGGCATGCTTGAATACATGCCATCATGCTTGCCAGCAACCAGTGCTGTTAATTATTGACTATCATGACTGATTTTCTTCCAGATTTTCATGCCGATCACCACCCAGGCTGTAATAGTTGTTTTCTTCATCTTCTTCCCCCACTGATTCCGAATCATCATCCAGTTCAGCACCGGGTATGTCAAGCTCTTCATCCGCTCTTCCGACAGGTTGTATTTTCCCTTGTACTAATTCATCATCACCCATATCTGCATCACCTTCTCTTGGACCAAGGAGTTGAAGATCTTCGGGGGTTACATCTGCTTCAGTTCCCGAAACAATTCCAAGATCATCGTAATCTTCCAAATCAGTAGCAGTTTCTGATAAGGAAGTTTTAGTATCAGGTTTAATATATCGTCCGGAACTGGTAAGATTCTCATTGTCAGCATTCGTTTTAAGGAAGCCATTGGCCGGATCCATAATATCTTCTTCAGCCGGATAATGCGGATAGCCTGGAAGATCTACATTTTTTTCTTTCATATTACGGATTTCGTCTTGTTCTGATCCAATAGAACGGTTTTCTACATTATCATCAGATCTGCTTTGTGATGCCATAACTTCAATTTAATGGAATCATTAAAATATTTATGCCTGAAAGGAATTACCAAATCGGTTTTTGATTAATTATGTACGACTGCAAATTTACCCACACTTTTTCCCTGCTTATTTCGGATTACAATATTGTATAAGCCTTTCGGGATGGATGGAAACCCTGACCATTGCACTTTTTGCCTGGTTGTAACTGATATTTCAACCTCTTTACTTTTAATGATTTTACCATTGATGTCTGTCATTTGAATAGTCACCGGTCCATCATACGCAGCAGAAAGATCAATAAACAAATGATCGATGAACGGATTTGGATACACAAGTACCTGAGCTCTATTCGTTCTGTAATTTATCAATTGAATAGCACTATAGCTGAAACGACCATCAAAATCAGTTTGCTTTATTCGATAATAGACCTCCCCGGAAGGTGGTTGCTGATCCATGAATTGATAATTTATAATATCCTGTAAAGGAATAACAGGGGTAACATTTGCTATAGGAAGAAAATCAATTCCATTCAAACTTCTTTCAACTAAATAAGATTGCACGTTTACCTGGTTGCTGACAGACCAACGTATAAGCACGCCAGAGCCTGAAGCTAATGCAGTAAAATCGCGCCATTTAACAGGAACACTAAGCGCCTGACGCTGGAATTGCAATATATATTCATAAGCATTTACTCCGAGTGTGTCCCGAAGAGTTGCGTTGCCCAGTTTGAGATCCTCGAAAGTCCTGCGCCAAACGTTATGTCCGCCATTCTGCCAATAGACCGCTTTTGGATATGGATTCATCTGGGGATTGGAGGATACGATCTTTCTAATGTTTTCAATCGTTCTGTTTGCATTGATCACATTATCATCGAGGTTATGAGTGGCAATCACAGGAAGATTTGTCTGAGCGATTACCTTAGCTTCAGCCATTGATAGATCATATGCCCCTGTTGCTACAACAATTCCGGCCAGTTGTTTGGCTGCACCCACACTGCTTCCAGCATATCTCCAGGTGGCTCCTCCACCCATACTCATTCCTGTCAGGTAGATTTGAGTGGTATCTACCCTATATTGTTTTTTTGCATAATTAATCATCGCCTGAATCGTCGAGGGTAGAATCTTACTGCTCCTCGCATCATCATCAAACCCATCTTTGATTTGGGGGGAAATAACAATCACCTTAGTCCATTTACCTGCTACCTGGAAACTGTCGGGAAACTCGCCCCTGTCAATTATGCGGGGCGTTCCGGATTGTAATACTTTACGAAGATCTTCCATTTCCTTATCGTCTCCTTCTTCTCCTTTTCCATGCATGAACAGGATCAAAGGATATCTCCGGCTTGTTTCCGCATTATAATGCCAGGGAAGGTATTCCCAAAAGCCATTAATATTATTATCAACGTACGTAAATCGCCCAGTATGAGTGGAAGGTTGACAAAA
>Ga0180121_10000549_pt1 | contig 15897 bp, 15 predicted proteins | sample AntDrymUQ5402106_2_FD_129676 | JGI IMG/M metagenome (GOLD analysis project Ga0180121, IMG submission 129676) | Polar desert sand microbial communities from Dry Valleys, Antarctica - metaG UQ540 (21.06) (version 2) (version 2) | ecosystem: Environmental > Terrestrial > Soil > Desert | place...
GAGCCATTTATTCCTTGGGTTAGCTTGCATGCTATACTACCTGCGGAGCCGTGATCTGCTATGATATGAAATGGGTGCAAAAGGAATTATTAAACACCCTCTCCGGTCAGATTGCTATGTAAGTCTTCAGGGAAAGCGAATTTACTTGAATTTAGGCGGGTACCCAAAAAGCAGGACAGCCATTTAACAAATGGGTTTTGAGCCGTGAGCCGTGGACTATATTGACCCCGGTTGTTCCATCGTAATAAAAATTTACAATATTGTATGGTTGTGAATAATGAAGGAGCTCACGGCTCATGGGCTCAATGCTCTGGGCTCCTTGCTCATAGCTCAATGCTCATGGCTTTCCCTTAGTTTTGCGCCTGAATATGACCGCTCAACCTTTCCCGGGTATAAAAGAAGTCGGATTACGCACCATACAACTGGAAGCTCAGGCTATTGCCGGATTAGAGCCGATGATCAACATGCAATTTGAAAATGCGATCAATGCAATTAGTACAAGCAAGGGCAGACTGGTAATCAGTGGTATCGGAAAAAGTGCCATTATCGCGCAAAAAATTGTGGCGACCCTGAATTCCACTGGAACCCCCTCTATTTTTCTGCATGCTGCAGATGCCATTCATGGAGACCTCGGAATGATTCAACTGGATGATGTGGTGATGATAATCAGTAAAAGTGGCGAATCACCTGAAATCAAAGTGTTGGTTCCTCTGATCCTGAATTTTGGAAATACGATCATAGCAATGGTTGGTAATTTATCCTCTTACCTGGCGAGCAGGTCGCACATTGTTTTGAATACAACGGTTTCTCAGGAAGCATGTCCAAACAATCTCGCGCCCACGTCAAGTACCACTGCCCAACTGGTTATGGGCGATGCAATGGCGATAGTGTTGATGGAAATGAAAGGTTTTGGTAGTGATGATTTTGCAAAGTTTCATCCAGGAGGGATACTCGGTAAAAAGCTGTACCTGCATGTATCAGACCTATATTCGAATAATGAGAAACCTTCGGTGACAATTAATTCTGGTATCAGGGAGGTGATTGTGGAGATTTCACAGAACAGGCTTGGTGCTACAGCGGTACTGGATAACGAAAATCACCTGACGGGTTTGATTACGGATGGAGACCTTCGGAGAATGCTCGAAAAAAATACAGTGATTGACCATGTTACCGCTGCAGATATAATGACTCCTTCTCCTAAAACGATCCGCCCCGAACAACTCGCAGTGGATGCCCTGGATATGTTGCGCAGGTACGATATCACTCAGCTGGTAGTGGCGGACGGTCCTACTTATTTGGGTATTATTCACCTGCACGACCTGATTCGGGAGGGATTAATATGATTGTCAAACTGAATTTGAAAATGAACCTTCCTTTGTAAAATAATATGAATAAACACAACTACGTAGTGATCATGGCGGGAGGAATCGGGAGTAGATTCTGGCCGATGAGCCGGACGAATTTCCCAAAGCAATTCCTCGATATACTAAATACTGGTAAAACGCTGATCCAATCCACTTTTGAGAGGTTTGCTTCTTTCATTCCAATTGAAAATATTTACGTAGTTACTTCTATTGAATATGTGAATATCGTTAAGCATCAGTTACCATTGCTTCCTTTGCAGAATATTTTGGGCGAACCATCGAGGAAAAATACTGCACCCTGCATTGCATATATTTCTTTTAAACTGGAACAACTAGATCCGAAAGCTTCTTTGATCGTAGCCCCGGCAGATCACCTGATTCTGGATCCCGATGCTTTTACCAAAGTCTCTTTAAAAGCACTGGAGTTTGTGAATACCCAGAATGCATTTGTAACCCTTGGAATTCAACCTACTAATCCGAACACCGGCTATGGATATATCCAATATGAACAGAAAGCGGTTACGCAGAATGTTTATAAGGTAAAAACGTTTACAGAAAAACCAAACCTCGAACTGGCTAAAACCTTTGTAGCAAGTGGTGAGTTTCTATGGAATGCAGGGATATTTATCTGGCAGGTAAAAAATATCATTACTGCATTTGAAAAATATCTGCCGGAAATGTTCGATGTGTTTGCTTCAGAAAAAGAAAAGTTTAATACGACTGAAGAAGACGAAGCCCTGCAAACAATTTATCCGTTATGCACCAACATCTCAATCGACTTTGGTATCATGGAAAAAGCTGATAATGTTTACGTGATCCCTTCTTCTTTTGGCTGGAGCGATCTGGGAACATGGAACAGCGCATACGAAAACTTACATAAAGATCATATGTTAAATGCGGTGGCCGGACAAAATGTAATGTCACTCGACGCAAAAAGATGCATAGTGCATACACCAAACGATAAACTGATCGTATTGCAGGGACTGGAAGATTTCATAGTAGTGGATACAGATGATGTGCTATTGATTTGTAAAAAAGAAAAGGAACAGGATATTAAAGATTATGTGGCAGAGGTAAAACGAAATAAAGGAGATAGGTTTTTATAATTAATAATTAGTAATTAATAATTAAGAATGTAAATATACCTCTCCTATTTGATAACGGGCAAAATGCAACATGTGATACAGAATTATTAATTATTAATTATAAATTATTAATTAAAAGTGGTTCCTTATTACAACATATTATTTCTCGATATAGAAACAGTTCCTCAGCACGAGTCTTACCACGTCATGCCTGAAGACTGGAAACAGTTATGGTCAAAGAAAGCGGAAGTAATTTTGCGGAACAGGGAAGAAGCCACAATCGAAAGTATTTATGAAAGGGCTGGCATATACGCGGAATTTGGAAAAATTGTTTGTATCAGTTGTGGAATATTATCTGGTCCGCAGGAGAATAAAAAATTATTGTTGAAATCTTTTTATGCAGAAGATGAGAAACATTTGCTTACCCTTTTTTGTGACATGCTGAGCAGGTGGACAGCTGAAGGAAACAAAATGATCTGCGCTCATAACGGGAAGGAGTTTGATTTTCCGTACATCTGTCGACGGATGATCATTAACGACGTGTGCATGCCTTCTATCCTGGCAATCAGTGGGAAAAAGCCATGGGAGATTAATCATCTTGATACAATGGAAATTTGGAAATTCGGCGATTACAAAAATTATACTTCTCTCAACCTACTCGCGCATGTGTTGGGTGTTCCCACTCCCAAAGATGATATTGATGGCAGCATGGTAGGTCACGTCTACTGGGTTGAAAAAAATATTGACAGGATTGTTCATTATTGCCAGAAAGATGTGATCACAGTGGCACAGGTATATCTCCGCCTGAACCGGGAACCGCTCATCCCTGATTGTAACATAGAAGTTAAAAAAGTATGAATAGACAAAATTTTTCTTCAGGCGCCAGGTGGGAAACTATTGTAGGCTACAGCCGTGCAGTTCGGATCGGAAATATCATTGAAATCACCGGCACGGTTGCACTGAATGAAAAGAACCAGGTAGTAGCCGAAGGGGATGCTTATAATCAAACGAAATTTATCATCAAAAAAATCGAACAGGTCTTACAGAAAGCCGGTGGTGAGTTGAAAGACGTAATCAGAACGAGAATGTTTGTAACCGACATTTCAAAATGGGAAGAATATGGAAGAGCACATGGTGAATTCTTTCAGGAGATCAGGCCATGTACTACAATGGTCGAAGTGAGAGCTTTGATTGCACCGGAATATTTGATAGAGATGGAAGCCACCGCCATCTTAGATACCGAGTCGGTTATTTAATCAAAGATTTTTCGCTTTTAAATTACATGAAAGAAGTTTCTAACTGCCCTCGAAAAAACCGGCAAACTTGCTAGATAGATTGCAGGTTTATTACTATGCTGTTACTGTGATGAAAGCACAACTTTTCTTCTTTGCTAACTTCGCGTGAAACATTTTTTAAGGATGAACCTTGATTTAAAAAGTAAGCTTCCGGATGTAGGTACGACAATCTTCACAGTGATGAGTGTATTGGCTGCTGAATGTAATGCCGTTAATCTGGGACAGGGATTTCCTGATTATGAAATGAACCCGGAATTGATTTCCCTCGTTGATCAGGCAATGCGTTCAGGCAATAATCAATACGTTCATATGAATGGCTACATTCCATTGAGAGAAGCCTTAGCAGAAAAAGTGCGATTACTTTATGAAACCATAATAGATCCTGATAAGCAGATTACCATTACACCGGGTGGAACGTACGCCATTTATACAGCTATTACTTCGGTTTTGAATCCTGGTGATGAAGTCATTCTTTTTCAACCAGCATACGACAGTTATATTCCGAATGTATTGGTCAATGGAGGAGTGCCTGTTCTGATAGATTTAAAATTTCCCGGATATCGAATAGACTGGGATGAAGTAAAAAGCAGGATCACTACCCGTACGCGAATGATGATTTTCAATTCCCCGCATAATCCAACCGGGGCTATTTTGAATCCGGAGGATATCAGTACATTAAGAAAGATAGTAAAAGACACAAATATATTGCTGGTATCAGATGAGGTCTATGAACACTTAATTTTTGACAATTTGCGACATGAATCTTTTTTATGGTATCCTGACCTGATGGAACGAAGCTTTGTTTGTTTTTCATTCGGGAAAGTATATCATTGTACAGGATGGAAATTAGGATACTGTATAAGTTCTCCTGCACTGATGAAAGAATTTAGGAAAGTACACCAGTTCAATTGTTTTAGTTGCCATACTCCTTCCCAGGTTGCACTCGCCTCGTTTTTGCAAAATACGCAGAGTTATACAGCGTTGCCCTCTTTCATGCAGGGGAAACGTGATTCCTTTCAGCAAATGATGGCTGCTACCCGCTTTACGGCGCTTCCCAGCTATGGCAGCTATTTTCAGTTGTATATGTATGATCGGATCAGCGATGAATCTGATACCGCCTTTACAATCCGTATCACGCGGGAATTTGCGGTTGCAAGTATCCCGGTTTCTGTTTTTTATCTGTCAGGTAAGGATGATAAAGTTATCAGGTTCTGCTTTGCTAAAAAGCAGGAAACGCTGGAAAAAGCAGTAGCGTGTTTAATCAGGGTATAGGTGGTTGTTGTTTATTGCACGGAAACCGGGGAACTGTCGGTCCTTATTGATAAGAGTTGAATCAAAAATATAGTATCATCGTTATCAAAATAAAAAGCTGGTTCATAATTTTCATCCATGACACAAATCAACAACATCATCTTCGACCTCGGAGGTGTGCTCATCGACTGGAATCCCGAATATGTTTTCAAAACCATTTTCAAAAAGGAGACAGAAATGAAATGGTTTTTTGCAAACATCTGTACGCCTGATTGGAATGAAGAGCAGGATGGCGGCCGCAGTGTAAAAGAAGGAACAGAGTTGTTGGTGAAACAATTTCCGGAACAGGAGCAAAACATACGGTCATATTACGGCAGATGGGAGGAAATGCTCGGTGGCCCCATTCACGATACTGTTGAAATTTTCAGAACACTGAAAAGAAACCCTGAGTTGAAATTTTACGCGCTCACGAACTGGAGCGCTGAAACATTTCCAATTGCATTGAACCGATATGATTTCCTTCGCTGGTTTGATGGTAAGCTTGTATCCGGTGAGGAAAAAATGCGGAAGCCGTTTGAGGAATTTTACATGAGGCTTATTGAAAAATTTAATATCGATCCGGCACAAGCCGTCTATATAGATGACAACGCGAGAAATCTTCCACCTGCCGAATCACTTGGAATGACGACAATCCATTTCACAGATCCCGAAAAATTGAGACAACAATTATTGCAATTGGGTATACGCTAAAGGCAATCCTTCTTATAAATAATTCAAGGTGATCAATCTGCAAGGGAATGTTAAAGCCTGTAAGCGGATCAATTTCTTTCACTTTTTGCTAACAAACATTCGTGCTCCAGCTTCGTTCTAAGTTTACAGGAGGAATAATTTATGAAGCAGGCACTACTTTTATACACCTCTGCTATGGTGATGATCTTCGTTTCATGCCGGACCAGTCAGAAATTTCACACGGATACAGGTGAAGACAAAGCCCTGTTCAAAGCTATTAACGATCTAAACCGAAAGCCAAATAATACAAAGGCGCAGGCTGATGTGCAGGCATTTTATCCCCGGTCGAAGCAATACCATGAAGAGAATATTGCTGTATATCAAAACAGCCATGATATCAATAAATACAGCAAAATTCTTACTCATATAAATGCCCTGCAGCATATTTATAACAGCATCATGGCTACGCCTGGCACTGCTCATTTATTAAGGCCGAAAAATTATATCAAAGAAATGGAGGCCTTAAAAGAAGAAGCGGCTGCGGCTCATTATGATCAGGCGAAAGATTTTATGGAGAAGGATGGTCGGCAGAATAGTTTACAGGCGTACTGGTCTTTTAAAAAAGCAAATGAATTCATCAGCGGATATAAAAATGTGTCTTCCATGATTCAGGAGACTTATGAAAAAAGTATTATTCATGTTGTAATCAATCCGATTGAAGACCGGAACATTTTCTTTGCCAGTTGGGGAGGTTTAGGGGGTGACCTTCGTTATCGGCCTGAAGAATATCAGCGGATTTTAGTAAATGAACTCAGTAGTTTTAAAAATGGTGATTATCCTGCGAGATTTTACACTGACCGGGAAGCCAAACGCAACAGGATAGACGCAGATCTTGAAATTAATATTCAGTGGATAAATTTAGACCCGATTCAATCTGTACCGCACACTTATCACAGACAAGTCTCAAAGCAAATTCAAATTGGATCAGACACCTCGGGTAAGCCAGTTTATAAAAATGTTCAGGCAACTTTGCAAATTATAGAGAGAAATGTACAGGTTCGTGGAGACCTTGAGTACCGCGTACAGGATCAGGTGGAAGGGAAGACCCTGGATTATGGAAGATTGACGGAGGATGTAAGTTGGAAGGAAAGCTATGCTACATACAGTGGCGACTCGCGCGCTCTGGGCTCGGAAGACTGGGCATTGATAAACAATCAGAGTGGATCAAACCGTAATGTGGACAAGGGCGAAATATTAAATATTTTAATGAGAAAAATATATCCTGATTTGCGCAGGAGGATTCAATATTCACTGAATTAGTGCTAGGACGGTTATCCGTATTTGAAGACAGGGAGAGCGCAAGCTCTCCTTTTTGTTTAAGTTGACTGTTTTTCACCGCTGAGAACGAGAGGACAGGGAGGTTTCGCAGAGGTTATTAACAGTCCGATACGTTTTAACGTGAAGCTTAATAAGTGGATACGTGAACCTTCTGATTAATTCCTCGAAGTATTGGTGAGAGGTAAAGGCAGCTGGCCCCGGGTCTGCACATGAAGAGATTTTTTGCCCGTTTTATACACCGCACCAGTTAATTTGGTACGAATAGTCGCAGAAAACGGTTTACTTACATAATACCCTTTGAAGATATCATTACTTTTTACTTCGAATGAGGCGTTGTATAATTCTAGTTGTTTCCATTTTCCGGGCGCTTCTTCAATATAACAGGTTACATCGTCGAAAAAGAAATCTCCATTTCCGTTTACGGCCGAATAGAACCATAATTTTTGTGCCTGTGGACTAACCTTTCCCCGGATTGAATAGATCATCCACTCCTGCTCCTGCCGGTTTTCCAATTTGAAATCGCTATTAAGAAAATCGTCCTTTCGTTCACCTACACCAACTCCATGTATACGCACTTTCGACAAGGTATCGGATGGATTTGCGCGAACCGCTATTTCAAAACAGAAATTTTTACCGTGAAATAGCATTACCGGGACTTCCTTTACAAAATAAAATTCTTCATTGTAATGATACCCGATATTTTGAGCCAGACCAGAGAAATAAATAAAAAGGGGTATGATAAAAAGCGCCGCTTTTTTCATATTGATGGATTGAATAAATAAAACGATAAAAAGGGGTAAAAAGTATGGGATTTGCGAATAGAAGCTAATGGCGGATCTCTGATAAACTTTATAAGGGATATGTAAAGTCTGGTGAGCTTTATGCAAGCAAAAAACAAGATGTCTTTTATTCAAACAACTTGTATACGATCCAGCTCATTCCATAGGCTAGCAAAGTCATATAGACAAGTTGAATAATGGGCCATTTCCAACTACGTGTTTCTCGTTTTACAATAGCCAGTGTGCTCATGCACTGCATTGCAAACACATAAAATACCATGAGCGATAAGCCGGTAGCTAACGTATATACTTTTGATCCATCCCGCTTCGTGGCCATCTGCATTTTTTCTCTCAGCTTAAGATTCTTTGCATCTGCATCTTCCCCTATACTATATAAAGTAGCCATTGTGGCAACAAAAACTTCTCTTGCGGCAAAAGAAGTAACGAGTGCAATGCCAATTTTCCAGTCGTACCCAATCGGTTCTATAACAGGTTCCAAAGCTGTTCCCACTATGCCGGCATATGAATTTTGTAATAATGCAGCATTTTTCAGCCTGCTTAATTCAACTTTACTTTCCGGATTTTCCAAAATTCTCGCATCATAAGATTGTGCCACTTGCTGCATTCTCTCTTTTGGTCCGTAAGTACTCAGGGCCCATAGTATCAGGCTAATGAACATGATCACTTTACCTGCATCATACACGAAAATGCGCGCCTTGTTTAACATCGTTACAAATACATTCTTCCATCGCGGCGAACGGTATATTGGCAGTTCAAGAATGAAAAAACTTTTTTCCCGACTTTTGATAAACCATTTAGCAACATATGAAACTACTAACGCCATTACAAGACCGAGCAGGTAGAGTGCCATCATTACTAATCCCTGCAAGTTAAAAAAACCAGCCACACGATGTTCCGGAATAACCAGCCCGATTAATATGGTATAAACAGGCAATCGTGCAGAACAGCTCATCAGAGGTGTAACAAGAATAGTTAGCAGTCGTTCTTTTTTGTTTTCTATGTTTCGAGCGCTCATAATCGCAGGCACCGCACAGGCAAAGCCGCTGATCATGGGCATAACACTTTTTCCATTCAGACCCACCTTACGCATAAGCTTATCCGTTAGAAAGCTGATCCTTGCCATATAACCGGTATCTTCCAGTAGGGTAATTAGTCCGAAGAGTATCATGATCTGAGGTACGAAGACCAGGATTCCACTCAATCCGGCAAGAAATCCGTTGACAAAAAGATCTGACCACCAGGCGACAGGTAATTTCGACTGAAACCATCCTCCTGCTTCTGCAAATGTCCATTCAATAGCTGTCATTGGGTATTCCGCAAGCCAGAATACACTTTGAAAAAGCAGGAAGAGAACTACCAGGAGAATAAAATATCCCCATCGTCGATGTAATAAAATATCATCCAGCTTTTCGGTAAATAAAGCTTTTTGCAGGGGCGAAGGTTCCGATACTGCCTGTTTCATGATATGTCCTATCCGCTGATATCTTTGCAGGATTTCATCTGCCTGGACGCGTGTTTGATTGAATCCATGTTTTTTTTCCAGCAATTCAATCTTGTTTTGCACGTGAGGAGGCAATTCGAACGATTGGTGGTTGATCAGATAATGAATGGCTTTATAGTCGCTAATACCCGGAAACAGGAATTGAACTCCTTCAACTGCTCCATTTGCTAATATTGCATTACCAATGAAGTCACGCGCCGGAGCCCGGTATAAATGCTGGGAAGTATATTCGATTGTTTTCTTTAGCTGTTGAATACCTTTGTTTCTGCGAGGATTAATTGCAATGACCGAAACACCTAATTCCCTTTCCAGCTCAGGAATGTTAATCTCAATCCCTTTATGTTTGGCAAGATCCAGCATAGTCAATGCTACAATGACAGGGATCTTTAGATCGATGATCTGTGATACGAATAACAGGTTGCGTTTCAGGTTGCTTGCATCAGCCACGAGGATTACGATATCAGGATTCACTTCAGGATCCTGTTCCATCAATACTTTGTATGCTACCCATTCATCTTCTCTTCTCGGGTACAAACTATAGGTTCCAGGTAAGTCAATTACCGTAGCTCGGGTTTTTGCAGAAAGAATTGTTTGTCCTGTTTTTTTATCAACAGTAACACCTGGAAAATTACCAACATGCTGATTCATGCCAGTCAAGGCGTTGAAAAGAGAACTTTTCCCGCTGTTCGGATTTCCTACCAGGGCAATATGTAATTTTTTTTCAGACATTGTTTCCGCATCGGAAGCAACTGATTAAGAGGCCGCAAATTTACCCAAAAGGCAGGAGCGTGGGGTTACGAGATGGGGAAGTTTTGTACATTTTTACATTTCATCAACGTCAAAGGATATGGTTAGTTTAAAAATTGAAGTTGTAATTAGTTTAAGCATATGATTCATTAGAGATGGAATTCCAGTTTGTACATTCCGTCGTCCTATCTTTGCCGACTTTAAAAGGTGGAATATGTTCAACAAAAGAGTGAAAGTGAAAGAATTACTTGCCTCGAAACCTGAATCTCAGGAGGTCACTGTAATGGGTTGGGTAAAAACTTTTAGAAATAATCAGTTCATTGCATTAAATGATGGATCAACAAATGCGAATCTGCAGGTTGTGGTACCCCTGGGTAAATTTGAGGATGTTTTACTCAAAAGAATTACAACAGGAGCTTCCTTGAAAATATCCGGAGAGGTGGTACCATCTCTTGGCAAGGGGCAGGCGCTGGAAGTTAAGGCGCATTCCCTGGAGATTCTGGGGGATTGTGATCCGGAAAAATTCCCACTACAACCTAAAAAACACAGTCTTGAATTCCTACGGGAGATCGCACATCTGCGATTTCGAACAAGTACATTCAGCTCCGTTTTTCGTATAAGGCACGCACTGGCATTTGCCATCCACGATTTTTTTAATAAAAAGGGATTTATATACCTGCACACTCCCATCATAACAGCTTCAGATGCTGAAGGAGCAGGAGAGATGTTTCGCGTCACCACCTTACCTCTGGATAATCCTCCAAAAAATGAAGATGGCAGCACCAATTTTAAAGAAGATTTTTTTGGTCGCGGCACCCATCTGACGGTAAGCGGACAACTTGAAGGCGAATTAGGAGCTACTGCGTTGAGTGAAGTTTATACTTTCGGCCCTACTTTCCGGGCTGAAAATTCAAATACTGCCAGACACCTGGCTGAATTCTGGATGATTGAACCGGAGATGGCTTTTTACGACCTGGAAGATAATATGAACCTGGCAGAAGAATTCATCAAATACATCATTCAATATGCGCTTACTCATAATCGTGAGGATCTTGATTTCCTCGCACAAAGGTTAGCTGAAGAAGAAAAACAAAAGCCACAGGCAGACAGGCAGGAAATGGGATTGATAGAAAAGCTTGAATTCGTCGTGAATAATCATTTCGAGAGGATCACGTATTCAGAAGCTATTAAGATCCTGCTTGATTCTCCGGCATACAAAAAAAAGAAATTTAAATATGAAGTGCATTGGGGAATAGACATGCAAAGTGAACATGAAAGATATCTTGTAGAAAAACATTTCAGGAAACCCGTGATCGTTTCTGGCTATCCAAAAGAGATCAAGGCATTTTACATGCGACAGAACGACGATGAAAAAACAGTTGCCGCGATGGATATCCTCGCCCCGGGCATAGGAGAAATCGTAGGAGGTTCTCAAAGAGAGGAAAGGCTTGAACGGCTGGAAGCCCGGATGCATGAAATGCATTTGCCGGTGGATGAAATGTACTGGTACCTGGATACACGAAGATTCGGAACCGTACCACACGCCGGATTTGGATTAGGGTTTGAAAGAATGGCCCTCTTTGTTACGGGTATGACGAATATCCGCGATGTAATTGCTTTCCCCAGAACTCCGGGCAATGCAGAATTTTAATTGTGATCGAACACTTAAAAGCTCAAGTTTTTTCATATACGGAAAGCAAGTATTTATTTACAAAACCATCTTTGAAAGTAGATCTGATCCGGAGCCATAATTTCCAGGGATGTTTAATATAATATGCCGGCAGGTTTCTTCTCAGGTCGAACGTACGTTGTTCTTTGCGTTTGAAAACTTTAGCCGGGCTAAAATGCTGGATCTGGAGCTCATTGTGAATTTTTCGTAATCCGGAGTGAATAAACATCTTCTGAAATTCCGCTTTTGAAAAATCATGCAGGTGATATGGGTTGGCATCCATGGAAGGAGTGATCGGCACAGATGTTATAAAACGTCCACCTGGTAATAATTGTGTTGCGAAATGCTCAATAAATGATTGCGGATGAGAAAGGTGCTCGATTGTTTCAAGCGATACAATGTTGTTCAAGGGATATATTGATTTGAAATGCATGGCTTCCGAAGCAACAAATTCAATTTTAGGATGTGAATAACGTTTGCGGGCGGCGTCAATACTTTCCGGATGATTGTCGATCCCAATCAATTTTGTAATCTTTCCCGCGTAATTTGTTGCAAGCAGAAAACTTCCATATCCGGTTCCACAGGCAACATCTGCAACTGTTCCATCTGTGAGAAATTTTCCTGCAAAATCGTATCTCTCAATATGTAATCTTAATGTCTCTCCACCTGTTGTTTCCTCATCAGCCATGTTGTCCGGATCGATCCTTTCCAAAGTGCTTTTCATCGGGGAGGGTTTAAACTTCAGACGATCCGGGCAGTTTCATTGCATGGGTCAACGCATTTTCCCGGACTGAGCGAGTGTAGTTTTCTTCCAGTGACCGGATCCTTGCATACAATTTGATCAATACAAACCAGATTATCAGTATACTGATATAAAATACCAGATCAACCCCACGTCCCACGCCCAGTTTAGCTGCCAGTCTGCTTGTTAACTCAGGCTTTAGAATGAATACCACGGCACAGGATATCAGGAGAAACAAAACGATTATATCAACGGCTCTTCTATGAAGCCTTGTGAGAAAGTATAAGGTAATGAACGCGATGCCTGTTAGTAAAATAATTTGTATCCCGCTCATTTGAATAGTTTATGTAAAACTAGGTCAAATAATATTTTTACACTTTCGATTGCAGACTGTCCTTTTTGCTTAGAATAAGCAGTGTATCGAATGGTTACCGGTAATTCCATATATCTTAATCGGTGTCTTCGGATTTCAAACAGCAGTTCGGAAGCGTGTGCCATTCTGTTTTCCCGGAGGGTAATGAGACCTAAAGCCTTTCGGTTGAGGGCTCTCATTCCATTATGCGCATCAGTAAGATATATCCCTGAAAAAATGAAATTGATCAGCCTTGCTATTTGCAATATTATTTTCTTGATCCTGGAGATGCCTTCTGTACTTTCTGATAGAAACCTGGAGCCGAGTACGATATCAGCTGTATTACTAATGATTGGCTCTGTCAGTTTCGCAATATCAATAGCCTGATGTTGCCCGTCAGCATCGAACGTTACCACTATTCCCGCATCGAGTGATCGGGCAAATTCAAATCCTGTTTGTAAAGCCGCTCCCTGTCCCAAATTTTTTTCATGACGCAAAAAATAAATGGAGAAATTTCGGAGCGCATACCTCAAATTATCTGTTGATCCATCATCAACAACAATAATTCCCGTATATCCCAAAACCTGTAACCCTAGTAACACTTCCGGTATAATATCAGCTTCGTTATATACTGGAATTACAATAAAAAATGATAGACTATTGCTCATTGTTTATTACACATTGAATGAGAAGCTTCAGTGCGAATGTTTGTTCGGGATCATTTTTTATAGTAAGCTCTTACACGCGTATTTACATTCTCCCGGATATTCATATAAAAAAGGTTGATATCGCCAATATGAAAATTCTTCTGTCTAACAAAAATACTTCCGGGGAAACGTAATTGGCTGACCCATAAAACGTGGTTTTCAATTTTGGCATCAGCAGCAAATTTGTAAACCTTATTGAAATCACGGATTACTGACCCTTTGTTCAGCATTCTGGAAGCCTTTGTGTTTTCCGTGTTCCATGTAAGTGGATTTGTTACAAAAGCGGGTCCTGATTCTTTATCGACATGATCAGGAATATAACCCGATCTGAAAGTCCTCCAGGCACATACACATCCTGTAGCAATAGAATCCTTACACAAGGAAAGATTTCCAAGAGAAGGTATATACATGCCAATAATATATGCGACAACAAGTCTTTCCCTCAAACTGCCGGATTGAAAATAATCTTTCAATAATCGTAACGCATGGGTAGATCCCTGACTATGTGCTGCCAGAATGATGGGTCTTTCTTTATTGTTTAACAGGTAATTTTCGAAAGCTGCCCGGATATCTTCATATGCGAGATCAAAAGCTTTTTTTGCACGTAATGTATCAATAGTATAATAGGATCGCAAATGAGCCTGCCTGTACCTTGGTGCAAATAGTCGGTACTGGTTGAATGCTGAAGCCTGGTATAAAATGGTAGAGAAATCAGTTTTTGCATTCAGCGTATCATTATCAATTGATCCATTCCAGCCGGTATCAGTACTGTTCGTGAATGTGGTGGGATGAATAAAAAAAACGTCTGCTGACGAATCACCTGTACCGGACGATGAAATCTCAGTGGGAATACTGTCAGAAGGATCTTCTTTCAAAGGATGCGCTGCCCAGTTTCGTAAGTCGTCATAAAACGGAAATATTGCATTTTTAACTACCGGTTGGTTATTGATAGATCGCATATAAGAAGGGGCACACGAAAACAAAGAGATGATAAACAACAGGGTCAGTGAGCAAAGATTTCTTTGCATTAATTAATCTATTTTTACAGGTAAAACTAATTCAAATATTCATGCGTACTGATGTGAAGTTGCCTTTGGCCGTTCAATATTCAATTGCGCAGAGGGAGGAGTATTTATTCAAATAAAAAAAATCTCATGACTATTCCGGTAGTAGATCTTACAGATTTTTTATCTGGGGATCGTCAAAAAAAACAAAATTTCGTTCAACAGCTTGGTAAAGCATATGAGGAGGTTGGATTTGTTGCATTAAAAAATCATGGCATTCCAGACGAAATTATCGGAGACCTGTATAAGTACGTTCAGCAGTTTTTCTCAATGCCGATAGATAAGAAACGAAAATATGAAGTTCCCGGACTTGCAGGACAGCGTGGGTATACTTCATTTGGAAAAGAACATGCAAAAGGAAGTGATGCGCCGGATTTAAAGGAATTCTTTCAATACGGGCAGGTTGTAAGGGATCAGGATCCTGTAAAAAAGGAGTATCCGGATAACGTACAGGTTGAAGAAGTAAAAGAATTCAATCCGATTTTCGATAAAGCATACCGTGCATTTGAAAAATCAGGAAAAGCATTGCTCCAGGCCATTGCATTATACCTTCAACTTCCCGAAAATTATTTTGACACAAATATCCATAACGGCAACTCCATTTTACGCGCGATCCATTACCCTCCGATTACCCATGAACCCAAATCGGCCATTCGTGCAGAACAACACGAAGACATCAATCTGATTACTCTACTAGTAGGTGCTTCGGCAGACGGACTTCAAATACTTACTAAAAAAAATGATTGGGTAGGAGTAACTTCCCTTCCCGAACAGATTGTCGTAAATGTCGGAGACATGCTTCAAAGGCTTACTAACAATAGATTAAAATCAACTACTCACCGGGTAGTTAATCCGGCAAGAGAAATGTGGCATACCTCCCGGTTTTCTATCCCTTTCTTTCTACATCCACGGAGCGAAATGAGTCTTGCATGCCTTGAGAGCTGTATAGATAATAACCATCCAAAAGCATATCCGGATGCGACTGCCGGTGAATATCTCGATGAGCGGTTAAAAGAAATAGGGTTGAAAAAATAATTGCTGCTATTAAAAATTTGATTGCTACACAAGCCATCTCGTCCTTGCAAGCGAATAAATCAAACAATTATCGCTATTAGCATTGTATTTGATAAATTTCAAATCCTGCAAATTTTTTTAAGCCAGGCTTGATAAGAGAAACCCTTTTGAATGACAGACGAGAGGTTTTGAGAATTGAAAACTCCGACTTTGTAAGGCAGAAGAACCAAAGGATATTA
>Ga0180121_10000551_pt1 | contig 15836 bp, 13 predicted proteins | sample AntDrymUQ5402106_2_FD_129676 | JGI IMG/M metagenome (GOLD analysis project Ga0180121, IMG submission 129676) | Polar desert sand microbial communities from Dry Valleys, Antarctica - metaG UQ540 (21.06) (version 2) (version 2) | ecosystem: Environmental > Terrestrial > Soil > Desert | place...
CCTTTCTAAATTTAGGAAAATGTTTATCAAAATTTTTCACAACTGCATAAATTTATGTAAAGCCAATGAAGTATTGCCTTTCGCCTTTTTCACAACTGCATAAATTTATGTAAAGATAATGAAATATTGCCTCCTCTTATATGGATGTTAGTCCCATCTAAATTCATAAAATGTTTATTAAATTATTCACCTCAACATAAATTTTCACTTTAATTTTACTTATACTAATATGTTTTTTTTAATAGTTTAAATCTTTATTTTTGCAGCATTATGATTGAAATTAACTATTATCTTCTCACAAGCGCAATATTATTTTGCATCGGTGTAATTGGAGTTCTTATCAGGAGGAATGCAATAATAATATTCATGTGCATTGAGCTGATGCTGAATGCGATAAACTTGACTCTTGTTGCTTTTTCTGCTTATCTCGGAAATATAAACGGCCAAATATTCGTTTTTATAGTGATGACTGTTGCTGCTGCAGAAGCAGCTGTGGGACTTGCTATTGTTATAGCTTTGTTCCGTAATAAAGAATCCGTTAACATTGATGAAATCAATATCCTCAAATGGTGATCCATTTATAATTAAATAAATAAATGATAAATTCATTCTATCTTGTAACACTCCTTCCTTTACTCGGTTTTTTAATCAACGGCTTATTTGGAAAAAAGTTAAAAAATGAAAAACTCATCGGGACAATTTCTACTCTTGCGGTTTTTATACCATTTGTGATTGGCGTAGCCACTTTCTTTGAACTACTATCTATGGAACCTGAATCACGAAAAGTATTCCTCAATTTTTATAATTGGATCACTGCGGGAAGCTTCAGTGTAAATTATGCTTATCTGATTGATCCTCTTTCAATTTCATTAGTTCTAATCGTAACGGGAATTGGTTCTTTAATTCACCTATATTCAATCGGCTATATGCACGGAGATCCGGGGTTTGCAAAATTTTTTGCTTTTCTGAATCTGTTTATATTCGCAATGCTTAACCTGATCCTTGCAGATAATTTTCTCTTGATGTTCCTTGGCTGGGAAGGTGTTGGACTATGCTCATATTTCTTAATTGGGTTTTGGTACCAAAAAAGGTTTACGGGAGATGCAGCTAAAAAAGCTTTTATTATAAATAGAATCGGTGACTTTGGGTTCATGCTTGCTATGTTTTATATATTTACAAACTTTAACACCTTAGAAATTTCAAAATTTTTAGAAGGAATTACCAGTTATCAGGTGGGAGAACCACTGCTTTTAACAATTGCATTACTTTTATTTCTGGGAGCAATCGGAAAGTCTGCTCAGATTCCTTTATTTGTCTGGCTGCCTGACGCAATGGCAGGCCCGACACCAGTGTCTGCATTGATCCATGCCGCAACCATGGTAACAGCAGGTGTTTATTTAGTTGCCAGGACATCTTTGATTTATGCAATGTCCCCTATTGCTCAGCAAATAGTTTTTTATGTTGGTCTGGTAACAGCAATTATGGCTGCAACTATTGCAATTAAACAAAATGATATAAAAAAGATTCTTGCATATTCGACAGTATCACAGTTAGGATTTATGTTTATTGCGCTCGGCACAGGTGTATATTGGGTGGCAATTTTCCACTTAATCACGCATGCATTTTTTAAAGCTCTTCTATTTTTGGGAAGTGGTTCGGTAATTCATGGAATGCATGATGAACAGGACATATTAAGGATGGGTGGATTAAAAAATAAAATGAAGATCACCTACGCAACTTTTTTAATCGGAACACTTGCTATTGCAGGGATTCCCCCGCTCTCAGGATTTTTTAGTAAAGATGCGATAATATTTGAAACTTATAAAGAAATGGGTATTCCTTTTATGATCCTCGGTCTAATAACGGCCGGTATAACAGCTTTCTATATGTTCAGACTAGTAACATTAACATTTTATGGTAAGCCCCGATATGATGAAAAACATATTCATCCGCATGAATCGCCTTCAACTATGACAATCCCTTTGATAATTCTTGCAATATTATCCGTGATTGGTGGATTTATAGGTATGCCCGGAATATATGGAATGCCAACTTATCTCCGTGATTGGCTTGAACCTGTCTTTGAAAAATCTAATGCTATACTTCAAGCTATTCATCCCGTGCAAGAACCATCACACGCAACCGAATTTCTGCTAGTTGGATTGGCGGTCTTAACATCATTAATAGGTATTTACTTGGCTTATAGAAAGTATTCAAAAGCTGAAGTCTTCGAGCCAGCTAAAGGTTTTGGAAAAGTTCTGGAAAATAAATATTATGTTGATGAAGTATATGACAAAGCAATTGTTGAACCGATTCAAAAAACATCAGAAGGGTTTTTATGGAAGATATTTGATGTAAAGATCATCGATGGAGCTGTAAATGGCATTGCAAGGTATATTTCAAATATAAGTTTTGACTGGAGAAAAATTCAGACCGGTATAATTCAGGATTACTCAACTATTTCAGTAGCTGGAGTAGTTATTATAATTTTGTATTTATTATTTATTTAACTAAAGTTGACCGCCCTAAATTTTTGTATATTTTTACCACAGATTCACAGATTTTTTTTAAAAATTATTTAACTAACAAACATGATCAGTGAATCTGTGATGAATTTTTTCATTTTAATACTAAATTCTTTACTGACCGCTTTTCTGTAAGATGTAAGATGAAATGTCAGCTATATCCTGATCGCTTAAAACATTTTTTTTGAAAAATGGCATTGCTGCGTCACCTAATCTTGCATTGAAAGTAATTGATTTGACATTACCTTCGAAATCCTCAAGAACCGAAGGAACCTTCTTAACTGTAGAGTTTTCTCCGTGACAGAAACCGCAGGCGTTATTAAATGACTGTTCTCCTTTAGTAGGGTCGCCTTTCAATTCCATTATTACTTTTTGCTCTTCCTTTAGTTTGGCCTTATCTTTTACAGGTAATGCAATTGTTTCATATTTTATTTCTAGGGGAGAATCCGGAGTTGCAACTGAGGCATAATATTCATTTAAAGAATTTATCTGTTCGTCTGTCAGTGGAGTTTTCATTCTCATATATTCCTGCCAGCAAAACGTTGCCCCGCCTGCATTCCTTATTACTTCCTCTCCCTTGAATTTTCCTAGAAAAGTGGAAGTTCTTTTATTTGCACCCTGAATGTTGGAAAAATATTTTGTCAAAGGATTGTTTGTATTGGTTCCGTCACTGTGACAATCCGCGCATGCAATATTATTCTCTGAAGATTTATTATAAAATATTTCTTTGCCGGATGAACCGGCTCCGGTTGTTTGAGTTGTACTTGTTTTCTTAGTAGTATCGTCTTTTTTTTCTGAAGTATTCTGAGATGTTTTGTTATCTTTTCCGCAGCTAATTATTAAAGTTATTATTAATATAAAAAAAATCAGGTAGATTAGTGGGTAAAAATTTTCTTTTATTCTCATTTCACTGTCATTTAGTTTTAAAAACTTTAGTAATATAATTATTTTTTGTTTGATTTTCCTAATACAATATTTAATCCAATATTGAAATTCCACCAGTTTACGTTCTTCGTCTTCCCTGTGACCTGTCCGGAGAAAAAATTTGGATTTGATAAGTTTGTATAAAACATCCCTTCTTTATCGTTAATAGGAATGTTTTCCCTGTTAAATTCCGCCCTGTCATTAAATTCATCGCTGCTGCTTTTTAGCAACAGATTACTTATATGGTAGCTTCCACCTATCACCAGTGAATATTCATTATTAATTTTAATAGAGACACCTGCATTTGTCAACAAGCCCATTCTGAATGCGTCATTAAAAAATGCATAATTAAAGTCATTCCTCGTTATAGATAAACTTAAAATATTTAGCGTAAGATCGGCATTGATGAAGGGACTGAACTTTGAATCGGGTACCGGAGTTATTTCAATTCCAAATCCGAAAGTTGATGTAGTAAACCTGCTGTCATAAGTTACAGGAACTACAAAATTATTATCTATTGTTGTTCCCAAAAAACTTCTTCTGAATGCATTAAAATAAGAATATGATCCAACAAAGTTCCCATTCAGTATACCACTTTTTTCGAGAGGAAATTTGAGCATGCCGGTAAGCGTCGCGCCAGCCGATGCACCGTAATTTTCTTTTATGAAATTCGGATCAATAAATGAAATTCCGGAATCGTTTGTAGATACAAGATTTCCATCAAGCTCTCCTGACGGAAATGCCAATCCGACAGTAAATTTTAATGAAGGATTTTTTTGTGAAAAACTAAATGAAGGGAATAATAAATATATAAGAAGTAGAGAAAGAATTATTTTTTTCAAACAGAGGTTATTTAATAAGTATTCAAAAAATAATTTTATTTTTTGTAATCCGCGATTTAGGTTTATACTTTTTCATTGGAGAATTTAGTATTCCGAAAAATATCATGCAAAGAAATTATTGCCGCCGTTTCCGTTCTTAACTTTCTTTCACCTAAGGATCGGACCCGCCAGCCGTGCGCAGAAAGGGTAGAAATTTCATCACTTGAAAATCCGCCTTCGGGTCCTATTAAAAGCGCTACATCTTTTGAAGGGCTATCGATAACATACTTAGCTGTATCATCTGAAAATTCATACATCACAATTTTATTTTTACCGCCTGCCGTTGAGCTTACCATCTCATTAAAGGACATTGTGTTATTTAGTACAGGAAGATAGCATCTCTGCGATTGTCCCATTGCTCCGATGACGATTTTATTCAGCCTTTCCATCTTTGAATTACCAAATAGATTCTTTGAAACTGTATGTTCCGTAATTACAGGCTGAATGGACTTCACACCTAATTCAACGGACTTCTCAATTGCAAATTCAAATCTGGAAATATTTTTTAACGGAGATATAAATAAAGATATGTTTATATCAGGCTCATATAGATTATATTTCGTATCGATAATTTTACAAATAATTCTTGAATTTTCAATCTTCGAAATTTTACATTCATAAATATTCAGTAGTCCGTCTGTTACAATTATCAAATCCCCTACTGCCTTTCTTAAAACTCTCGTTAAATGTTTAAATTCAAAACCATCAATTAACAATTCGTTTTTTTCAAGGTTCACATTTTCCTTTGGAGTATAATAATATTCCATTACGATTTAAATGTTAGAAGGATGCGTCGAGATCAATTACCATCTGAGGTATAAATCTTTTCTGCTCTTTTCGAAATGCAAAATCGGTTCTTCCTATAAATCCAAATGGTAAAATGAAATTAAGACCGGCTCCGAAACCATTCCTAAATTGGGTTTTAAAAAAATTATCTGTTTTATTCCAAACTCCTCCAACATCAAAAAATATTGTGGCATATAATCCAAATTTGTAACTAATATTCTTTAACATTGAAATTTTTTTGGCAATAGGGATTGATTCTCCTTTGATATAAAACGGATCGATTACAGGAATTCTAAATTCATTAAATAGTCCTAATTGGTTTTCGCCTTCGTAAACAATTTTTTTATACCCTCTTATTAATTTATCATATCCAAAAAATTTGTAAAGATATGTCGGAATTGTTCCGCCAAATGAAATTGCTCCGATAGATCTTGAAGCAAATGTTATTGCATAACTATCGCCGAGCTTTATCGGAATAAATTTTCTTGTATCAAAGTCAATCCTGTTAAAGTCGAAAAGTTTTCCAAATCCAAATTTTTCATATTTCAGAGAATAATAAGAACCGGCCAAAGTATTTTCATTTGAATTTCTTGTATCAAATCTTCCTGATGCAGAAAATGTGAGGAAGTTATCCTTACCGTCTGTTGAAACTGTTCGCCCGGGTTCGTATTGTGAAGTCTCTATGATATGATATTCAAAATTAGTAGAAGCTGAAAAGTTTTTAGTAAAATATTTTCCTAATGAATATTCAGCTTTAAAATTATAATTTGCGAAATTGTCGGATTTTGAAGGAATTGAGTTTGAAGTGGTGTCATTCAATGCGATCAAACTTCTGTTGTAGTTTTTTGAATAGCTCACCGAAGCCGATGAAAAGTAGTGTGCGTTCTTTCCAATCCACGGAACAGAGTAACTGACATTCACGAAAGGTTCATATCCAATCCCGAAACTGAGTCCCGCCGTTTCATTTCTGCCTCTGAAATTATTCCATTTTAAATTTAACCCTCCCCAGAATTTTGAAAACTCTCCGTCCCGGAATCCCCCCTGAGGGATCGGCAATATGTAAAATCTCTCTTCTACAAGAAACATGATGTTCACTGTATCTTTTGATTTTGTGGGAACAGGTAGTACATCCACTTTGTTAAATAATCCAAGCCTGTAGATTCTTTTAACGTCTTCTTCCAATTCATAAAAATTCAGCTTGGAATTCTCCCTAATTGTCAGTTCCCTTCTGATTACATCATCATCGGTTACTTCGTTTCCTGCAATAAGAATTTTAGATATGTAAACATCTGGCAACGCTAAGATTGAATCTTCACGGACTATTATAGAGTCAGAGTTTACTTCGGCCATAGAAATATTAACAAAAGCAAAAAACCAAACAATATTTAAAAGAGATGTTTTCAATTATTTATCTTCGTCTTTTGGAAGCGATCTCAATTGATTTAACTTCATTAATAATTGCTTAGCATCAGGAGTGTTAGGCCTTATCTCTATTGCCCTGTTGATGAGTCTTTCAGCTTCTTCAAACTTTGAAAAATTCATCAGGTAGTTTGCGCGGCTCAGAAACCCGTTGTAATAAGCGTTCATGATAAAATTGTGGTGATAATCATTTTTATCAGTGATAATAAATTCAAATTCTGGATCTTGATAGTCAACATAGCTCTTACTTTTATTATAATTGATTAATAATCCCTGAGGAACTCTGGAGTAATCCTTGCCAAATCTCTCATTCTTTTCTTGTTCAATTTCAAATGTTGTGAAAAAATTCCTTTCACCGTAGTTTTTATCAACTAAGCTGTTAAGTAAATTCAAAAAGAAAGTGTGAATTTTCATAAGGCCCTGCCGATCGGCTTCTGTAGTTGGACTTGTATAACGTTCTGTATACTTTTCGAATTTAAGCAGCTCAGCAAGGTAAGTTTCAAATTCAACTTTGCTCCTTTCATATAATTCAGGGTAATGAACCTGTAAGTGATGCATATACCAGCTCTTGCGCATCAGTTCTTTATCAATTATAACAAGATCGGGACGGATATTTTTTATCAACTGCTGATAAAAGGAAGACGAAACCCAGAAGTCCCACTGGGAAGATATAATAATCGAATTTATTGGCGCAGATTTGAAAACGTTCATAGTATAATCTTTCACAAAGTAGTTCTTGCTTTCATCCACTTTTGAAAAATTCTGACTAAAAGGAATTATCGCAATAAGCAAAAATGTGTAGCTCATCTGAATATTCTTCTCGTTTATCTTTTTTAAAATGAAGATCAAACCGAATCCAATCCAAATTGCCGATACAATGAATGCCAGTAAAAAATATGAATCGATATCGTAGATATCATAATTGATAGCATATAAAATACAGAACCCGAATAGGAGCAACGTAAAATAAAAAAGCTTTTTACTCTTTTTGTTAATCTCGAATAAGCCCGGTATTGCTATTAGTAAAGGAATGTAAAAAAATTCAAGAGGAAAATTCTTTGTGAAATAAGAAAATTGTTTCCCTGCATTTTCAAAAGAAGAAAACATCCACAACCTGAAATTTTTTCCCGTGAAGTGGCGCCAGAAGTTATCAAAAGTATTCGGATAACCCCAGCTTAAAATTTGATTTTCCGCCCTTACAAATAAATAAATATATACTGAATACCCGAGAATAAAAGGAACAGCAAGCATCAGTAAACGCTTGAAAGAATTCTTACGGAATCCGTTTACCGCAAAGTATAAATATAAAAATCCCACCGAGAGAAATATCGTCGATAAATGATTTGTAAAACTGAGTCCAAGTACAAATGCAAATAATATCCAGTTCTTTTCTCTATCTAAAACTGAATCCCCTTCCCTCGTGTTACTGCTGTTTGCTTTAAGGAATAAATAAATATTTGTTATCAGAAAAAAACAATGCAATGAGTAGACTTCTATTGCATTACCTGTCTCCCAGAAAGTTTTTGAGAATGCAAGAATTAAAGCAGAAGCCAGCGAAGCATTATAAATAATTGTTTCAGAAATGTCTTTACATTCATTGTTTGATTCGCCAGGAAAAGTGAGATATTTAAACATGAATACCATCAGGTTAAAAAACATAACTATTGCCAATGAAGATATCACAGCGCACATCAGATTCAACCTGTAAACCTCATCGCCAATGGGAAGTTTTGTAAAAATATTACCCAGAACGGTAAAAAGCGGATAGCCCGTCGGATGCGCTATACCAAGCTTTGCTGCAACTGTAGCGAGTTCTCCCGAATCAATGAACGTGACTGTGGGTGCAAGCGTGATGAGATATACTATAAAGGGAATCAGAAAGGCTAAGACCTGATAAATTATTTTTTTATGAAATTTATTTTGCGACATCGGAAGAAAAATTACTAATTTTTGTTTAAGCTGATTTAATTTTACCGGGAACATGAAACTGTTTTAAAAAATATTCATATGCTCGACCATAATACATTTATTTTCCACGTACTCACAACCCATTTTGACGGCTTTATTTTTTGAATCGCCGTCAATTACACCTATCTGTGTCCATATTACTTTTGGCTTATAATCCAATTCCGATATCTCATTTATCAAGCCCTCAACATATTCCGATCTTCTGAATACATTGATAACATCAACTTTTTCAGGGAGATCTTTCAAAGTTGCAAAGCATTTTATCTCATCGACTGTCTTTCCGCCAAGTCTGGGATTTACACCAAAAACCTTGTAGCCGTTTCCCTGCATGTATCTTGCGATACGATTGCTGGGTCTGTGCTGATTGTCCGAAAAACCGACGACAGCAATGATTTTATTATTGGTTAGAATATTTTTAATTGACATGAACTTTTTGAATTTGATTAGACTTCTTTCTCAAGCCTTTTTATAGAAATCAAAAAAAAGCGGATTGTCATTCCCGAATGCTTTTGTAGGGAATCCGAAACTCTCTGGAGGCTTGTGCATAAGTTGAAAATTTATCTCTGCGTTATGATCGAATTATATAAAAACAAAGGGAACAATCCCGGTGGAATTATTCCCTTATTAAATTTAGAAAACATTAATTTTAATTCACGCAATAGTTTTTATAAACACCATCAAGAAAATTCCACTGTAGAGTAGCTGATTCATCAACAGTGTTAATTAATCTTTTTTGATCTTCAAGCGAAAGATTATTCTTAACCATTATATCCATTTCATCCTTTGAATGGTAAACATCAGCTTCTTCATGAACCGTAAAAAATTCTATTGCCTTATCTGAATCGATACCGTAATATTTTTTTAAGCCATCAATTTTTGTTCTCGAGATCTCCGGAACTTGTGATTCATATGCATACAGTGATGCAAGCCCGAGAGTGAATTCAGGTGAGCGTGTAAGTTCATACATTCCGTCAACAAGATCTTCAACTTCTCTTATCGGAGTTGCGTTTTTTATTTCTTCTTCTGTTAATCCAAGACTCTCAGCAAAGTTGATCCATAATCTCGGATGATCTTCTATTCCTGTTTTGAATCCTTCTTCGTCTGCCAAATTTTCAAGCAATATCTGCCTTGTCTTTACATCTTCGCAATTTGAATGAACACAGCTGACAAACCTTGGAAAGTGCTTCACAAAGTGATAGTATTGCTTTGCATATTCCTGAAGCTCCATTTTAGTAAGTGTTCCTTCATTCCATTTTTGGTAGAATGGATGGTTCAATAAGCTTTTCTTTTCAATTGTTGAGTTAACTTCCTGTATAAATTTTTCTTCTGACAACATATAGTTAATTTTTATTATTAAATTTTTGTATGCAAAATTAAGTAATATTTAAGTAATTAAAAATAGTTTAGTTGAGTATATTAAGTTTGTGTAGCACAGGTTATCAACCTGTAAATTTAAATTATTATTTGTGTAGCACAGGTTATCAACCTGTAAATTTAAATTATCCACAGACAGGATTGCCTGTGCTACTTAACACTACTCAACACGCTCAACTCACTACAGCTTCTGCATAATCACTGACAGGATTACAGCTGCACACAAGATTCCTGTCACCGTAAGCGCTGTCAACTCTTCCCACACTTGGCCAGAATTTATTAATTCCCGGAATTATAATCGGAAATACAGCCTTCCCCGGAGAATAAGAGTGATTCCAACTATCTGAAATGACACTTTGAGCCGTATGCGGAGAGTTCTTCAAAACATTATCCACAACATCAGCCTCACCGTTTTCAATTTCTCTGATCTCTTCTCTGATGGAGATCATTGCTTCACAAAATCTATCGAGCTCAAACTTACTTTCACTTTCGGTTGGTTCGATCATCAATGTTCCTGGTACGGGAAATGAAACTGTTGGCGCGTGGAAATTATAGTCCATTAGCCGTTTCGCTATATCTTCGACTTCCACTTTCGCAGAAGTTTTAAAGCTTCTCATGTCAAATATCATCTCATGCGCAACTCTGCCGTTCTTACCGGAATATAAAGTTTTATAATGATCTTTTAATTTATCTTTTATATAATTTGCATTAAGTATGGCAACCTCGGTTGCTTTCTTAAGGCCTTCCGTTCCCATCATTTTAATATAAGCATAGGAAATAATCAGAATGCTCGGGCTTCCCCAGGGCGCCGCCGATACTGCGCTGATAGATTTATCACCCCCGACTTTTACTACAGGATGCGAGGGAAGAAACGGAATAAGATGTTTTGCGACTCCAATCGGTCCCATTCCCGGACCTCCGCCTCCGTGTGGAATACAGAATGTTTTATGTAAATTTAAATGACATACATCTGCTCCGATCATCGCAGGACTTGTCAGTCCGACTTGCGCATTCATATTCGCGCCGTCCATGTAAACCTGCCCGCTGTTATTGTGAACAATTTTGCAAATTTCCTGAATTGTCTCTTCATAAATTCCATGTGTTGAAGGATATGTCACCATCAGTGCCGCTAAATTATCTTTATATTGCTCGGCTTTCTTTTTAAGATCTTCTACGTCTATATTTCCGCTTGAGTCGCTGTTTACAACTACGACTTTCATTCCTGCCATAACAGCGCTTGCAGGATTTGTTCCGTGAGCCGACGACGGTATGAGACAAACATTTCTATTCACGTCTCCCCTGCTCAAATGATATTCTCTAATCACCATCAAGCCGGCATATTCTCCCTGCGCACCGGAGTTGGGCTGCAGAGAAATCCCATCAAATCCTGTTATCTCTTTAAGATCATTCGAAAGTTCATCAATTATTTGTTTATAGCCCGTTGTCTGGTCAAGCGGAGCAAAAGGATGTATTTCCCCGAATTCCGGCCAAGTAAGACCCGCCATTTCTGAAGTTGCATTCAATTTCATAGTGCACGAACCAAGCGGAATCATTGATGTTGTAAGGGAAAGATCTTTGTTCTCAAGTGTTTTCATATACCTTAGCATTTCTGTTTCCGAGTGATGCGTATTAAAAACAGGATGCATAAGATAGTTACTCGTCCTTGCAAACTCTTCCTGATAATTCAGCTCAACTTCTGTTGCTAAATTATCCATAGAAAAATTATTCTTTTCAGCTGCGTATGCAAAGATCGATATTATATCTTCTATATCTTTGAACTCCGTTATTTCACATATTGAAATGCCTATTGCATTGTCAAAATATCTGAAGTTAATTTTTTTATCTTCTGCATTTTCTAAAATAGTATCCATATTGTCTTTACTGACTTCTATTTTCAAAGTATCAAAATAAATTTTATTCAGTTGATTAAAACCCAGACTTTTCAAACCGGAATCAAGAAGTTTCGTCAATCCGTATATCTTTTCAGCAATTGCTTTTAGACCTTTCGGACCGTGATAGACTGCATACATGCTAGCTGTAACGGCAAGAAGAACCTGCGCGGTACAGATGTTACTTGTCGCCTTTTCTCTTTTTATGTGCTGCTCACGCGTCTGAAGAGCCATACGGTAAGCCTTGTTATTGTGGATGTCAACTGAAACTCCAATAATTCTTCCCGGGATCTGTCTTTTAAATTTATCCTTTGTTGCAAAGTAAGCTGCATGCGGACCTCCGTATCCCATTGGAACGCCAAGTCTCTGGGTAGTTCCAACTACACAATCGGCGCCAAACTCTCCCGGAGGTTTCAACAATGTTAAGCTGAGTATATCCGCGGCTACTATTGTAAAAATTTCTTTCGAATGCGCTTCTTCAAACAACGCTTTGTAATCATTAACTTCCCCATTACCTGAGGGATATTGAACAACTATTGCAAAAACATCATCGGTCAATTCAAAATATTTGTCATCCGCTGTGACTACATTTATTCCCAGTGGAATTGATCTTGTCTTAATCACATCAATTGTCTGCGGAAAGCAATCTTTTGAAACGATTATAGTATTTGATTTCTTTTTATTAGCGCTTATGGCATGATAAAACATAAGCATTGCCTCGGCTGCGGCTGTTCCTTCGTCAAGCAAAGATGCATTTGCGATATCCATAGCAGTGAGGTCGATTACCAGTGTTTGAAAGTTCAGCAAAGCCTCTAATCTCCCCTGAGATATCTCTGCCTGGTAGGGAGTATACTGCGTGTACCAGCCCGGGTTTTCGAGAATATTTCGTAGAATCACGGGAGGTGTAATAGTGGGATAATAACCCATTCCTATGTTTGATCTGAATATTTTATTTTTCTCTGCAATTTCTTTAAGGTTTTGTAAAAATTCATATTCACTTACAGGCTCGTTGAGATCTAATTGTTTCGTAAGGCGGATTTGGGGAGGAATTGTTTCATCGATAAGTTCGTCGAGTGTTGAAGCTCCGACTACTTCGAGCATTTCATTAATTTCTTTATCATCAGGACCTATATGCCTGTTTACAAATTTATCAGGATTCTGAAAATTAGTCATAGAGTGTTTAAGTATTTGTTTGATTTGTTTAACAAATGCAATATAAAACTTATTTACTGCAAACTAAATTCCAAAATCGGATGGTTTATCTTTTGTTTACGCAGAGTGCTTTTAATTTTTAATTTTTAGTAAGTGCCCTCAATAACACCAACAATACCCCTTGCAAAGGAGGGGGCAGGGGAGGTCGTGTTCTTGGACCGAACATCCACTCACCGGGATATTTAACTAGTTACGACAGACTCTTCCGTCCTGACGCGATTATTAATAAAAACGAGTTCACTGCAGATAATTCTTTTTAACGCCTTTGTTATCAATTTTGATTAGAGGATAAAAAACATAGAAATTAAATTTTTAAACAAAGAACTCATTTAATAACATGTTAACATAATGTCGAAGCCCTTCTTATTTTCATTATCAACTTCTTCTCATATTTTTCACAGGTTTAAATTTACATCCAATCTCACTTCGTAAATAGATCAAAAAACTTCGGAGTAGGCTAATAATAAAAGGAGAGAGTATTATAAGGACTTTTTTAAAAGTTTGCGAAAAATTTAGGTTTAAATTAAGGTGCTCTGCCAGTTCTTTTTGTTTTTTAAGGTCTTCAATCTCATTACCGCAAGTTATTCTGTATTTTTCTTCAACTAATGCCTTTCCAAGTTTGTGAATTGCAAAATGCGCCGGCAAATATACAATCAATATGATAAATGAATTTAACAAACCGAATGCTATCACAAACTCCATTGAAAATATTTCAACATCTCTTTCAAGGCTCGCGCAGATACTGCTGAAAATTATTGTGGAAATTACTCCTAATGTAAGGAGTACTCCGGGAATATTTAACAATGTTTCCATATAACTTCTGAACTTTCTGTACAACTCAATCGATAAGTTAATCTCCAGTTTAATGTTCATACATAAGTATGTTAATAAGATCAATCCATATAAATAAGAAGAAGCAACTATTTGACCGGCCAGAGTGAACAGTTCAATTTTTATTTTATGATTTTTCAGAAGCGAGTCAGGTGATGAAAAATAATCACCGAAAATATAGTCAGTACATTCTACAAATACTGTAACGGCCATAATGTAAACAATAAATCCCACCCAGCATTTCACGGGATCATCAATCATTTCACCTAATCTAGAAATTATTCTCATTGCAGGGTAGAAAAAAATAATCCATATAATCGGCTGAATAATCATTGATGCGGTCCATAACAAATAGTTTTTATTTATATGAAAAAATTCCCCACGGAATACTGACTTCCTGAGATCAAATGCGCTGCCAATATTAATAACATCTTCCCAAAAAATTAATGTGAGACAAATTGCATATATAAGAATTGTCAAGGGAACTACATAAAAAGGATAATTCGATGTAGGAGATTTTAATTGTATCATAACTATACACGCACCGGGAGCATTTCTTTTGACTGATGCGATCGCTCTATCCCGTGCGGTACTTGTTTTATACCTTTTGCCCGTGCCGATCAGGTTGTTGTTTGAAGACAAGAGATTGAAATAACATTTTTTGTTGAAAGAGGTTTTTTTATCATAGTGCTTCTCTATGTTTGAATTTATCCTTACCGATTCGATTTCCTTTTGGCATCCTTCTCTTTAAGAGTATTCTTCGCTTTTAAGGATTGTTCCTCCGATTAAAGCTTTTAAATTGAATTCGAATTTTCCATTTGCAGTTTTTTTGATCACAAATTTTCCCATTATGTTTTTTCTTTTTAATTTTACTTAATGAATTAGTTAATTACTTAAGTTGACCGCTTCATTCTTCAAGCTGATTTTTCGCCACGAATTGCACGAGTTGAAGCGAATTTATAAAAATATGTTTTTTGAAATTCGACAAAATTAGTGAAATTCGTGTCAGGATTTAACATTCAAGTTATAAGCGGTCAACTTAAGTTAATTAAATAAATTAAATGCGCTATTTTTAAAAAAGTAATATCTGTTAAATACGGTTTTTAAAAATAAAAAACGGGACTATCTGAGCAGGCAGATCAGAACCTACAATTGAATAAGATAAAGTTCCTCCATCGGGTTTGTATGCTTGATATAAATGTCCCATTCAAGCTTATCTCTGCTTTGATTGTAGTGCACATTGTCTGCTGTAAGTATGTATGTCGGGGTTTGAGAAAATGCAGCATTGAATGAAATTAATGTGAAAATTATTGTAAAGATCTTTTTCATAAAATTCTCCTTTCATTTATGAAAAAATTATTTACGAGATAATTATTTTGTTTGGAAAAAGCAAAATTAGACGATTTTTTAATATGCTGCGTGCGCTCCATACCCTCTCTGCAAGTAGGAGCAGGGGGAGGTCGTCACTCGGCCCCCTAGTGACTTTCTGAAGGAAAGAAATTCCTTAGCGACGATACTTTCTGCGTAATTTAGAAATCAGTAAAAATCTGTGGTTCAAGAGCATGAAGATTAGAACCAAGTCAATTGAAATGACAAATTACGAGAATGAGATTTCCGCCTGTATACTGTCATAACCTAATTGGATTAACAGTTGAGTGTTCGTTAGATCACAGTCCATCAAATAAACGCTTGCTATTAATAATATAAATTTTAATGTTTGCACAAGGAGTAATGAATTTTAGAACAATTTCTCAATGACGACAGCAGTATGAAATCTTTACAATCTACAGGTATAGGATATCTTGTCGACAAAGTCCGGATTAAACACTCTTCATTTGATGAATTCACCTCCATTGCAGATTCATACTTTCACTATTCAAACTATATTCTTTTTGAAGTAAACAGAAGCGTGACTGCTTTATGCTTCCTTTTACTATTCACCAACAGCTACGGCTCCGTAGCGGGCGTTTTGCTGATCGCAATTAATCCCGGACGCCTTTCATATCCCGGCTTCAAAGATAATGTTA
>Ga0180121_10000552_pt1 | contig 15828 bp, 17 predicted proteins | sample AntDrymUQ5402106_2_FD_129676 | JGI IMG/M metagenome (GOLD analysis project Ga0180121, IMG submission 129676) | Polar desert sand microbial communities from Dry Valleys, Antarctica - metaG UQ540 (21.06) (version 2) (version 2) | ecosystem: Environmental > Terrestrial > Soil > Desert | place...
CCGTACTATAAGCAATGTTTGCTCAGCACGACTTTCATTGTTAAATCATTTTGAACAACTGGTAGTTGCTATGAGTCCTGATCAAGTTTTGAAAAGAGGTTATTGCTATATGCTGGTAAATGGCAGATCTGTTTCAACAACCAGGGATATTCAGAAGGGTGATGTAATTGCTTCCGTGCTAATTGATGGTACTGTCCATAGTAAGGTTAATTCCGTAATCCATAACAAAGAGGTATGAATGAAGAGCTGAATTACACGCAGGCCTTCAAAGAACTGCAGGAACTCGTTTCACTAATCGAGAGGGGTGAAATTTCTATAGACGAATTATCCGAAAAAGTCAAGCGCGCGGCAGTATTAATTAATGTATGTAAATCAAAACTGTCTTCTACAGAAGAAGACGTAAACAAGATTTTGAAAGAACTTGAGAAATCTGAAGAAGAATAAGCGCTAAGTGAAATTGCCAGCTTACAAATAACTGAATAAAAAATGCCTGCTCTTTTTACCGACCCTTTTTGCAGGGCTTAAAAAAAAGCAGGCACAAATTTCTTACTGCACAGATCTAACCAACTTTTGTTTAGTTCACAGGATTTGGCGTAATAGGATAAGCAAAATGGTTATGGTGTTTCATAAGGACTGGATAACTACCTTTTCAGGCTGGATTTGGATTTTTAAAGGGTTTTCACAGGAACGGGATATATATATATACGCAAGGGTTAGCAGGATACGGATCGAAAAAAAGAAAGTTGATTGACTGTGGACTGCCGGTTTCATAGAATATTGGAATGACTTTCTGGACGGTTATGACTAGGACATTGGATGGTCTGTTTGCTAATCCTCGTCAATCAACTTCTGAATCAAAAGTAACTGTGAATAAGTATGTTAACAAGAGCAGAATTGCCCTATTTAAAACCTTCGGTAATTACTGATTACTTAGTAAGTACACCTGCCTTGTAGTGTATTTTTTCTTAATTACGCTACGTAATAGCACGTAAACACTATAGTGATAGTATATTCCGAAATAGTATAATTTCGTACTTTCTCTATAGTAATTGTCACGAAATAGTACGACTTTTAAGTGTTCGCATACCCCTATACAGTTAAATACAACCCGAATGAAACAACCAGATCCAGTTAAGGCTATTAAAGTAGCAATTGCAGATGACCATGCACTTTTCCGTGCTGGTGTGAAAACAGCTTTGTCTGTAAAAAAAGATGTAGAGCTTATAGCAGAAGCCGATAATGGTCAGCAGTTGCTGCACCTGTTAAAGCATATTGAACCAGATGTCATCCTGCTAGATATCCAGATGCCTATTATGGATGGCATTCAGACACTTCCGGAAATCAGGAAAATCAGGCCCGATGCAAAAGTGATTATGCTTTCCATGTATAACGATCATTCCATGATCTCAAAACTTATGGAGATCGGGGCGAATTCCTACCTGACAAAAAATTCAGATTCAGAGACCATCTACCAGGCTATTAAAACATGCCACGAACAGGAATTCTTCTTCAACGAACTGACGAATAAAGCACTACTCAGTGGTTTGCGTACCAAGCGGAGCGATATCGGCGGTCAACAGGAAGCTGATCTTTCTGATAAGGAACTACGGGTATTGAAATTAATGTGTGAAGAAAAAACGACTAAAGAGATCGCGGATATAGTTGATATCAGTCCACGGACTGTAGAAGCGATCAGAGATAAGCTGAAGACAAAAACTGGTGCAAAATCAATGGCAGGGCTTGTAATGTACGCAGTAAAGAATGGGATCATTGATCAGCCATAAAATTTTATTTTAAATATTTCACTATTTATGAGCCCCTGAAAACGGGGCTTCTTTATTTTAACACATGAAACAAAAAGGAACTTCTATCATTTGTAATGGAGAAATTCACTCCTCAGATGCGAGAATCGTAACCGCAGACAACCGCTGTTTCCGCTATGGTGAAGGTATATTTGAAACAATGAGGGTAATTGACGGCAGGATCATTTTTGCCAGCGCACATTTCAACAGATTGTTTGAGGGCATGCGATTGCTCAAATTTGAAATACCAGCACTTTTTAGTGAGGTCGCGCTTACAAAACAGATAATGTTCCTTTTGAGAAAAAATAATCTCGAAACTTCTGCCCGCGTGCGTTTGCAGGTGTTTGGAAAAGAAGAAGATTTGTTTAATCCTGACAACGTCATCCCAAATTATGTTATACAAACCTGGCGAATTGAGAATGTGCTGGAATTGAATGAAACCGGCTACACAGTAGGAATTTATTCAGAAGCTAAAAAAAGTTGTGACAGTTTTTCAAATATCAAGTCGTGTAATTATCTTCCCTACCTGATGGCAGCCCGTTATGCTGCTGCCAATAAATGGAATGATAGTCTGGTGATGAATACTAGTGGGAGAGTTTGTGAATCAACGATAGCCAATATTTTCTGGATAAAAAGCAATCATATTTTTACTCCTCCCTTATCTGAAGGCTGCGTAGCCGGGATTATGCGTAGTTATTTATTAGCCAAAAGGGAATCCTCCAACTTGGAGATTTCAGAAAAATTATTGGAAAGAGAGGAGTTGTTGCAGGCAGACGAAATTTTTCTTACCAACGCCGTGAATGGGCTCCGCTGGATACAGGCAATAGGAAAAAAACAATACCACAGAAATCTGGTTACGCAAGTATTTGACGATTTTATGAAAAATATTATTGATTGAATCAACATTCTTCCATTCCTGCATGTTTCATAATTCTCTATGAAGAAAAAAATGGCGATCTGCTGGTTTAGACGTGATCTGCGATTGTATGATCATGCAGCATTGTATCACGCATTAAAGGAAAATGACACAGTATTACCACTCTTTATTTTCGATCGCCATATCCTGGATAACCTGGAAGACTCATCAGACCGGCGCGTTCAATTTATACATGCTGCTTTGCTTGAAATGCAGAAAACATTGATAAAGAATGGAAGCAGTCTGACAGTACATTATGGATTTCCTGTAGAGGTTTTCGAACATTTAATGGATGTCTTTGAAGTGGTACATGTATATGCAAACCATGATTATGAACCATACGGATTGGAAAGAGATGAAGCCATCAGGGCATCGTTAAAAGAACGTGGAATTGGTTTTTCCACTTTTAAAGACCAGGTAATTTTCGAAAAAAAGGAGATCACGAAAGATGATGGTACTCCCTATACGGTCTTTACTCCCTATAGCAATAAATGGAGGACTGAACTCAATTCCTCCCTGTTGGAAGCTTATCCGGTTGAAAAATATGCCGGTCATTTCTATAAACAACCCATTCAGGAAATTCCCACTCTTGATTCAATGGGATTCAAATCAACAGAACAATATTATCCATCTAAAATGGTGGATGAAGCATTGATAAAACAGTATAGCGAGACCAGGAACTTCCCGGGAATAGCGGGCACATCAAAATTAAGTGTTCACCTACGATTTGGTACTATCAGTATTCGCCAACTTGCCAGCAGGGCAAAAGCTTTAAATGACACTTATTTAAAAGAGCTGATGTGGAGGGATTTTTACCAGATGATTTTATGGTTTTTTCCACGAATCGGCAAAGGAAAAGCATTCCGACCTGCATTTGACAGGATCGAATGGAGGAATAATGAAAATGAATTTCAACGCTGGTGTGATGGAAATACCGGATATCCCATGGTAGATGCCGGAATGCGTGAAATGAATTCCACCGGGTTTATGCATAACCGGGTGCGAATGGTGGTAGCATCTTTTTTATGCAAACACTTACTCATCGACTGGCGCTGGGGAGAAGCATATTTTGCCGCAAAGTTGCTCGATTTTGACTTTGCTTCAAATAATGGAGGCTGGCAATGGGCTTCGGGAAGCGGTTGTGATGCCGTTCCTTATTTCAGAATTTTCAATCCTACGTTGCAGGCAAAAAAATTTGATTCAAAACTCCGGTATTTACGAAAATGGATACCCGAACTTGAATCAATGAATTACGCCATGCCGGTGGTGGAACATGAGTTCGCCCGAAAGAGATGTATTGAAGTGTATAGTAAAGCTGTTAAACTACCTTCTTTTAGTTAGAAAAGAAACTCCCTCCTCCACCACTATTAAAGCGAGGATTTACAACGTTATTGTATATCGATCCGAAACGGTAATTGATCCCAAAATACATATACAATGCTCGTGTCGTTGGATATTGTTGGGTATTTGTAAGCAGATCATCGCGCGTTACAGATTTCCTATCGATGTTGGGATATATGCCTTTGGTAAAATTAGCAAAAGAAGAAATATATATAGAAAGACCTTTCACCAATCTTACTTGCATATAGCCACCGATTGTAAATCTGTTTATATTCCGGCCTTTTATTTTTGTAGTATCAGTATTAAATGAGTTAAGGAAATTTTCCCAGGAGATATTTGCGTTGATATTTCCCCACTTTTGTGTAAAGCCTACATTCAGTGATAGATTTTGTTTAAGTGTCCATTCCTTTGTTTTTCCATAATATGTAGTGTCAATATAATTGTTGTAAGAAGGACCGACCTGGTAAAAAAGTGTTATTGATTTTTTTACAGCATCCTTATAAGGATAAAGACTATATTCAACAGCAGGCTGTACGCTAGCCTGGAAATCAGAATTGGTGTACGTACTTTTTGAAGCATTCAGGTATCCGCCTGCCGACCAATGCGGTGTAATACTTTTAACATAGGTAACATTCGCAGATGATTCGTTTTTATAATACTCGTCTTTCCTCCCCTTATAATTGATCTTTATTTCGTTTTGAGCTGTTTACATTTACACTGATCTTTGACTCTTCTGTTACCCGGCTGCCATTCAGGTTTCCTCCAAAACGGTAGTTTTTAATTATATCATCAGATTCAATATTACCGTTGATTCGTATATTGAAAACCCAAAAATTCCATTTGTCTTTTTTATTTGTAAGCGCATTCAGATTTTCTCCTTTTTCGTTCCCGGTTAAAGAAATATTTAATCGCGAGGCAAGTGAAGTTTTGCTTACATACCTTGCAAGGCCGAGTTTCAGGTAATGAACCATTCTCTTTCTGTACTCGTCGTCCGTATCCGTACTATTCCTGTAAAAAGTGAGTGTGTCCTGTACACCTTTGAATTTTTCCTGGCCGGAATAAAACATTTTTAACTCCTCTCCTCCGGAACCTGTCTGTTGAGATGTGAGCATCACATATACATTGGACGTAAACCTGTCTGGTACAAAATCCACAAATGTAATTTCGGTTTTGATATACCTCATGTCACACCATGCATTACAATCAAGGAATACTTTTATTTCCGTGGCGGAGGAATCTTTTTGTTGTGCGAAAGGCATCATTACAAAAAGGAAAAAGGTAACAATCGTAAGAGCAATTTTCTTCATAAAGCTTAGTTTGCAGCAGTTAAAAATACCTCGTCAGGCTTAACTTCCTTACCGGTGTAAATCTTTTGATGAATATTTAACAGCTTTATAATCGCTTCCTGCCCTACACTTCCAATTGACCGGGAATATTCATTTACATACAAATCGATATGACTTCGCATCACGTGCTCGCTCATTTCCCGGGCATGCTGTTTAACAAAGATGGAAAGTCGGGGATATTCCATATAAGCCATCAGAATACTTTCCCGGATTTGTAACTCTACCTCTTTTTGCGTTCCGATTTCCAATGTCCTTTTCACAACGATGCCTCCCAGGGGGATAGGGGATGTTGTTTTTTCTTCCCAATAATTTCCAAGGTCGAGCAGTGCATGGAGTCCTTTTTCCTGGTAGGTGAAGCGATTTTCGTGAATGATCACTCCTGCATGGTTACTACCCTCACCCTGCAATACAAAATCCTCAATCTCATCATAGCGCATAAAGATTTTATTCGTCGCATCCGGACACGCCATGGCAAAAAGCAGGTGTGCGGTCGTATTTTCTCCAGGGAGAGCAATCGTACAAAAATTAATATCCAATAGGGGTATTTTATTTTTATGGATCACAAGAGGGCCTACTCCTTTGCCCAGAGCACTGCCCGAATCCATCACGAGGTAATGTTTTAGTACCAGCGGAAGAACGCCAAATGAAATCTTGGTAACATCTAGTTTTCCTTCAATCGCCCACTCATTTAAGGTTTGCACATCTTCCATGACTGCTTCATATTGCAAACCCTTTGTGTTGATACGGCCATTCACCAATGCATCAAAAATAAAAGTGTCGTTAGGGCAGGGAGAAAAACCAATGGTCAGTTTCATTTGTTATAATTGTCCGATAAGGGCTATAAGAGAAGTGTTGAGTGTTGCGACCGCTTCTTTCAGTTTCCATTTTCGTTTATCTCTTTCACCACTATAATTTGAAATACTTCTGATTTGCAGAAAAGGAATATCCTCCTTCAGACAAACATAGTGAAGGGCAGCGCCTTCCATGCTTTCTACCTGAGCCTGGAATTTGATCCTGACCTGTGCAATTCTTTTTCTGGAAGTAATGATTTCATTTACAGTGATGCCGTTTACTTCCTCCAGGTCGGTAACATTCCATTTACTGATAAACGGATTTGCCAGTTGTCCGTTTGAAAAGGGAAAGAGATCAGGATCTTCCAGCCCGAGGTCAAAAGTATTTCTCCATTCCTCATTTTCCTGTACACCCAGGTCTGCACAGCATTCCGTTTTAATTGCCACCGTTGATCCAGGTGGAATTGCATTATCCAAACTTCCCGCAATACCACCTTGCAAAATGAGATCAGGCTTCCTGTGTGCGATTTTTTTGGTAAGCATATAGGTGGTATTTACCTGCCCTATGCCTGTTATTAATATAAATATTTCGTGGTAAGGAAAACGTTTGGTCATACCGAGTTCATTTATCAGGGGCTGAACTTCCAGGGCTGTAGCAGCTGCGATCACGATATACATTTTGTAAATTTCGGATTTGTAATTCGTTTTTTGCATTACAATTCAACTTTTTCACCTGCACGATGTTACCTTTGCGGAAATTCAACAGCCACATGGTTTATCTCACACGTCTGGAACATTTCAACGCCGCTCATAAATTATTTAATCCAGCGTGGACCCGGGAGAAAAATGAAGCTGTTTTCGGGCCGTGTGCGAATGAAAACTGGCATGGCCATAACTATGAGTTATTCGTAACTATCAAAGGCCGTCCTCATGCAGATACAGGATTTCTATTTGACGCGAAGAAATTCAGTAAGATCATCCAGGCAGAGGTGATTGAAAAACTGGATCATAAAAACCTCAACGTGGATGTGGATTTCATGCTGGGAAAAATGTGTTCCACTGAAAATCTGGCCATGGCGATCTGGGAAAGATTGAATTCGGCACTGCCTGCGGAAGTTCAATTGCATGCAGTGAAATTGTATGAAACTCCCCGGATATATGTGGAGTATTTTGGGGAATAGGAATTGTGGATTTTAGATTTCCGGTTGTAGATTTCAGATCAGCGTTGATTTAGTTACAATCTGAAATCTACAATTTTGCCGCCTTATCTTTGCATGATGTCTAAAAAAATTGCTGTTTTCAGGCGCGAACATTTTAATGCTGCACACCGTTTGTATAACGAAGCATGGGATATGGAGCGGAATGATGCTGTTTTCGGAAAATGCAACAATCCCAATTTCCATGGACATAATTACGAATTAGAGGTAAAGCTGGTGGGAGAAACTGATCCGGCTACTGGTTACGTAATGGATATGAAAGTATTGGGAGATCTTGTAAAAGAACACGTACTAAAACAATTGGATCATAAAAATCTTAACCTGGATACACCCTATTTTAAGAAACTGAACCCTACTGCAGAAAATATATGCATGGTGATTTATGATATACTACGGGAGAAGATTGATATCAAATTTGAGCTGCAGGTGCGACTTTATGAAACACCCCGCAACTTTGTAGAATATCCCGCTTAAAGTTTCTTTTATTGAATAAAATTGGATGAATGGCTTATAATAAGGTTGAACAATTTGATGACGAAGTAACAACAGAACTGAGTAAGTGTTACAGGCAGACATTAACCCACATTGGAGAAGATCCTGATAGAGAAGGGTTACTCAAAACACCTGAACGTGTTGCCAAAGCGATGCAATTCTTCACCCAGGGATACCAGATGGATGCGAGAGCTATTCTTGATTCAGCAAAATTTAATGAAGAGGTCAGTGAGATGATCGTTGTAAAAGACATCGAATTGTACAGCATGTGCGAACATCATATGCTGCCTTTTTTCGGGAAAGCGCATATTGCGTATATCCCTAACGGTTGGATCACCGGACTGAGCAAGCTTGCAAGGGTAGTAGACGTATATGCACGGCGTTTGCAGGTGCAGGAAAGACTGACCATGCAGATCCGGGATGTGATAAAAGAAACGCTTAATCCGCTTGGTGTAGCTGTTGTGATTGAAGCATCTCATCTATGTATGATGATGCGGGGGGTGCAAAAACAAAATTCAGTTACTACCACTTCTGCTTTCTGGGGTGAGTTTGAAAAAAATGAAACCAGAAGTGAATTTGCCAAGCTGATTTCTTCCAAATTACATTAGGAGGATGAAAAAAGGGGTGTGGATTTGTAAATCTGTTGCTTGAATAAGTTTGACCTTTAAATATTGATACTGCAATTCAACCATTCTTTTTCAATGGTTGAATTATATTTCCGGTAGAAATTTATTGCGGGTTCATTCCAATCAAGCACCTGCCAGACGATTCCGGAAAGTTGTTTTTCTTTCGCTTCCTGAATCAACCTGTCAAACAGTAGTTTTCCGAAACCTTTGCTCCGCATTTTCTCTGTAATAAGAATGTCTTCGAGGTACATTCGTTGCCCTTTCCAGGTGGAATACCTGATATAATACAAAGCAAATCCCTGGATGACGCCATCTGTTTCAGCGACAAAAGCCCACCACACTGGATTTTTACCGAAGCCACTGTTTTCAAAATGGTCTAAGGTTACTGTCACCTGATCGGGAGCTTTTTCGTATACCGCTAATTCGTGCACAAGCTCTAGTAGTCTCGGGCAATCCTTTATTTCAGCACGTCGAACAATGGGAGTCATAATCAATTCATTTCAAAAATTTTCTATTAGACAATTGTTACGATATAAAAACAGGGTAAGAAAATTTTTGCAACTATCAGAAGGATGGAAAAACTGCTACCAGTTTTTCAAAATTTATTCCACTCCATCTACCTGCATCTCCTTGCGGATCTTCCCTACTAGTCCCTGTAATACTTTTCCCGGGCCTACTTCCGTAAATTTTGTAGCCCCATCTGCGATCATCGCTTCCACACTCTGTGACCATAACACCGGGCCTGTAAGTTGCTCGATGAGGTTTTGTTTGATTTCATCTTTATCTGCCACTGCTTTAGCAACAACATTCTGGTAGATATGACTCGAAGCCTGGTAAAACATTGTTTTTTCAATGGCTGTTTTCAGTTCATCTTTAGCAGGTTCCATGAGCGGCGAGTGGAATGCCCCACCCACAGGAAGTACCATTGCGCGTTTGGCGCCTGCTTTTTTCGAACGATCACACGCTACCTCTATTCCTTTTGTGGATCCGCTGATCACGAGCTGGCCGGGACAATTATAATTTGCCGGTACCACCACTTCCAGCGTTTCCTCCTGAACTTCCTGACAAATTTTTTCAACAACAGTCTCTTCTAATCCAATTATGGCTGCCATCGTCGATGGATTTTCCTTGCAGGCTTTTTGCATTGCCTGGGCTCTGACAGAAACCAGCTGAAGACCATCTTCGAAACTAAGCGCTCCATTTGCTACCAATGCCGAGAATTCTCCAAGAGAATGACCTGCGACCATATCCGGACGGGTGCCATCGATACTTTTATAAGCGATCACGGAATGTAGAAATACGGCAGGTTGTGTCACATTCGTCTGCTTCAGGTCCTTCTCAGAACCGTTGAACATAATATCGGATATCCGGAAACCCAGAATCTCGTTGGCCTGTTCAAATAATTTCTTTGCAAATGCACTGTGCTGATAATGATGATTACCCATTCCCGGGAATTGTGATCCCTGTCCCGGAAAAATAAACGCATGCTTCATGTAAGTTGACCGTTTCGGCAAAAATGATCTAAATAATCAATAATTAAAAATGGAAAATGTAAAATGAAAAAATGAGCGTTTTGATCAAAAATATAATATTAAGTCCGTAGTTTTTCGGGTACTTAAGTAAACAGTTGAAGACAGTTCAATTATTATTGATTGCTCATTATTAATTTTTAATTTTCCAGCCGGGACCTTTAATAAACCTGCCGGGTTTAACCCCCGTATGCAGTCCGTTTTTTAAAACCTGTTTTCCGTTTACAAATACATCTTTCACACCGGATGCATATTGATGCGGACTATCATAAGTTGCATTGTCTTTTAATGTTGCAGTATCAAAGATCACGATATCGGCAAAGTTTCCGGGTTTCAATGTTCCACGCTTTTGAAGTCGAAGGTTTTCAGCAGGAAGTTTGGTTAGTTTCCTGATTGCCTCTTCGAATGGAATAATTTTTTCATCTCTGACGTATTTTCCAAGGAGTCTTGCAACATTTCCATACGCACGTGGATGGGGATTGAAACGCAGAAATACTCCTTCCGAAGTCTCGGAAGCTGCATCAGAACCGAAACTCAACCAGGGTATTGCCACTTGTTTTTTTACATTTTCTTCACTCATCAGAAAATAGGCTGCTTCAACCCGGCTACTGTCCTGTATGATCAGATCAATTGCTGTTTCCTCCGCAGAAGTATTTCGTTCCTGCGCTACTGCAGCCAGTGTTTTCCCCGTAAATTTTTTTAAAGAATCTTTTCTGAATCCAAGTAACAAAACATTTTCAGCGCCACCTGCCGCGTAATACAGGTTTTCCCAATCTGATGGATTACTTTTCATCATTGCTTTCATCTGTGCACGGATCGATGGTTGCTGCAGCCTTTCACGTAATTTTCCAAATCCTCCATCCTGGAGTGCCGGTGGAAACGATGCTGTCATTCCGGTAGCACCGGCAGTATAATTATACATATTTGCAGTAATTGCCAGCCCTTCTCTTCGGGCTTTCTCGATTCTGCGGATCACACTGTCCATTTTTATCCAGTTGTTTTTTCCGGCGGCTTTGAGATGATAAATTTCTGCGCGTATACCTGACCGTTGGGCTATGGTGATCAGTTCTTCTACCGCTTCATGCAACTTGTTTCCTTCACTCCGCATGTGCGAAATGTACATGCCATTGTACTTTGCTGCTTCTGTGCAAAGCGCTATCAGTTCATTTGTTTTTGCAAAGAAAGCAGGTGGATAAATCAATGAAGAACCAATTCCCATTGCCCCTTCTTCCATTGCCTCTCTCACGAGTCTTTTCATGGAATCGAGTTCATCCGGAGAAGGAGAACGATCTTCTTCACCAATAACGTGCAAGCGAACAGTTGTTGCACCAATGAAGGAAGCTACATTGCAGGATATCCCTTTATTTTCGAGAAAGGAAAGGTATTCACCCAGTGTAGTCCATCTTACCGGGTAATGAATAGCTGATTGCCCTTTTTCCAACATTTGTTTCATGGAATCTGTAAGCGGGCCCATGCTTTCACCTTCACCCATCACTTCCAGTGTTACACCCTGCATGATATCACTCATCGATCTTCCATCTTCGATAAGTGATTCTGTTGCCCAACTCAGCATATTAATAAAGCCCGGGGACACAGCTGCTCCATTCGCATCAATAGACATAACTGCAGTTGCATTACTCAGGTCACCGATGAAAGCAATAGTATCATCGTTGATCGCGATATCTGATTTGTAGGGAGTTTCCCCGTTGCCATCATAGATTGTGCCGTTACGGATGATGGTGGTATAGGTATCTTTTGTTTCGCAGGCAAACAAGAAAATAATCAATGGGAAAATAAAAATCAGTTTCATCATGCTTATCTATGTTTAGCGATTTAGCAGGCGAATCTTATTTTTTCTTTTTTGCTTTAAATATGCCATTTGGCTGGAGAAAGCTAAGGCCGGTGATAATACCCTCTGCATAATCAAATTTGATGGTATATCCCTGTAACACTTTAATATTGAATTCATCTTTTTTTGTTGCAATGAGCTCATAATCCGGCTGGCCTTGAACTAAAGCCATTAATGTACTATCACCACGCAGGTAAATTTTTACTGGCATTCCATTCAAATCGTACTCGCCTGTATATTGTTGCAGTTCATTTTTTGTCATTTTTATCACGGGTGGCAATCTTTGAAATTCAATATCCCTGATGGTCGGCTCCAGTCGTATACGAAAACCATCTATATCTCCTTTATTCCCTGTCAGGAAATTTATTTTTGTTGTTTCCGTTCCGTCATCATCATCATCTGTACTCCGGAGGTTAAAAACATCATAATGATACTGTGTGAGATACAATTTGCCCGCACTGAATGATTCATCGATCCGCAAAGTGTCTTTTTGTACTACAATCTTTATAGCGCCATAACCGGGATGATGGTAGATGCCTGCATAATCAGATAAATTATGCGAAGGCCTGGTATTTGGCTTTTTATTTGCACTGTCTGCATTTCCTTTCAACTTTGCTGCAGCTTTATTTTTCTCAACTGCTTCTCTTTGCATTTTATTCCAGTTACGATATGGCAAATTCAGGATTTTGTCTGCAATGGTATTGCGAATTAATGAAGGAAGCGGTGATCCATTCTGATTTACCAGCACCACAATACCAATGCTATCGGAAGGAAAAAAAGAAGTGTTAGCACTGAAGCCATTGATATTGCCACCATGTTGTACCATATAGTGACTTCTGTAGGAACTGAGAAACCAGCCAAAACCGTAATTACTAAATTGTACATCCGGATTTTCTTTTGAAGGAATTCCTCCACCAATTGCCATTTGGGAGGAAGTGGCCTGGGCAACATAAGAGGCCGGCAATACTTCTTTGTTTTTATACTTTCCTCCCTGGATCCATGTAATCAGCCATTGCGCCATGTCTTTTACATTCGAATTGATAGAACCTGCAGGGCCAACAGGATCAATATTGATATATTCCATTCTGATCACGGAATCTTTATGTTCCCGGTATCCAAAAGTATAATCCGTTCCTTTTTGCAAATCGATTACTGAAAAATTAGAACTATTCATACCAAGTGGTTCGAAAATTTTTGTTTTGACAAGTGTTTCCCATTTGCTATTATATAATTTTTCTGCGATTACTCCCTGTGCAAGAAACATCATGTTGTTATATTGCCATTTCTGACGTAGTTCTGCGGAGGGTTCCAGGTAACGCAGACGTTTTACCAGACTGTCACGCGATACAGAGGAGCCATACCAGGAGTAGTCGTGCCTGGGCAGTCCGGTTCGATGACTCATCATATCGCGTGCGGTAAGATGATTGGTGAGGTAATCGTTATAAAACTGCATGTCGGGAAGGTATTGATTCACCGGACGGTCCAGATCCAGTTTCCCTTCCTGAACCAACATACCCAATAGCGAGGAGGTAAATGCCTTAGAACAGGACCCGATTGCGAAGACCGTATTTTCGGTTACAGGTAACCGCTTGTTATAATCCTTATACCCAAAACCCCTGGAATAGATCACTTTATCTTTATGCACTACCGCCACTGCACACCCGGATGCGTGCCATTCTTTGAGAAATCTTTCTATAGTCGTATCAATGCCGGCGAATCTTTTATCTGGTTTATTTTGCGACATAGCAATAATAACGTTAAAAAAGATAAAGGATAACAACAGTGATTTTCTCATACTAAGTTTTGTTTTGAAATAAGGGATGAAAACAAAATTTTCTATCATCATGAAATGAATGGAACCATACATAAATTTAAATGGTACATGTAAAAGATAAATTCATTTCAACGCCTGTTCCAGATCTTCCTGAATGTCTTCGACATTTTCCATTCCAATGCTCATTCTGATCAGGCCATCGGTGATGCCATATTGTTCACGTTGTTCTTTCGGTACGCCAAAATGAGTCATGGAGGCAGGGTGCGACAAAAGCGTATCGCAGGTTCCCAATGAAACAGTACGGGTGCACATTTTTAGTTGATTCATCAGGTTCACACCACCATTTAACCCGCCTTTCAGTACAATACTCATCATGGCACCCGGGAGACGCATCTGTTTCATCGTCAACTTATGATCAGGATGGTCCGGCAAACCATTATAATGAACTGTAGCAATAGCAGTATGGCTATTCAGATATTGCGCAATTTTCATTGCATTCGCACAATGTCTTTCCATTCTTACTTCCAATGTTTTCATACCATTGATAAGTAGAAAAGCATCGAATGGATTACTATTACCTCCCAGAAGGCGATGTGTTTTAGTAACCCTGGTTTTCATAAATTCCACATCTCTTCCCATCAATATACCTCCAATAGCTGTTCCATGTCCATTCAGGAATTTAGTGGTGGAGTGCACGATATAATCTACTCCCACGCGGAAGGGTTGTTGAAGATATGGCGTTGCAAAAGTGTTATCACACGCAATAATGCAATTATATCGTTTTCCCATTTTCGTGAGTTCGTCAATATCAACGCACTGGATAGTTGGGTTAGCCGGAGTTTCAAGATAGATCATCCTGATGGAGCGATCTTTTTTTAGCGCAGTTTCTGCCACTTCCAGATTTCGCAGATCTACAATGACCGATTCAATTCCAAGATCAGGCAACACTTTGTCAAGCATTTCCTGGGTTCCACCATAAAGGGAATAATGCGATAAGATTTTGTCACCACTTTTAAGGGTAGCCAGAAAAAGGGAGCTGATAGCAGCCATCCCGGAACCATGTAAAATTCCTTTTACTTCGAGAGACTGACCGGTTGCTGTTTTGATTCCGAAAGTTTCCAACGCACAAATTTTTTCTTCAGCTTCTGCCATAGTAGGGTTCCCCCAGCGAGAATAGATGAAACCATCTTCTTTGCCGCTGAATCTTCTCATTCCCTGTTCCGCATTGTCATACACATAGGTTGAAGATGCATAGATCGGGGTAAGGTGTGCATAATTCGGATCCTGGGTATGCCCACCATGTATGGCAATTGAACTGAAACCTGAGAATTTTTTTTGTTCAGACATTGTGAAAATTAAAAATTAAAAATTTAAAATGAAAACATTGGAATTTCCTGTATGAACTGTTGTATGAGTTTGAATTTATAATAGCAGTATAGATCCTGCTGCAAATCATCAATTTCCTGTAGGTTTGGTGGTCAAATGTAAATTATTCAGTTGAAAGAAATCCTGCAGCAATATGCGTCGTATAACACCTGGAGTAATCAACGCCTGATAGATTTCGTACAACCCATGGCGTTTGAGTTACTGGAGCAGCAAATACCAAGTAGTTTTAAAAGCATTCATAGTACGCTGCTGCATATGTGGGATGCTGAAAGCATCTGGTGGCAGCGTATGAAGTTACAGGAAGTGGTGACTGCGCCCAGTGCTAATTTCAAAGGTCAGGCGAGAGATGTAGCAGCGGCGCTTTCACACCAGAACAGGCTTTGGGAAAATTGGGTGAACAGTGCCACAGATTCAGCCCTGCTTCATGTGTTCCTGTACAGGAATAATAAGAAAGAACAATTCAAACAACCTATGTTCCAGGTGCTTTTGCATGTTTTCAATCATGGCACTTATCACAGGGGGCAACTCGTAAATATATTCCGGCAGTTAGGTATTGACAATATTCCGGCAACCGATTTTATTGTGTGGAGCAGGGGGAAGAAATAAAAAATGTTTGCTATCTATATTTTACTTTATACTATCCTGTTTATGGAGTACAAGTTTAATTTGATTGATTTTGCAAAACTGCTTTATTACGATCAGACCGGTCTATACTATGGTGAAAGTAATTAAAGGAGATATTACTCAAGTAAAAGCTGA
>Ga0180121_10000553_pt1 | contig 15805 bp, 13 predicted proteins | sample AntDrymUQ5402106_2_FD_129676 | JGI IMG/M metagenome (GOLD analysis project Ga0180121, IMG submission 129676) | Polar desert sand microbial communities from Dry Valleys, Antarctica - metaG UQ540 (21.06) (version 2) (version 2) | ecosystem: Environmental > Terrestrial > Soil > Desert | place...
CGGCTCGGACCGCCGGCTATGGCCGTCGGCGCGGCCGTCCTGGTCTCCGTCACGGCGGCCCAACCCGTCGTACCCTCGGTTCGGCTGGTGCTCGTCGGGCTGGCCGCAGGCGTGGCGGCACTGGTGGTCGTCACCCGGGCACATCGGAACCAGGCCGGCCGCCCGGACGTAGGAGAATAGTTACCGGTCCGGTCCCCCGCCGGGCCTGCTCGATGGAAGACTCCCGCTCCTAGAGGGGAACCCGTCGCGACCACGCACGGGTCTGGCGCCGAGGAGGACCCCTTGACCGTAGGCGAGACGACCGACCATCGCTTCGATGGGTCGGACGGGTCAGGACGGTCCGGTCCAGGCGTCGAGAAGGCAGACCTTGCCGTGCTCGCCGACACGACCACCCGCATCAGGCGGGCCATCGAGGGTGTCATCGAGGGCAAGCGGGACATCGTCCGGCTCGCGATCACCGTCATGCTGGCCGAGGGTCACCTGCTCATCGAGGACGTGCCCGGAGTCGGCAAGACGATGCTGGCGAAGGCGCTGGCCCGATCGGTCGATTCGACGGTCCGGCGGGTCCAGTTCACCCCCGACCTGCTGCCCAGCGACATCACCGGCGTCTCGATCTACAACCAGGAGGCGCGCGAGTTCGAGTTCAAGCCCGGTGCCATCTTCGCCAACATCGTCGTCGGCGACGAGATCAACCGTGCCTCACCCAAGACCCAGTCCGCTCTGCTGGAGTGCATGGAGGAGCGCCAGGTCACCGTCGACGGCGTGACCTACGAGCTCGCCGTGCCGTTCATGGTCGTCGCGACGCAGAACCCCATCGAGATGGAGGGCACCTACCCGCTCCCGGAGGCGCAGCGCGACCGGTTCATGGCCCGGCTCTCGATGGGTTACCCCGACGAGCAGGCCGAGCTCACGATGCTCGACACCCACGGACGCACGTCGCCCCTGGACGACATGGCGCCGGTGTCCGACGCGACCGAGATCGCGAGGTTGATCCACATCGTGCGCGACGTGCACGTCTCCGACCAGGTGCGTCGCTATGCCGTCGACCTCGTCCTGGCCACGCGCTCCTCGCCGGAGCTGCGCCTCGGTGCCTCGCCGCGGGCGACCCTGCACCTCATCCGCGCCTCGCGTGCCGCGGCCGCTCTCGACGACCGCGACTACGTGCTTCCCGACGACGTGCAGGGCCTGGCCGGGGCGGTGCTCTCCCACCGGCTGCTGCCCACGGCCGAGGCACAGATCGGGCGCCGCGGCACCGAGGACATCGTGGCGGACATCGTGGCCTCCCTGCCGGTGCCGGGCGACGCCCGCGGGCGGCGGAGCAGCGTGTAGTGCGTGACGCCCTCCAAGGCCTGACCACCCGCGGGCGCTCCTTCGCCGCCTCGGGTGCGGCGGTTCTTGTCGCCGCACTGGCCACGTCGGAGGACGACCTGCTGCGCATCGCCGTGCTGCTCATCGCCCTCCCGGTGATCAGCGCTCTGGTCGTCGCCCGTACGCGCTACCGGCTCTCGTCGGCGCGCCGCCTGGCCTCGCCGCGGACCGCTGCCGGGCAGGAGAGCGCGGTGACCCTGCGGCTGGACAACATCTCGCGGCTCCCGACCGGCCTGCTGCTGGTGGAGGACCGGGTGCCCTACGTCCTGGGGTCGCGTCCCCGGTTCGTCCTCGACCGCGTGGAACCGCGCGGACGGCGCGAGGTGACCTACACGGTTCGCTCCGACGTGCGCGGCCGCTACCAGCTCGGTCCGCTCTCGCTGCGGCTCACCGACCCGTTCGGCATGTGCGAGCTGCAGCGCGCGTTCACCAGCCGGGACACCCTCGTGGTCACCCCGCAGGTGCTCGCGCTTCCGGTCGTGTCGCTCTCCGGCGAGTGGACCGGGAGCGGCGAGAGCCGCTCGCGCGCCATCGCCAGCGCCGGTGAGGACGACGCCGGCACCCGTGAGTACCGCCAGGGCGACGACCTGCGCCGGGTCCACTGGCGCTCGACGGCCCGGCTCGGGCAGCTCATGGTCCGCCGGGAGGAACAGCCGTGGCAGGCACGGTGCACGTTGCTGCTCGACTCCCGCTCCGCCGCGCACGGCGGTGAGGGGCCCGGCTCCTCGTTCGAGTGGGCCGTCTCGGCGGCCGCGTCGGTGGGTGTGCACCTGGTCCGCCACGGTTACCTCGTCAGGCTGCTCACCGACTCGGGCGCGAACATCTCGGACAGCGAAGCCGGGGCCGACGGCGGCAGCAGCGACGTCGAGGGGGCACTGCTCGACGCCCTGTCCGTCGTGACGACCTCGGACAACATCTCGCTTCGCGACGCCGGTTCGTCGCTGCGCCGCGGAGGCGGTGACGGTCTCCTGGTCGCCGTTCTCGGGGCCGTCGCCCCCGAAGAGGCTCACCTGCTGGCCCGGCTGCGGCAGGGCTCGACCGCGGCCATCGCCGTCCTGCTCGACACCGCCACCTGGATGGCGTCCTCGGACCGGGCGCGGGCCACCTCGCGGATGATGTTCGACGGTTCGCTCGCCCTCCTGCGCGGTTCCGGGTGGCGGGTCATCACCGTGCGTGCCGGTGAGTCGCTACCGGACCTGTGGCAGGAGGCCGCCCTCCAGCGCAGCGGGTCCGCTCCGGCCGCCATGGCCGGCGACCGGGCGCAGGCACGATGAACGGCTCGCTGCGGATGCCCGCCTTCGCTGCGCTCGCCACCATCACTGCGGCGATCTGCCTCGGCCACACGTTCCTCACCGGTGCATGGTTCTTCCCCTCCGTGTTCGCCGTCGTCGCCGTGGCCATCGGTGCCGAGGTGGCTCGGCGGGTCTCCACCTCTCGCTGGATGGTGCCGCTCGGGGGGTTGGTGGCGCTGCTCTCCTACCTGCTCGTGCGCTACGGACACACCGAGTCCTACCTGCACCTCGTGCCGACCGGTGCCACGCTCGACCGCCTGGGTGAGCTGACCTCGTCCGGGCGGGCGGACGTGGCGCGTTACGCCGCCCCGATCGGCGTCTCGCCCGGCATCGAGTTCCTCACCGTCGCCGGTGTCGGTCTCGTGGCCCTGGTGGTCGACACCCTCGCCGTGACGTGGCGCCGGGCAGCGCTGGCCGGCCTGCCGCTGCTCGTCCTCTACACCGTGCCGACCGCCGTGGCCCCGGACGGCGTCAACTGGGTCGCCTTCGCCGTCGCCGCCATCGGCTTCCTCGCGCTGCTCCTGGCCGAGTCCCGCGAGCGGGTCAGCCGCTGGGGCCGCCCGATGCGCTACATCGTGGACCGGCCCAACCTGCGACCCTCCGCCGAGACCTCGCCCCTGAGCCAGGTCGGGCGCCGCGTCGGCGCCACGGCCCTGGGTCTCGCGCTCGTCGTCCCGGTGGTACTCCCCGACCTCCGCACCGGGGCGTTCGGCTTCGGCAGCGGCGGCTTCGGCGACGGCGGCGGCAGCGGCAACAAGGTGGCGGTCGTCAACCCGATCGTCGACCTCGGCCGGAACCTGCGGCGTTCGGAGAACCGCCCGGTCATCAGCTACCGCGGCCGAGCCGACTACCTGCGGCTGGTGGGTCTCGACGAGTTCACGGGGGCGCAGTGGAGGCCCAGCGAGCTCGAGGTCTCGCGCAACGACAACGACGTCGAGGACGGCCTGCGCTCTCCGCCCGGGCTGGGCAGCGAGGTGGCGACGAACACCCGCCGGTACGACATCAAGATCTTCGACCTGGAGCAGAACTGGCTGCCGCTGCCCTATCCGGCGAAGCGGGTCTCGATCGACGGCACGTGGCTCTACGACGGGTCGACGTTCAACGTCTTCGGCGAGAACACCTCCACCCGACAGCTGGAATACCAGGTCCGGTCCCTGAACGTCGCACCGAAGGCCGCCCAGCTGCGCGCGGCGCCCGACGCGCCCGACTCGCTGAACAGATACCGCCAGCTCCCCGAGGACCTGCCCGACCGGGTCGAGATCGAGGCCCGCAACGTCATCGGCGACCGGACCAACGACTACGACCGGGCACTCGCCATCCAGGACTGGCTGCGCAGCGACGAGTTCACCTACGACACCGAGGTGTCGGACACGGTCGGCGACGCCAACGGGTCGGCGGCGATCGTCGGCTTCCTGGACAACCGTCGTGGCTACTGCGTGCAGTTCGCGTCGACGATGGCGGTGATGGCCCGGGTGCTCGACGTCCCGGCGCGTGTCGCCATCGGCTTCACCCCGGGAACCCCTGATCGCGACGGCGGCCGGACCGTGGGGCTGCACGACCTCCACGCCTGGCCGGAGCTCTACTTCGAGGGCATCGGCTGGACCCGCTTCGAGCCGACGCCCGGCGTGCGTACGGGCGCCCCTCCCGCCTGGGCCCGTCCCGACGCGGCGGGTGGCCCCAACGGCCCGACGCCCTCAGCCTCGCCGAGCCCCGGCTCGTCGGGGGCGCCGGTCAGCCCCCGCAACCGCGAGGCGCCGGCGCCGTTCGAGGGACTCGACCAGAACGGGGGAGGCGGCATCGGCGCCGGTCCCATCCGCATCCCGGTCGTCCCTCTTCTCGTGTTCCTCGGTGCGCTGGTGCTGCTCACGGTGCCCGCCGCCACCCGCTTCGTGGTGCGCCGCCGCCGCTGGCACGCGACCCACACGCCCGCGCAGAAGGCGCGGGCGGCCTGGGCGGACCTGCAGGACACGCTCGTGGACTTCGGCTACCGGTGGCGTTCGAGCGACCCGCCCCGGTCCGGCGTCGAGCGTCTCGTCGCGGCACGCTCGCTCGACCCCGCCGCGGCCGAGGCCGCGGGGCGGCTCTCTCGCGCCACCGAGCAGGCGCGCTACGCCCCGGTCATGACCTCGCAGGTGGGTGACCTGCGGGCCGACGTCGAGACGGTGCGGGCCAGCCTCTCGGACTCCTCGGGGCGCTGGGGCCGGTGGCGGGCACGACTCCTGCCGCGCTCGACCCGTGCGGTGTCGAGCGCACTGTCCGAGCGGCTGGCCGACGCGCTGGACGCCGTCGACACGGCGCTCGCCGCGGTGACGAGCCGCCTGCGCCTGCGCCGCACCTGAGCCCGGCGTCCCTGGCGGCGGCCGAAGGACCTGCTCGGTACCGGGAGGCAACCCGGATGACAGGAACGCAGCCCGCTCCTAGGTTGGCCGCCGTGGATGTCGTCACCAGCTCTGAGCGGCCCGATCTCGCGGACGAGGCGGGCGCTGCGTTCCGTGTGAAGTGGCCCGAGTTCATCTTCCACGACCCGATCGCGAAGCAGTACGTGGCTCAGATCGCCACCTGCTTCCCGCAGTACGACGTGCTGCTGCTGGACGAGGGCCGAGTAGTGGCCGGTGGCTGGGGTGTCGCGATCCGCTGGGACGGCACGGTGGAAGACCTGCCGGACGGGTACGACGGCGCCATGGTCCGCGCCGTCGAAGGTCATCAGTCAGGTGTCCACCCGACGACGTTGAGTTTCATGGCGGCCGCGGTTGGTAATGGCGAGACCAAGCGGGGCCTCGCTGGCGAGGTCCTCAAGGCGCTGCGAGGCCGCGGCCTCGAGGCCGGGCTGTCGCACCTCATCGCCCCGCTGCGACCCACCTTGAAGCCGAGGTACCCGTTGACCCCCATGGCGCGCTTTGCCACCTGGACCCGCGCGGACGGGCTGTCCATCGACCCGTGGATCCGAACCCACGAACGCATGGGAGCCAGAATCCTCGCGCCCGCACCGCGGTCCATGGTCATCACCGGGACTGTCGCCGAGTGGGAGGCATGGACCGACATGGTCTTCCCCGAGACCGGTGCGTACGTCGTACCCGATGCCCTCGGTCTGGTCGACATCGACCGCGACAGGGACATCGGCACCTACATCGAAGAAAACCTCTGGGTTCAGCACCTCTGAATGTCGCATGAGCCGCCGTCCGCTCCGGGGGCCCCGACCGTCGCCAACCGCGATCGGTCGTACCCGGCCAGCGGCAGAAGCGTCAGGACGTTTCCGCGGAAACGCTTTTCCGCGGCCAACCGCCAGCGATGATCGACTTCAGGTACCACAGTGGGCGGGCCGAGGCTGGCTGCTGGGGACGCTGCGCGCGGGCTTCCGATCCGGAGAGTCTGACTCGGACGGGCACTGTGGTACCTGCGGACGATCTTGAGAGCCGTGCGACACCCGCGACCAGATCAAGCAGATGAGATGGCGGGGTGGGCTCGGTCAGCGGCCGTTCTCGTCGCGACGGCGGTTCCAGCGCTCTTCGAGCCGGCTCATCATGCTGCCGCCGCCATTCCCGCGCTGCTTGCGAGGTGCGTTGTGCGGCTTGCGGACCCCGCTCCCGTCGACCACACCGAGCTGTCCTGCAGCACTCACCGCGCGATAGCTGGTCACGGCAAGGAACGCACCCGCCAGCATGGCCACGAAACCCAGAACGCTGACCAGGGGGACCTGAGCGACCAGCCCGGTCATCAGCAGGACGATCCCGACGACGAAGCCGAACCCGGCGAGCAGGATGCGCCGCCGGAAGCTGCTGCGCGGGTCCTTCCCGCGCAAGGAGGTCGCGAACTTGGGGTCCTCGGCATAGAGCGCCCGCTCCATCTGCTCGAGCAGTCGCTGCTCGTGCTCGGAGAGCGGCACGGCTCCTCCTCCACCCCAGCTAGTGTCTTGCCACGCGGCCACGACGGGCAATCTGCTCACAGGATATGCGCCGGACGGGCCCGGGGAAACCCGACCGCACGACCGGTTCGTAATCGATGCATCGGCCGGACTGGCCCAGATCCGTAGCGCAGAGCCCTCGGTGCGCCCTGCCTCAGGAGGAACGGGCGGGCGGCGGGAAAAGTTGCCCCGTCCGAGGGGTCGACGGCGACGGCTGCGGCGGCGTCCGCAGTGGTGGCTGCGGTGGCGGCGGTGTCCGCTCTGGCGACTGCGACGTGCCCTCTCCGACCAGGCTGGCGGGCTGGACGACGCCGCGCCCGAAGCGGCGCGCGGCCAGGTCGGCGGCCTGCTCGGCCTCCCGACGCCCGGACGCACGCTCACCGAGCAGGAGCTGCCTCGGGGCGGTGTCGGACGCGACCAGCTGCTCGACCCGGATCCCGATCAGCCGCAGCCGCGCCCGGTCCAGACCCAACGCCTCGAAGAGGCCGCGTGCCGTGGCATAGACGACGGCGGCGACGTCGGTCGCCTCGGGCAGCGTGCGGGCCCGGGTGATCGTGGTGAAGTCGGCGAACCGGACCTTGATGCTCACCGTGCGCCCGGCTACACCGGCCGTGCGCATACGGGCTGCCGTGCGCTCACAGAGCCGCAGCAGCTCGCGCAGCACGACCTGGGGGTCATCGACGTCACGGGCGAACGTCTCCTCCGCGCCGACGCTCTTGTCCGGCTCGTGCGGGACCACCGAACGGTCGTCCCGACCCCAGGACAGCGCGTGCAGGTGGGACCCGGTGGCCTGGCCGAGCGCTCGCACCAGCGTGGCCACCGGGGTGTTGGCGATGTCGCCGACGGTGCGCAGCCCGAGCCGGGTCAGCTCTTTCTCGGTCTTCTCCCCCACTCCCCACAGCGCTCCGACCGGCAACGGGTGCAGGAAGGCGACGACCTGCGACGCCGGGACCACCAGCAGGCCGTCGGGCTTGCACCGGGTCGAGGCCAGCTTGGCCACGAACTTGGTGGTCGCGACACCCACCGAGCAGGTGATGCCCTGCTCGTCGGCGACCCGGTCACGGATGACCCGACCGATCTCGGCCGGGCGGCCCAGCCGCTTCAGGGCACCCGAGACGTCGAGGAACGCCTCGTCAAGGGAAAGCGGTTCGACCATCGGGGTGATCGAACGGAAGACCTCCATGACGCCCGCCGACACCGTCGAGTAGAGGCCGTGCGTCGCGGGCACCACCGTGGCCTGCGGGCACAGCCGCCGGGCCCGGGACATCGGCATCGCCGAGTGGACGCCGTAGCGGCGCGCCTCGTAGGTCGCGGACAGGACGACACCTCGGGTGCCGCCACCGACGATGACCGGCGTCCCCCGCAGCTCGGGCCGGCTCAGCAGCTCGACGGAGGCGTAGAACGCGTCCATGTCGACGTGCAGGACGGTGCAGCCGGTGTCGTCACCGGGCTCACCGGACGGCGGGCCCGGCCGGTCGAGCTGCTGGCTGCGGCTCACGTCCCGCCCGCCCCTGACCACGCCCCGGGCACGTCAGACCCTGGTCGCGAGCATGTGGAGCTGGGTGGCGACGGCCCGGAACTCCGGGCGCTCGGCGGTGGCCCGCTCGAGGTCGACCAGGGCCTCGGCCGCGCCCGGCTCGGAGTCGCCACGTTGGACGTCGCCGGCCGGCCCGACGAGGTCGGCGACCGTACGTATCCCGTGGACCGCTCCCACCCGCAGTCCCGCCTCGTCGAGGACCCGGAGCAGGCCGGCCTCGGTGAACCGCCGCGGCAACGGGTCACCCGGTCCCCACCGGCCGTCCGGATCCTCGAGCGCGTGGCGTGCCTCGGCGAAGTGGCCGGCCACAGCGCGGGCGAGGACCACGGCGTTGCGGGAGGCCACCAGGACACTGAGGGTGCCGCCAGGGCGCAGGACCTGGACGAGGGCGAGGACGGCGGGTGCGACGTCGTCGACGTGCTCGAGGACGCCGTGGCAGAGGACGAGGTCGGCCGACCCGGGCCCGACGACGTCGAGCAGCCCGGCGGCGTCGCCCTGCACCGCGCGCACCTCGACACCCGCCTCGCGGGTCCGTCGCTGGAGCGAGGCGAGCGCGTCGGGGCTGGGGTCGACGACGGTGACCCGGTGGCCCAGCCCCGCGATCGGCACGGCGAAGCCTCCGGTGCCGCCCCCCACATCGAGCACGTCGAGTCCTCCAGAGCCACCAGTGCCGCCAGAGCCACCAGTGCCACCGGTCCCGGCGGAGAGGACGCCACCGAGGGCGTCCCACACCACGGCGGTACGGGCGGAACGCGTCGGGGCCGCGCGGTCGGTGGGCACCCGGTCAGGTTACTGAGGGGCGATCTCGTGGGGATACTCATCCGCCGGAGCTGCCCGGGCTCGAGTGCCACAGCTTGCGGGGGGCCGTGCCGTCCCGGGCACCTTCCTTCCGGGCGACGGCCGCACGACCCATCGTCACCGGGTCCTCACCTGGTGGCTTGATGTCGGCGTACGGCGACTGGCGGAACCCGCTCGGGTGCACCAGCACCCGCCTGGTGGCATGGACCGGCTGGGACATGCCACCACCGGCGGGCTTCCCGCCGAGCTCACGCGGCTCGTACACCTCCGCGGCGCCGCCCACCGGCGGACGGGTCATGACCGGCCGGGTGGCCCGGCTCTGCGCGGCACCGGCCACCGACAGGTCGGTCACCGGACCCGGAACGGCCATGAGCTCGGCGACCGCGTCGAGCCCCCCGTGTCGCCAGGCCTCGTGCAGCTCGGTCAGCTCCCAGGCGCCGGTGGCCCGCATCGAGACCCCGCGCGGCCCGGTGCGCCGGACGTGACCGCGGATCACCAGCAGCCACGAGTGGAACAGCGTCGCGGCGTAGAGGCCCTGCGCATCCTCGAAGAACGTCGCGTCGATCGGCCCGCGCGCGTCGTCGAGGGTCACGAACACGACCCTCTTCCCCGAACGGATCGGCGGGGTCTGGGTGGCGACCTTGACCCCCGCGACCAGCACCTCGGCCTGGCTGCGGCAACGGACCAGGTCGGACGCCCGGGTCGCGCCGATCGCGGCGAGGAACGGCTCGTAGAAGTCGACGACGTGCCGGCTCGCATCGAGCCCGAGCACGTCGAGCTCGGCCCGGACCCGCTCGGCCCCGGTCATCTCCGGCAGCCCGCTGGGGGCCACCGAGTGCGGGGCGTCCCCGAGGTCGAGAGCGAGCTGGACCGGCGCCGCCTCGACCGGGCGGGCGGCCTGGGACTGGCGGGCGGCGAGCTCGCGGACACCGGGTAGGGCGTCCTGTCCCGGCGTACGGCGGGATCGTCCACCGAAGCGGTGGCTCCGGGACACCGCGCGGGACCACCGCTCCAGCTCGCCGACCTGCAGCAGCAGGTCGCGGCGGGTCAACCGGTCGCGGGTGCTGCCCGCCACCCCGCCGGCCCGCAGGGAGTAGAGCTCGTCGAAGGCGCCGATGAGCACCAGCCGCTCGACGACCGGCCGGGACACCGACGCGCGGTGCCAGAAGTCGGAGAGGGAGCCGTAGGGCCGCCCGGCGACGGTGCGCGACACCTCGGCCGCGGAGATGCCCTTCACCTCGGCCAGCGAGAGGCGGATGCCGTACCCACGGGGGCTCCGCCCCCGTGCACGTGCACCCCCGGAACCCCCGGAACCCCCGGAATCCCCGGGGTCGGCGGGCTCGTCGTCCGGCGCGACGCGCTCCACGCGGTAGGTGGCGTCGGAGCGGTTGACGTCGAGAGGGAGCACTGCGATGCCGAACCGGCGGGCGTCGTCGAGGATGAGCCGCTTGGGGTACATGTCCGGGTCGTGGGTGAGGACCCCGGCCAAAAAGGCCGCGGGGTGGTGGGTCTTGAGCCAGGCCGACTGGAAGGTGGGCAGCGCGAACGCGGCGGCGTGGGCCTTGCAGAACCCGAAGGACGCGAAGGCCTTGAGCACCTCCCAGACCTTGTCGACGGTCGCCCTGTCGTAGCCGCGGGCGAAGGCCCGTGGTCGCAGCCACACCTCGACCTCGGGCTGACCCTCGGTGGTGCCCAGGGCGCGGCGCATCTCGTCGGCCTCGGCCAGCGTGCACCCGGTGAAGACGCTGATGATCTGCAGCACCTGCTCGTGGAAGACGACGACCCCGCAGGTCTCCTCGAGCGCCGGCCGCAGGTCCTCGTGGAGGTAGTGAGGTTCGGACCAGCCCTGCCGGGCCCGCAGGAACGGCGTGACCATGTCGCTCTTGACCGGGCCGGGGCGGAACAGCGAGATGTCGGTGATGAGGTCACCGAAGGTCTCGGGGCCGAACTTGCCGACGAGCTCGCGCTGACCCGGCGACTCGATCTGGAACATGCCGAGGGTGCGGGTCGACTGGATCAGCGCGAAGGTGTCGGGGTCGTCGAGCGGCACCTGCGTCTGGTCATCGAGATCGATCGGAGCTCCCTCGTCGACCCTGGCCACCTCCTGGACGGCGTACGCCATCGCGGACTGCATGCGGATGCCGAGCACGTCGAGCTTGAGCAGGCCGAGCTCCTCGACGTCGTCCTTGTCGAACTGGCTCATCGGGAACCCGAGCCAGCTCGCCTCGACGGGCGTGCGGTCGAGCAGCGTGGTGTCGGAGAGCAGCACCCCGCACGGGTGCAGGGCGACGTGGCGGGGCAGCCCGTCGAGGCGCTCCACGAGCCGGAACAGCAGATCGAGCTGCCCCTCGCCCAACCTCGACGCCCGCAGCTCGGGCAGCTCGCGCAGCGCGTCGTGCACGTCGCGCGCGCGGATGTGGGGGAACGCCTTGGCGATCTGGTCGATCTCGCCGGGCGGCATGCCCAGCGCCGCACCGACGTCGCGGATCGCATGACGCACGCGGTAGGTGTCCATCATCGAGACGCAGGCGACCCGTTCGCCGCCGAAGCGGTCGAGGATCCGTTCGTAGACCTCGGTACGCCGGGCCGACTCGACGTCGATGTCGATGTCGGGCAGCGCCTCGCGCAGCGGCGAGAGGAACCGCTCCATCAGCAGCCCGTGGCGGATCGGGTCGACCCCGGAGATGCCGAGCAGGTAGTTGACCAGGCTGCCGGCCCCGGAGCCGCGGGCCGCGACGCGCACCCCCATGCCGCGGATGAGGTCGACGACGTCGGCGACGGTGAGGAAGTACGACGGGAAGCCGAGCCCCTCGATGACGCCCAGCTCGATGTCGAGGCGCTCGCGCACCGCACCGGTCGCCGGCATCCCGCGACGGCCGAGACCGGCCTCGCACCGAGCGCGCAGCATCGCCTGGGCCATCCCGACAGCGTCGCCATCGGTGGCGCTCCGCCTCCGCTCGTCCCCCGCTCCGGACGTCGCCGCTCCGGCGAGGACGTCCAGGTCAGGGAAGTGGACCTCCCCCATCCCGAGGTCGGCCCGCGGGTCGACGGCGCAGCGGTCGGCCACCCGGCGGGTGGCCGCGAGCAGCCGGCGGGCGGCACTCTCGTCGAGGCCCGCGGCCGTGGAGATCTCGTCGGCGACATGCGACATCTCCTTGCCGGTCTTGAGGTAGCCCTCGGCGTTGACCCGGTCGATGTGGCGCGGGTCGAGAGGCACCAGCCGGCGCGCGGCGTCGAGCACGTCGGTGGTGGGCGCGTCGGACCGGTCGGCGTAGCGGACCGCGTTGGTGAGCACGGCGGTAACCCGCTCGTCGGCCGCGAAGCGCACCATCCGAGCGGCGCGCGGCCGGTCGTCGGGCCCTCGGTGGGAGACGACCTCGAGCAGCAGGTCGTCGCGGTCGACGACCTCCCGCCAGCGGTCGAGGACCGCCCGGGCCAGATCGGGCCGGCGCGCGGTGAGGGCCCGGCCGACCTCCGAGCCCGGGCCGAGCAGCACGAGCAGGCCACCCGAGGCCGAGGCCGACGCCGACGCCGAGGCGGCCAGCGCCACGTGCTCGGCGACCAGGTCGAGGGTGGTGACGGGCTTGCCGCGCTCACCGCGCAGGTGGGTGGCCGACACCAGCCGGCACAGCGCCGCCCAGCCCGCCTTGCCCTGCGCGAGCAGGGTGACCCGCGGGTGGCGGGGGTCGACCGCGGCGCCGCCCCGGGCCGGCTGTTGCCGGCCTGGTGCCGGCTGCTGCCGCACCGGCCGTGCCCGCAGGGACGGGTGGGCACCGACGAGCAGCCCGCTGGGCTCGACCGCGAGGTCGACCCCGAGGACCGGCCGGATGCCCGCGGAGCGAGCGGCCCGGGCGAACTTCACCGCGCCGTAGACGCCGTCGCGGTCGGTGAGGGCCAGGGTGTCCATGCCGTGCTCGGCGGCGCGCTGGACCAGGACGTGGGGATGGGAGGCGCCGTAGCGCAGCGAGTAGCCCGAGGCGACATGGAGGTGGACGAAGGGATCGCTGGGCACGGACTAGCTGGCCCGCGAACCCAGGTGGGGAAGGACCGGCTGGTGGTCGAGACCGAGGGTGGTCTCCACCAGCGCGAGGAAGGTCTGCACGTCGCGGAGCAGGTCGTCGGCCTCGCGAGGGGTGACCGCCCGGCTCAGCCCGGCCTCGGCCGCGGCCCGCTTGCCCGCGCCCGCGGCGAAGAACGCCGCCCACTCGGTCAGCTCGGGCGCGACCTGCGGCAGCATCGACCACACGTTGCGCGGGCGCTTGGTCGCGACCGGACGGGTGCGCACGGCCAGCACCGCCGCCGCGGTGCGCAGCGCGGCGAGGTGTGAGGAGGCATAGCGCTCGGTCGCGACCGTGGTCACCATCGCCTCTGCCACGTCGTGGCGCGCCGTCGCGAGCAGGTCGTGGGCCGCCGCCACCACCGGTGGGCGTCGCGCCAGCCGGTCGGTGCCGGAGGCCCCGGGTCGGGGAACCTCGCTGACCCTGGTTGCCATCGCTCTTCCTCCTCAGTCCTGCGTGCGCAGCAGCGTCCAGCCGCCGGCCGCCCAGTCGAAGCACAGGTCGTAGACGCCCGCACCGAAGGCCCGCCCGGGGCTGGCCTCCACCCGCCACACCTCTCGCTCGGCGGAGAGAGCCGATGAGTCGGTTGAGAAGTCAGCCGAGAAGTCCGCCGCGAGAGCCGTCGATCCGTCGAAGGCGGCGCCCGGGCCGGCCTGCCACCACGCCCCGGTCTCCACCCAGTGGGCGAGCACCTCGCGCACCGCGTAGAACCGGCCCCGCCACAGGAACTCGGCCGGGTCCTCGTCCCGGCGCCGGACCTCCACCGCGTCGTCGTACCGTCGGGTCATCCCGCGCCTCCCTCCGCCGCTTCCGGACCGGGACCGAGCGCGCCCGGTCCCGGGAGTCCCGCCCGGTGCACCAGGGGTCGAGTCCGGCGCACCGGGCGGGAAGTCCATGTTCGAACACGTGTTCGAACATGGACCACAGTAGACCCGCCCACCGACAGTTCGTCAAGCCCCGGCGGGGCGTGGCGCCGCGGCTATCCTCCCGGCATGCATCCAGGGGTCGAGCGCGTCAGCGAACAGCTCGCGGCACACGGAGCAAAAGGCGAGATCCGCACCCTCGACGGCTCCGCCCGCACGGCCGCCGAGGCCGCCAAACAACTCGCAGTGGTGCCGGACCAGATCGCCAACTCGCTGGTCTTCTCCGCCGACGGCGCTCCCGTGCTGGTGCTCGCCTCCGGCGGTCACCGGGTCGACACAACGAAGGTCGCGGCCCTGGTGGGCGCGGAGCGCGTCGAGCGCGCTGACCCCGAATTCGTCCGTACCCACACCGGCTTCGCGATCGGCGGGGTGGCACCCGTCGGGCACCCCGAGCCGCTGCGCACCCTCGTCGACGACGCGCTCGCCCGGTACGACGAGGTGTGGGCCGCTGCAGGCCACCCGCACAGCGTCTTCCCCACCACCTACGACGAGCTCCTGCGCCTCACCGGCGGCACCCCCGCCGACGTCGGTCTCGCCTGAGGACACAACAGGCCTGATGGCTGAGTCCACTTGTTGCGCTTGCCTCGGCTGCACGTGTGTTCAGGCCGCGCGCGTCGTCCGGCATCACCCTTCTTCGATGCCTGACGACGCCCTTCTGTGGTTCACGGGTGCCGAACCCCGCGACAACCGGGAGCGCGTCCTCCTGGCAACCGTCCGGCAGGAAGCGTATGGCTGGCGAGTGCCGGGGCTACAGCCGCAGGACACAGCAGTCGGTGTCTTCATCGTTCCGCTGCACCTCTCCGTGGACATCCCGGAGCTGCCCCACGCCGTGACGAACTTGCAGGTCGGCTACTGGCCGCCAGACGGCCCGTACGGGCACGCACTCGAAGGTGAGTGGGGCGACAAGTACCTGTTGGACAGCCATGTGTACGGGCGGAACGGCCTGACAGTGTTCGGGCTGGATGCGTCTCCGGAGCAATTCGGCGTCTGGGCCGCCAACTGGTTGCGCCACCAACTTCAGCGTCCCATCGAGCGCCGGGACTGGCTGGACGGTGACGGGAACGTGACGGCTACCCGGTTCGTGCTCGCAAATTCCGAGTTCGTCTTGCGTCAGACCGGCTTCTCTCTTGTCCGCAGATTTCGGCGCTCCCCTGACCGGGTAGAACGGGTCCGCTGACCCATCGGTCCAACGCGGCTACGTGCCGCTACAGGCCCGCGGCACCCGGTGAGGGCAGGTGCCCCGTTACCGGGCATCGAAATGTTGCCCTAGCGTCACTGCCATGAACGACCCAGCGGCCCCGAAGCCGAAGCTCGTCCTCGATCTGATCGTCGTCGACTGCCCTGATGCGATGGAGCTCGGACGCTTCTACTCCGAGCTTCTCGGCTGGCCCATGGAGGCCGGCTCGGACGTCACGTGGGCAACGCTGACGCCTCCGGGCGGCGGTGTGTCCCCGGACAATCCCGACGGTCGTCCCGCCCTCGCGTTCCAGCGCATCGACGACTGGGTGGCTCCGACCTGGCCGGGCGGAGACCACCCGCAGCAGTTCCACCTGGACTTCTCCGTCGGTGACATCGACGCGGCCGAGCCGTCGGTCCTCGAGCTGGGAGCACGCCGCCACGACCACCAGCCGTCCGAGGACGGTGGCTTCCGTGTCTACCTCGATCCGGCGGGGCACCCGTTCTGCCTGATCCGCTGAGAACTTCGACGCTGGCAGATCACCAGCGGCACCTCGGCCGACATCGGCCTCGCCTTGAAAGACGTTTCCGCGGAACGTGTTTCCCCAAGACGGGGGGCGCAGTTTCGTGATCGGAGCCGAATCGCGGTGCCGAATTCAGGGGGTGGTCGCAACACCGGTGAGGTCTTGCGCGAGGAGGTTAGCGAAGACTTCTCGCGGGGAGAGGAATCCGTGGCGTTTGCGCGGTCGGTC
>Ga0180121_10000554_pt1 | contig 15788 bp, 12 predicted proteins | sample AntDrymUQ5402106_2_FD_129676 | JGI IMG/M metagenome (GOLD analysis project Ga0180121, IMG submission 129676) | Polar desert sand microbial communities from Dry Valleys, Antarctica - metaG UQ540 (21.06) (version 2) (version 2) | ecosystem: Environmental > Terrestrial > Soil > Desert | place...
GTAGTGAAAGTAATTCGTTAAATAGTCCACCTGCTATGAAAAACCAATTGTTACCGCCGTTAGTGGTTTTGCGAAGTGCAGTTTGTGCTACAGCATAACCTATATTAGTATCATAGAAAAAAATACTCCGTAAACTACTTGTTGTCCCGCTTGTTTGAGGAGACCAATTTGTTCCCCCGTTCGTAGTCTTTAATATAATTCCTCCCCACCCGGATATCCATCCGGTATTGTCATCAATAAAATGTACAGAATATAATGGATATAGAGTTCCACTTTGCTGAAAAATCCAGTTTATTCCATTATTAGTAGTTTTTATAATTGTACCCTTATCTCCAACTATAATTGCCGAATTAGAATTAAACGCAAAAGTGCTGTGTAGATTATTTCCTTGTGGCAAGGGATTCTGCCAATACCATCCTGTTTGCGGGAATGCCGATGATTTCGTAAGCATCACTAATAATATTAATAAATACATCTTTTTCATATTTACTTCCTTTATTTAAAAAGTTTAAAAGTAATTTTATGCTAGATATTCTAATATTAAATATTTATTTAGCAACTCATTCTTTTCACTTCACTAAAAAAAGTTTCTGTTTCTAATTTTCCCGCCATAGACTGTTGGTGACACTCGCAATTACGATTTTTAATATGATTAAAGTAGAATGCTTTGATAAACCCCGAAGGAGCAGGCACCAATAGCGGCTTTAAAGATTAAAAGGCTGTACTCGCTTTCACTGATACAGCTTTTAAAAATTAGCTGGAAGAAATTGTTCTCTTCATATTCTCCAACATCACCGGGCTTTCTTCTTTGCTTCGTCATAAATTGCTTGATGCACAGGATCAATTCTTCCTAATTTGTCGTAAACACTCCTGTCACCAAAGTCAAGGAAAGTATCGGCTATCTCGTTAGCTTTAGCTTCAAAGAAAATATCTATATTGTATGCTTTTACTTCTTTCTTCTTTACGATGCTTATAGTTTCCAATGCGTCTAAGATATTTTTTTGAGCATTGGCTTTTTTAATGGTAAGTGAATCAAGACCTGTCCACATATATTCGAAAAATCCGTTTCTGAAATTATCATACCTGACATTTAAAAGCTCTTGAACAAGCTGAAGTCTGGAAGGCTTTGAACCTCCGCCAGTTTCGTTCCATCCATTTATATTTCCCGTAACTTTATTACAGATATCGATTGCTTTCTGAAAATATTTGTTACCGCCTTTTGGGTAATAACTATCTTCATCGTAGCCAACTATCATATAAGCATAATAGTCCAGTAAACTTAGGAATGTATCAAACCTTTGATCATTTTTTATAAATGGAATATTTTCATTATAAATGAATTCGCATCTCTCATCCAAAAATCTAAAAGCAGTGGAATATTTATCAGGTGTGTTTTTAAAGGGATTATACACTTCCCTCTGGCTTGCAATAAAAAGTTTTGCTTCGTAACTATATGTTGTAGTGTTTACACCTGTAAAGTTAAACTGCATCTGAACTTTGATCGGTGCTATCTTTTCATTGTGATATTTATTCTTGTTTAAATAATCTTCTACCTTACGCTTAAAGTTAACCAGTTTTTCCTGTACGGCAGGAGCCAGTTGAGTCGCATCAATTATTACTTCTACCTGAATATCCTGCTGCTGGGCATTCGACTCCGATCTCAACGTTACAAGAAATATTATTAAAATTAAAAACCATTTAATTTGACTTTGCATTTTCTATCTCTTTCGATTAATTTATTTCTGTTAAATTGAAATTCCTGTTTTAAAGAATCAATACATATATTTAAAATTGACTATGAGAACATTATTGATTATAACTATGCTTATTGCAACCTGTGAAATATCATTTTCGCAATTCGAAAATACTGAAATAGGAGCCAGAGCAATCGGTCTCAACGGAGCTTTTACATCCCAGTCTGATAATTCACTGGCAATATTCTATAATCCTTCAGGTTTAGGTCAGGTGAAATACAGGGAAGTATCGGTTTTCTATTGCCCTTCACCATTCGGTATAAGTGAAATTTCTACTGCTGCTTTAACGTATGCAGAACCTTTAAAATTCGGAACTATTGGTATCGGAGTTAAAACTTATGGCTTCGAGTTATACAGAGAGACAAGTATCAGTTTATCTTTTGGAAATGATTTCCGTGGAAAAATATTTTACGGGTTTAATGCCAACTTTTATAATCTGAAAATTCAGAATTATAACTCCGCGTCTTCATTCGGAGCTGATGTCGGCGCAATGGCTTATATAACTGATTTTTTGAAATGGGGATTTTTTGCAAAAAATTTTACCGGTACAAAGATCGGCGAGTCTAAAGAAAAGCTGGCGCAGGTTTACAGGACAGGCTTCACTGCTCAACCAAGAAACGATCTGAATTTTGTTTTGGAGGTGGAAAAAGACGTCAGGTATCCGCTTTCGTTCAGAGGAGGAATGGAATATTTCATAAATGATTATGTTAACATACGGGCAGGAGTCGGAACAGAACCGACTTCATTTTCGGGAGGAATAGCAATCAACTATAATATTTTCCAGCTTGATTATGCCATCTATAATTATCGTGACCTCGGTATTACTAACCAGGGCTCGATTACCGTAAACTTCGGTGGCAACTCCGCAAGAAAATTAGCAAGAGAACAGCTTAAAAATGCTTTTAAATAAAATTTTTAAGTTTCAACGATGCGACTTAAGTTGATCACCTCTAAATAATTAGGTTTGAAATTAACCACGTTGTGGCGATTCATAGATTACTATTTTGTTTAAATAATCTTTAAAAAAATTATGTGAATACGCCTGTCGTAGTAATAAAATAAGCAAATATTTTGGGGACGTCAGTTTTAGTCAGTAAAAAATATTATTTAGTTTAAACAAATGGTTTATAGAAGGATTGGCAAATGCGGTTCTAAGGTCAGCGTCCTGGGTTTTGGGAGCTGGCTTACCATAGGAGGAACTGTTGATAAAAAAACTGGGACTAAGTTAATAAGAAGTGCATTTGATAGCGGGATAAATTTTTTTGATACAGCTGATGTATATAGTCTCGGAGAAGCTGAAAAGTTTTTAGGAAATGCTTTGAGTGAATTTAAACGAAGCAATTTATTCATTGCATCAAAATGCTTCTGGCCAATGTCAGATAAACCAAATGACAGAGGGCTTTCGAGAAAACATATAACGGAATCAGTTCATAATTCTCTTAAATATTTAAAGACTGATTATATTGACCTTTACCAGTGTCATAGATATGATATTGACACATCCATTGAAGAAACATGCAGGGCTTTTAATACATTTATTGAGCAGGGAAAAATCTTATACTGGGGAGTCAGTGAGTGGACAAAAGATCAGTTGATGGAAGCTGTTGTTACTTGTGAAAAATTTGATCTTCATAGACCGGTAAGCAACCAGCCTCAGTATAGTTTGCTTGCAAGAGAGATTGAAATTAACGGAGTAATGGATTATTGCGAGGACGAAGCAATAGGTCTTGTCGTGTGGTCTCCGCTTGCGCAAGGAGTTTTGACTGGGAAGTATAATAAAAAGAAATTTGATAAAGGCTCGAGACTGCTTGATAAAAAAAATAATGTCTTTGTAAAGAAGCTGGCAAGTGAAGAGAATCTTAATAAAGTTGAAAAGCTTACTGCAATCGCAAATGAAATGGGAACGACGGTTTCAAATCTGTCATTAGCATGGTGCCTAAGAAATGAAATTGTTTCCAGTGCAATAACTTCGGCTACAAAAGAGCAACAGCTTAGAGAAAATCTTAAAGCATCCGAGCTGGTAATACCTGAAGATGTATTGATAAAAATTGAGGAAATTTTTAAAGTATCATAAATGAATTATTTAATTACGGGTGAACCCTGTGTCGATGTTATCCATAAGGCAAACGGTGAAACGACTCACAGTTACGGAGGAATTTTATATTCTGTCATCAGCATGGCTGTTTTGTCAGGCGAAAATGACAGCGTAACTCCTATTATGAATCTCGGTGAAGATGAGTATGAGAACATAATTAATATTTTCCAAAAATACCCGAAAATAAAAATCCACGGTATAAACAAAGTAAAACATCCGACAAGGAAAGTTAATTTGTATTACGATATGTATAATGCCGATAAAAGCGCGCGTGTTGAAAAATCCACCGAGCCCACACATACATTAGATTATCTCCAATGCGAGAGTTACTTTCATATGGCTGATGCCATCCTTATTAATATGATCTCAGGGGTTGATATTACAATTGAGACTTTAAAAAATATCAGAAAAAATTACAGCGGCTATGTTCATATAGACATTCACAACATAGTAATGGATAGTAAAGAAGACGGAAGTAGAGTACATGTACCGGTTGACAATTGGTTTGAGTGGTGTACAAATGCAGATACTGTTCAGATGAATGAATTTGAAATTGCAACTTTAAGCAGGGAAAAATTATCTGAATACAAGATCGCGGAAGAGATACTTTTTAACAAACTTTATCCGGTCAAAAGCCTGATCGTAACAAGAGGGAAGCAAGGAGTCACGGGATTTATTAAAAAAGAAAAATCTTTCGGTGAAGAAAAGTTCCTGGATATTGACCGTTGTGAGATTGCGGCAATAGAAAATCCTAATTTTGTCGACTCTACCGGCTGCGGCGATGTCTTTGCCTCATCGTTCACGCTTGAATATTCAAAAAATAAGGATATTGAAAAGAGCATTCATTTTGCAAACCGGAAAGCATCTCTAAATACTTCACTGGATGGGATTGAGGAGCTGGATAAGTTAAAGTAAGTTAGTTGAGTTAGTTGAGTTAGTTGAGTGTATTGAGTGTATTGAGTGTATTGAGTGTATTGAGTGTATTGAGTGTATTGAGTGTATTGAGTGTATTGAGTGTATTGAGTGTATTGAGTGTATTGAGTGTATTGAGTGCGTTGAGTTAGTTGAGTGTGTTAAATTAGATTAAGGTGAAGTTGATAAAATAATGAAATTAAAGAATTAACAAATTACGAATTAACGAATCAACAAATTAATGAATAAATGAATTAACATATTAACAAATCAACGAATCAACGAATCAACCAATTAACGAATAAACGAATCAACGAAGCAACGAATCAAATGAAAATATTGATAACAGGATCGAACGGGCTATTGGGTCAGGCGATAACATCTATATTCACGAGGGAATCAGAATTTGAATTAGTTCAAACTTCATTTGAAGAAAAAGCTTATTTAGAATATGGGCATGCTTACCAAACACTTGACATAACAAAAAAGGAAGATGTAAAAAGAATTGTAGATTTTTATATGCCGGATGTAATTGTGAATTGCGCAGCATTCACTGAAGTAGATAAATGCGAATCAGAGAGGGAGCTTTCATGGAGAATTAATGTTGATGGTGTTAAAAATCTTATTATAGCAGCTCGGCGAATTAATTCAAAAATGATTCATTATTCCACTGATTATATTTTTGATGGTAAAAACGGACCTTATACCGAAGAGTCTATTCCAAATCCGATCTCTTTTTACGGTAGAGGAAAGCTTGCAAGTGAAAATGCTCTCATTACCAGTGACATTAACTTTGCAATAATAAGGACTCTCGTGCTTTACGGTATCGGAAACAATGTAAAGCCTAACTTCGCATTGTGGCTTATCGACAAGCTGAGAAATAATGAACCTGTAAATATTGTGACTGACCAGATAAGCAATGTCACTATGATCGATGACCTCGCATTCGGAACGTTAAAATTAATTGAAAAGAATCTGATGGGAATTTATAATATTGCTGGCTCCGATATCTTATCAAGATACGATTTTGCTATGAAAGTTTGCGACGTATTTAATTTAAACAAACAATTAATAAATCAAATAATAACATCAAACTTAAATCAGCCCGCTCCGAGACCTCTTAAGTCGGGCCTTACTACATATAAGATGGAGTCTGAGCTGGGATTCAGGCCGATGGATTCTCTTGAAGGACTTAGGCTTTTGAAAGTTCAATTGGGGTACTAATATAATTGTCATGTATTCTAATTGGCCAGATAAATAATATGCAGATCAGATTTGACAATTTTTGCGAATGGAAGCGAGTAAATTGGAAGTTAGCATAAAAGTAAATCAGAATAATTAAATGTTAGATATAAAATTAATAAGGGATAATCCCGATCTTGTTAAGACAAAACTCCGTTTAAGAGGCGAAGATACCGCAACGATTGACAAAATTCTGGAATTAGATAAAAGCAGGTTGGAACGGATCCATAATGCAGAGAAGATGAAAGAAGTAAGGAACAAAGTTTCCGATGAGATAGCTGTCATGAAAAAAAATAAAGCCGACGCTTCGGAAAAAATTTCAGAAATGAAAAAAGTATCGGATGAAATAAAATTGCTCGATGAAGAGCTCAGAAAATATGATTTGGATATAGATCTTCTATTGAAGTATGTTCCTAATCTTCCACATGATTCTGTTCCTCACGGAAAATCTGAGAAGGATAATGTCGAAATAAAAAGATGGGGAGAGAAGAAAAGTTTTGAATTCAAAGTTAAAGATCATGTTGAATTGGGTAAGACTCTCGACATACTTGATTTTGAGCGCGGGACAAAAATTTCAGGAAGCGGGTTTGCGTTATATAAAGGAAAAGGCGCGCAGCTTGAGAGAGCATTGATCAATTTTATGCTTGAGGAGCAGGGTAAAAACGGTTACAAAGAGGTAATTACCCCGGTTCTTGTTACCAGAGCTTCAATGGAAGCTGCGGAAAAAGTACCGAAGTTTGAGGAAGATATGTATCATATGGAAAAGGATGATCTCTTTGCAATTCCAACTGCCGAGGTTTCGATAATGAATATTCACCGAGATGAGATTCTGAAACAGGAAGACCTCCCCCTAAAATACTGCGGCTTTACTAATTGTTTCAGACGTGAAGCAGGAAGTTATGGAAAAGATACTAAAGGTTTTTTGAGAGTTCATCAGTTTAATAAAGTCGAACTCATTAATATTTGCCTTCCGGAGAATTCTTATGTTGAACTTGAAAATATGTTAAGCCATGCTGTGAGGATTTTAGAAAAACTGGATCTTCATTACAGAGTATTAGAGCTATGTACGGCTGATATTGGATTTGCAGCGAGCCAGTGTTATGATATCGAAGTTTGGTCTCATGGTGAAGATAAATGGCTGGAAACATCTTCTATTAGTAACTGCACAGATTTTCAAACGAGAAGGGCAATGATAAGGTACAAGAAAGTTCTTGAGAATAATAAAACCAAGACCGAATTTGTCCATGCGTTGAACGGTTCAGGGCTTGCGACTTCAAGATTGCTTGTTGGATTGCTTGAAGCAAATCAGACAAAGGAAGGAAATATAATTATTCCAGAAGTGCTGAGAAAATATACGGGGTTTGATACGATTTAAAGCCAGGTTGATTTTTTTTGAATAGTAATTGAGTAAGAAATATAATTGAATAGCCCCGAGCTTCAGCTCGGGGAATAATTTTATCTAGAGCAAGAAATATAATTGAATAGCACCGAGCTTCAGCTCGGGAATAATTTTTATCTAGAGTAAGAAATATAATTGAATAGCCCCGAGCTTCAGCTCGGGGAATAATTTTTGACTTATTCGATCATCTGATTATCAGTCAAATTTTTTCTTAGCGAGTACGACTGCGCCGACAATTGCCGCCAATAGCAGGAACGATGCAAGTTCAAAGGGGAATGAATAATTTGTAAAGAGTTCTGCACCCAGAGTTTCGGCAGTTCCGAGAGTCAGAGCTTTATCGGACATTGTTTTAAACTTGCCTTCAAAGCCGAAATAAATCGTAAATCCTAAGAGACATAACAGGAATATTGATAACAGTACAGCCGTTATCTTCTTATATGAAAATTTTTCGGTAAGCTTGCTTTCATCCTGAAGATTCAGGAGCATGATCACAAATAAAAATAAAACCATTATTGCACCCATATATACAAGAACCTGTATGATCGCAATGAACTGCGCCCTCAGCAAAAGGTAAAGCCCGGATACTGTAAAAAAATTAAGAATGAGGAATAATGCACTTGAGATGGGACTTCTTCTTGTTATCATCATTATAGCGGAACCAATGGATAATACTGCCAGTGAAAAGAATAAAACGGATTCCAAATTTAACTGCATACAATTTTTTAATTCAGAAGAAGTGCAATATATAATTTCTAGAATAAATTTGATATTCCAATTACTTCTCCGGATCGCTAAAATTAAAATTTTATGCTTAAATGACTTCTCACAACGGTTATACCTTATTATCAAAATCACACTCGACAATAACCCTAAATAAATTTTTTACAAAAATCTTTTTTGCTAACTTTATGAAAACTTTATTAAAACTTTATGAAAGATACTTTACTAACCGAAAAACAAAAAAAGGAAATCATAAAGTCTGTTATTGATAAAGATTATTTAAGTATTATTTCAATTCTTGAAAAAGTAAAAACTTCTCATGCAAACACCGCAAAGACTAAAGATAAACGATTTACAATAAATGAAATTGCGAAAGTAATAACTGCCAACAGTAAAAATCATGATAAAGATTTTTTAACTGCGGGGAGTATGTTTTGCAAACAAAAAGAAGCTGTCTCAAAAGAAATAGGAGTAGCCCTCATATGGCGAGGTTATAAAACAAATCCCGAAAAAGTAAAAGATATTCTATTAAAGATTGCCGATGACACAAACTGGGAAGTTCGCGAGTATGCAGGAAGCGCTTTTGCAAACGCTCTTTTCCACAATCATGATTTTTTTGAAACACTTTTGATCTGGGCAAATCACCCTTCGGAAAATGTCAGGCGGGCAGTTGTTTTCTCGGCTCTTGCATTAAGGGATAAAAAAAATTTATCAAAGGCATTCAGCCTCCTGGGAATTTTGATGTTTGACAGTTCAAAATATGTAAAAAAGAATTTAGGGCCGTTCATACTCGGTTCATACTTCGGAAACAAATTTCCGAAAGAAACTTTAAAGCAACTTCATAAATGGAGTAAGATCCGTGATGAAAATGTCCGGTGGAATATAATAATGGCATTTAATAACAGCTTCGGAAATAAATACCCGGTGGAAGCCTTGAATATTTTAAAATATTTTGCAGGGGATGTAAACTTGAGTGTTAGGAGAGCGCTCTTCTCGACGCTTAATTTTTTGAGTAAGAGACATAAGGAGCTGGTGATAGCTTTTAAGAAGAAATATAAATTAAGCTCCAAGAAAGATGTTATTTGGGAATGAAGGTTTAATGATTGTCAACGGAGGTTGGTAAAAGTTGTCAAATCTCATTTAACATATGAATAGATCATCGTCCCCGTCAGAGACTCTTGTGCTTTTCAGGGACAGAAATCCTGGTGAAAGGACTGTTTCATGAATCCTCACAAAGTTGGGAGTTTCACAGATTTTCCGGGGAGTTGTATTCAAAAAAATTTAAAATTTAAAATTTTAAAGGCTCCATAGATATTGAAACTTTAAAAATATCTGCCTGTCTGTTTCGTAGAGTTTGGAAAAACCGGAAGAGTTTACTATTTCGTTCAGATCATGTGAGGAGCCCAAAAAGAGAATTGTATACGGATTCCATTTATAGCTCAGCAAAGGATCGATGCTGAAATTTCTGCTGAACAGGTCATACTGGAGTAAAACTCTAAGAAAAAAATTTTTATTAAACTGATAGGAGATCTTATTGCTTAGAACGTAACCTGCATACAGCTTTTCTCCGCCAGCAGACTTTGATAGTTCGGAATAATTATAATTAATATCATTCCGCAATTTTTCAAATGGTTTTATGGTAGCCCAAAATTCAAAATTATGCCCTGAACCCAAATACGAAGGCGTTTGAAATCTTACTATATATTTCCCGAATTCATAATAAAATCCTCCGGTTATAAATTTGCTCAAATTGTTAGCTTCTAAATTGAAATGCCATCTGTTGACATTCTTATGAAATATTCCCCCATAATCCTCGTTGTTTAAAGGTAAAAAACCAATTGCTGAGTAAATACCGTTTGTCCAGTCTGTGACAAGATTTAGATCAATGTATTGCTCTTTGAGTTTTCCGTTGACATCATGTTTCAGAAAGAAATTGACCTCAGGATCAATTCTTCTGAACACTTTTGATTCCGGATAAAAGTTATACTCCTGAAGCATATTAAACTGATGAAAATTATTCCGAGTGACAAAACCATTATCTCTTCTTACTGTGGGCGGCTGAAAAAAATATTCAGTAAAAAAACTCCACCCTCTGGCATTCCTGTTAAATGAAGCAAACACATTTGTTCCGTTATAACTTTCGCCGTCAAACAAAGCTGTATGCTTGTCATCATCAAACCGGTATCTCTTTAAAGTATTATTATTAAAATTAGTATCGTTTATTTCTTTTGTATTATTAGATAGTATTTGAAAGGTAAAATAATAATTTGAAGCAAAGCCGAATTTTCCGTCGAATCCAAAATTCCTGTTATATCCCGTAAACCCAAAAGCCTTAGAGCTGTCAGCACTTTCTTCTCGATCTGAAACTATCAGCCCCATGTAGTTTTCCCCACCTATATCATATTTTAACCTTAAGATATTAGAAACTGAATTCTTATTGCTTGAGAAAAAAAAACTTCTTTCTGACAAAGGTACTATAAAAGGAGTATTCTCGTCATAAGCCGAAAGAAATCCCACACTTAATTTCTTAGCTTTACCTGTAAGCTTAAGTGCGAATAAAGGATTATTGATTGAACGGGTGTAGGCGACATTAATAGGTGTGGCAAAGTCATTTATACCTTCAAGAAAAAAAGGACGCTTCTCCGGGAAAAACAATGCGAAGGGAGAATTAATATTTATTTGAGGTGCATCAGCTTCGACCTGGCTGAAATCCGGGTTGTATGTCCCGTCCAATGTGAGCGTGGAACTTAAGCCATACTTTGCACTAAAACCAAATGCACTTTTGATCTTATCAATGTTAAATTTAGAATCCGGATTTGAACGGTTTTCCAATGAACTGTTCTGAGTTCCCAGTACATAAGGAAGAAACTGTATGTCTTTTCCTCTCTTGACATTTTTTATTCCTTTGAGAAATCCTGACTGACCCATGAAATTAGGATCATCCCTTGAAACAGATGCCCAGTAAATTTCCTGTCTTGCACCACGGGGTCTGTTTCGCAATAAGTGTATTCTCCATGTTTGTTCTTTTTTGTCCGGAAATCTTAAACTTTTAAATGGTATACGGAACTCTGCTGTCCATCTGTCATTATAAATTTTTGCTTCTGAATCATATATAATATCATAATTGGAATCTTCATTGTCGGGCGTCCATAAGAGATCACCTTGAATACCTTTTGGGTTAACATACATTTCAAATCCCTGTTTAAGATCTGAATAGGTATCAATGAACGGGCCCACCCAGTCATCACCATACATTCTGTCTCTGTCAGATATAGATGCCCGTACGCTTGACATATCATGTTCATAACAAATGTATCCTACATACAGATTATCATCATCATAAAAAAACTTTACTTCAGTGTCAACTTCGGGCTTAACATTATCGCCGGGACTGATTTCAGTAAAATTCTTTGCGATCTCCGCGCGCTTCCAGACCTCTTCGTCAAGAATACCGTCGATCTTCATTTTATCGGCATTTAATTTTACTATCGTTAATTCAGGTTTTAAATTCGGTATGAAAGTAATTGCAGAAGAGTCTTTTTTAAAATCCGGAATAAATTTAGTTTTAGATGTATCTTTATCTTCCTGAGAAAATGAAATAAGATGAGTAAAAAAGAAAAAGTTCAGCAGTAAAAAAATTCTCATTCTTTTATACATTTTTAAAATTTATAAATTTCTTATTTTGACGAATCTCATTTTTTAAAGTTTCACATAATGACATTTTACAAGTTTATTTTAAAGATACAAATAGCAACCAATTAATTTACAACACTAAACGAAATTGATGAGGATTCCCCATTTTAAGGAAAAACAAAATTGACTGACCCCCACTGTATTACTCTAAAAATTCGATCAATCAATTTATCCGGTACTCCATTGCAAAATCTTTTACAGATTTTTACGATATTAAAATGGTTATTTTTGTTTTCAATAATTTTTAATGGCTAAGAAAACCAAAAAGGAACAAGAGGAACCCTTAGAAAAGAAACTCTGGAAAACTGCGGATAAGCTTCGAAAAAATATGGATGCAGCCGAGTACAAGCATATTGTATTAGGTCTGATCTTTCTTAAATATATTTCGGATGCATTTGAGGAACAGTATCAGAAACTTATGTCGGAAAAAAGTGAAGGCGCCGATCCGGAAGATAAAAATGAATATATTGCAGAAAAAGTTTTTTTTGTACCTCCGGTTGCACGATGGAGTTATCTTCAGGACAGGGCTAAACTTCCAACTATAGGAAAAGACATTGATGATGCAATGGATGCTATCGAAAAAGATAATATTTCTTTGAGAGGTGTATTGCCAAAAGTGTTCGCTCAGGAAAAACTTGATAAACAAAATCTCGGAGGTTTAGTTGACCTTGTAAGCACTGCAGCGCTTGGAACAAAAGAAGCACAAAGCAAAGATCTGCTCGGAAGAGTATTTGAATATTTTCTTGGTGAGTTTGCTCTTGCAGAAGGCAAGAAGGGCGGACAGTTTTATACTCCGGGAAGTGTAGTAAAACTTTTAGTCGAAATGCTTGAACCTTATGAAGGCAGAGTTTTCGATCCGTGCTGCGGTTCGGGTGGAATGTTCGTGCAAAGTGAAAAGTTTATTAAACAGCATCAGGATAAACCCTCACCCCGGCCCTCTCCCAAAGGGAGAGGGAGCATTAGCTTGAATCCTTTAGACAGGATTTCTATTTACGGTCAGGAAAGCAATCAGACCACATGGCGTCTTGCAAAGATGAATCTCGCAATTCGAGGAATTGACAGCAGTAATGTTAAGTGGAATAATGAAGGTTCATTTCTCAATGATGCTCATAAAGATTTGAAAGCAGATTACATTATTGCCAATCCTCCATTTAATGACAGTGACTGGAGCGGTGAATTACTTAGGGATGATGCAAGATGGAATTTACTTGGACAAAAATTAATTCCTCCTCCTGCGAATGCAAACTATGCATGGATAATGCACTTCCTATATCATCTTGCTCCTAACGGGTTAGCAGGTTTTGTTTTATCAAAAGGATCTCTTACAACAAAAACAAATAACGAAGGCGAGATTCGTAAAGCCCTTATTGAAAATGATCTGATAGATTGTGTTGTCAACTTACCGACAAAATTATTTCTTAATACCCAGATACCTGCATGTCTTTGGTTTATGTGGAGGAACAGGCAAAATCGCAAAGGGCAGATTCTATTTATTGATGCACGCAATCACGGGTTCTTAGTTAACAGGAGGAACCGGGAATTATCGGATGAAGATATTTCTCAGATTGCGAAGACTTATCATAATTGGCGTGTTCCCTCAACCCCGGCCCTTCTCCCAGAGGGAGAAGAGAGGAATAAAATTTTTTCCACAGAGGGAGAAGGGAGGAATAAAGTTTTTTCCACAGAGAGCGAGGGAAATTACACAGACATTCCGGGATTTTGTAAGAGTTCAACTACTGATGAAGTGAGAAATTTGAATTATGTTCTCACACCTGGAAGGTATATCGGGCTCGCAGATGATGAAGATGATTTTAATTTTGAGGAGAGATTCAATTCTTTAAAAACTGAGTTGGAAATGCAATTTGCAGAGGAAGATAGGCTAAACAAGCAAATTACTGATAATCTAGCTAAGATAATAATTCCCGATGAAAGTAAACTTAAAATCGGATAAGATTACTTTAAGGGGACTAAAGTAAACTTAATTTTCGCTAAGTTTACTTTTAGGGTTTAAAGTAAACTTAGAATAACTTAAGTTTACTTTAATTTTAAGAATTCAATGAAAATCGAGGATTTTAAATCAGGTCATTTTGAGCAGGGTTACAAATATAAGTATTTTGTTCCGGAAAAGGTAAATCATACCTGGGAATGGAATGATCCTTCATTATCCGTATTATTGGAAAAAGCCTCGCTAAAATTGGGTGAACTTAATTCAATTGCACGAATAGTTCCGGATATAGATATGTTTATACATATGCACGTTACAAATGAAGCGGTAATTTCAAGCAGGATTGAAGGAACGAAAACTAATATAGAAGAAGCATTGCTTCCGGAGTCTGAAATTGATCCTGAGAAGAAAGATGACTGGAAGGAAGTTCAAAATTATACCAGGGCATTAAATGAATCTATTGCTAAGATGGACAAACTACCTCTATCAACTCCTCTATTAAAAAATGCTCATAAAATTCTTATGGAAAATGTAAGAGGTGAAAAAAAACAACCCGGTGAATACAGAAGCAGTCAGAACTGGATTGGAGGTGCTTCATTAGCTGATGCAAAATTTATTCCCCCAACTCATGAGTTAGTTGGAGAATTAATGGGTGATCTTGAAAATTTTATTCACAATGAAAATATATATGTACCACAATTAATTAAAATTGCATTGGCGCATTATCAGTTTGAAACCATTCATCCCTTTCTTGATGGAAACGGAAGGATTGGACGACTGATGATCACATTGTTTCTTGTAGAAAAAAAAATTCTTGAAAAACCGTTACTGTATCTTTCTTACTTTTTTGATAAGAGCAAAGGACTTTATTATGATAATCTTACAAATGTAAGAACGAAAAATGATCTGATGAGATGGATAAAGTATTTTCTCGTAGGGATAGAAGAAGTTTCTATTAAAAGTATCAATACGCTTAAAAAAGTTATCGCACTAAGAGAAGAAATGGAGAAAGAGATATATACCTGGAAAAGAAGAGCTCATTCGGGTTTAACGTTAATGCACAACTTATTTCAGAATCAGGTAATCGTTATTTCAGGAGTGCAGAAATTAACAGGGCTTTCAAAAAAATCAGCCGGTGATCTGGTAAAGTTATTCGAAGAAAAAAAATATATTTCGAAGATCACGGGAAATTTGAGATACAAAGTATTTATTTTTAAACCATATATGGATTTGTTTAAAGATGAGTGAGCGAAAAGAAATAACGGTTAACAGATGATGAAGATGATTTTAATTTCGGGGAGAGATTTAGTAAATTGAAAGGTGAATTGGAACTGGGAAATGAAAGCGAAGCTTAATGAATAATTTATTAGGATTAAGAGAAACGGATCTCGAAAATATCATATCAATATTGCAGAGTGAAAGTAGTGTCGAAAAGGCATTCATTTTCGGCAGTCGCGTAAAGGGTATAAATAAAAATGGAAGCGATGTCGATATTGCATTAGTAGGAGAAAAACTTAATCATAACACAATTGTTCAAATCAGTTACCTCCTTAACGAGGAAACTCTGATGCCATATAAATTTGATGTTTTAAATTATAATACTATTAACAACAAAGAACTTTTATCTCACATTGATCGGGTGGGGAAGTTAATTTATTCGAAGTAGAAGAGAACTGTTTAGGTAAATAATAAATAATTTATATTTATTCACAAATGATAACTCAGGAACAAGCGGATTACTTATTGAATCTTCCGAAACATATAATTGAAGGAGAAGATGTTTTGGAGATTAAAAACTATTCTCCAACATATCCGATAGAGGATAGAATTTATATGGTTTCAAAAGAAGATGATGAATTTAACTTCTTCCTGCAGATACAACAAAGTTCAAAGAATCAATTAAAATTAACACTCCACTTTCAGGAGAACGAAACAAGCATAGGTTTGCTAAGAGTTGATTTTAATGGAAGGCATAAGAATCCAGAAGATATGAATGATTTCGTACCGGACATTTTTCAACCTTTTGCA
>Ga0180121_10000555_pt1 | contig 15784 bp, 17 predicted proteins | sample AntDrymUQ5402106_2_FD_129676 | JGI IMG/M metagenome (GOLD analysis project Ga0180121, IMG submission 129676) | Polar desert sand microbial communities from Dry Valleys, Antarctica - metaG UQ540 (21.06) (version 2) (version 2) | ecosystem: Environmental > Terrestrial > Soil > Desert | place...
GTGGTGCTCTTCCTGCTGGTGTTCACGATCTCGATCGTGCAGTCGCGTTTCCTCAGACCGAACTGGGAGTACTGAGTGGCAACGACGATAGATCGTCGCGCTGCTTCGAAGGCCAAGGCGGTCACGCGCGAGCCCGGACTGCCCGGGGAACGGCGCCGAGTGCTCAGCCGTGCGGCCCTCTACACGCTGCTCTCGATCTTCGGCGTGATCGCGGCCGTGCCGTTCGTCTGGATGATCCTCGCGTCGTTCAAGTCCGGCGCGGAGCTGCGACAGATACCTCCGACGTTCCTGCCGCAGGAAGCGTCGCTCGACAACTACCAGACGATCCTCGCCGACCCGGAGCTGCCGCTCGCGCTCTTCTACCGGAACTCGGCGTTCATCGCGGTGACCACCGTGATCGCCACGTTGTTCACGAGCTCGCTGCTCGGCTACATCTTCGCGAAGTACGAGTTCCGCGGGCGTCAGCCGCTGTTCTGGTTCGTGCTCGCCACGATGATGATCCCGGCGCAGGTCACCATGATCCCCGGCTACCTGATCCTCGTGCAGCTCGGCCTGCTCAACAACCTGTGGGGACTCGTGCTGCCGGCGTTCGTCGACGCGTTCGGCATCTTCTTGATGCGCCAGTTCATGCTCTCGATCCCCGACGACGAGATCTGGTCGGCGCGCGTCGACGGCGCCTCCGAGTGGCGCATCTACCGGTCGGTCGTGCTTCCGCAGCTCAAGCCGGCCCTGGCGACGCTCGGCATGCTCACGTTCATGTTCCACTGGAACGCGTACCTGTGGCCGTTGATCGTGCTGACCGAGCAGGACAAGCGCACCTTGCCGATCATCCTCACGTGGTACTCCACGCAACACACGGCGCAGCTCAACCTCGTGATGGCGGCGTCGGTGTTGATGGTGATCCCGGTGTTGATCATCTTCGCACTGTCGCAGCGCTGGATCGTGCGCGGGCTCACACTGACAGGCACGAAATGACGGCGATCACGCTGATCGGGGCGGGAAGCGCGGAGTTCACCGCCGAGCTCGTGACCGACTTCCTGGGCATCGACGCGCTGCCCGAGGGAGAGCTCAGGCTCGTCGACATCGACCCGGTTCGCCTCGACCTCGCACGCCGGTTCGCGGAGCATCTGATCGAGCGCACGGCCAAGGCGTGGACGGTGCGCGCCGACGTCGACCGCGCGCAAGTGCTCGCCGGCAGCGACGTGGTGATCAACACGATCGAGGTCGCCGGCCTGCGGAACGTTCGCCATGACTACGACATCGCGCTGCGCTACGGCGTCGACCAGTGCATCGGCGACACGATCGGTCCGGGCGGGCTGTTCAAGGCGTTCCGCACGATCCCCGCGTGGCTCGAGATCCTGCGCGATGTCGAACGGATCTGTCCAGAGGCGCTCGTGCTGAACCACACGAACCCGATGTCGATGATGGTGCTGGCCGCGTCGCGGGTGTCGACGATTCCCGTGTACGGCATGTGTCATTCGGTGCACTACACGGTCGAGCAGCTCGCCGAGTACCTCGAGGTGGGCCTCGACCGGCTCACGTTCCGCGCGGCCGGTGTGAACCACCTCGCGTGGATCACCGACCTCTGGCTCGACGGTGACGACGCGTATCCGATGCTGCGCGAGCGCGGGCGTGTGCCCGAGGTCTGGGAGCAGGATCCCGTGCGGTTCGAGCTGATGTTCCATCTCGGACGGTTTCCCACCGAATCGAGCGGGCACGTGAGTGAGTACCTGCCGTATTTCCGCTCACACCCCGAGACCCTCGCGCGCTACGCGAGGCCCGGATACCGGGGGGAAAGCGGCTTCTACGCGAACAACTGGCCAACCTGGCGCGGCCAAAGCGACGAGCGGCTCGCGCGCGTGCTCGCCGGCGACGAGGACTACGTGATGGAGCGCGGGGGCGAGTACCCGTCGCGCATCGTCGAGGCGATGACGACCGGAGAGCCGGCGAGTGTGTACGTCAACGTGCCGAACGAGGGGCTCATCGAGAACCTGCCGGCGGGCGGCATCGTCGAGGTGGAAGCCGTCGTCGATGCCAACGGCATCCACGCGCAGCCGTTCGGCGCCCTGGCGCCGCAGCTCGCCGCGCTCGACCGGCGACATCTGGAGGTCCACGACCTCGCCGTCACCGCGCTGCTCGAACGCGACCGCGAGCTCGCCGTGCAGGCGCTGATGCTCGACCCGCTCACCTCGGCAGTGTGCGCGCCGGCCGACATCAGGCAGATGTTCGACGAGATCGCGCAAGCCGAACGCGACGACCTCCCGTCGTTCCTCAGCCCATGAGCGGCGCGAGAGGGCGGGCCGAGGCCCCCACCGGCACGTACCGAGTCGTCTGTACCTACCACCCCCAGAAAGCAGCGCTGCGCATCACCGGGTAGCGCACGAGGAGGACCCATGGCCGACATCACGATCGAAGGCGCCACCAAGGTCTACTCCGACGGCACCGAGGCCGTCTCGGACCTGAACCTCGAGATCCGTGACGGCGAGTTCGTCGTGCTCGTCGGCCCGTCGGGCTGCGGCAAGACGACCGGGCTCCGCATGGTCGCGGGCCTCGAGGAGATCTCGAGCGGCACGGTGCGCATCGGCGGACGCGTCGTGAACGACCTTCCGCCGAAGGACCGTGACGTGGCGATGGTGTTCCAGAACTACGCGCTGTATCCGCACATGTCGGTGCACGACAACATGGCGTTCGCCCTGAAGCTTCGGAAGATGAGCAAGGACGAGATCGGCCGGCGGGTGCGCGATGCTGCCGAGATCCTGGGGCTCACCGAGTACCTGCACCGCAAGCCGAAGGCGCTCTCCGGTGGCCAGCGCCAGCGGGTTGCGATGGGCAGGGCGATCGTTCGCGAGCCGCAAGCGTTCTTGATGGACGAGCCGCTGTCGAACCTCGACGCGAAGCTCCGGGTGCAGATGCGTGCCGAGATCGCGAAGCTGCAGCAGGACCTCGGCGTCACGACGATCTACGTCACGCACGACCAGACCGAGGCCATGACCATGGGCGATCGGGTCGCCCTGCTGAAGCAGGGCCACCTGCAGCAGGTCGACGCCCCGCAGGTGCTGTACGAGCGCCCGGCGAACCTGTTCGTCGCGGGGTTCATCGGCTCGCCGGCCATGAACCTGGTCGATGCCGCGCTCGACCGAGACAGCGACCGGCTCACGGTCACGTTCGGTTCGAACGAGCTGGAGCTCGACCCGCACGTGCTCGACCGCCTGCCTGCGCTCAAGCGCTACGAGGGCCGGCGGGTCGTCGTGGGCATCCGCCCCGAAGATCTCGACGACGCGAGTCTCTCCTCGGGCGCCCCCAAGGGCCGGCGTATGAACGCCCAAGTCGACCTGCTCGAAGCGCTCGGCTCCGAGGTGCTGGCTCATTTCACCGTCGACGCGCCCCCGGTGGTGACCGACGACACGAAGGAGCTGGTGCGCGATCTCGGTGGTCCAGTCGATCTCGAGGCACGAGCCGAGGAAGGCACCTCGAGCTTCGTCGCCCGGCTCGATCCACGCACCACCGCGCGCCGTGGCGAGCCGCTCGAGATGGTCGTTGACGTCGAGCGCCTGCACTTCTTCGACCTCGACGACGGCAGCGCGATCGACGGCTGACTCGTTCGGCCCTCACGCTCGCTCCCGCGCGAGCGCGTGCTGTGCACGCGGGTCGTTACGATGCAAGCGTGTCCCGATCAGCCGAGATCGCCCCGCGCTCGCAAGCAGAGCCAGTCGCGACCGCCGGGGAAGCCGCGCGCATCGTCGCCCGCACCCAGGCCGTCGATGCGGTCGGGCTCGAGGGCAGAGCTGCCGCACTCGCGACCCGGTCGATCAAGCGCGACACCAAGGTGTGGGGTCTCGAGCTGGTGATCCGCTGCATGGATCTCACGACCCTCGAGGGCAGCGACACGACCGGCAAGATCGTCGCGATGTGCGCCAAGGCCGTGAGGCCCGATCCGACACGGCCCGACGTGCCGGGCGTCGCCGCCGTCTGCATCTACCCCCAGCACGTGCCGGTCGCGGTGGCGCAGCTCCGAGGCACGGGTGTCGCGGTCGCGAGCGTGGCCGGCGGCTTCCCCGCCGGGCTCGGGTCGCTCGGCTCGCGCCTGCACGAGATCCGTGACGTCGTCGAGGCGGGCGCCGACGAGATCGACATCGTGCTCAACCGTTCGCTGTTCCTCGGCGGGCGCTACGCCGAGACGCTCGAGGAGCTGGTGGCCGCCCGTGAGGCGGCCGGGCCGACACACCTCAAGGTGATCCTCGAGACGGGGGAGCTCGGCTCCTACGACCGGGTGCGGCAGGCGTCGATGCTCGCCATGGCCGCGGGGGCGGACTTCATCAAGACCTCGACCGGCAAGATCGGCGTGAGCGCGACCCTGCCAGTAGCCCTCTGCATGCTCGAGGCCGTGCGCGACTTCCGCGCCCAGACCGGGCGGCTCGTGGGGGTGAAGGTCGCCGGCGGGGTGCGCCGGGCGAAGCAGGCGCTGCAGCACCTCGTGTTGGTGCACGAGACGGTGGGTGTGGAGTACATGACGCCGGACCTGTTCCGCATCGGGGCGTCGAGCCTGCTGAACGATGTGCTGATGCAGCTCGAGAAGGAACGCACCGGCCACTACTCTGGCCCAGACTACTTCACGATCGACTGACGGGAAGGCGACGACGGTGACCGAGGCGATCGAGCGACCTGCCGGCGACGCGCCGCCGGAGTGGGAGTACGCGAGCGCGCCCGAGTCGACCGATGTCATGCGCCTCGATGACCGCTACGGGCTGTTCATCGGTGGTGAGTTCGTGGAGCCGAAGAGCGGCCGGTGGTTCCCGACGATCAGCCCGTCGACCGAGGAGACGCTCGCCGAGGTCGCCGACGCCGACGCCGCCGACGTGGCCCGCGCCGTCGACGCGGCCCGCGACGCCGCGCCCGCGTGGCAGGGCCTCGCGCCCTCGGAGCGCGCGAAGCACATCTTCCGCATCGCGCGGCAGGTCCAGGAACGCGCTCGAGAGCTGGCGGTGTTGGAGACGATGAACGGCGGCAAGCCCATCAAGGAATCGCGCGATGTCGACGTGCCGCTCGCCGCCGCGCACTTCTTCTACTACGCGGGGTGGGCCGACAAGCTCGAGTACGCGTTCCCGGGCCGCGGTTCACCGAAGCCGGTGGGCGTGGCCGGGCAGATCATCCCGTGGAACTTCCCGTTGCTCATGGCCGCCTGGAAGCTCGCGCCCGCACTCGCCACCGGCAACACCGCGGTGCTCAAGCCCGCCGAGACCACGCCCCTCACCGCCTTGCTGCTCGCGCAGATCATGCAGGAAGCCGAGCTTCCACCGGGCGTCGTGAACATCGTGACCGGCGCGGGCGAGACCGGCGCTGCGCTCGTCGACTCGCCGGTCGACAAGATCGCGTTCACGGGCTCGACCGCGGTCGGCAAGGCGATCCGGCGGGCGACCGCCGGCAGCGGCACGCGCCTCACGCTCGAGCTCGGCGGCAAGGCCGCGAACATCGTGTTCGAGGATGCGCCCCTCGACCAAGCGGTCGAGGGTGTGATCAACGGCATCTTCTTCAACCAGGGGCACGTCTGCTGCGCGGGCTCGCGCCTGCTCGTGCAGGAGCCGGTCTTCGATGTGCTGCTCGGCAAGCTCAAGGAGCGCCTGCAGACCTTGCGCGTCGGCGACCCGCTCGACAAGAACACCGACATCGGCGCGATCAACTCGAAGGCGCAACTCGAGAAGATCGAGGAGCTCGTGACGTCCGGCGTCGATGAGGGCGCCGAGATCTACCAGCCCGAGTGCGACCTTCCCGAGCGCGGCTTCTGGTTCCGCCCGACGTTGTTCACGGGCGTGTCGCAGAGCCACCGCATCGCGCGCGAGGAGATCTTCGGTCCGGTGCTGTCGATCCTCACGTTCCGAACACCCGACGAGGCGATCGAGAAGGCGAACAACACGCCGTACGGACTCAGCGCCGGCATCTGGACCGAGAAGGGCTCGCGCATCCTGCACATGGCCCAGCGCCTTCGCGCCGGCGTCGTGTGGGCGAATACGTTCAACCGCTTCGACCCGGCGTCGCCCTTCGGCGGCTACAAGGAGAGCGGTTTCGGCAGGGAAGGCGGCCTGCACGGCCTCGAGCCGTACCTCACGTTCGAGCGAGTCTCGTCATGAGCGACCGCCTCGAGGTCAGGCGCACGGCGAAGCTCTACATCGGCGGAGCGTTCCCGCGCAGCGAGAGCGGGCGCTCCTATGAGGTCACCGCCCACGACGGGAAGCCGCTCGCTCAGGTCTCGCACGCTTCCCGCAAGGACCTTCGGGAATCGGTGGTCGCGGCGCGTGGTGCGTTCCCCGCATGGTCGGTGTCGACCGCGTACCTGCGCGGGCAGATCCTCTACCGGGTCGCCGAGATGATTGAAGGCCGCCGAGCCCAGTTCGAGGCCGAGCTCGCCGATGCAGGAGCGGCCGACCCAGCGCGCGGAGTGAGCGCCTCGATCGATCGCTGGGTTTGGTACGCGGGCTGGGCCGACAAGCTCGCGCAGGTCGTCGGCGCGACGAATCCGGTCGCGGGCCCGTACTTCAACTTCACCCTGCCCGAGCCGACCGGCGTGGTCGGTATCGTCGCACCGGGAGATCAGTCGCTGCTCGGACTCGTCTCGCGCCTCGCCCCCGCGATCGTGAGCGGCAACACGGCCGTGGTGATCGCGAGTGAGCGCTCTCCGCTTCCGGCGATCTCGCTGGCAGAGGTGTTCGCCACGAGCGACGTGTCCGGCGGGGTCGTGAACATCCTCACCGGGCGCACCGCCGAGCTCGTGCCATGGCTCGCGAGCCACATGGACGTGAACGGGCTCGACGTCACCGGGGTGCCAGACGAGATGCTGGCCGACACGGAGCGTGCTGCCGCCGAGAACGTCAAACGCGTCCACCGCGCGCCCGATGCCGATCCGTTCGGCGCCGCGGCACAGAGTCCCTACGAGATCACCGCGTTCACGGAGTCGAAGACCGTCTGGCACCCGGTCGGCGCCTGATCCCGTTTCAGACGGCGGACCGGCGGAGTGTGAGCCACGCCTGATACACGGTGCGGTAGAGCGGATCGCCGGCGAGCGTCGCGGTCGGTACGCCCGGCAATCCCTTGAGGTGTCCGACGTCTTCGAGGTAGGGGGCTTGCGCCACGGCGGCGTCGAGCTCGAACAGCAGCTCTACTGCCTCGGGCTCGTCGCTCGACTCGAGCGCCTTCTGCACCTCGCGAACGGCGTGCAGCACGACGCGGTTCTCGTGGACGTCGCAGGTGAGCACGCGGCGGGCGTCGAACACGCGCTTCAGCCGGCCGTGCTCGTCGAGGTTCCCGGGCTTGCGCCGGCTGCGGATCAGCTCTCGCGGTTCGGGGTGGCGCGCCAGGTCGCCGGATGTCCACCGTTCCACGCGCACGAGGTTCTTGCGATGGGACTGTTGCAGCCGCACCAGCACCTCGGCCAACCCCGGGCGGCCGTCGACCCCGCGGACGATGCCGCGCAGGGTGCCGATCGCGATCGGCGCAGCGCTGGCTTGGCCCGTCTCAGAAGTAGCTGGCGAAGCCATGGGTCGCATAGTCCCTGCGCATCAGCTCGACCTTGGCGCGCGCGAGCGGGAACCCGTCGCCGAGCGCCTGCAGGAAGCTCTCGAGGCCTTCATCGAGACGGCCGTCGGCGCCGCGCACACGCGGCAGCACTTTCTGCACGAGCTGCTCGTCGAGCGCCACCTGCCAGTCGACGCCGACCTCGCTAGCGGCGATCACGTAGTGGTGCACTTCCTCGAGCACGCGGAACCCGAACGGGGCGATCGGCCGCAGCGCATCCCAGACCCGCAGCAGCATCTCGCCGTAGGGTTCGTCGGCCACGTATTCCTCGACGTAGTCGCGTTGCAGCGGCAGCTCGAGGAGCTGCGCGCGGTCGTACACCTTGTCGGCGAACCCGTGCGTGGTCTCGTCGATGTTCACGGTGCCCGCGAACTTCAGGTTGGGCGTGAGCTCCACGGTGTGTCCGGGCGCGAGGTCGAGCCGGGCGATGCCTTCACGCGAGCGGACTTCCATGGCCGACAGGAACCGCGAGAAGTAGTGCTCGACGCGAGCGAGGTTCATCTCGTCGAGGATCACGTGGAACTCGCGCGCGGTGCGCGCCGCGAGATCCGCCGAGGACCATTCGCGGGCGGCTTCCTGCACGAACTCGCTGAACGGCGTGTGGTGGTAGAAGCCGTCGAGCGGGGAGAGGTAGCCGAGCAGGTCTTCGTTCGACGACCAGCTCGGGTCGACCGCGGCGAGCTTCGGCCGCGCGCCGATCGCCTCGGCATACGCCTGGGCGAGCCACGTCTTGCCGGTGCCGCTCGCGCCCGAGAGGATCACGAAGCCTCGGGTCTGCATCGCGAGGTGGTAGCGGCGGATCACGTCGTCGCCGATCAGGAACCCCGGGTTCTGCTCGCGGAACCGTGCGATCACCTGGTCGAGCAGCGACCCCGCGTCCGCTCGTTCGACAGCGGTCTGGGTCATCGTGTCGCTCACGCACCTGCCTCCCTTAGGACGACTCGGGCGGCCGGCTCATGCTCGGCACGCCCCTGGTGTTTCGGCACGGCGGGGCCACGACTGAACCCGGGCAGGAGATGGTTCGCGAAGCAGGCGTGCAGGAAGGGTCAGGATCTCGCGAGCGGATGCTTGAGGGCAGGGCCCGTGTGCAGCCAGCACGTGCTCGACGCGTTGTAGGTCGACAGCACCGTCGAGCACCCCGGCTCCTCGCAGAGGCGGCCACTCGAGGACTTCACCACCATGCGCTTGCCGGTCCCCGGCGGTCCGTACTGGACGCGATCGCTGCCTCGTGCCTTCGTCACGCGGTTCCCCCTTCGCGGGCCTGTGTGGATCCGTGGGGGCGAAGTGGCGGCTGAAGCGGGCCGTCGCGATCGCTCTGCGCGAACCCTCGGGTTGAGACCCGAGACGCCCAGCTTACCTCGCGAGGGGAAGGCGGGCCGTGACGACGGTGCCGGCGCCGGGCGACGAGCGCAGCTCGAACGAGCCGCCGAGGGACTCCACCCGCTCGGCCATGCTCCGCATGCCGACGCCGCGGCGCGCTGCCGACGGATCGAACCCGTCTCCGTCGTCGCAGATCGTCAGGGCGAGCTCGCGCGCCGCTCGCCTGATCGTGACGATGAGCGACGGAGCGCGGGCATGCTTCACCGCGTTCTGCATCGCCTCGAGGCAGCAGAAGTACGCGGCGACCTCGATCGCCTCTGGAAGCCGTCCGACCCCGTCAGCCTCGAGCGTGACCGGCACGGGTGACCGCTTGGCTTTGAGTGCGATCGCCGCTTCGAGTCCCTCGTCGGCGAGGACCGGAGGGCGGGCTCCTCGGGTCATGTCACGCAGCCCGTCGAGCGCCTCCTGTGCATCGGTGCGGAGCTGGTCGATGATCTCGATCGCGCGGCCGGGATCCTTCGTGACGAACGTGCGCGCGAGCCCGGCCTTGACGCCGATCGCGACGAGCTGTTGCTGGGCGCCGTCGTGGATGTTCCGCTCGATGCGCCGTCGCTCCTCGTCGGCGGCGTCGACGATCGCCCGTCGCGCCCGCAGTCCTTCGACTTCGAAACGCTCCCGTCGCCGCGCGATCAGCAGCGACGCCGCCAGCGCCAACGCCAGGAAGCCGAGCTGCCCAGGCCCTCGGAACATGGCGTAGGGCTCGCCCAGCACGTTCGCCGCGATGAGCCCTGCGAGCCACGCCGCGGTCACGACTGCAGCGGCGCGTGGGAGGGAGATGTAGGTGGAGAGCACGAGGCTCGACAACGACAAGGCGAGCGCAGGCAGCACCCACGCCCACGAGGACGCCACCGTGCCAGGCACCAAGACGGCCGCGACACCGAGCACCACGATCGCGGTGGTGAGCACCGCGAGGCTGCGGGCGAGGAGCACGTGAAAGCCCGAGATCGGCGTCGACTGCACGGTCTCGTACATCGGATCCGACCACGGGCCATACGCGGCTGCAACCCCAGCCACCGGCACGACCGGCGCGACGATGAGCAAGAGCACGACGCGCTTGGGGTCTGCTGCGGCGCCCATCACAGCGAACGACGAGATGGCAGCGGCTGCGCCGATCCACGGAAGCCGCAGCGACGGGGTTGCCGAGACGATGCCCGAGATATACGCGGGCACGCCGATGCGGACTAATGCGCGTTCGAGCAGGGGAGCACCGTCGGCCGACGACGGATCGTCGGCAACCGGATCGTCGTCCGCCGACGGGCGAGTGCCGGCGTCGAGCTCCATCAGCGTGAGCCACGCGCCGGTACGAGCGGCGCCCGGCGGGCCGATGCCAGGATCGAAACGCGGAACGGTGGCAGAGCCGAGTCTCGGTGCGCGAGCACGAGCACCGCGATGGCGGCCGAGCTCATCGTCACCCAGTAGGTGAAGGGGTCGCCGATCGCAACGTGCGACGGGTCGATCGAGATGGGACGTTCCAGCAGGGCCGCGATCGCGAACGGCACCGCGTGCACGACGCCGACCAGGCCCGCGGCCGCCACCATGCCCGACCGTGCGGGTGGCACGAGCCGCGTGGCGACGGCGGCGCATGCGAGCGCGACGACCGCGACCGCGGCCGCCATCTCCGACATCGCCAGGGTCGCACCGTCGAGCGGACCGAGCCAGGTGAACGTGAACCACGCCACCCCCGTCGCGGCGATCGCGATCGAGACGCGGACCGCGCGGCGGAGCCATAACGGCACGGGGCTTGGCCGGGTGATCTCGGACGCGGTGTCTTCGAACACCATGCTGAGCCAGATGCCGAGCATCGTGGTCGCGATCGGAAGCGCGACCGTCGCGGGGTCGCCGTCGTTTCGGCCACCGGATCGCACCACCACGACGCCGAGCGCGACGATCACGCCGAATCGCAGCCAGCCGATCGTGCGCAGGCTCGGCCACAGCAGCGGGCCGAAGACGGCTCGGCGGGCGACTCCGGGCGGCATCAGTAGCCGCCGGGGGGCGCCTGCTCCACCGCCGCGAGCACGGCGAGACCCAGGGTGGCGGCCACGACGACGAAGCGCTGCGCGGTGCGACGATCGCGCGCGAACGCGAGGGTCGCGAACCCGGCGATCACGGCGAGCAGGTACGCGAAGTGCCAACCGACCCCGATGCCCGAGCTCGCCGGCGCGATCCACGGCACGATCCAGATCAGTCCCGTGAAGACGTGCGCGATGACCACGAGGGGGCCGCCGAGCACGCCCGGGACCCACCGGCCCACGGCCACGCCCACGGCGCCGAGGGCGAGGACCGAGAGGACGTACTGCGAGGCCAGGAAAAGATCGACGTGCTCGGCGAGCTCGTCGACGCGATCGAGCACCAGCCAGGTTGCGCCGGCGATGACCACCGCCAGGCTTCCGAGGCCGAGTACGAGTCCTGTCATCACGCCGGCGGTGCGGGCCTCCGCTGGAGCAGGCAACGAGCCATACAGCTCGGTGAGGTGATCCCGGCGTGGGCGCAGGGCGGCCACGTTCGTGGTGAGGACGGCGCCGATCAAGACACCGATGGAGACGCCCCCGGCGAGCCACGCCAGGTTCAACGCCATCGAAGACGAGCTGCCACCGACGCCGATCGCTCCTCGGAACAGCAGCAGGCCGAACGCGATCGGGAGCAGGAACGCGGGGTGGCGCAGGAGGTGCTTGGCCTCGATGCGGCCAAGGGCGAACACCACGGCCCCGCTCGGCCGGGCGGTCGATGACGGCACCGCGGACGAACGGGCGTCGTCGATGGCGGTTCTGAGCGAGGCGACCATCAGGCTGCCGCTTCCGAGAGGGCACGGTCACCGACGAGCAGCAGATATCCGTCCTCGAGCGTCGGTGCCACCAGGTCGGCGCCGGGCGGGGCTTCCCCGATGTTGCGGTGCGCGCCGTTCGCGGTCCGCCATGACAAGCGGGCGCCCGCGGCGCGTTGCTCCGCGAGCCACACCCGGCCCTCGGCCACGTCGGTGAGCTCTTGCGGCGTGCCCTCGAAGAGCACCTGCCCGTCGAGCATGACGACGATGCGCTGACAGAGCGCGGCGACATCCTCGGTCTGGTGGGTCGACAGGACCACGGTGCGGTCGCTGGTGCGTTCTGACACGATCTCGCGGAACCGGAGCCGCTGCTCGGGGTCGAGCCCCGCGGTAGGCTCGTCGAGCACCAGCAGGTCTGGGTCGCCGAGCATCGACTGCGCGAGAGCCACCCGCCGGCGCATGCCGCCCGAGAGCGCCTTGATCTTGCGATCGCTCACGCCCTCGAGGTCTACCACGCCGAGCACCCGGCGCACCTCGTCGTGGCGGGCACGTCTGTCGGTCATCTCCTTCAGGATCGCGACGTAGTCGATGAACTCGAACGCCGTGAACGACCGATGGAAGCCGGGCTCCTGCGGCATGTAGCCGAGACGGCGCCGTATGGCGAGGCGTTCGTCGGCCACCCGCGGATCCCACCCCAGCAGCCGCAGCCGGCCATCGTCGGGAGCGAGCACGGTCGCCATCATGCGGAGCAGCGTGGTCTTGCCGGCCCCGTTCGGGCCGAGCAGCCCGGTGATGCCGGTCGCGGCGTCGAACGTAACGCCTCGCAGCGCCGTCGTGTGACCGAACCGCTTGTGCACGTCGTCGATCTCGATCGTCGGTGCGCTCATGTCGCGATCCCTTCTTGATAGGCGATATGGCGATGTGCCAGCACGACGGCCGATGCGGCGATGGCCACGAGGCACGCAAGCTGTCCGGCCGGGCGGAAGACGGCGAGCCGATCCTGCGTGCTCACGGCGGCCGCGGCCGCGAGCATGATCCACGAGAGGCTGACCGCGGCCGCGGCCACGAGGGGGCGGAGCCACGTGCCGAGGGTGAGCGTGGCGAGCGTCAGCCCGAGAGAGGGCAGCAACCATGCGATCGCGATCGCGTCGAGCCTCGGCATCGCCAGGGCGGCGACCGCGCTGATCACGATCGATGTCGCGAGCACGGCCGTCGCCCGCATGAGCACGAGGCGATCGCCTCGCATCGGAGCGGCTGCGCCGACCTCGTAGGCGGGGTCGATGCCCGGCCCGAACGCGACGGCGACGCCGGCGACCGGCAGCAGGGCAGCAACCACCAGGAACAGGAACAGGGCCAGGTCGGCGCTGCGGCCTGTGGCGGTGTTCGCCGCGAGCACCGCGAACCCGAGCGCGACCGCTTCGGCGATCAACCACGACCCTCGAAGCGACGGCGTCGCCGCGAGCAGGCGAGCGACATGCTGGGGTATGCGTAGAGCGATGAGCGTGCGTTCCACGAAACCGGGGTTGGGCGCGTCGATCGTATCGACGACCTCGGCCCAGATGCGATCCATCGAGCCCTGGCTTGCCGGCGCCGACGCCGACGCCGACGCAGGCACCGCCGCCAGCCGGTCGCGACAGCGCTCGCACGCCAGCAGGTGCGCCTCGAGCGACGACGCGTGTACGTCGGCGATTTCACCGTCGGCGTAGCTCGTGAGCATCTCGGCGTCGGCGTGCCACATCGCGCTCATGCCAACGCCTCCCGCAGCTCGCGCCGCGCTCGCGCCGCGCGTGTCTTGACGGTGCCCTGCGGGATGCCGAGCAGGGTGGCGGCTTCCTTGGTGGTCAGGCCGTCGAGCACGGTGGCCTGTACGACCGCGCGGAGCTCGGGGGAGAGCCGGCCGAGCGCGGCGCCGAGATCGCCGTGCTCGATGCCGATGAGCACCTCGTCCTCGGCCGAGACCACGAGCGCCTCGGAGCGCGATGGACGCGCCAGCGTGGCTGCCGGTCTGCGCCGGAGCCGGTCGATCAGCCGCCGGATGCCGATGCCCCAGATCCACGCGGCGACCTCGCCGGTTCCGCGATAGCGGCCGGCGCCGCGCCACACAGCTACGAACGTGTCCTGCACGACTTCCTCCACGAGGCCGGGGTCCGCACACCGGCGCGACAGGCGCAGCACGAGCCAGGGCGCATGGCGCTTGTAGAGCGCCTCGAGCGCCGCACGGTCTCCTCGAGCAACCTCTCGCAGGAGCGCGTCGTCGCTGTCTGCGCGGACCGTCATCACCCCTTCTGTCGTGTCTCACCCTCGAAGCGGTTCACGGCGCGGGTGCATGCCTCCTCAGCTGGATCGGAACGTACCTGCGCTGGCCTGCAACGGAAAGAACACACTTCCGCTGGGGTGTTCGCGACCGCCCGGACGCTACGATTCGCGGATGCCGCCCTACAAGGAGCAGGGGATCGTCCTGCGGTCGTACAAGCTCGGCGAAGCCGACAAGATCATGACCATCATGACCCAGGGCTCCGGCAAGGTCCGGGCGGTGGCCAAGGGCATCCGCAAGACGAAGAGCCGTTTCGGGGCTCGCCTCGAACCGTTCACCCACGTGGACCTCATGCTCTATCGGGGCCGCGGCACGCTCGACACCGTGACCCAGGCCGAGATCATCGCGCCGCACATGTCGATCCGGAACGATCTCGCACTCTTCGCCGCCGGCGAGACGATGCTCGAGGCGGTCGACAGGGTCGCCGAGGAACACGAGCGGAACGTGCGCCTCACGCTGCTGCTGCTCTCCGGATGCCGTGCGCTCGACGCCGCGCCGGAGGACCCGGCGGCGGTCGCCGAGTCGTTCATGCTGAAGCTGCTCTCGTTGAGCGGCTTCCACCCCTCGCTCACCGCGTGCGCCATCTGCGGCGACCGCGACCCGCAACTGTGGGACGCGGGCCTCGGGGGGGCCGTCTGCGGCCGTTGCGCTGAGCGGGGCGCGGGTCCGTGCTCGCGAGCCGCGCTCGAGCACCTCGCCGCGCTCGCGACCGTCGACTTGGGCGATGCGGGAGCGGTGCTCCAACCCGATGCCCGCGTTCGAGTCGCGCCGGAGGCGCGCGTCAGGAAAGAGTCCCGTGCCCTGCTCTATGGCTTCGCCGAATACCACCTCGAGCGGCGCATGAAGTCGGTGCCCATGCTGGTAAGGACGGCGACGTGAGCTTCCTTCCCGATATCGATCGCTCGCGCGTGCCCGAGCACGTCGCGATCGTGATGGACGGCAACGGCCGCTGGGCGCAGCAGCGTGGCCTCGCGCGCACCGAGGGACACAGCGCCGGCGAAGACGCGCTCTGGGACACCGTCAAGGGCGCCGACGAGGTGGGCGTTCGCTGGCTCACCGTCTATGCGTTCAGCACCGAGAACTGGAAGCGTCCACAGCCCGAGGTTCGCTACCTCATGAACTTCAACCGCGAGCTGCTACGGCGACGGCGTGACGAGCTGAACGACATGAACGTGCGCATCCGTTGGACCGGCCGTCGCGACTGGCGCATGCCGCGCAGCGTGCTGAAGGAGATGCGCACGAGCGAGGAGCTCACGCGCGACAACACCGGCATGACGCTGACGATCGCCTTCAACTACGGCGGGCGTGCCGAGATCGTCGACGCGGTCAAAGACCTCGCGCGCGACGTGCGAGACGGCACCCTCAAGCCCGAGAAGGTCGACGAACGCGAGATCGCGAAGCGCCTGTACCACCCCGACATGCCCGAGCCCGATCTGCTGATCCGCACGAGCGGCGAGGAGCGCATCTCGAACTTCCTGCTGTGGGAAGTCGCTTACTCCGAGCTCTGGTTCACGCCGATGTTCTGGCCGGACTTCACGCGCGAGACGCTGTACGAAGCGATCCGCGACTTCCAGAAGCGCACCCGTCGTTTCGGCGCGCTCGGGGAAGACCGCACGGGTTGATCCGGCGCCCGGTCGTTCGACTCGGCGTCGCTGTCGCGGTGGCTGTGCCCCTTGCCCAGCTCGTGCTGCCAGCAGGAGTGGCATCGGCTGGGGTCGCCGGCCAGATCGTCGGCCAGATCGTCGGCCAGATCGTCGGCCAGA
>Ga0180121_10000556_pt1 | contig 15749 bp, 18 predicted proteins | sample AntDrymUQ5402106_2_FD_129676 | JGI IMG/M metagenome (GOLD analysis project Ga0180121, IMG submission 129676) | Polar desert sand microbial communities from Dry Valleys, Antarctica - metaG UQ540 (21.06) (version 2) (version 2) | ecosystem: Environmental > Terrestrial > Soil > Desert | place...
CGATGTTCCCGAAGTTGCCCTGACCGTCCACGAGCGGGTAGCGCATCGAGAACGGCTGCGCGAGCCGGACGAGCGTGTCGTAGATCGCGGAGTCCCCGTGGGGGTGGTAGGAGCCCATGACCTCGCCGACGATCCGCGCGGATTTCTTGAACGGCCGGTTCGGCTGCATGCCGGACTCGTGCATCCCGTAAAGGACGCGCCGATGCACAGGCTTCAGGCCATCCCGCACGTCCGGCAGGGCGCGCGAGACGATGACGCTCATCGCGTAGTCGAGGAAGCTGGAGCGGAGCTCCACCTCGATGTCGCGCGACTCGATGCGGCCGGCGCCGAGCGGTTCTAAGTTAGACATCGAGGAAGCGGACGTTGGCGGCGTTCTGCTCGATGAAGAGTCGACGCGGCTCCACCTGGTCTCCCATCAGCATCGAGAAAGCGAGATCGGCCGCGGCGGCGTCCTCCACCTCGACCCGGATCAGCATCCGGTTCGCCGGGTTCATCGTCGTGTCCCAGAGATCCTCGGCGTCCATCTCGCCCAGGCCCTTGAAGCGTCCGACCTCGATGCCGTCTTTCGCCAGGTCAAGTGCCTGATGCCGGAGCTGCTCGAACGTCCCCGCCTGACGGAATTTCCTACCGAGGTCGATCCGGAACGGCGGCAGGCCGACGAGCTCCACGAGGCGCGCGTACGACTTGGCGAGGCTCGCGTAGTGAGGGGAGGCCAGGAGCTCGACGGGCACGATCACATGGCTCGCCGCGCTGGTCTCCTTCTCGATCAGCTTGACGCGGAACTCCTCCGCGCTCGTCTCGACGAGATCGAGCTCGTAGCCGTTGGCATCGAGGCCGTTCAACGCCCGGGGGAGGTCGGCTCCTGCGTCCGCACCCTCGATCAGCCTGTGCTCGATCAGGAAGTTGACCGTCGGCGCGCCGTAGTCCGCGCGCAGCCGGGAAGCCCATCCTTCGAACTCGGCCAGGGCGCTCGTGAAGCGCTTGTAGCGAGTCTCGGTGAACTTCGAGGTCGTGCCGGAGCGATCCGTGACGTCCATGTCCTTCACGCGCTCGCGGACGAGGAGATCCTCGAACTGCGACTCCTTCTCGACGTAGATCTCCTGGTTCCCGATCTTGACTCGATAGAGCGGCGCGGCCGCGATGTAGACGAAGTTGCCCTCGACGAGCTCCGGCATCTGCCTGAAGAGGAACGTGAGGATCAGCGTGCGGATGTGCGCGCCGTCGACGTCGGCGTCCGTCATCACGATCACGCGGTGGTACCGAAGCTTCTCGAGGTCGAACTCGTCGCCGATGCCGGTGCCGATCGCGGTGATCATCGCCTGGATCTCCACGTTCGAGAGCACCTTGTTGATCCGGTTCTTCTCCGAGTTGATCACCTTGCCGCGCAGGGGCAAAATCGCCTGGTTCACTCGGTTTCGGGCCTCGACGGCGGAGCCGCCGGCCGAGTTGCCTTCGACCAGGAAGAGCTCGGCTGACTCCGGATCGCTGATCTGGCAGTCGGCCAGCTTGCCGGGGAGCGCCGAGCTCTCGAGCGCGCTCTTGCGACTCAGCTGACGCGCCTTCCGCGCGGCCTGACGAGCGTTCCGCGCAGTGACCGCCTTGGTCACGATCTGCTTGGCGTCGGTGGGGTTCTCCTCGAGGAACTCGGAGAGGCGCTGATTCACGGTCTGCTCGACGAGGCCCCTCACCCACGGGTTTCCGAGCTTCGTCTTCGTCTGCCCCTCGAACTGCGGATCGCGAAGCTTGACCGAAATGACGCACGCAAGACCCTCGCGGACGTCCTCGCCCTCCAGGTTGTCCTCCTTCTCTTTCAGGAGCCCCTTCTCGCGTGCGTACTTGTTCAGCGTCCCGGTGAGCGCGCCCTTGAAGCCGGAGAGGTGGGCGCCACCCTCGGTCGTGTTGATGTTGTTGGCAAACGAGAACACCGACTCGACGTAGGAGCCGTTCCACTGCATCGCCACCTCCACCGCGCCGTTCTCCATCTCGCCGTCGAAGAAGACGATGTTCTTGTGGATCGGCTCTTTCGCACTGTTGACGTACGCGACGAAATCCCTGATGCCGCCCTCGTAGTAGAACTCGTGCCGGTCCTCGCCCTCCCGCTCGTCCGTGAGGACGATGCGCAGGCTGCTGGTCAGAAACGCGGTCTCGCGCAGCCGCTGGATGAGCGTCTCGGTCGACCAGACGAACTCGTCCTCGTCGAAGATCTCGAGGTCGGGTAGGAAGGTGATCGTCGTCCCGGTGCTCTTCCTCTCGCTCTTGCCGACGATCTCGAGATCGGTGACCGGCTCGCCCCTGGCGAACTCCTGCCGGTGGACGTTTCCGTCGCGGTGGATCTCGAGCTTCAGCCGCTCGGAGAGCGCATTGACGACCGAGACGCCGACGCCGTGGAGGCCGCCGGAGACCTTGTAGCCCTCGCCGCCGAACTTTCCGCCGGCGTGAAGCTTCGTCAGGACGACGGTGGCGGCCGGCAGTCCCTGCTCGGCCATGATGTCCACCGGGATCCCGGACCCGTTGTCGGAGACGGTCACGGAGTTGTCGGGATGAAGAGTGACCTCGATGCGGTCGGCGCGCCCCGCGAGCGCCTCGTCGACCGAGTTGTCCACGACCTCGTAGACGAGATGGTGGAGGCCGCGCGCACCCGTGGAGCCGATGTACATGCCGGGCCGGAGCCGGACCGGCTCAAGCCCCTCGAGGACCGTGATGTCCTTTGCGGTGTAAGCTGCCTCAGTCAAAGAAAAAAGCCCTGCTAACAGAACGTTTTAGGGCTGACGCCAGTCTATCAGACGGAACGGTCGTCAGACCGCCTTGCGAGCCCCGTTGCGACCGCTTTTGCAACGACTTTGCGTAGGTTCTCGTCCGAGATCGTCGCGGCGAGCTCGGCACCCGCCTGAAGGTGCTGTTCCGTGACGTTCGGAGCGTGGTTTTCCGGGTCCGCCGACTCTGGCGCGGCAGGCTCGGGCAGCGGGCCCGGCGTGAACCGGAGACGCTCCGGGGCATCTTTGCCGAGCGCCTCTGCAAGCCGATCGCGCAGCTCCGCTTCCAGCAGGCCGAGCTCGAACGCCCACGCCGACGAGCTTGTCGCCACGTGCAGCGTTCCATCCCTCGCAATGCGAGCCGGCCAGGCATGGCGGGAGATCGAGTCGCCGACGGCGGCGGGCCAGACCGCCACGACATCCGCGATGGCCCCGCCGGGGCCGAAGCGCACGAGCTCGCGGCGGACGTCGTCCCCCAGGCGCTCCGGCTTCATGACGCCCGGACCGCCCGGCCGGGAGTCACCTCGACCAACAGGTCCGCCGCGTCCGGCAGGGCGGCCGGCGAGGTCGCCGTCAGGAAGGCCTGGCCCCCGGGCCGGCGCACGCGGCTCGCCAGGATCGCCCGGCGCTCGGGATCGAGCTCGGACAGGACATCGTCGAGGAGCAAGAGTGGCGGCGAGGGGCCGCGCTCGGTCAACAGATCAGCTTCTGCAAGGAGCAGCGAGAGGACAGCCAGCCGCTGCTCCCCCTGCGAGCCGAAGTGTCGAAGGTCCCGGGCCCCGGCGGCGAGACCGACGTCGTGAAGATGCGGTCCCTGGCCGGTGAAGCCGCGGGCGAGATCCTGCTCCAGCCGTGCATCCAACTCCTCCGCGGACACAGGCTCGCCCTCGTAGGCGAGCGCGGCATCGTCGAGCCGGAACTCCGCGGCACACGCCGCAAACGCCGGAGACAGCAGCTCGACGAGCTGGCGCCGAGCCGCCACGAGGAGTTGCCCGAGCTTGGCCACCCGTTGCGTCCACGGGTCGAGCGCGTCTCGCGAGGAATAGCCGGCGGCCACCCTGCGGAGAGCCCCGTTTCGTTGCGCCAGCGCCGCCGCATAGTCGGTCGTCGTTGCGGCCCGGCTGGGAAACAGCCGGCCGAGAGTGCGGTCGAAATAGGCGCGCCGGACAGCCGGGCCGCCTTTCACGATCGCAAGCCGGTCGGGCGTGAAGACGAGCGCCGGTAGGCGCGATCGGAGCTCCTCGGCGGCGCGCAGGGGAGCTCCGTTGACGAGCGCGCGCTTGGCCTCGCCATTCTTGAGCGTGACCTGGATCTCCACCGGCGAGCCACCGTGCTCACCCGCGACCTCCACTCGGGCTCCCTCCTCGCCGAAGCGGATCAGCTGCGCGTCAGAGCGCGTCCGCGGCGAGAAGCCCTGCGTCGCCACGTGGAGGCTCTCGAGCAAATTTGTCTTGCCCGCGCCGTTCGGCCCGACGGCGAGCACCAGGCCGGCTCCGAGCTCCAGATCGAGGCGAGCGTAGGACCGGTAATCGCGGAGCGAGAGCCTCGCGACGATCAGCCGGCGAGGCGGATCGGCATGATCAGGTATGAGAAGTCGTCGCCCTCGCCCTGGATCACCGCCGGCCGCAGGGAGCTGATCAGCTTGAGACGGATCTCGTCGCCCTCGACCGACTCGATGCCGTCCCGGAGGAAGTCCGGGTTGAAGCCGATCTCGAGCGGCTCTGCCGAGAAGGGTGCCGGCAGCGTCTCACGAGCTTCGCCGACGTCCTGCGTCTGGGCTGAGACCGTCAGCTCTCCCTCGGCGAAGCACATGCGGATCGGCGCATTGCGCTGGGCCATCACGGAGACGCGGCGGACGACGTCCAGCAGCTCCTCGCGGGGAAGCGGCACCTCGTGCTCGAACGTCTCCGGCAGCAACTGCCGGTAGTTCGGGAACTGTCCCTCGATTCGGCGCGTCGTTAGGAGGACGCCGTCGCTCGAGAAGATGACCTGGTTCTCGAGGACGCCGATCTGGAGCCCTTCGGCTCCCTGGGCGATCCGGGTCAGCTCGCCGAGCGCCCGCGCCGGCACGAGCGCATCGAGCTCCGGAGCGCCGCCGCCGATCGTCGTCTCCTTGACTGCGAGGCGGTACGAGTCCGTCGCTGCCATGACAAGCTTCTCGCCTTCGAAGCGAACGAGGATCCCTGTGAGAACAGGGCGTGACTCGTCTCTGGAGGCCGCGCGGCTGACGCGACCGGTTGTCTCGAGGAGCGGCCCGACGTCGACCGACATGAGCTCGACCGAGCCGGTCTCGGGCAAGCGCGGAAAGTCCTCCGCGTTGTAAGTGTGCAGCCGGTAGGTCGCCGCGCCGCTCACCACTTCGACGAGGCCTTCTCCCGACTTGTGCTCGATCGAGACGTCGTCTCCCGGCAGCAGGCGAACGAGATCGGAGAGCAGTTTGCTCGGGACGACCACCGCGCCGTCCGATTCGACGTTGGCCTCGAGCGACGAACGAAGTGAGATCTCCATGTCCGTCGCAGCGAGCTCGAGCCGGCCGCCTTCCGCGCGGAGCAGGATCCCCGCGAGCACCTGCACCGTCGTGCGCGTCGACGCCGCCCTCGAGACGATGCCGAGATGGCGCGCGAGCTCCTCTCTTGGAACGGAGATTTTCAGTGTGGTGCCGGTCACTGTTTCTGCTTCAAGCATTTAAAGAGAAAAGACTTGTAGTAGCTGTAGGGAGTGTGGATACCGGGGAAGAGGCCGCTCTTTGATGCTGTCAGAGGGATTCTCCTGGGGATGCTTTCTGGGGGCAAACCGCAGTTGTGAACAGGGCAGTGATGGAGGTGTCCGCGCGTCCACAGATTTACCGAGCCTGCTTGATGCGCGCGGTCAACTCTTGCACCAGGTTGTACACAGACCGGTCCTCGCGGATCAACCGTGCGATCTTCGATGTCGCGTGGATCACAGTTGTGTGGTCGCGGCCTCCAAAGTGGCGCCCGATGCGCGGCAGAGACGAGTCTGTGAGCTCGCGAGAGAGGTACATCGCGACCTGCCGCGGGTACACGATGTTCTGAGAGCGCCGATCACCGATGAGCTCCTCTTTCGAGAGCCCGAAGCGTTCGATCACCTCGTCTTGAATCCGCTCGATCGAGACCTGTGCGGCCTCGCCTTGCGGGAAGACGTCGCGCAAGACGTCCCCTGCGAGGTCGACCGTCATCGGCCGCCCAGTGAGCGATGAAAAGGCAACCACCCGTGTGAGAGCCCCTTCGAGCTCCCGGATGTTCGTCGAGACCCGGCCTGCGATGAAGGTCAGGAGCTGGGGGTCACGGACGGCGATGCCATCCGTCCGCGCGCGCTTCTGCAGGATCGCGATCCGAGTCTCGAGGTCGGGCGGCTGGATGTCTGTCATCAGTCCCCACTCGAAACGGGACCGCAGCCGCGACTCGAGCGTCGCGATCTGGCGAGGCGGCCGGTCCGAGGAGATCACGATCTGTCTGCCGGCCTCGTAGAGCGTGTTGAACGTGTGGAAGAACTCCTCCTGGATCCGCTCCTTGTGCTCCAGGAACTGGATGTCGTCGATCAGGAGTACACCGAAGGTGCGGTAGCGCTGCTTGAACCCTTCGATCCGCTTGTCTCGGAGCGAGTTGATGAAGTCGTTCATGAAGCGCTCGCTCGTGACGTAACACACTGAGAAATCGCGCGAGTGTTCACCGATGTAGTGGCCGATCGCGTGCAGAAGGTGTGTCTTGCCTAGCCCCGTGCTTCCGTAGATGAAGAGTGGGTTGTAGGCCTGTGCCGGCGCCTCGGCCACCGCGAGTGCGGCAGCGTGGGCGAAGCGGTTCGACGAGCCGATGACGAACGAGTCGAAGTTGTACGTCTCATTCAGGCCCTCGGTTCGCGGCGGCTCGTTGACCTGGAGCTGCGCTGCGGGCCCGCCGTCGCCGCCCGTCTCGTCGTGGCGGACCGAGAGGTCGATCCGGCGCTCTTCCCCGGTCGCGTCGCGGACAGCGGCATCGATCAGCCCCAGGAAGTGGCTCTCTATCCACTCGCGCGTAAAGTCATTCGGAACGGCGAGGACGAATGATTCGTCGGAGAGGCCGACCCCCTCCGCCTCGGAGAACCAGGTCGTGTACGTCTTGTCGTTGAGGGCGGCCCGCAGCCGTTCCGAAACTTCGGTCCACAGGTCCTCTGCAGTAAGCAACTGCTGGCGTTCCACGCTGACTGGTCGTTCCTCCCTCGCGCTGCCGAAAGAGGGCGAGCATAGCAGCGTCCGAGAGCGCGCTCAACGGCCTTCGCCGCTTTTGGGTAGCGCCAAAAACCTTGCATTTTGCAGGTGTTTTCTGATTGTCCCCAGCTCACTCCACAGGTGTGGAAAGCGCGTCGAGTCAGGCTGTATTCACTGGGGAAAACGTGCGACTCGCAGGGTGTTTCCCGTTCGGTTGTTGCCCGTTCAGACTGTGGAAAAGCTCTTACAAGATCGCCTCTCTATACTGCCTCGGCACCTCTACGGCCTCACCCTTCTTGCCTCTCATCTGAACCTATGAAACGGACGTATCAGCCCAACGTGCGCAGGCGGAAGCGGCGCCACGGCTTCCGGCAGCGGATGGCCTCCAAGGCCGGCCGCGCCATTCTCAAGCGCCGCCGCGCCCGCGGCCGGAAGCGCCTTTCCGCCTAGCCGGCGGGCCCCGCCGATCTTGCAGCGCCGCAACCGTCTCTCCCGCTCGCGCGACTTCGACGCCGTGTACCGGCAGGGCCGGTCCGTGTCGACTCGCTACCTCGTCCTCTACCGCTTCGAAAGGGGCGACCAGGAGGAGGGCGACGCGAGGCTCGGCATCGCGATCCCGAAGAAGATCGGCAGCGCGGTCGTCCGAAACCGCATCAAGCGGCGTCTCCGGGAGGGCTGGCGAGAGCTGATCCCCGACGTGCCGGCCGGCACCGACTACGTGCTGCTCGTGCGCGCTCCGCTCGCGGAGGCTGCGGAGAGCCGCGGTCCGGAATGGCTTCGCGAACGCCTCGAGGAAGTGCTCGGAAAGGCCCGGGCATGAAGTACGTGGGAATCGGCGGTGTCTACCTGTACCGCCACACGCTCGGGGCGCTCTTCCCGGCGACCTGCAAGTACCACCCGTCCTGCTCGCAGTACGCTCTTGACTCGTTGCGCCGCTACGGCCTCACCCGCGGCGTCGTGCTCGCCTGCTGGCGGATCCTGCGCTGCAACCCGTGGAGCCGCGGCGGGGTGGACAGAGCCGAAGACCAGAGGCTCTTTCGATGACCCCGGTCCTCAGCATCCTGACGCCGATCGAGGACGTCCTCACCTGGGGGCTCGAGTGGCTGCACACGACGCTCTCGCTGCCGTGGGCCTGGTCGGTCGTCGCCCTCACGATCGCGGTGCGCGTGTTGCTCGTGCCGCTGACCGTGAAGCAAATCCACTCGATGCAGCGGATGCAGCAGCACCTGCCGGAGATGAAGGAGATCCAGAAGCGCTACAAGGCCGACCGCCGGAAGCAGAACGAAGAGCTCATGAAGTTCTACAAGGAGAACTCGATCAACCCGGCGTCCTCGTGCCTCCCGGTGATCCCGCAGATCCCGATCTTCTTCGCACTGTACTTCGTCCTGCGCGACTTCGATGACGAGATCTTTCCGAAGTACCCCGGCTCGGATCTCGGCTGGCTGAGCTTCGTCCCCGACATCACCGCGAACATCACCGCGCACTGGTCCGGCTACGTGATGCTCGTCGTCTACGTGGCGAGTCAGATCGCCTCGACGTGGTTCATGCCGACGCAGAGCAAGAGCCAGCGCGTGATCTTCCTCTTCCTGCCGCTCGTCTTCGCGTTCTTCATCCTCGACCCGCCCGGAGGCACGACGTTTCCCGTTGGCCTCCTCGTCTACTGGATGACCACCAACCTCTGGACGGTCGGCCAGGGGCTCGTTACGCGCGGCCTCCGCGAGAAAACGGCGGCACCGCCGCCGAAGCGCTCGTCCCGAACGCCTCCGAAGGCCGAGCAGGGCGGCGGAAACGGCGAAGCCCCTCTGCCCGAACCCGGAACTCCGAAGCCCGCCGGGCCCCCACGCAGGGTCAAGCGGAAGAAGGGCTCGCGTCGCTAGTGACCGACGAGCTCAGCGTCGAGACGACGGGGGAGACCGTCGGCGAGGCGAAGTGGGCGGCCCTGCGCGAGCTCGAACGACTGCACCCCGCCCTCGACAAGAACGCCGTTCGGTTCCAGGTCGTCTCCGAGGGCGAGCGCGGCCTACTCGGTGTCGGCTATTCGCCGGCTCGGGTGGTTGCCACGGTGGAGTCGGGCGGCGCGACGGCAGCCGAGGCGGAGCCGGGGCCGGGGCCCAAACCGGCACCGGTCGACGAGAGCGAGCTCGCTTCCCTCGTACGTGATCTCGTGTCTCGAATTACCACCGGCATAGGCATCCAGTGCCGCGTCGACGTGCATGAGGGAGACGAATCGATCGTCGCAACGTGTTCGGGCCGAGATCTGGGGCTCCTGATCGGTCGCCACGGGCAGACGATCGACGCCGTGCAGTACCTCGTGAACGCGGTCCTCGTGCGGAAGCTGCCCGGGATGCCCGCGATCGTCGATGCGGCCGGCTACCGCGCTCGCCGTGAGGCTGCGTTGAGCGCGCTCGCCCGGCGCGCCGCGGACGAGGCATTGCGGGGCGGCGACCGGGTGGAGCTCGAGCCGATGACGGCCGTCGAACGCAAGATCGTCCACCTCGAGCTTCAGGACGCGGACGGCATCGAGACGACGAGCGAGGGGACCGAGCCCAACCGGTTTGTCGTCGTCTTCCCTGCTTGAAGCCTGGTTGCAGGCCGTTCTCGCTACATCCGGCCTGACTTCCCTCACCGACCCGGAAGCGGCGCGGGCGATGCTGCTCGACGACAGCCTCCGTGGAGTTCCGATCGTGGAGGAGTTCGACGGTGCGATCGTGGACGTTGGGTCCGGAGGCGGTGCGCCCGGAATCCCGATTGCCGCTGCTTTGCCCGACAGGGAAGTGACGTTGGTGGAGGCCGAGCGCCGAAAGGCAGACTTTCTCGAGCGCTGGACGGCTGAGCTTCCGAACCTGAGAGTCGTGTGGGGCCGGGCGGAGGAGCAGAAGGTCGATGTCTTCGGCGTGGCACTCGCGAAGGCGCTCGCCCCGCCGGCCGTGGCAGCCGAGTGGTGCCTGCCGCTCGTCTGTCCCGGGGGCGCCGCTGTCCTGTGGGTCGGGCCGTCCGCAGACCTCGATGTGCTCGGCCGTGTCGCCGAGCGGCTCAACGGCGCAACTCCGGAGAATCGCGGTGGCCTCGTGGTCATCCGCAAGCTCGGTCCGACGCCCGAGGGGTTCCCGCGCCGTCCCGGGATGGCCAGGAAACGTCCGTTGGCCTGAGTAGCCTCGGCATGTGGCGATCTATGCCCTCGCGAACCAGAAGGGCGGCGTTGGAAAGACGACGACTGCGGTGAATCTTGCGGCCTGCCTGGCCGAGGCCGGACAACGCACGCTGCTGATCGATCTCGATCCCCAGGCGAATGCGACCTCGGGTCTCGGCGAGAAGGCGAACGGAACCTCGAGCTACGACCTGCTGGACGGAGCTTCGGCAATGGAGCTGGCGTCGAGCACGCGGTTCGAGAACCTCGAGCTGATCCCCGCCCGGCCCGACCTCGCCGGCGCCGCTGCCGCGCTCTCATATCGTGACGAGAGCGAGCGCTACCTTGCGGAAGCGCTTCGGGGTGCCACCGACCGCTACAAGTTCGTCTTCCTCGACTGCCCGCCCTCGCTCGGGCCGCTGACTGTCAACGCGCTCGCGGCGGCGGACCGTGTGCTCGTCCCGGTTCAGGCCGAGTACTACGCGCTCGAAGGCGTCGCGCAGATCCTCGGCTCGATCGAAGCCGTTCGAGCCCGGCTGAACCCGAAGCTTACGATCGCGGGTCTCCTGCTCACGATGGTCGACGGCCGGACGCGGCTCGCCGCAGACGTGGGCTCCGAGCTCGAGCGCCATTTCGGCCCGCTGCTCTTCAAGACCAGGGTGCCGCGCTCCGTGCGGATCGCCGAGGCTCCGAGCTACGGCTTGCCCGTGATTGCGTACGACCGGCGGTCTGCCGGCGCGGACGCCTACTGGAAGGCGGCGATGGAGCTTGTCGAGCGCAACTAGCCCACGCCGCGGCCTCGGCCGCGGGCTCGAAGTCCTGATCGGCGGCCAGCCGGCCTCGGAGCTCGCCAACCTTCCGGTCGAGCTCGTCCATCCGAATCCCCGGCAGCCCCGCCGCCGCTTCGAGCACGAGGCGACCGCCGGGCTCGCCGAGTCGATTCGCGCTCAGGGTGTCGTCCAGCCGGTCGTCGTCCGCTCGCGCCGCGAGGGCGGCTATGAGCTGATCGCCGGCGAGCGCCGCTGGCGCGCTGCCAGGGAGGCCGGGTTGCAGACGATTCCCGCAGTTGTTCGCGAGAGCGGCGATCGCGAGGCGCTTCTCCTCGGCCTGGTCGAGAACGTCGCGCGCGAGCAGCTGTCCCCGGTCGAGGAGGCGCGTGCGTACGCGCTGCTGGTCGACGAGTTCGAGCTCGGTCTCGGTGAGATCGCCGACCAGGTCGGCCGTTCGAAGCCGTCGGTCTCCAACCGGATGCGACTGCTCGATCTCCCGGAGGACGTCCTGGCGATGCTCGAGCGGAACGAGCTCAGCGAGGGCCATGCTCGCGCCGTGCTCGCGGTCCCGGACCACGAGGAGCGCAGGCGGCTTGCCCGCGAGATCGTCAAGCGCGGAATGTCGGTGCGCGACGCCGAACGCGCGGCTCGCTGGGCGGGAGCCAGGCGGAAGCCTCGACGCGCTGGACGCAACCCTGCCGACCCCGTCTTGGCGGATCGAGCTCGGGCGGCGGCCGAAAGGCTCACGGGTCGCCCGGCAAAGGTCAGGAACGGGCGTCTAGAGGTCTCATTCGCCGACGATGTCGAGCTGGCCGAGCTCGTTGAAGTGCTCGAGACCGCGACCGACTTCTAGGCCGTACCCAGCGGGCGGGGACGTTCGTTGTCCCTTCGATGCTCGGTCTCTGGCAACAGGACATCGAGTGGCTCGAAGCGATCTCTCAGGACGAGGACGCGCGGGCGCTCTTCCTTCGCATGGCCCACCTCTCGCAGGAGGGCCGGCTGGAGCCATTTCTGACCGAGCTTGCGAGGGACGACGAGCTCGACGAGCATACGAAGGGCACGGTCGCAGAGCTCGCGGGCGACCAGGCCTTCCTGCTCGCAGTCGCGGACTACCTCCGCGAAACCACCGTCCTGCACTAGAAAACCCCGGCGGGCCGGGGTCTCGAATGGGCGATCGTGGATTCGAACCACGGACCTCCGCCTTATCAGAGCGGCGCTCTAACCAACTGAGCTAATCGCCCGCGAGAGGCGATGGTAGCGCACACCCTCCTGGGGTTTGGCGGGAGACTCCAGGGCTATCATCAGCGTGGGTCGCCCATGCATGAGATGGTCATCTACGGGGTCAGCTTCGACTTGGTCGGCAAGCAGCCGATCGTGTTGCTGAAGACCGCCGACGGGAACAGGTTCCTGCCGATCTGGATCGGTCACCCCGAGGCGGCGGCGATCCTCATGAAGCTCCAGGGGGCCTCGCCTCCCCGTCCGATGACCCACGACCTGGTCGCCGACATGCTCGAGCAGCTCGACGCCGAGGTGATCCGGATCACGGTCACGGAGCTTCGCGAGAACACCTTCTACGCGAGCATCACGGTGCAGCAGAACGGTTCCGAGATCGAGATCGACTCTCGTCCTTCCGACGCGATCGCGATCGCCGTCCGCTCCGACGCGCCCATCTTTGCGGCCGAGCGCGTGATCGAGGAGTCCGCGATCGAGTTCGAGGGCGAAGAGGTGAACGAGGAAGAGATCGTGGACGAGTTCAGGCGCTTCCTGGACGACGTCTCGCCCGACCAGTTCGCGGTCGGCGAGGAAGAGAACTAGCCGCCCCCCGCAACACCCGCGATCAGGCCGAGGCCGTTGAAGAGCCCGTGCAGCAGGATTGCCGGGTAGAGGCTCCCAGTCCGCCAGCGGAGGAACGCGAGGCCGGCGCCGATCACGAACAGGACGGGGAAGGCGCGGATCAGCCCGTGCGCCAGGGCGAACGAGATCCCGATCACGATGATCGCTCCGGCCACGCCGAGCGGCGCGAGCAGGGTGAAGCCGAGCCCCCTGTACATCAGCTCCTCGACCACGGGCGCGACGACGGCGATGACGAGCGCATTGAGGACGAACGCAAGCGCGCGGTCCGATTGCCAGCCCGACGGATCGAGCCCTTGCTCCTCGCCTCCGCCGAGGAGGGGCTCCATCACTGCAGCAAAGGCGAACATCCCCACCAGGAGCCCGAAGCACCAGCCGAGGGCGGTGCGCCACGACTCCGGTGGGTGCAGGCCGAAGGTGTCGCGCAGGTTCAGCCCGGATGCGATCGCAAGGAGCAGTCCCAGGACGACCGTGTAGAGGAGGACGCCGACGAGCGCCGACTCGTAACGGTAGAGGATGTCCTCCGGCGGCTCGTCCTGGGTGAAGTTCGAGCTGTACGCCAGCAGCGAGAGCGAGCCGACGAGTACCCACCAGGCGACGAGCTTCCGGCCGAGCGCGCGCTGCCGCGGCTCGCTCACGCCACCCATTGCCAGAGAGCCCACTGCGCCGAGACGACTCCGAGAAACACGGCGCTCACGACGATCACCGCCGTATGCACCCGGGGCCGTGAACCGACCATTGCCAGCGCGAGAAAGAGCGGGAAGATGACGAGCCCGAAGCGCTGGATCGACAGCAACGGCCAGCGCTCGCTCGGCACGCTCAACGGGATCGCCAGGCTGAGCGCCGCGTAGAGCCCGTAGGGCGCGCCGAGCCGGCGCCACGCGACGACCGAGAGGACGGCGAAGAGGAAGAGGAACAGCAGCTGGGAGAGGTTGATCGCCGCCACCCGGTCGGGGTCTGCGTCCTGAACCGCGTTCCAGTACCGCGTCGCGTCCGAGCCCGAAGCGAGCTGCCGGACACCGGCCCAGCCCGCCCGCAACCCTTCCCAGATCCCTCCGAGCGGGCCGGCGGGGGAGATCTGACGACTCCAGGTTCCTTCGGCGTGGACGAACGCCAGCGGATCGCCGAGCCTCCACCAGAGATAGAGGGGATAGAGCGCGAAGATGGCTGGGGCGACGGCAAGGCGGAGCAGTGCACCTCTCCGGTCCCGTGAGCGCCAGGCGATGATCACGAGTGCGGGGAGCAACGCGATCCCCAGCGGGCGGGTCAACCAGGCGAGCCCTGCGGACACTCCCGCGCCGAGAAAGCCTCCGCGCTCTGCAAGGACGAAGCTCGCCAGCGAGAGCAGCAGGAAGAGCGACTCGCTGTACACGGCGCCGAGGAAGACCGCGAACGGGAAGATCGCGAGGTAGAGGACGGCGCGGCGCGCACCCGTGTCGCCCAGCCACGGAAGGGCGAGGCGGTGGAGAAGCGCGAAGGCTCCGAGCGTCGCTGCCAGCGAGACGATCACCCCGGCGAGGACGTAGTGGCCGAAGAGAACTCGCCCGAGAATGCCGACGAGCAGCGGGTAGAGCGGGTAGAAGGCTGCCGCGGCCTCCTCGGTTGCGCCGTAGCCGTCCTGGGCAATTCGGAGGAACCAGACGCTGTCCCAGCGAGCCCAGACGTCGATCAGCAGGCCGGCGTCCCGGGTGAGCTCGGGCCGGTCCCAGCGCTCCACATCGGGATGCCGGTTCGGCTCGAACGTGAGGTACGCGGACACGACCGCCGCCCAGATGGCGACCCGGCTCCAGAGAAAGAGGTCGAGAATACGGACGATGGCGCCACGCTACTTCACTCTCGAAGAGGCCAACGCGGCGGTCGACGAGCTCCGCCCGGTCGTCGAGCAGATGGTCGAGGAGCGCCGCCGCTACCTGTCGGCGCAGGAGCGGCGCGGAGCTTTGACGCAGCAGGCCGGCTCGAACGGTGGCGACCTCACGCCGGGTGACTTCGGCGAGGTCGAGGAGGAGCTCGAGCGCGCGGCCGGTGTCCTGGCGCGCTCGGTCGAGCACATCCAGTCCGCAGGTGCGCAGGTCAAGGACCTCGACCGGGGCCTGCTCGATTTCCCGTCGGTGCGAGACGGCGAGGAGATCCTCCTCTGCTGGCACCTCGGCGAGGCAGAGATCGAGTACTGGCATGGCTCCGAGGACGGCTTCTCGGGCCGGAAACCTCTCTAGCGCGTCGAATACGCGATTCGTGGAAGCCTGGGAACGCCTCGCGGTCGTCTGCGGTGTCATCGCAGCCGCGGCTGCCTTCGCGAAGCTCGTCGACATACGCATGGCCCGGCGCGAGCTGGACCCGGGCTCTGCCACTCGCTACCGCGTCCTGCGGCGGAGCATCATGGGCGCGATCATCTTCGTCGGAATCCTGACGGCGCTGCTCGTGATCCCTCAGGTACGAGCGGTTGCCGGCGGCCTCCTGGCGTCGTCGGCGATCCTCGGGCTCGTCATCGGGCTCGCCGCCCAGCGCACGCTCTCCAACTTCGTCGCCGGCGTGATGATCGGGCTGAGTCAGCCGATCCGCCTGGGAGACCGCGTGACGGTGCCGGAGGGTGAGGGAATCGTCGAGGAGATCGGGCTCGTCTACACGCGCATCCGCCAGGACGACCGCACCCGGCTCGTGATCCCGAACGATCGCCTGGCTGCCGATACCATCAAGAACTCCACCATCGCGAGCCGTGAGACGTTGGCCGAGATCACCGTCCCAGTGCCGCGAGACAAGGATTTGCAGGCAGTGGTCGATCTCCTTCGCGAAGCAATGACACCCAGTGACGTTCTCGTCACCGCGCTCGATGCTGACGCCGTCGTGACCCTGCGCGCCTGGGCAGAGGACGAGGCGAAGGCACGGCTGCTCGAGAGCGAGCTCCGGCTCCGGTCGCATTCGCGCCTGCGTCAAGCCGGGATCTACGCGTGAGCCCGTACGGGCGGAGCCGGAATCGCCGTCCCGAAGGCCGCCCTCTCGAGGACGAGACCTATCGGCGCCGCACCCGACGCCAGCGCCGGCGCACG
>Ga0180121_10000557_pt1 | contig 15744 bp, 20 predicted proteins | sample AntDrymUQ5402106_2_FD_129676 | JGI IMG/M metagenome (GOLD analysis project Ga0180121, IMG submission 129676) | Polar desert sand microbial communities from Dry Valleys, Antarctica - metaG UQ540 (21.06) (version 2) (version 2) | ecosystem: Environmental > Terrestrial > Soil > Desert | place...
GAGCCGGGCGTGCCGATGGCGATGTATCACTGGGAGAACGACCAGGAGGACTTCCTCGTTCTCTCGGGCGAGGCGCTGCTCATCGTCGAGGGCGAGGAGCGGCCGCTACGGCAGTGGGACTTCGTGCACTGTCCGCCCGGGACGAAGCACGTCGTCGTCGGCGCCGGGGAGACGCAATGCGTCGTTCTCGCGGTCGGCGCCCGCGAGCACCAGTCGGGGCCGGACTGGGGCGCCTACAGCGTGGACGAGGCGGCGCAGCGCCATGACGCCGGAGTCGAGGAAGAGACGACAGATCAGCACGTGGCCTACGCGCGCTTCACCAAGCGCGAGCCGACCCGCTACAGGGAAGGCTGGTTACCCGACTAGGCGCTCGTCGCGTGGCGACGCGCCGTTGCGCGGCTTCCAGCAGACTCCCCTCGACAACCCGTGAAAAGGAGGCAGGACATGGCCGTTGCCCGAGTGACCGAGATCAGCTCGACATCGACGACGAGCTTCGAAGACGCGATCAAGATGGGCCTGGAGCGCGCGAACTCGACGCTCCGAAACGTGAAGAGCGCGTGGATCAAGGAGCAGCAGGTACGCCTGGACGGAGGCTCGGTCACCGAGTACCAGGTGAACATGCTGGTCACATTCATCCTGGACGAGTAGCTGTTGGTGCGAGGCCATGTTGGGGATCAGCAACCGACTTCACACCCCGAGACGTCCGATACCGCGTTGCTCAAATGGTCTTGGTTCACGCGACCGGAATCCGCGCTAGCAGCTAGCGTATTCCGGTCTGCGCAACAGAGTCTGCCGAGTGGTTACTGGTCCATGAGCGCGCGCACGGCGACCCGGTCGACCGGGTCGCCGGCGGCGATGAGATCGCGCGCCGCGTCCACCTTGTCCCACACGTCCCAGAGCAGGAATCCGCGCGGCTTGCCGTCCTCCACGTAGCAGACGACGCCCTTCCGGTTCGGCTCCGCCCATTCGGCCACGGTGTCGAGACGGGAATCGACGTCGCCGACGGCCTCGTAGCCGAGCTCGAAGAGATCGGAGTAGAAGAACGGGAGGTAGTCGTACGGCGTGTCGACACCGGCCATGTTCGCGCCCACGTAGCGCCCGTGCGTGTTCGCGTGATTCTCGTGCTCGACCCTGCGAAAACCACCGAGCAGGGTGGCGGGAAAGCGCGCCACGTCGCCCGCGGCGAAGACGTCGTCGTGCCCTTCGACTCGCCCGTACTCGTCGACGAGCACGCCGTCGTCGATCGTCAGACCGGCCTGCTCGGGGAGATCCGTGCGCGGCTCGATACCTAGCCCGGCCACGACGACGTCGGAGTCGATCGAACGTCCGTCAGCGGTGACGACGCGAAAACCGGCGTCTCCCGCACGGGCGATCTCGGCGACCTTCTCCCCGGGCAGGACCTCGACATCCTTGGAGCGGTAATAGTCGTTCACGAACAGCGAAAGGTCCGCCGGGAACACCTTCGCGCCGATCCCCGCGTCGGGGAAGACGATCGTGACCGTGCACTCGTTCAGGGCGAGCGCGGCCGCGATCTCGGAACCGATGAACCCGCCTCCGATCACGGTTGCACGGACACCCTCCCCCGCGAGCGCGCGCAGGCGGTGGTAGGTGTCGAGCGTTCGGTAGTAGATGACCTCGTCTGGCGCCGATTGGAGACGACGCGGCGTCCCGCCAGTCGCCAGGAGCAGCCGCTCGTAGGAGTGGGTCTCGCCCGCGTCGTCGCTGACCGTTCTCGCATCGAGATCGAGCGCGACGATGGTGCGCCCGGTGTGAATGTCGACGTCGAGGCCGGGCGTGCCTCGCCAGATCGAGCTCTCTTCCTTGCCTTTCCAGAGCCCCTTCGTCAGCGGCGGGCGCGCGTACGGGTCGTGCGCTTCCTCCGCGAAGAGCCCGATCGAGCCGTCCTTGTCGTGCTCACGAATGCCCTTGCACGCCGCGTCCCCGGTCATGCCACCACCGACGATCACATATCGATACTCAGCCACTTTCGTGATCCTAGATGCTTGGTCGGGAATTGACGCGCAGCCGGAGGCGGTCACGACCAAACCGGGCGACGCACTCACTCGTCGTGCAGGCTGGTGAGCCTGGACGGCGAGGGAGGGTGGCGATCCGGGGTAGTGTCGTGGCCGCATCCGGCCCGCCGTGAATTCCCGACCAGGCATCTGGTCGCACGACCCTCGGCAGTCCGAAGCACGTACTAGAGTCCCGCCAACGTGAGCGGAGCGCGAGTGTCCTCGGTTGTCGCGGCTGTGCTTGTGGCCGCTGTCCTTGCGCTCCCGGTGGCGGCTGGCTCTGGCGTCACGGCGGCGAGCGCGCGTGAGTCCGCGATCTTCTACTACCCGTGGTACTCGACGCCGACGCGCGACGGGCGCTGGGCCCACTGGTACGTGGAGCGTGACGGCGCACCGGTGCTCTCGACGCCGTATTTCCCGAGCCGCGGTCTTTACTCCTCGTCCAATGCACGAATTGTCGCCGCCCAGATGCGCGAGATCGCGGCTGCCGGCGTCACGACCGTCGTCGTCTCGTGGTGGGGGGACGGATCGCCCGAGGACGAGAGGCTCCCGCTGGTCGCGGAGGCTGCAAACCGCCACGGGCTGGAGATCGCGGTCCACCTCGAGCCGTACCGCGGACGCACTCCGGAGGCGACTGCCCGCGACATCGTGCGGCTGCAAGCGACGGGCATCAGAGACTTCTACGTGTACGACGCGGATCGCGATCCGGCCTCGGCGTGGGCCGGTGCCCTCGCCGAAGTCGAGGGGGATGCGCGCATCTTCGGCAATACCACGCTCGTTGGTCGAGCAAAGGCCTCAGGCTTCGACGGGCTCTACACGTACGACGTCGTCACCTGGACCGGCTCGACGTTCCGCCGCATCTGCACGCAGGCACACCGAGCAGGCCTTCTTTGTGCGCCCTCGGTGGGCCCAGGCTACGACGCGCGCCTGGCGACGAGCGACCGGGCCGTGCGGCCCCGGCTGCACGGCGCCACGTACGACCGGATGTGGAAGACCGCTCTGAAGGCGAACGCCGACCTGGTCACCATCACGAGCTACAACGAGTGGCAGGAGGGCACCCAGATCGAGCCTGCGCAGGCGCAGGTCGAGCGGACGGGATACGAAGGAGCGTGGGGGAGACATGGCGTCTCGGCGCGACGTGCGTACCTGGATGCCACCGCCCGCTGGACCGAGCGACTGCAGCTAGCGGCGCGTCAATAGAGCTCTGCCGCGAGCCGGCGGCGATACGCGACCGTCACGGAGTCGTCGGGACCGAGCTGGTCGAAGATCGCCACGGCCAGGTCGCGCAGTTGCTCCCGTTCGGGAGGCGGTGCGTTGCGAATCGCCTCGAGGATGAGGTCGAGCGCAGTCTCGTGCTGGCCGGCCTCGAGCGCCTGCAGGATCTCGGGGCGATCGCCTCGTGCGCGGAGCTCCTCGAGAGCGCCTTCGATGCGCGGAGGGGCGAGCAGCTCGTCGACGAAGATCGCAACCCCTGTGGGCGAGCGCAATCCGACGAACTCCGCCACGATGCGGCCGTCCTTGAACCCCTTGACCGCGGGAATCCCCTGGATCCCGTGCTGAGCAGAGAGGGCAGGGTTCGCATCGACGTCGATCTTGGCGAGCTCCACTGCTCCTGACCGGCTTTCCACCTCCCGCTCCAGCACTGGGCCGAGCGCCTGACACGGCCCGCACCAAGCTGCCCAGAAATCCACGATCACGGGGACGTCGCGGGATCGCTCGACGACGTCTCGCTCGAACGTCTCCTCGGTGATCTCGATCGCGGTCATCTCGGTCTACAACGCGGCAACGGCCACGCATCATCCCGCGAGGACATCCGCACCGCACCCGGCCACGAGCGCGCCCGCGACGTGCTCGGGCGCGACTCCCTCGAGAGAGCGGTGCGTGAGATCGACCTCGATTCCCGGCCATGCGTCGAGCCCCAGCGCTCGGGCCCCGAGCTCTGAGCCGAAGCGAAAAAGCTCGTCGGTCGTGAAGATGCCGCGACGGCCCGTCTGTCGCCGCGCGATCCCCTCGAGCTCGCGAAGCTCTTCGAAGGGATCGATGCGTACGTTCGAGTCGGTACCGATGCAGAGCGGAATTCCGCGACTGCGGATCCGCTCGGCCGGAAGAAAGCCGTCGCCGAGGTCCGCCTCGGTGGTGGGACATGCGCAGATCGTCGTTCCCGTCGAGGCGAGGAGATCGAGCTCGGCTCCATCGGCGTGGGTTGCATGGACGACGGTCGTCCTCGTCCCGAGACATCCGGTACGCGCCAGGAGCTCGATCGGCCGTAAACCATGCTCGGCGAGGCACTCCTCGATCTCCTTCGGCTGTTCGTCGGCATGAACGTGCAGCGGAAGTCCCTCACGTTCGGCGTAGCGCCCGATCTCCTCGAGCCAATCCGCTGGACACGCGCGCACGGAGTGGGGGGCGACACCGACACGCACGCCCGCCGCTCGGAGTGCCTCGACCTCGGCGAGATACCCGCCGACCGTTTGTTGCCGAGAGCGGGTGAGACCGCCACGAGCGTACGCCACGTGGAGCACGACGAGCTCGATGCCCGCAGCAGTGGCAGCCTCAACCACCGCGAACGCCTCGGCCAGACCGAGGTAATGGAACTCGCCCACCGCGGTGAAGCCCGCGGCCAGCATCTCACGGTACGAGCGTTCGTACGACCTGCGGACGAGCTCCGGCGACTGCAGATCGGCCTCGTCGAGCATGTTCTCGCGCCACGCCCAGAAGTCGCGGCCGGCCGCACGGCCGCGCAGCACTCGCTGAAAGGTGTGGCTGTGCGCGTTGACGAAACCCGGCAGTTTCAGGGACTCGGCCACGACGGGCGACGCTACCAGGGGGTCCGACCCCACGGGTCTGACCCTGGCTCGTAGGGTTCATCCATGCCCTCGAGCGAGCTTCGACGCCACGTCCCGAACGCGCTCACCCTCGCGCGCTTTGCGGCGATCCCCGTCTTCGCCTGGCTGTATCTGCGCGCGGGAGACGGCGCAGCGTGGGGCGCGGGGCTCTTCTTCGCGGGCGCGGCCCTGACCGATCAGATCGACGGCTACCTCGCGCGACGCTGGAACGTGCACTCCGCGTTCGGGAAGGTCGCAGACCCGCTCGCCGACCGGCTCATGATCGGAACGGCCGTCGTCCTCATGTGGGCGAGTGGCCGCATCCCGCTCGCCGCGGCGGTCATCGTCCTCGCGCGCGATCTGGCGCTCGTCCTCGGCTACAAGCTGCTCGCTCCCCGAGGCTTCGAGCTGGAGGTGACCTTCCTGGGCAAGCTTGCGACCTGGGTGCTGTACGCGGGGCTCGGCTTCGTGCTCGTAAGCGAAGAAGGAACGGCATGGCCGCTCGTGATCCTCTGGATCGGCGTCGGCCTGTCGCTCGTCGCCGGAGTGCAGTATCTCGCGCAGGCACGAGCGTCTCTGAGCCCACGTTGAGCCTCGCGCGGGAGGGATGCCGACAGCCGGCCCGAATGTAAACTCTCAAGTTGAGGTTGACCCCTGCGAACGGGTGCTGCTTTACTCCTGTGACCGACGAGGAAAGGCGACCGGTGGATCCACATCCCGACCTGACCACGCTGTCCGACGACGACCTGCGGATCATGATTCGCGATCTCGAGAAGGAGGAGGACGACGTCTCCTTCCAACGGCGCATGCTGCACGGCCGGATCGACATCCTCCGTGCCGAGCTCGTCGCACGCCTCCGCGAGCAGGTGAGCGCAGGGGAGGCCAAGCTCGCAGATGTCGGCCGGCTGAGCGAGATCCTGAGCGCGAAGGCGTCCCCGAAGGCCGAAGACGAGTGAGTCACGTCTATTGCCCGGAGTGCGGCTTCCAGAATCCGGAGACCTCCAACTACTGCTCGCGGTGCGGCGCGCTGATCGTTCCCGAAGCCGGCTCCGAGACGACGATGACCTTCGACGTGGACGAGGCCGGTGACGAAGGCGAGTCGCTTCTCGAGACCCTCGGGATCACCGGTCCCGCCCTCGTCGTGCGCTCCGGTGGAGGGATCGCCGGTCAGCCGTTCCAACCCACAGGCCCACTTACCCTCGTCGGGCGCTCACCCGAATGCGACATTTTTCTCGACGACGTCACCGTCTCCCGCCGCCACGCGGAGATCGCGCGCGAGGGTGACACCTTCACGATCCGCGATCTCGAGAGCCTGAACGGCACCTACGTCAACCGCAAGCGAATCGAGTCGACGGTGCTCGAGGACGACGACGAGGTGCAGATCGGCAAGTACCGCCTGACGTTTCTCCAGCGATGAGCACCGTGACGACCCAACGACGCGAGCGGGAGGAAGCCGACCCGGGCCTGCGTACGATCGGTGTCGTCTGCGAGGAGCTTCGGGACGCCTTTCCCGACATCTCGGTGTCCAAGATCCGCTATCTGGAGGATCAGGGCCTGATCGCCCCGAAACGGACGCGGGGTGGATACCGACTCTTCTCGCCTGAGGACATTTCGCGTCTGACGACGATCCTGAGCCTGCAGCGTGACGAGTTCCTGCCCCTGCGGGTGATCCGAGAGGCGCTCGACGGGCCGGGCGCGTCGCCCGACCGGCCCCGTCGGCGGAATATCCGGCTCACCGAGCACGAGGACGAGATCGACGGAGCCGAGCTCTGCGAACGGGCATCGGTCGCCCCCGAGTTCGTCAAGGAGCTCGAGGAATACGGAGTGGTGCTCTCGCGCGTCGAGGCCGGCGAGCGGCTGTACACGGAGAGCGAGGCCGACATTGCGGCCGCGTGCAGTCGTCTCTCGCGCTTCGGAATCGACGCGCGGCACCTGCGGACGTTCCTGACGGCGACGAGTAGGCAGGCCGCGCTCGTGGAGCAGCTCGTCGCACCTGGCCTGCGCTCTCGCAACCTGGAACGGCGAAAGGGTGCGCTCGACGACCTCGAGGCGCTCGCGCGAGTAGCGCAGGAGCTGTCTCACCTCCTGTTCCTCCGTGACCTGCGTGGCGCGGTGGAGCGAAGCTCTTGACCCTAGATCTGCGCGATCGCATCCTCGACGTTCCCGATTTCCCCACCGAGGGGATCGTCTTCAAGGACGTCATGCCACTTCTCGGCGATCACGACTACTTCGCGGAGTCCATTCGCCAGCTTGCCGACTGGGCGCGGGGGCGCGAGCCAGACCTGATCCTCGGCGCCGAGGCGCGCGGATTCATCTTCGGCGGGGCGCTCGCGTACGAGCTCGGTGTCGGGTTCATCGCCGCACGCAAGCCGGGGAAGCTCCCGCGGGAGACGGTGGAGGCGACCTACGCACTCGAGTACGGAACGGACAGCCTGCAGGTGCATCGTGACGCGATCGCTCCCGGAGCACGCGTCATCGTCCTCGACGACGTGCTCGCCACGGGCGGCACGGCGAAGGCGAAGTTGGAGCTCGTCGAGGGACTGGGCGGGACGGTCGCCGGCGCGCTGTTCGTCATCGAGCTCACCTTCCTGAACGGGCGCGATCGCCTCGAGGGCTACGACGTGCATTCCCTCATCCAGTACTAGGGATCGGTGCGTCCTGGCCCGAAGGGGCGGGCGGCGTCCGATCGCGACACTACAACAAGATCATGTACGACCCGCTGACGAGCACGTACTCGTTCGCGTGTCCTCGCGGACCCGATGCGAACGTCCCCCTCTCCGCTTTCCGCTTCCTCGAGCGGCTCCCGGCGGCAGTACATCCAGCCGTCTATCGCGTGCTGTTCGAATGCCGGTGCGGAAAGGAGCACGTCGGACTCGTCTCGCACGAGGATCTCGACTGGGCGCCGCTCGGAACCGCCACCCACGTGACGTTCAGAAACCTCCTCACCTCCCATGACGACTCGCTGGCGGCCGAACTTGCCGACGTCGCCGCGTCACGGATACGAGGAGGGGAGTGGCCGTGGAGCTTCTACTGCTGCCTCGAGGGGCGTGCCCGACCGATGACGCCCTCCGCCTTTGCGGTGATAGCGCCGGGCGAGAGCTCTTTTGCCGTGGCCGTCCAGTGCCCGGTCTGTGCTGCGGTATCCGTCAACCTCGTCTCCCGCGAGCACGTCGATCTCCCGTTCTGGAACGACAGGAGGATCGGCGTCGTGGAGCACGTGTTTCGACGGGATGCGTTTCGGGCACTCGAAGAGTTCCGTGCGGAGTTGCACTCGGCTCGCTTCGACGAGAGGAGGCTCGATCTCGAGCTCTGACCCCCATTTGCGTGACCCTTCCCTCCCGCCAGGGATGAAAAGACGGCGCAGGCTCACCGATACGCGACATATGAGTGCCGCCACTCTCACCAAGATCGCACCGGCGGCCTCGTCGCGCCTGCTTGCGGACGTCAACGCGCTGGACAAGTCCGATCCGGGCCAGCGTGCGTCCGCGCTCATCCGCCTCGAAGCCGCACTCGGTCGCGACTTCGCTGACCGGCTCGTCGCCGCGCTCAGCGAAGCATCCGAGCGCACTGACTGACTTGTGCGCAAGACGGAACCCGCTCACGCGGATTCCGTCGCGCGGAAGCGGGACCCCTTTATGGGGAGCCCAGCAACCGGGTGCGTCGGGGTGTGAAGCCGTTCGCTGAGCAACCTCTCGGGTCGCGCGACAAGCAGACCTTCAAAAGATGTCCGCTTTTGCGGCCGTCGACTAAAGTGGCGCGGCGACGTAGGCGCTAACGCGGACCGGGGTAGTCGCCGCCACGGGTGCGCACGAGCAGGAAGATCGCGCCAGCCGCAAGCAACGAGAGGACGAAAGACGTCCCGCCGGGAAGCTTGAGGAGGATGGCGCCCAACCAGAGAAAGAGGAAGAACACGAAGGCCCAGACGAAGGCCTGGATGCCCTGGTCGATGCTCGGCATGCGGAGGTGCATCGCCCGGCATCCTAACTGTCTCCCGAAAAGAAAATTCACCGAGCCGGTGACGCTTTCGTCCACTCAGCCCGCTGACCGTCCGCTTCCGCGTAGAGCCTTCGAGCTGCGCTTCGACCTACTCGCGTTCCGTGCTCGGTGCAAAGGGGAAGCTATTGGACAGGGCGGACCGGGTCAAGGCCGTTCTTCACCCCTTTGACGCAATTTGCGACGAATTCGTGAGAGCTCTGTCCTCCGGGAGTCTGCGTAGGATCCGCCCGTGCGCCGCTCCCTCGTCTACGGCGTCGCGGGCGCGGCGTTCAGTCTTGCGCTCGTCCTCACCCTCGCCGGCGTGGGCGACGATCCCGACGGCCTCACGAATGTCCAGGCCCTCGTGCTCGGGCTCGTCCAGGGGCTGACCGAGCTCCTCCCGATCTCGTCCTCTGGTCATCTGATTCTTGTCCCCTGGGCCGCGGAGTGGACGTACCTCGAGCAAAACGACCGCTTCAACCAGACCTTCGACGTCGCACTGCATCTCGGAACGCTCGTCGCGGTGGGAGCGTACTTCTGGGGAGACATCGTGAGGCTCGTCGGCGCGTGGTTGGGCTCGGTGCGACGTCGGCAGATCCGCTCGTCCGATGAACGTGTGGCGTGGTTCGTCCTCGTTGCCACGATCCCCGCGGGGGTCGTCGGGCTCCTCGGAGAGGATGCGATCGCCGACTCGCTGGGGGAACCGTGGCAGATCGCGATCCTCCTAGCCGCAGGAGCAGCGCTGCTCTGGTTCGCAGACCGGGCTCCGCAGGAACGTGCGATGGGCGATCTCGGGATGCGCCACGCGGTTGCGATGGGTTTCGCCCAGGCACTCGCGCTCGCACCCGGGGTCTCACGCTCGGGGATCACGATCACGGCCGGACGCCTCATGCGCCTGGATCGCGACGCGGCCGCACGCTTCTCGTTCCTTCTGCTGCTGCCGACGGTGCTCGGCGCACTTCTCCTCAAGGGCGTGGGGGACGTCCTCCTCGGCGATCTGCCGGACGGCTGGCAGGGCCCGTTCCTCGTGGGAACGCTGGCGTCACTTGCGAGCGGCCTGCTGGCGATCGACTGGCTGCTCGGCTACGTCCGCCGCCACACCTACGACGTTTTCGTCTGGTACCGGCTGATCGCGGCGGCGATCATCCTCCTCGTGATCGCGAGCGGGGTGCGGGAGGCGACTTTCTAGCCTGCGCTCGTCGTTCTACTTGACATAACACCGATTACTGTGCGTTGAAGGGGTGAGCCGTTTAGACGTGCGGGATTGCGGGACAGGTGAACGCACGACTTCATTTCGTGCCCTCTCTCTGGGTGGTGGAAAGTCCCCGAAGTGCAGCCGCGAGGTCGGCGCGAGTCGGGTGCAAGTACGCCTGCGTCGTAGCAACCGATTCATGCCGGAGAAGCTGCTGCGCGAGCATCAGGTTCGACCGCAGTTCCTTCGGGCGGACGTGCGTGCGAGGTCGATTTCCGTGTGCTCTCGGTCGGGGACACCTCGGGCGGAGAGCGCGCGACCAGAGGGGCGGCCGTCGAGAGCGAGGACGTCGCAAAGCCGGTCTGCGTGGCCGAGCTTGTCCTCTTGACAGTGCCCTAACAAGCCGCTGGTGCCGTCGGACACGTCTTGCTACCGTGCCTAGCCGCGTGAGCCTTCAGCGCCTCCTTTTCATCCTCGTCCTCGTTCTCGCGACGGCTGGGGTCGTTACCTCGGGCGCGCCGGCCGGAGACTTCACGGACGACTGCCCGAACGACGGGTCCGACGTCTACGTGTGTCCCTCCGGCTCCGTGGGAGTGCCGTACTCGCACACGTTCAAGCTGAAGGGGGACGAAGATCTGGGGTGCGCGAGGTTCACGGTTAGTTCGGGCAACTTCCCACCCGGACTGACGCTTGGATCGAAGGGCGAGGTCAGCGGCACGCCGACCCAGCCGGGCTCTTTCACTTTTTACATCACCGTGGAGTACCCGGGCTGCAAAAACTCGTCGGACAGGCGGTTTAGAATTGTGATCAACCCGGGCTCGCCGGTCCCGCCGCCTCTGCCGAGGCTGATCATCGGCCCCGAGTCGGTGAGCGGCGCGACGGTGGGTTCTCCGTACATGGCCGCGATGACAGCCAACCTCTCGGATCCAAAAACGTGGTCGATCAGTGCCGGCATTCTCCCGCCTGGACTGAACCTCGGCACAAGTGACGGACTGATCTCCGGCACTCCTACGGCCGTGGGCGCGTATGCCTTTACGGTTCACGCTCGGATCGATGCCACGCGCACCGCCACGAAGAGCTTCGCGCTCAATGTTCGCGAGGCGCTAACGATCGCCGGACCTACCGATCCCGCCCTCGAGGTCGGCATCCGCTACCTGACGGCGCTGAAGGGGTACGGCGGCCTGCCTACGTACAAGTGGGCCCTGACCGCCGGCGAGCTGCCTCCCGGATTGACCTTCTTCCCCGGCGGGGCCATCACGGGCAGGCCGACCACGGCAGGGGAGTTCGAATTCACGGTGACGCTGATCGACAGCGAAGGACGGACGACGACGTATGACGGTTCTCTGACAGTCGCCGCGAGGCTCGCTGTTGCGACGACGCGGTTGACGGGCAGAACGGGCCGCCTTTTCCGCAAGAACGTCATCACGGTCGGCGGGATCGACCCGACGTCGATGCGGCTCAAGAAGGGACCGCTCCCGGGAGGCGTGCGCTTCGATCGGGCGACGGCCAGCTTCGTCGGCATTCCAAAGAAGGCCGGGACGTGGATCGTCCTCGTCGAGGTCGTGGACGCGCTGAAAGTGAAGGCGAAGGCGACCATCGTGCTCGTCATTCGCGCGTAGTAGCCGCAGCAAGCCACGGCGGCTCTTTCGGAGGTCGTCCTCCACCTCGCTTTCGGTCGACGAGAAGAGCCTTCTCAGGGCCGGCCGGAGTGCGCAAACACCCACTGGACGGAGCCTGGACGCGCTCCTTTGCGTCCTCGTCGTCGCGAAATCAGCCCTTGACGTTCGGCGAATGCGGACAGAGACACTAGAGCTTGCGGCATCTCCAATTCGCGGGGCTGCCCGGCTACGACTCGGGGTGCTCGCTCGGGCGGGTGCTGGCGGCGGTGTCCGTCGATGCGACCGGATCGGCCATCTCGTTGTCGTGGAGGTCGTCGTGTTCCTTCTCCCCGTCGGTGTAGTGCTTAGGTGCCGGCCACGGCGCCAGTATCAGCAGCAGCCGCGTGTCTGCGAGCGCGTGCACTGTGTGGCGCTCGCTCGGCTCGAAGATGACGAGCGTGCCGGCGTCGCACTCCACGGTTTCCGCGGAGGTCTCGATCGCCACGCGGCCGGTCACGACCTGCACCACCGCACGTTCGCGAACGCGGTGGTCGTCCATTGTCTCGCCGCTTTCGAGCTCGAGGGCGATGGCGCGGCATTCGGGGGAGCTGAATAGCACCCGCGGCATCTGCCCGTGGCTCCTCGGCACGCGAGGCGCGTCCGGACTCGGCTCACGCGACCTGCGCTTCTCCGACGAGGGCGGCAGCGAGATCAGATCCCAAGTCTTCATCGTCGACAGGTTAGATGGATTGTCGGTAGCCGAAGAACTCGTGATCCTGGTTGTAGCCGCCGTAGCCGCCGCCGATCCCCGAGAAATCCGAGACGAACTCGACACCCTTGATCCACTTGACCTGCTTGAAGCCGAGCTGGGTCTCGTTCCGGAGCCGCAGCGGGGCGCCGTGGCCGAAGGACAGCGCCTGACCGTTCATGTCGTAGGCGAGCATCGTCAGGTGGTAGCTCATCTGCTCGATCGGGTGTGCGTCGTAGTAGCTGCCCCCGTCCGGACCGTCGGCGAGGGAGTAGAAGACGACCCACCTTGCCTCGGGCTGTGGCTCGACCAGATCCACGATCGCCTGCATCGAGACCCCACCCCACTTGGCGACGCCCGACCAGCCCTGGATGCAGAAGTGCTGGGTGATCTGCTCGTGGTGGGGCAGTGCCCGCAGCTCCGCCAGGTCGAGGTCGACGGGGTTGTCGACCAGGCCGTTGATCCGCAGCCGGTAGTCGGCGAAGTTGCTCTCGAGCAGCGCCTTGTATTCCTTCGAGTCGGGGTACTTTCCGTTGTGCCAGAAGTAGGGCGAGATGTCCTTCTCGGTGTACTCGCCCGGAGTGGCGTCCAGGTGCTCGAACAGGCGCTGCACCGGGCCGATCAGCGCGAAGCCGGCACGCTGCACCACCCGAGGGTGTCGCAGCGTGAACGGGGTGGCGGCGACCCAGCCGACGATGACCACGACCATCGAGACCGCGAAGATCCAGAAGCCGGCCCAGCCCTGCCCGTCCCGCCCGGCGTAGATGTGGTTGAGGTTGCGCAACGCACCGGTGGAGAACGCCAAGGTGATGTGAGGCACGAGGAAGAGCAGAAACCAGACCAGCACGAGGAAGTGCAGCGAGCGCGCCGTCTGGATGCTGAGCAGCTTGCTGATCCGCTTGAAGCGGGTCGAGAGCGCCGGTGACATGCCGAGGCCGGTGAGAAGCGCGAGCGGGGCGGCGACGAAGACCGTGATGAAGTAGGCGATCAACTGCAGGCTGTTGTAGGCAACCCACCCGTTCTCGGTCGGCCAGTCCAGCGACAGGTACTGGATCAGCACCGACACGGCGTTGGGGAAGACGTCCCAACTCGTCGGCACCACACGCCGCCAGTGCGGGGTCGCGAACAGCAAGACGTAGAAGACCAGGCCGTTCAGCAACCAGAGGGTGTCGATGCCCAGATGCCACCAGCGGGCCAGCCCGATCGAGTGCCGAATCCCCGGTAGCCCGACCTGCCCCGGCAGGCTGATCGAGTCTTCCTTCGCGGTCCAGAGTGGATCGGCGGGAACCGGCCTCTGGGCGCGGAACCAGTCCCGGCCCGGAGTGCTGTGACGCGTCCAGTACAGCCGCGGGTGGTCGGCGAGGATCTGCAGCCCGGAGCGGATGATGAAGATCATCAGGAAGAGGTTGAGGAAGTGCTGCGCTCCCACCCAGATAGGCAGACCCGCGCTCCGCTCGGCGCCGGCCGACGTGACGGTGCCGGGGTAGTCCTCGATGAACCGCTGCACCGACCCGGTCGCGCGCAGGCCCTTCGCGGCCGCCACCGCCGCGATCAGGAACACGAAACCGATCGGAAGCAGCCACAGCAGGTTGAACCACCTGCTGCGCCCAACGCGCAGACGCGGGGCGATCCCGCGCGCCGCCGGTATCGAACCCGCCCAGGTCGCGGGATCGACGACGTCCTCGCCCTTTGTCAGTTGCGACCGAAAGCCCGGCTCCGGCCGCTCGTCGCCGTCAGCCATTCGACGCGGCTCCGGGACTTGCCGGCGGCGCCACCTCCGATGGCGCGCCGCTGCGCGTCTCGGCACGCCGCTTGCGGCCTGGGCCGAGGCCGCCGCCCTCGGATTCCCAGTTGCTCAGGCGAGCGTTGCGCAGGGTTTCCGCCCCGGACAACTGCCTCTCGCTCGACTGCTCCGCCGCCCCGTCATCCGTGATCGCCCGGGCGGGCCGCGAGCCGCCCTCGACCGCCGCCGGCGTACTCGCTGCGCCGCTGGAGGGATCGCGGCTCGCCTTTCGCTTCGCTCTCTCGCTCATGAGTTACTCCTTCTTCGGCAGCCCGCGGCGCAGGACGCCGGCGAGGACGACAGCGTCGTTGTGCTCCTCGTCGTGAGCCGAGTAGACAAGGGTGAGCGTCCCCTCGCGCGCGCGGCGGCGAAGGGCGGTGAGTCGTGAGCGCTCGCCGCGGAGCTGATCGAGGTAGCGCCTCCGGAACTCGTCGAAGCGGCTCGGCTCATGGCCGAACCACTTCCGCAGCTCGGTGCTCGGCGCCAGCTCCTTCTCCCACTCGTCGAGCTTCGCCCGCTCCTTCGAGACCCCGCGCGGCCAAAGCCGGTCAACGAGGACGCGATAACCGTCCGACGGCGACGCCGGCTCGTAAGCGCGCTTCAGACGGACGTCCACAGCGTCCCAAACGCCGCACCCGTGGGGCGAAGAGCCTCCCTTCCACCCAATCTCATGTCGCTGCTCGTTTCCCGGCCACCGGAGCCGTGGACGCAACGACGACCTGTGTGACGGCGACCTCGGTGAGCGCGCGCGCCTTCACCAGCAACCCTCGCTCCAGCCAGTACGACTCTCCCTTTGGCGGGATCGCCAGCAGCACGTGAGTGGCGGGGAAGGATCCGAGTGCGTCTGTCATCGACTCGAGCGGCTTGTCGGTGCCGACCGAGCCCGTCGCCGAGATGCCGCGTCGCTGGAGCAGCCCGACCGAGATCAACATGCTCTCCTCCGCATCTCCTTCCTGCTTCGATTCGTCATTGGCCAGGAACTGAAGATGGGAGACGCGAACGGGAACAACGAGGTGAACGGCGACGGCGCCATCGAGGCGCGCCTGGATCTCGTCGCAGAGAGCGGTCTCACCGCAATCCGCATCGGCAACCACGAGCAGCCGCCGCCCCCGGTCATGAGCCACGGCGGGCTCCTGCGCGCTGACGCGCAGACGAGGAACCGCGAGCGTCGCCACGACGCCCAAACCAACCATGATCAACGACACGACCCCGAACCCGACCCAACCCAGCGTCGGCAATTCAAGTGCGAGCGCTGCGACGAGCCCAGCCGCGACAAGAACTGCCGCGATCGACGCAAAGATGACCGCGACGTGGATCTTCGCGTCCCACCCGCGTCCGCCGTTTTCTGAGCTCATAGGCGCTAATCACCTCCCAGTGGTCTGTTACCCGCGAGTCTCGCGGAATAGTCGCATGAGGCCGTGAGCGCTGGTCGGATTCCCGACTTCGACGCAAGCTTCCACCCACAGTTCCCCGGATTCAAAGCTTTGGAATTACCCCGCTTCCGTTGACACCTGATCTCTAGGCCGCGATGGCCTCCTGTTGGTGTTGCTGTTCGTAGTCGATGGGGCTGAGCATGCCGAGGCTGGAGTGCCTGCGGCGGGGGTTTAGCGC
>Ga0180121_10000558_pt1 | contig 15735 bp, 15 predicted proteins | sample AntDrymUQ5402106_2_FD_129676 | JGI IMG/M metagenome (GOLD analysis project Ga0180121, IMG submission 129676) | Polar desert sand microbial communities from Dry Valleys, Antarctica - metaG UQ540 (21.06) (version 2) (version 2) | ecosystem: Environmental > Terrestrial > Soil > Desert | place...
AGGGCCAGAACCAGGGCCAGAACCAGGGCCAGAACCAGGGCCAGAACCAGGGCCAGAACCAGGGCCAGAACCAGGGCCAGAACCAGGGCCAGGACCGCGACCGCCGGCAGCGACCTTCCCGGGAGGACCGTCGCCGCCAGCGCGAGGAGCGACGTCTGCGTGAGGAGCAGGAGCGGACCGAGGAGATGGCCAGCGCGCCCACGCAGACGGGCATCCTCGACCTGCTCCCCGACGGTTACGGCTTCCTGCGTACCTCCGGCTACGCCCCTGGTCCAGAGGACATCTACGTGTCGGTCTCGCAGGTCCGCAAGGCGTCGCTCCGCAAAGGCGACGTCGTGTCAGGCAAGGCTCGCCGGCCGCGCGAAAGCGAGAAGTACGTCGCCTTGCTCGACGTCGAGACGGTGAACGGCATGGACCCAGAAGTGGCGAAGGAACGCGCGAGTTTCGACAAGCTGACGCCGCTGTTCCCCGACGACCGGTTCCGGCTCGAGTCGGGTCCGCTCGCCGTGACCGAGCGCATCATCGACATGATCGCGCCGATCGGCAGAGGTCAGCGCGGCATGGTCGTGTCGCCGCCCAAGGCGGGCAAGACGACGATCCTCAAGCAGATCGCGAACGGCATCATCGCCTCGAGCCCAGACGTGCACCTGATCGTGCTGCTCGTCGACGAGCGACCCGAGGAGGTCACCGACTGGCAGCGCACCGTCACGGCGGCAGAGGTCGTGTACTCGACGTTCGACAAGCCGACCGATCAGCACATCCAGATCACCGAGCTCGTGCTCGAGCGGGCAAAGCGCCTCGCCGAGTCGAAGCAGGATGTCGTGATCATCCTCGACAACCTGACCCGCCTCGCGCGCGCCTACAACCTCGGCATGCCGGCGAGCGGCAAGATCCTCTCCGGGGGCATCGACGCCTCGGCGCTGTACCCGCCGAGGCGGTTCTTCGGAGCGGCGCGTAACATCGAGGAAGGCGGCTCGATCACGATCATCGCGAGCGCGCTCGTCGAGACCGGCTCGCGCATGGACGACGGCATCTTCGAGGAGTTCAAAGGCACCGGGAACATGGAGCTCCGGCTCGATCGCCAGCTTTCGGAGAAGCGGATCTTCCCGGCGATAAACGTCGACGCCTCGAGCACTCGTAAGGAAGAGCTGCTGCTACCGCCCGAGGAGCTCGCGCTAGTGATCAAGCTGCGGCGGGTCTTGCACGCGCTCGACTCGGGTGCGGCCCTCGAGCTGCTCACCGACAAGATCCGAGCGACGAAGTCGAACGAGCAGTTCCTGAAGGAGATCGCGAAGAGCGGCGGCTAGCACCGAGGGCTGCACCCGTCTTCCAGGGGAATATGACGGCGTTGGAACATGTGCAAGGTAACCTCAGCGGTGAGTGAAGAGAGGTCGAACGTCATGAAGCAAGGCATCCACCCCGACTATCAGATCGCGAACGTGCACTGCTCGTGCGGGAACACGTTCCAGACCCGATCGACCGTCAGCGAGATCAGGGCTGAGATCTGCTCGAACTGCCACCCCTTCTACACGGGCAAGCAGAAGCTGATCGACACCGGCGGGCGGGTCGAGCGGTTCCAGCGGCGCTACGCGAAGACACAGGCCGCGCAGCAGGAAGCTCAGAAGAGCTAGCGCCGCGTGGCCGACGACCCGGCGGCCTCGCCCGCGCCAGCTCCACACCTGTACGGCGGCCAAGCGGTCGTCGAGGGCGTCATGATGCGTGGTGCTCACCATTGGGCGGTCGCGGTGCGCCGCCCGAGCGGCGATGTGCACATCGAGTCCCACGACATCCATTCGGTGGCTGAACGTCACCCGATACTTCGAAAGCCGCTGCTGCGCGGGATCATCGTGCTCGGACAGTCGCTCGCGATCGGCATGCGGGCGCTGATGATCGCCGCGAACCAGTCGGTCGATGACGAGGAGCAGCTCACCTCGAAGCAGATCGGGGCCTCGCTCGCGATCGCGATGCTGTTGTTCGTCGGCATCTTCATCCTGGGTCCCACGACCCTGTTCGCGTGGGTCGAAGGCCGGGTGGGCAAAGGCGTACCGCTGCTGATCGGCGAGGGTGTATTCCGGGTGATGCTGTTTGTGGGCTACCTCTGGCTGATCGGACGAACGAAAGACATCCACCGCGTCTTCGAGTACCACGGGGCGGAGCACAAAACGATCGCGGCCTACGAGCACGGCGTCGAGCTCGTGCCCGACCAGGTCGATCGCTACCCGAAGGAGCACGTGCGCTGCGGCACGAACTTCCTGATCATCGTCATGGTCATCACGATCTTCGTGTTCACGCTCTTCGGCACCCCCGGTTTCCTCTGGCGGATCGGATCGCGGATCCTTGCGATCCCGATCATCGCCGGCTTCGCGTACGAAGCGCTTCGGCTCGGCGCAAGGTTCCACGGGTCGCTGGTGATGCGGGCGCTCATGGCGCCGGGCATCTGGCTCCAGAAGATCACCACGCAGCAGCCCGACCACACGCAGATCGAAGTCGCGATCGCGTCATTCGACGAGGTGCTGCGACGGGAGGAAGAGGCGGCCGACGCCGCTGGATAGCGGATCGGCAGGTCGTCACTCGCGTGGCGGCCGGCGGCCGATGTCGTTGCATAGCCCCGGGCATTTCCGCAAGATGCACGAGGCGCCCGCCGGCCATCGTGGCTTGTTTTCGGCGGTGGCGGTGGGTGGTCCGGTCATGCCTTGCAGGAGGTGCCTTGGAACCGACGGAAGACGCGGAGTCCCCGGCCGTGTCGAGCGGGGAGCAGATACGCCAGCGTGAGTTCGCGACCGTTCGCCGCGGCTATGACCCTGCCCAGGTTCGTGGATATCTGACGCTGGTCGCCACCCAGGTCGATGCGCTCGAGCGTTCGCTCGCCGATGTGCGCGCGAGGGTCGCCGGGCTCGAGATAGACCTGAAGGCAGCCCTCGAAGCCGGCCCGCCGCCGCCGGCCGACCCGTACGAGCAGCTATCGAAGCGGTTCGCCAACGTGCTCGTCTCGGCCGACAGCGAGGCGTCGCACATCGTCGAGCAGGCTCGTTCCGAGGCCGAGCACATCAAAGCCGAGGCCATGGCACGAGGCGAGGAAGCTCGCATGCGAGGCTCGCAGTCGATGATCGCCGCTCGAGAGGAGGCCGATCGCATGCTGTCGAGCCTTGCCGAGCGGCGAGCCGCCATGCTCGGGCAGCTTCACGAGATGCAGTCGCGGCTGCTGTCGGTCGCCGAGGATCTCGAGGTGGCGATCCAGCCTTCTGATCGTCCGGCCCGAGCCGCCGCGCCGCCCCAGACGCAGTCGGTGTCCCCGCCGCCTGACGCCGCGCCGCCCGACGACGAGCTGACCGACCTGCCCGATCTCACTATGTTCGACCTCGATCTCGACGAGGAACCCGGTCTCGAGCGGTAGCGGGCAACGCCGTTGAGCCGTGTGTCGAGGGTCGTCCTCAGCGATCGTTCCGACTCCTTGAGATGATCGGGCTGTGAGCGATGATTTCGAACGCCGGCTCGACGAGATCGAGGCTCGTCATGAGCGCATCTCCGCGGAGATGGCCGAGCCCGATGTCGCGTCGGACCTCGATCGGCTGCGATCGCTCGGCCGAGCGTTCGCCGAGCTCGACGAGATCGTGGCGCCCTACCGAGACTATCGCGAGGCCACGAAGCAAGCCGAGGACGCGCGCGAGATGGCATCGGCCGAGAGCGATGGCGACATGATGTCCTTCCTCGAGGAAGAAGCGGCACACGCCGACCAGCGCGCCGCCAGCATCAAGGCCCGGCTCGGATCGCTGCTCGTACCCAAGGATCCCAACGACGGCAAGGATCTGATCGTCGAGATCAGGGCCGGCGCGGGCGGCCAGGAGGCTGCGCTCTGGGCCGGAGAGCTGGTCGAGATGTATCGGCGGCTCGCCGAGCGTCGCCGCTGGAAGACCGACGTGCTGTCGAGCTCTCCCAGCGATCTCGGCGGCTTCAAGGAAGCGGTGATCGAGGTGCGTGGTCGCGACGCGTACGCGCGCTTGAAGCACGAATCGGGCGTGCACCGGGTGCAGCGCGTGCCGGTGACGGAATCGTCGGGGCGTATCCACACGTCGACGGCGACCGTCGCGGTGCTGCCCGAGGCCGAGGAGGTCGAGGTCGACCTCAGGCCCGAGGACCTCGTGATCGACGTGTTCCGATCGAGCGGCCCGGGGGGGCAGTCGGTCAACACGACCGACTCGGCCGTTCGCATCGTGCACGTGCCGACCGGCATCAAGATCGAGTGCCAAGAGGAACGCTCGCAGCTCCAGAACCGTGAGAAGGCGATGCGGTACCTGCGCGCGCGGCTCTTGCGGCGCGCCCAGGAGGAGGCCGCAGCCAAGGAGGCCGCGGCGCGCCGATCGCAGCTCGGGTCCGGCGACCGTTCCGAGAAGATCCGCACCTACAACTTTCCCGACGGAAGGGTCACCGACCACCGCATCAAGCACACCTCGCATCAGCTCGCCGACGTGCTGGCGGGGGGTGAGGAGCTCGACGGTTTCGGCGACCGCCTCAACTCGGCCGAACGATCCCAGCAGCTCGCCGAGGGGGGTGACGGGGAGGCCGAGTGAGACCCGCACAGGTCGTGCGCAGGGCCGCCGACTACCTCGAGCGGCATGGGGTCGAGTCGCCCTTGCCGACGGCGGAGCGGCTGCTCTCGTCAGTGCTCGATACCGACCGGGCCGGCCTGTGGGTCCGTGCCGAGCCCCTGCGCGCCAGCGAGGCGAAAGCGTTCGGGCGAGCGCTCTGCAGACGCTGCGCCGGAACGCCCACGCAGCACCTGACGGGCGAAGCAGCCTTCCGCCACCTCACGGTGACGGTGCGTCCCGGCGTGTTCGTTCCCCGGCCCGAGACCGAGGTCGTCGTCAACGCCACGCTCGAGGTCATGCGCGAGATCGATCGGCCCCTCGTCGTCGATGTCGGCACCGGCACAGGCGTCATCGCGTTGGCGATCAAGCAGGAGCGCCCCGACGCCGTCGTGTGGGCCATCGACCGCTCGGCCGAGGCAGTGGCGCTCGCCCGTGAGAACGCGGATCGCAACGGTCTCGGCATCGAGCTGGTGCACGGCGACCTACTCGACCCGCTTCCGCGAGAGCTCGCTGGCGCCATCGATGTCGTGGTTGCGAACCCTCCGTACATCGAGCCCGGGGACTACGACGCGCTGCCTCGCGATGTGCGGGCCGATCCTGTGGAGGCGCTGGTGGGTGGCGTGGTGGTATACGAGCGGTTGTTCCCTCAGGCTCGCCAAATGCTCCGTGCCGGTGGATCGGTCGTGGTCGAGATCGGCGAGGAGCAGGCCGACTCGGTCCGCGCCGTCGCGCGGGGGGCCGGCGCCGTTGACGTCTCGGTTCGCCCCGATCTCACCGGGCGCGATCGCGTGGTCGTCGCGACATGGCAGTGAAGCCCGGCCCACGCGGCCCGCACGGCCCGGTTGGTTCGAGATGGCCGTGACGAGCGATCCGATCCGCGACGCGGCGCGGGCGGCGCTCGGCGGCCGGCTCATCGTGTTCCCGACCGACACCGTGTACGGGCTCGGCACCAGGCCTGACGATCCCGCCGGCACCGAGCGGGTGTTCGCGGCGAAGGGGCGCGATCGCGACCTTGCGCTTCCGGTGCTGACGCCGACCATGGTCGCCGCGCGTGAGGTCGCGCGGTTCGACGAGCGGGCGGAGGCCCTGGCGGCCGCGTTCTGGCCGGGCGCGCTCACCCTCGTGCTGGCTCGCGCCGGTCTGAGCCGGTCGTGGGATCTCGGTGGCGACGCTTCCACGGTCGGGGTCCGGGTGCCGTCGCACCCGCTCGCGCGCGCCCTGCTGACCGGCTCGGGACCGCTCGCGGTCACGAGTGCGAACCGATCGGGCGAGTCTCCGGCGACGACATGCGATGAGCTCCGCGCAGCGTTCGGCGATCTCGTCGAGGTCTACCTGTGTGAGGAAGCCCCGCTCGAGGGGGCAGCCTCGACGGTCCTCGACCTGGCCCACGGCAGGCCCCGTCTGCTGCGAGCCGGCGACCTCGCGCCTGAAGCGATCGAGCGGTCCCTTCCGGCTGGGGAGGCACTGCTAGACTCGCGCCCCTCGTCATGACCTCGATCCTGGTCGTCTGCACAGGCAACATCTGTCGCTCCCCGATCGCCGAGGGGATGATGCGCAACGCCCTCGCCGCGCGCTTCGGCCCGGCGGCGACAGGCCTGGCGGCGCCAAGGGTCTCGTCGGCCGGAACGTGGGGTGTCGAGGGCGCCGCCGCGACCCCCGATGGGGTGAAGGCGGCGGCCGAGCGAGGGGTGGCGCTCGATGCCCATCGGGCCCGTCGTCTGTCGCTCGGGCTTGCGCGCGAGGCCGATCTGGTGGTGGGCATGGCGGCCGAGCATCGCGAGGCGCTGGAGCGCGACGCGGCGGTGTCGGAGCGCACCTTCACCCTGAAGGAGCTCGTTCGGCTGCTGGAATCGTTGCCGCCGCCACCACCCGGCGCCGGTCCCGACAGCCTGATCGAGCGGGTGCCTGCCGCCGCCCGGGCTCGGCGGGAAGGTTTCCAGGGCAATCCGCTCGACGAGGACGTGGCCGATCCGCTCGGCCTTCCCTTGCAGAGCTACCGTGCGATCGCGTGGGAACTCGACGAGTGGATCGCGCGGCTGGTCGACGGCTTGTACGGCGCCGATCATGTGCCGGCGGCGAACGAGGCTTGAGCCGATGCGCATCGCGATGGGCAGCGATCACGCGGGGTTCTCGCTCAAGGAAGACGTGAAGGAGTTCCTTTCCGGCGAAGGGCATGAGGTGGTCGACTTCGGCACCGATTCCGAGCAGCCGGTCGACTACCCAGTGTTCATCGCCGCCGTCGCGCACGCCGTTGGCAACGGCGAGTGCGAGCGGGGCATCGTGATGGGTGGCTCGGGCCAGGGCGAGCAGATCGCGGCCAATAAGGTGCACAGGGTGCGAGCCGCGCTATGCCACGATCTGTTCTTGGCGGAGCTGTCTCGCAGGCACAACGATGCCAACGTGCTGAGCATGGGCGGGCGGGTGATCGCACCGGCGTACGCACGTGAGATCGTGCGAGTCTGGCTCGACACGGGGTTCGAAGCTGGCCGCCACGCGCCGCGGCTGGAGCAGATCGCATCGATCGAACGAGGGGAGCTGTAGCCATGGATCAACGAGCGAACGAGCGGGAGTACGCGGCCGACTGGCAGGCGCTGAAGGAGACCGACCCTGAGGTGGCGGCGGCGATCGCGGGGGAGCTGCACCGCGAGCGCACCGAGCTGCGCCTCATCGCATCGGAGAACTACGCGAGTCCGGCCGTGCTGGCCGCGATCGGTTCGACGATGAACAACAAGTACGCCGAGGGGTATCCGGGCCGCCGGTACTACGGTGGGTGCGAGTTCGTCGATGTGACCGAGCGGCTCGCGATCGACCGCGCCAAGGAGCTGTTCGGCGCCGACCACGCGAACGCGCAGCCGCACGCCGGGGCACAGGCCAACATGGCGGTCTTCGGGGCGTTCCTGACCCCGAACGACCCGAACGAGAAGGTGCTCGGCATGGTGCTCGCGCACGGAGGACACCTCACGCACGGCTCGCCTGTGAACGTCAGCGGCATGTGGTTCGACTTCGTGGGCTACGAGGTCGACCGCGAGACCGAGCAGCTCGACATGGACCGCGTGCGCGACCTCGCCAAGGAGCATCGGCCGAAGATCGTGCTGGCGGGCTACACCGCATACCCGCGCTCGATCGACTTCGCCGCGTTCCGTGAGATCGCCGACGAGGTCGGTGCGCTGCTCTGGGTTGACGCCAGCCACTTCATCGGCCTGGTGGCGGGCGGCGCCTACCCCTCGCCGGTGCCGCACGCCGACGTCGTGACGTTCACCACACACAAGGCGCTGCGAGGTCCGCGCGGCGCGATGATCCTCTGCCGAGAGGAGCACGCCAAGGCGATCGACAAGGCCGTGTTCCCGATGATGCAGGGCGGCCCGCTCGAGCATTGCATCGCCGGCAAGGCCGTGGCGCTCAAGGAAGCCTCGACACCTGAGTTCCGCGACTATGCCGAGCGCACCGTGCGAGACGCGCGAGCGCTGGCAGCCGGTCTCACCGACGAAGGCCTGCGCATCGTCTCGGGCGGCACCGACTCGCACCTGCTGCTCGCCGACCTGCGGCCGCTCGGCATCGACGGCAAGACGGCCGAGGCTGCCTGCGACGAGGTGGGCATCGCTCTCAACAAGAACCAGATACCGTTCGACCCGAACCCGCCATCGGCGCCGTCGGGCATCCGGGTCGGCACTCCGGGACCGTCGACGCTCGGCATGGACGAAGCGGAGATGCGTGAGATCGCGAGCATCATGGCAGACGTGCTCAAGGCCACCGACGACGCGGGAGTCAAGGAGAAGGCGAAGGGTCGCGTGCTCGACCTGATGCAGCGCTTCCCCGTCTACCCGTAGAGGTGAGCGCCTACCTGATCGTCTTCCTCGCGAGCGCGGGCACGACGTTCGTGGCGACGCCGATCGTGCGCCGTCTCGTCGTGCGCGTCGGGGCGATCGCCCAACCGAACGACAGAACGGTGCACGCGGTGCCTACCCCCACGATGGGCGGGCTCGCCATGTTCGCGGGGTTCCTGGCCGGCATGGGCTTCGCGTTCGTGCTGCCGTTCTTCGACGAGATGCGAAGAGGAAGCCCGATCCCGCTGGCCGCGATCGCCACGTGCACCCTCATGGTGGGGTTGGGGCTGATCGATGATCGCCGCGGCACGAGCGCGCTCGCCAAGTTCACCGCCCAGGTGTTCATCGGCGGAGTGCTCGTGCTCATGGGCGCCGCGCTTACATACATCTGGATCCCCGGCGCCGGCGTCGTGTCGCTCTCGCAGGACATCGCCGTGCCCCTTACGATCCTGTGGGTGGTCGCGATCGCGAACGCGGTGAACCTGGTCGACGGTCTCGACGGCCTGGCAGCCGGCATGATGGCGATCGCGGCGGCGGCGTTCTTCGTGTACATGATCCGCACGCCGAGCACCTTCGGCGACGCTTCCGCCGCCGCGCTGCTGTCCGCGATCGCGGTGGGCATGTGCCTCGGCTTCCTGCCATGGAACTTCCACCCGGCCAAGATCTTCATGGGCGACTCGGGCGCGCTGCTGCTCGGCATGCTGCTCTCGATCGCCACCATCGACGGGGTGGGGCGCAACCCCTTCGAGCCGAGCGGCGGCGACATCGCGGCCATCGCCGGGGTGCTGGTCGTGCCGCTGCTCGTGCTGTTCATCCCGTTCCTCGACGTGGTGCTGGCGGTCGCGCGACGCACATGGCGGGGTCAAGGGATCGGTCACGCCGACAAGGAGCACATCCATCACCGCCTGATGGACGTCGGGCACAGCCATCGGCGCGCCGTGCTGCTCATGTACCTGTGGAGCGCCCTGATCAGCGCGAGCGCGCTGGCTGTCGGGCTGATCGACGGCCGCGCGACCGTGGGGCTGATCCTGCTGGGCGCGCTCATGCTCTTCCTCGTGACGGCGCTTCCGGCGCTCGATCGGTGGCGCCGCAGGGGAGATGGGCCACCGGAGACGGCGCCCCACCCGCCCGCGCCGTCGCGTCCGGAGGCGTCGAGGTGACGCACCCCGGCCGCGCCCCTTGTCCGTTCCGTACAAAGGGTCGATGATGCATCTCCGAACCCGACGGTTCCGCATCACGTACTGACACATGACGATGTTCGCCGCGCTCGGGCCCAGCCCGGGCGGCGGTCGAGGAGGGAGCAGGGTGCCGAACGAGATCGACGTTCGTCTTGAGCGGGTCACGAAGATGTTCGGCGACGTCGCAGCGGTCGACGACCTTTCGTTGGACATCGCCGAGGGCGAGTTCTTCTCCATGCTCGGGCCCTCGGGCTGCGGCAAGACCACCACGCTGCGCATGATCGGCGGCTTCGAAGACCCCACCTACGGCACGGTGTACCTGGGAGGGCGTGACGTCACCGACCTGCCTCCGTACAAGCGAGACGTGAACACGGTCTTCCAGTCCTACGCGCTCTTCCCGCATCTCGATGTGTACGAGAACGTCGCATTCGGCTTGCGGCGCAAGAAGGTCGACAAGAGCGAGATCGAGACCCGGGTCGCCGACACGATGCGGCTCGTCGACCTCACCGGCTTCGAGAAGCGCAAGCCGCCTCAGATGTCGGGCGGTCAGCAGCAGCGCGTGGCGCTCGCGCGGGCGCTCGTGAACCACCCCCAGGTGCTGCTGCTCGATGAGCCGCTCGGCGCCCTCGACATGAAGCTCCGCAAGCAGATGCAGCTCTACCTGAAGCGCATCCAGCAGGAGGTCGGCATCACGTTCGTCTACGTGACGCACGACCAGGAAGAAGCCATGACGATGTCGGACAGGCTGGCCGTGATGCGACTCGGCAAGATCGAGCAGCTCGGCTCACCGGAGGATGTCTACGAGAACCCTGCGACCGAGTTCGTCGCGGGGTTCTTGGGGGCCTCGAACCTGCTCGACGGCGAGATCAAGGACAGTTCCAACGGCGAGGTGACCGTCAGACTCACCACGGGAGAGACGATCCTCGCGCAGAGCGCGAAACCGGCGGAGTTGCTCGGACCGACCACGAAGGTCGGGGTCCGTCCCGAGAAGATCACGATCGTGGTCGATGACGGGCAGCCGCCGTCCGATCGTAACCACATCACCGGCACGGTGCGCGTGTCCAGCTACATCGGGGTGAACTATCAGTTCAAGGTCGAGGGCCCTGGAGGCCATCAGCTCACCGTGTACGTTCAGAACCTCGGGGCCGCAGGCACGTTGCCGAGCGCCGGAGAGCAGGTCCGGCTCGAATGGCTCCCCGAGCACACGTTCGTCGTCGAACCATCAGCAGAGCTGACTGAGGAGGATGAGGTCGCATGAGTGAGAACTTCCGCAACGTCGACCCCGCGTGGTTGCGGGGCATGACGTCCAAGCGAGTGTCCAGGCGCGGTCTGCTGAAAGCCGCAGGCGTCGGCGCAGGAACCCTGAGCCTGGCGTCGATCCTCGCGGCTTGCGGCACGCCGGGCCAGCAGGCCGAGGCGCCGCAACCAGGTGGGGTGGGCACCCCTGGGTGGTGGGCCGATCAAGAGGCCGGTGACCTGATCAACTTCACGAACTGGCCGGCGTACCTCGACATCGCCAAGGATGCCGACGGCAACCGCATCAGGCCGAGCCTCGATCTGTTCACGAAGGACACCGGCATCGAGGTCGAATACCGCGCGGACATCAACGCGAACGAGGACTTCTACGCGGCGATCCGCCCTGCCTTGGAAGCGGGCGAGCCCACCGGGAGCGACATCATCGTCATCACCAACGGTCAGGAACTGACCGAGATGATCGCTCTCGGGTACCTGATCGAGCTCGACCCTTCCCTCACTCCGAACTTCACCGCGAACGTCGGCGATGCGTTCAAGGATCCGGCGTTCGACCCCGGCAACAAGTACTCGATGGCGTGGCAGTCCGGCATGACAGGCTACGCGTGGAACACGAAGTACGTCGACGGGCCGATCACGAGCATGCAGGATCTCATGAACGACGATTGGAAGGGGCACGTCTCCCTCTTCGGGAACAACGCCGATGCGCCGAACTCGGCCATGATCGAGCTCGGGATCGACCCGGAGACCTCGACGCCTGAGGATTGGCAGAAGGCCGCCGACCTGCTGACATCGTTCAACGAGTGGGGCGGCCTGCGGAAGTGGGATGACCAGGGCTACCTGACCGCTCTCGAGAACGGCGACCTGTGGGCGTGCATGGCCTGGTCGGGCGACGTCATCAATGACTCGCTGTACTACCCGGAGTTCAAGACTTTCGAGTTCGGCATCTCGGATCAAGGCGGGATCGTCTGGGTGGACAACATGTTGATCCCGATCAACGCCGAGAACCCGAAGGGCGCGATCATGCTGATGGATCACTACTACGCTCCCGAGGTCGCGGCCCTGCTCACGGAGTGGAACGCATACGTCAGTCCCGTTCCGGCCGGCGGCGAGATCGTGCAGGCCGATGCCGACGCAGCGTCGGGTGGAACCAAGGCAGTGCTCGACACGATCGCCAACAGTCCGTTCGTGTTCCCGCCGCCCGAGGTGGAGGCCAAGCTGTTCAACTACCGCGTCCTCGAGGGAGAAGAGATCGAACAGTGGAACGACCTGTTCCTCCCGATCTTCACGACGTAGGTCCGCGCAGGCACGCTCGGATCGGGAAGCGGGCAGCGCCCTACGGGCTGCTCGCTCCAGGCGGCCTGTGGGTGATCCTGCTGTTCATCGTGCCCATGCTTGCGATGGTGAGCGTCTCGCTGCAGACCGGCGACCCGATCGGGGGCTACACGCTCACATGGCGGTTCGCGAACTACTCCGAGGTGCTGTCGAAGAACTGGACGTTCGTGGTCCGGTCCCTGCGCAACGGGGTCATCGTCACCGCGATCGCCCTGGTGCTCGCATACCCGGTCGCGTACTGGATCGCCTTCTACGGCGGCCGGTTCAAGACCGTGTTCCTGTTCATCCTGCTGCTCCCGTTCTTCATCTCGTTCGTGATCAGGACGGTGTCGTGGAGCTTCATCCTGTCCGACCAGGGCATCGTGTTCGGCCCGTTGAAGGACATCGGCTTGCTGCCCGACGACTTCCGGGTGATCGGCACCACGGTGGCCGTGGTCGCGGGCATCACCTACAACCTGCTCCCCTTCACGATCCTGCCGCTCTACGTCTCGCTCGAGCGGATCGATCGGCGGCTGGTCGAGGCGGCGAAGGATCTCTACTCGAGCAAGACAGAGTCGTTCCGCAAGGTGGTGTTCCCCCTCTCGCTCCCAGGCGTGTTCGCGGCGATGCTCCTGACATCGATCCCGGCGGTCGGTGACTACGTGAACGCAGACGTGCTGGGTGGTCCCGGTACAGCGATGATCGGCAATGTCATCCAGGCCGAGTTCTTGAACGCTCGCGACTACCCGGAGGCTGCCGCCCTCGCCTTCATCCTCATGGCGATCTTGCTCGTCGGGGCCATCTTCTATGCACGCCTTCTGGGCACCGAGGAAGTGACGACGTGAGCGCGACGACCGTCGAGGAGCTGGCGAGGGCGGTGACGCCGAAGCGCGAGCCGCGCAAGCGGTGGACCAGGTTCATCCTGCCGACCTACTCGGTGCTCTTCATGCTCTACCTCGCGTTCCCGATCCTCGTGATTATCCTGTTCAGCTTCAACGACACCGACGTGGGATTCGGTACGTCACCGCGAGCGAAGCTCACCTGGTTCGGTTTCACCACCGAATGGTACGGCCAAGCGTTCGATATCCCGGACCTGACGATCGCACTGCAGCACTCCCTGTTGGTCGCGCTCACGAGCTCGCTCGCGGCTGCGGCACTCGGGGCGCTGATCGGACTGGCGCTCGCCCGGTATCGCTATCGCGGCAAGAGCAGCACCGACTTCGTGATCTTCTTGGGGATCTCGTCGCCTGAGGTGGTGTTGGGAGCGGCGCTGGCGACGTTCTTCGTGACCCTCGGCGTCGTTCGCGGCCTCGGGACGCTCTTCGCCGCGCACGTGATGTTCAGCATCCCGTTCGTCGCGGTGACGGTGCGGGCTCGGGCGGCGGGGCTCGACCGTTCGCTCGAGGACGCCGCCATGGACCTCGGCGCGGGACCGCTCATGACCTTCATCAAGGTGACGCTCCCGTTGATCTTCCCCGGCATCCTCGCCGGGTGGCTGCTCGCCTTCGCCCTGTCGATGGATGACTTCGTGATCAGCAACTTCGTGCAAGGGCCGGCCACCATGTTCCCGACGTGGGTCTACGGTGCGACGAAGGTGGGGATCCCTCCGCATGTGTTCGTGCTTGCCACCCTCATCTTCATGACCGGGGTGCTGCTGGCGGGCATCTTGGCGTTGGTGCGGACCCGCTCGAGCAAAGCAAGGGTCTGACCCCCGAGCCTGGGTACCTTCACGCGTTCCAGCGGACCCACAGCTCGGCCGGTCCCCGGTACTCCCAGCCGGAGAAGACCGGCGTGTGATCGGGGTGGAGGTGCAGCCCCGGCAGGCGCTGTAGCAGTCGCCGCAGACCGACACGCATCTGCACGCGCGCAAGCTGGTGTCCGACGCAGAAGTGCGGCCCGAATCCGAACGCGGCGTTCGCGTGGCGGGGCCTGAAGAGGTCGAACTCGTCTGCGGTCGGCCCCCACACCTCTTCGTCGCGATTGGCGGAGGGCACCATCAGCCCCACCCCGTCGCCTTCGGGGATCGACACCCCGTGGAGCTCGACGGCTGGTCCCGCGCAGCGCCCCTGCGTGCCGATCGGCGAGATCCACCGGATGCCTTCGTCGACCGCCTTCCGGATGAGGGCGTCCGGGTCCTGGCGCACCGCCTCGAGCTGCTCAGGGTTCGAGACCAAGCCCGTGACGGTCGAGCCCAGGCCGTGCCCGGGCTCCTGCAGACCGCCGATCAGCGCGAGCTTGAGGGTGGGCATGAACGCGGCCATGCGCCCGTCGACGTCGCCGGCTTCCGCATGGAGCATGTCGGAGACCATCGTGCCGTCGGGGCGCTCGAGCTGGTCCTCGAGCTGCGGTCGGAGCACGCGATCGATCTCTGCCACCGTCGCGTCGGCGATCGCCTGCTTCGACGGATCGTCTTCGTAGTTCGACGTGCCCTTCGCGATCTCGTGGAACCATCGCCGCAGCATGTCGACGCTGGGATCACGCAGCCCGATCACCTCCGCGAGCGAGGAGACGGACAGCGGCTCGCAGTAGGCCGACATCAGCTCGATCTCGCCCCGATCGGCGAACCCGTCGAGCAGCGCGTCGCAGGTGCGCACGACGATCTCGAGGGCGCGCTGCTCGACGAGGCGGGGACGCAGGGTCGCTTCCATGGGCGCGCGCATCTGCTCCTGCTCCTGGCCGTCGACCGTGAGCACGCTCCGTCCGGCGAGGGTGCGGTCGAGCGGAGACCCGGGCATCGAGGCGGGGAACCGGACCGGATCTTCGGCTCCGGCGACCACGTCGGCCCAGCGTGTCACGAACCACAGGCCGACCGCCGCCACGTAGCACACCGGTGCCTCACGCCGCAGCCGGGCGTAGATCGGGTACGGGTCGGCCTCGAGGGCCGACACCGTGACGTCGGCCGCAGTCGAGGCGTTCACGTCAGCGCCGTCAGGCGATCGCGCGGAGGGTGCTTTCGAACGCTTCGAGCGTCCGGTCCACATCCTCGTCGGTGTGCTGGGCCGACATCGACCATTCCTCGAACCACGCCGAGCCCATCGGGATCACGCCCTGGTTCAGCATGCCGAACCAATAGTCGTCCCATCTCGCGGCGTCGTTGCGGGCGGCCTCGCGGAAGTTGTTGGGCTGCTCTTCCAGTCCGAAGAAGATGCCGCCGAGCGTCTCGAGCTGCACGACGTAGGCGGAGGTGCCGGTCTCCTTGATCACGTGCCGCATTCCGTCGGCCATGCGTGTGGCGAGCCGCGTCATCTCGGCGTAGGTCTCGCCGGTCATGACCTTGGTCAGGCATGCAAGACCCGCCGCCATGCCGAGCGGGTTCGCGTTGTAAGTGCCGAAGTGCACGGCCGATCCAAGGGGGCTGATCTGCTCCATCAGCTCGCGCGTGCCGCCGAAGGCGCCGACGGGCACGCCGCCGCCGATGGCTTTCGCGAGCGTCACGATGTCACCCTTCACGCCCCAGAGCTCGGTGGCGCCGCCGGGCGCGATCCGGCAGCCGATCTTCACCTCGTCCATGATCAACACGGCGCCCTTCTCGGTGCAGAGAGCCCGCACGCCCTCGAGGTAGCCGGGGAGCGGAGGGATCAC
>Ga0180121_10000559_pt1 | contig 15729 bp, 16 predicted proteins | sample AntDrymUQ5402106_2_FD_129676 | JGI IMG/M metagenome (GOLD analysis project Ga0180121, IMG submission 129676) | Polar desert sand microbial communities from Dry Valleys, Antarctica - metaG UQ540 (21.06) (version 2) (version 2) | ecosystem: Environmental > Terrestrial > Soil > Desert | place...
CATGGACACCATCAGTTATGTATTGGCCATGGAAGAGATAAGTAAAATTGATGCCAGTGTTAGTGTTTGTGTAAGTGTAAACAACAGCCTGGTTTGTTATGGCCTGCAGGAATATGCTACCGAAGAACAAAAACAAAAATATTTAACGCCCCTTGCCCAGGGACGCAAAGACGGTGAATTATATATTGGTGCCTTTTTATTGAGTGAACCCGAAGCAGGAAGTGATGCCACCTCACAGCGAACTACAGCCGAAGACAAAGGCGATCATTACCTGTTGAATGGAACAAAGAACTGGATCACTAATGGAAATACTGCTTCTGTTTACCTGGTAATGGCACAAACGGATGTTTCGAAAGGGAGCAAAGGCATCAATACTTTTATCGTTGAAAAAAAATGGAAAGGAGTGACGGTGGGTGCCAAAGAAAACAAGCTTGGTATCCGTGGCAGTGATACACATAGTATTATGTTCGAGGATGTAATCGTACCAAAAGAAAACAGGATAGGAGAAGATGGGTTTGGATTCACTTTTGCCATGAGAACTTTGGCAGGTGGCAGAATTGGAATTGCTGCTCAGGCCTTGGGAATAGCAGCCGGTGCCTATGAACTGTCGCTTAAATATTCAAGAGAAAGAAAAGCATTCGGAAAAGAACTGATGCACCACCAGGCAATACAATTCAAACTCGCGGATATGGCTACCCGAATTGATGCTTCTCGTCTCTTATGCTTGAAAGCTGCCTGGGAGAAAGACAATAATATGGATTTTACCGTAAGTTCTTCCATGGCAAAAGTGTTTGCATCCGAAACTGCTATGTGGGCAACAGTTGAGGCAATTCAAATCCACGGAGGGTACGGATACGTGAAAGAATACCACGTAGAGCGTTTAATGCGTGATGCAAAGATTACGCAGATCTACGAAGGAACCAGTGAAGTGCAAAGGATTGTGATCGGAAGGGCCATCCTGAAATAAAAATCTGGTAAACTAATCTTAGCATATATTTTTCATTCATCTCTTCAATCAAACTGCTTAATTGGTCAATAAGGATAATTATTTGCGTATCAGAAAAGAATTGGGTGATCATGTTATCCTGGTAGCAGTTTCCAAAATGAAAACTGTTGCTGATATCCTGGCTTTGTATGAAATGGGACAAAGAGATTTTGGCGAGAATTATGTCCAGGAACTTCTGATGAAACAACCTATGTTGCCTGGTGATATAAGATGGCATTTCATTGGACACCTGCAAACTAATAAAGTAAAACTCATCGCACCTTTTATATTCCTTGTACACAGTGTAGACAGTCTGAAACTTTATAAGGAGCTCCATAAAGAAGGAATTCGAAATAACAGGGATATAGAATGTCTGGCGCAGGTTCACATCGCGCGGGAAGAATCAAAATTCGGACTCGACACGCAAGAATTGAAGCGATTGCTGGAGGAGGTGTCAGGAATGGAACGCGCCGCGGCCAATCCTGGTGTCGTTATAAAAGGTCTGATGGGTATGGCTTCCTTTACAGAAGATCAGTTGATTCTTCAACAGGAATTTAAATCGCTTCGCGATCTGTTTCAGGATTATTCTTCGAAGAAATCAGCTTCAATCAGTTTTACTCATTTATCAATGGGAATGAGTAGCGATTATGCACTGGCTGTGAAGTTTGGGAGTAACATGGTCCGAATTGGGAGTTTGTTATTTGGAATGCGTTCCTGATTCCACAGGAGTTTTTACATCAACTACACAGGAGATATCTTTCAGCGGGATATTCAACCTTTCAAAACATTAGTGTTTTATTTAAAGGGCAACCAGTGGTTCGGGCGCCGCAGAGAATTGACCCAACCCGTTCCGCTATCAGAACCGGATCATATCCATGCCAAGCACCAGGCCCGATTCGATCGCGGAAGTGTTGGTAGAAATTGGATAATTCAAAACGTTTTTTCCAAGATAAATATTCCTTTCTGCAATCAGCCTGTTGCCGCTTTTACGCAATTTTATCACCCCATTCCCGCCAGGACGCGTAGTGGATTTTTTTTCCGCACTTGTAACGAAAGGATCATCATCAAACACGAAATCTCCAATATAATATTCATTGATTCCTGTTTCTTTCACAATACAATGAATGTGTGCCGGAGCTGTACTATTCGGGTAAGAAGCAGGTCGTGCAGTAAGAAATTTATATTCTCCGTTCGGGCTGGTCTTTACCCACCCTCGCAGGTATCCATGCCGACGTTCCCAACCCTTTTCGTTTCCACGAACCGGGTATATACCGGCATGATCGGTATGATAAATATAAAGCACTATACCTGCAGCAGGGGTCTTTCCATCGCTTTTCAAAACACGCCCAGACACTTCAAGCAGGTTAATTCCCCTGCTAAAATCTTCCAGTGTATCAACGTCAGACAACTTTGAGAAGGGTACAGGTGTTTCATGAATAGCTTCGCAACCTTCACATTCTCCTCCAACTTTAATATCATTCCCCGGACGTTTTTGTGTTTGAGAGTAATTGTCATTGCAAGCCGTAAGCAATATGAACAACGTGATAATGAACAAATTTGCTTTCATAATTATATTTTTTCGATTGATTCAGCTTTCATTGAAAACCGTATGATATCATGACCTGTGAGGCAAAGGAGCTTATTAATTGCCTTCCATTACAACTGATTCATAGCTCAAAATGAAACTTTTTGAGTGCTTATTGCAAATATTTTACACGATCGGTGGGTTCTGCTTGACAAGAATCAAAAAGCGGGATTTCAGATCATTCCTGCATTTTGTCAAGAAAAGATTGCGGATGATGTAAGAATAAGCCCGGATACCTTTTACTACCTTTATTTTACTATATGAACCTGGAAAAATTCCTGTTACGATATAAGTTCCATCATGTACTTTTCTGGTGCTTGTTTTTTGGGGGATGGTATTATTTCAGAGCATCCGATTTTCCTGGGGGTACTGCATTCAAAATTACCCTCGTTAAAGTTATCGTGCTCGCCTCACTGACTTACTTCACTAATTATGTATTGATTCCTAAATTATTGTACAGAAAGAAATATGCAGCATTCTTCACGGTATATTTAGTTATTATTTTTGTTTTGGGTTTATTGAAAATGTATATCATCGTGCAGGTGGCATACCCGGGGCTGGATGCATTTGATAATTTCAAAACCCGGGTATACGATAATATTATTCCGCTTTTTTTGCTGGTCAGCACCGGTGCAGCCGCCAGGCTCATAAAAGATTATTTGCAAAGTCAGAGAAGGTTGAGTGAAATCGGAAAGGAGAAGGCAGAAACGGAATTGAAATTTCTGAAGTCTCAGATCAATCCACATTTTTTATTCAATTCACTCAATTCAATTTATTTTTTAATTGATAAAGAGAATTCAGAAGCAAGAAAAACATTGTTGCAGTTTTCGGATTTGTTGCGCTATCAGTTATATGATTGTAATGCGGAAACGATTGAGATTGAAAAAGAAGTAGCTTATCTGAAAGATTATATCCGATTGCAGCAAATCAGGAAGGATAATAATTATTGTGTTAAAGTCGGTATAGAAAAGGATGTTTATGGATTTCGCATCGTTCCTTTATTGTTGATCCCTTTTGTGGAGAATGCTTTCAAGCATATATCTCACCACACAAATCAGGAAAATTTTGTCGATGTACAATTATTGCGAAGCAATGGTACTTTCAAATTCATGGTAGAGAATTCCAAAGAAAATCATCAGCGAACAACCGAGCTTCCCGGGGGTATTGGTTTGACAAATGTGCAGCGGAGGCTTCAATTATTATATGCTGATAAATACAAACTGAATATCCATAATAATGAAAATACATTTAGAGTAGAATTATCATTGAATATAAGCTAATGTGTTATGTTGAGTTGTATTACGATTGATGATGAGCCAATTGCCAGGAAAGGGTTAAAGGAATATATACACGACGTGGAATTCCTGCACCTGGAAGGTGAGTTTGACAATGCCATGAAAGCAATGGATATATTAGCGAGTCAGAAAATCGATTTGATTTTCCTCGATATTCAGATGCCAAAAATTACCGGGCTTGAATTTTTAAAATCACTATCAAATCCACCACTTGTAATTTTTACGACAGCGTATCCTCAATATGCGGTTGATGGTTTTGAATTGAATGCGGTGGATTACCTGCTCAAGCCTTTTTCTTTTGAAAGATTTTGGAAATCGGTATTAAAGGCAAAACTCATTGTTGAGTCGAATAAACAATTGATTCCTACATCCGGGGAGGATTACTTTTTTATAAAAAGTGACAACCGGCTGGTTAAAATATTTTTTAGGGATATCCTGTTTGTAGAAGCATTGCAAAACTATGTTGCCATTCACACGAAAGAAAAAAAACACATCACGTATCTTACTTTCAAAAGCGTGGAAGAACACCTGCCTGCGGATCAATTTCTTAAAATACATAAGTCGTATATCATTTCATTTTCTAAAATTGACAGCATAGAAGGCAACGAGGTAAAAATCGGGGCCCATTCATTACCTATCAGTCGAACTTCCCGGGATGAGATCATGGAGAAACTATTGCAGGGAAAGTTTTTGAAGCGATAGTATGCTATGAGCCATGAACCGCCGTAACAATTTCTGTTTATTTTTTCTATTAACGTTTGAAAGTTTCTTGTAGGGGAAATGGTTCAAGGCGCTTGGCTCGAGTGCCTTATGCTAAACCTGCGTCTCCTTATCTTTGCCCCATGACTGAAATCAAAAGCCTGAACTTCATTGAAGAGATCATTGACGCAGACCTGGCTTCTGGCAAGTATCAATCTATTGTAACAAGGTTCCCTCCGGAACCCAATGGTTATTTGCATATTGGTCATGCGAAGAGTATCTGTTTGAATTTCGGCCTTGCATTAACCTTTGGAGGGTATACGAATCTACGTTTCGATGATACCAATCCTGTAACAGAGGAAACAGAATATGTAGACAGCATCAAGGAAGACGTACAGTGGCTCGGATTTAATTGGAAAAATGAATTGTATGCATCTGACTATTTTGTAAACCTGTATGAATTTGCTGTGACCCTTATCAAAAAGGGACTGGCGTATGTAGATGATTCTACTGCTGAAGAAATTGCTACAATGAAAGGCACCCCCACAGAGGCGGGAATGGAGAGTCCTTACCGTACACGATCGATACAAGAGAATCTGGATCTATTTCAAAAAATGAGAAAGGGTGAATACCCGGACGGAAGCAGAACATTGCGGGCAAAGGTAGATATGGCTTCTCCAAACATGCAACTGCGCGATCCATTGATGTACCGCATCAAACATGCACATCATCACCGAACCGGAGATACCTGGTGTATTTACCCGATGTACGATTTCGCCCATGGGCAGAGTGACTCAATAGAAAAAATTACACATTCTATCTGTACATTGGAATTTATACCTCACCGGCCATTGTACGATTGGTTCATTGAGCAGCTGGAAATATTTCCCAGCAGGCAATATGAATTCGGAAGACTAAACCTGACTTATACGGTTTTGAGTAAACGAAAATTATTGCAGCTCGTAAATGATGGATTTGTAAATGGGTGGGATGATCCACGTATGCCTACGATCACTGGAGTAAGAAGACGCGGTTATACCCCCGTCGCAATCCGGGATTTTTGTGAAAGAATTGGTGTACAGAAAAGGGAAAATCTGATCGATGTATCCCTTCTCGAGTTTTGTGTGCGGGAACATTTGAACAAAACATCCTTAAGGAGAATGGTAGTATTTGATCCATTACGAGTGATACTTACCAATTTTACTGAAACGCAGGAACACAGTTTACAGGGAGAAGATAACCCGGAAGATGAACAGACCACTTTCAGGGATATTCCATTTAGTCGTGAATTGTATATTGAAAAGGAAGATTTCATGGAAAATCCGCCAAAAAAATATTTTCGTCTATCACCGGGGCAAATGGTGCGATTGAAGAGTGCTTATATTATTCGTTGTGATGAAGTGATAAAAGATAGTGCCGGAAACGTCAAAGAAGTTCTATGCACATATCTGCCAGAATCGAAAAGTGGCTCCGATACCTCTGGTATTAAGGTGCAGGGTACATTACATTGGGTGAGTATTGCACATGCCGTCACTGCAGAAGTGCGGTTATACGACCGGCTGTTCAGGGTAGAAGATCCTAACAATGAAGAGGGAGACTTCAAAGAATATATCAATCCGGATTCTTTGCAAGTGGTTTCTACAGTGTATGCGGAACCAGTTTTAACAAATGCAACCTTTGCGGAACGCTACCAGTTTTTACGTAAAGGATATTTTTGTCTTGACAAGGAAAGTTCATCAGATAAAATGATTTTTAACCGGACAGTTACTTTAAAGGATGCATGGGCAAAAGAGCAAAAGAAAAAGTAGCGTATTATTGAGCAAAATATTTTACAACTCATTGCAAAAAATCGAATGAACAATAAAGCAATTATTTTTATTTTCATCCTGGCTAAAACACTCAGCGGATTTTCACAGGAGAATCAGATAACAGAGGTCAGAGACATTACGAAACTCACTATTTTAAATCCCGGAGTGAGTTACGAAAAAGCCATAGCAAAGTTTCAATCATTGTATATCCAGGGATTTATGAATACTTCATTTTACGTTACCTATTCCAGTTCTTTGGGTAGTGATGCAGATATATATTTTGATCCTGCTGTAACATTGCAATACCGGTATTATTATAATGCCGTTAGGAGGCAAGCTAAAGGGAAAAGAACAGAGATGAATAGCATGAACTACATCGGAGCTATTACCGAAACTAATTTTTCGCAAAGACGAATTTCCATCTCTCATTACGATCAGGACAAACTTAGGCCGATAAACGTCATTGGTTGTGTTTGGGGAATGCAAAGAAATTATAGAAGCCGTTTTAGCCTCGATCTTCAACTTGGAGTAGGTTTTCTTTTCACAAAAGCAACAATACCGGATGTTACCGGACAACCGGTTTCAGAAACGGTCTCCCTCTTCAAAGGTATAGTGCAATTAAATCTCGGATTTTGGTTGAATAAAAGATAGAATCTGAATCATGGTGAAAATGAAAAGCAAAAACATATCGTTAATAGTACAAGTTGCGGTAATTATTTTTATGAGCGCCTGTTCCATGGGTAAAAAGATCCCGGACAATCAACATACTACCAAATCAATTGTTTCGAAAGAGTTATACGATGCGATTGCTCAAATGGATAGTGTAATGTTCAGCGCTTTCAATGCACATGATATCGAGCTGCTGAAATCAACCTTTTCAAAGGATTTGGAATTCTATCACGACAAAGGCGGTCTGGCCGACTACCAGCAAACTATGGAAAACTTTAGAACCTTATTTGAAAAAAATAAGCAAACCGGGTTACGTAGGGATTTGGTAAAAGGTAGTTTGGAAGTATATCCCATCAAAGATTATGGGGCATTAGAAATATGTTTGCATCGCTTTTGTCATGTTGAAAATGGTAAAGTTGACTGCGGCACTTTCAAAAACGTAATGATCTGGCAGAAAAAAGACGGGCAATGGAAAGTTACAAGAGTAATAAGCTATGACCATTGATTTCATCGTAAATAAAATGAAAATGGAATTGAATTATAGCTTTCTGAAAATTGTTCCTGTACTTCCATCATCCAATATAAGCAGAGACGTAAAATGGTATAAGGAGAAAGCGGGATTTCAACCCGTATTCTTTGATAAGATGTATGCTGTGCTAAACAGGGATCAACTATACATACACCTGCAATGGCATGCAGATTCCACAGAAGATCCTTTATTGGGTGGTTCTGTAATCAGAATTGTAGTAAATAACATCAAACCAATTTTTGATGAGTTTGTACAAAAAGGGGTAGTCCATCAGAATAAATTTATTGCAAATACCCCCTGGAATACAAACGAATTCGGATTTTTTGATCTTAATCAGAATGCAATTTTTATCATAGAAGATCTTACTAAATGAACGTCCTGTAAGTCATTCTATTTTGATTCAAAATGGTGGTTTTCAATCAGACAAATTTAAAGACTCAACTTAACATGAAAGATCTAAATGCAATCGGACTGGACATCAATAAATCAAGGCGACTGGCAGAGAAGCTGAATGAACTCCTTGCTAATTATGCTATATTTTACCAGAATACCAGGGGTTATCACTGGAATATAAAAGGAGAGAAATTTTTTGAACTGCATGTTAAGTTTGAAGAACTATACAACGACTTATTTTTGAAAATCGACGAAGTTGCCGAAAGAATTCTGACACTGGGGCATACTCCTTATCATAATTATTCTTACTATAAAAAAACTTCTACAATTGTTGAAAGCAACGACGTGTCAGATGGGATCAAAGCAGCAGCAGACATATTAAACTCCTTCAGGACAATTATTTCAAAGCAACGTGAACTGCTCTCCTTATCTGCCGAAACAGATGACGAGGGGACCAATGCCCTAATGAGCGATTATATAAGAGCGCAGGAAAAATTGGTATGGATGTATTCTTCCTTTTTAAATAAGTAGCAAACAGAAAAACGCTGGATTCAATTAAAATGCTCTTGATTAGCCTTAAGGATTAATATAGGTTGCTTTTTAGCTATTACAGTCAGAATATTACAGATTATACTCATATTCAATAGTATAGTTACAAGTGTTTTTACTCTTGTATCCCCATACTACGATTACTATTTTTACTATCTAAAATCCATCCCTAATGAAACTATCTGCAAGCCTGTTTCTGGCTTTTGTATGTAATTTAATTTTAATACATAACCTTTCCGCTCAATCCGAATGGAAAAACTGGAATTCTCTTAATGTTGATCTTTCTATCAGTAAAAAAACTGATATAGGTGTCAGTCATTTACGTTCCTATACCATTACAAATGGATTTAATAATGGGTTTAATCAATCCGGGATTGATATAAATCATGATTTTACAAAAAAAATATCCGGACGTGCCGGTATACTATTGAATTTTTTTCCAGGTTCTTCTCAATCCACTTCCAGATATTTTGCACGGGTTTCTCACAAGTTGACTTTTGCCGATGCGATTCGTTTGACTAATTCCTTACAGGTTGAAAGGCACTCCAATACGGAAACCAGATATCGTAACAGATTTATTTATATTACCAGGCTGAGCCCTCGCAGAAGACTGGATTTCCTGAATTTATCACCTTCCATCTCTTACTGGTTATATTATAATGCAGGAGGAAGTGCGGTCCAGTATTATGATAAAACAGGCATGCCCGGCGTGCAACAATCACCGAATGGTTTTCACAGGGGGAGGTTATATTTAAATTTAAATAGTAAAATAAGCGATCATGTGTCAGTGTCTCTGTATTATATGAACCAAAAAGAATTCAACTTCCTTTCTGAAACCAACAGGGAAATGAATGTAGTTGATCCCAATACAGGTATTGTTAGCAGGCCTTTTGATGACTATAATGTCGTAGGATGCAGCTTATTACTGGATTTAAATTTGTATAAGCCAAAATCTAAACTGAAATCGAAATCCTCAACAAAGAAAAACAAATCTGATAGCCATGGAAAAGAAAATTAAAAGAACCTATGTATGCAGGGATATCATTAATCACCGGATCAAATCAAATATACCGTTGAATTATATTCCACAGGTAGCGGATGTAGGAATATTTGAAGTAATGCATATCGGGAAACATAAAAATATTCAGGGTTTTGAAAAAAGAAATATTACCATCATTGCGGGTGATTATATTATGGGAGCATTCGGTACACGTTATGCTACTGCACAATTTGAAGGATATGTACCTGACCACCTGAACCAGGAATTACACATTCTCGGGGCCGGAGGTACGATTGGGGTTATAAAAAGTATGCATTATGATTACAAGGATATTGGTCCTACGAAATTGCGTTTTGTCGGATTAGCAACAAACGATCAGGGTGAAGTGTACAATACAAAAAAACTAAGAGCAAAGAATATTGTGCCATTTAGTGGAGCAGCTGCATCTGCTACGAAAGTGATACTTTCGCTGGGCTCCTCGATGGATAGCGGAAAAACCACTTCGGCAGCATACCTTGCCCATGGACTAAAGGAGGCAGGACATAAGGTTGCATACATAAAATTGACAGGCACTATTTATACAAAAGATTGTGACCTTGTTAATGATCTGGGAGCTGATATCACAGCAGATTTTGGAGACTTCGGTTTTCCTTCCACTTATATGTGCAGCCAGAAAGAATTATTTGACTTATATGAATCCTTGTTATCAAAAATATTGACAACCCAGCCTGATTATGTGATTATGGAAATCGCTGATGGGTTATACGAAAGAGAGACCAAGATGCTGCTTACCAATAAAAGATTTATTTCAACGATTGAAGCTGTTATATTTTCAGCAGGAGATAGTCTTTCTGCAATAAGCGGCATTGAAGTATTGAATAAATGGGGAATATATCCTTTAGCTATCAGCGGTCTATTCACTGCCAGTCCACTTTTAGTACGTGAAGTACAGGAAAATATCGATACGCCGGTTTTCACCATTGATGAATTAGGTTCCGCAGATAAAATTCATGTACTTTTTGACAGAACCCGGGAAAGGGTTCGCATCTAAATAAGATAAATGTGATTGCCAATAATCATTTCGCTGCGGATCATATTCGTAAATACCCATTTGCATTTTATGTAATCATCCTGATAGGTTTCATTAATAGTTGTATTTCTTTTTTATTGCCGGTTTTAATTGGGGAATTTTTTATTTTGAACTACCATACAGGTAGTACTAAAGGAAAATTGCTCAATTGGCTGGGTCTCCATGTATCTACTATTTATGAGTTTTTCATCTTATTTTTTATTCTGATCATAGCTAAAGGAATTCTGGGTTATGTAGAACAACTCGGTACCTACCGTTTGGGGGAATTATTCGTAAAAGATATTCGTGAAAAAATATTTTCTGCCCAGATCCATTGGGATGTAAATACACAACTGCACAAATCATATGAAAAATACTTGTTGCGTTATAGTAATGACATGAAAACTATCCAGAGCTATTTTACTAAAGGAATAATGAACGGGATAAAGAATTCACTCTTTCTACTCACCGGTTTATTTCTATTGTCCCGTATACATTTCCAACTTACCCTGGTGTTAGCCGGTTTACTCATTTCAATCGCTGTTATAATTTATATTATTGCTGCCAGGCAAAGACCTTTTATAAGATCGAGTCGTAACAAAAGAAGCAGTCTATTGGCATACGTCAGTTCCAGTTTCAGAAAATTTAATTCATTAAAGCAAAATAAGACGGAAGAAGATACGATCAGTAAATTCAAGGATCGATCTCATGAACTATATTATTCAAACATGCAATTGAACAAATTTGAGAGCCTGATGCAAAGCGCTAACCCTTTACTGATCTTTGTGATGATCGGCCTGTTATTGTATCAAATTTCAATTCCTTCTATGCAGGTAACATCAGGTGATGGGTTACTGATCATTCTGATGATATTAATGATGCAGGGAAGTTTTAGAAATCTTCTCAGAGTCCCCGGTTATATTAATAAAGGAAATATTTCACTTGTTAAGATTAACAAAATACTTCAGACGGAGAATCTTCGTGCAGAGGAACCTGCGGAAGATATTCATCAATCATTGCAAGGGTAGAGATTTAAATAATTTATTTAGGAATGTTCGTGATGGTATATGTCTTTACCCCGGAGACATGATAGTTAGGAAAAGAAAATAAGATAAATATGTTCACGAAAGAATTTACTCTGCGTACACTGCGCGCTTGCTGTGCCTCTGCGGGGGGTAAGAATTAAATACATCCTCTTCAAACCAATTACTTTTACGTATTGTCGCATTCAGCCCTGTAAATTGCCTTGTTTATACCGCAATACTTTCAAATACGAACTGCACCTTTGTACTATATTTCAAAAAAGAAAACATATGGCTACTCAAATCTTTGTCAATTTACCTGTAAAAGACCTGAACAGGTCTGTAGACTTCTTTACTAAACTCGATTTTAAATTCAATCCTCAGTTTACTGATGAGAAGGCCACCTGCATGATTGTGGGTGATAATATATTTGTGATGCTGTTGGTGGAGGAATTTTTTAAAACCTTTACAAAGAAGAGTATTGCTGATGCAACAAAAAGTACGGAAGTACTTTTGGCCTTGTCAGCGGAAAGCAGGGAGAAGGTAGATGAGATGATCAATAATGCGATTAAAGCCGGAGGCTCGGCCCCAAATCCAAAACAAGACCAGGGATGGATGTATGGGCATGGTTTCCAGGACCTGGATGGTCACTTATGGGAGGTTATGTATATGGATCCGTCGGGTATCAATAAGGGTTAACAGGAATGAAGTAAAGTCAGGGTGAAAAATAATTTCCTTTACCATTATAAATTTCTTATGCAAAAGGATCCGCGTATTCCGTCAAATCATCAGACAGTAATGCCTTACCTGATAATTCCCCGGGCAGCAGATTTCATTTCATTTACAGAAAAAGTATTCGGAGCCAGGGAAACACATAAAACCATGCGGGATGAAAAAACCATCATGCATGCAGAGATAAGGATAGGAGAAAGTACCATTATGTTAGCGGATGCAACCGAAACAATCAAAGCAAGTCCGGCCGGATTATTTGTATATGTACCGGATGCCGATAGCACATTCAAAAAGGCTATTGATGCTGGCGCTGGCATCGTAATGGAAATGGCTGATCAACCTTATGGCAGGAGTGGAGGTGTGCAGGATCCTTTTGGTAATACCTGGTGGATCACTTCAATAAAATAATGATTATCGGATCTCCAATAAAGTTCACCCGGCAGATGGGTAATCATTAATCCTATTCACGTCTGATTCATAAATTCAATTCTTCCAAGCATATCAGATTGGGATTAATTTTAAAAATAATCCGCGTCTGGCAGCATCAAAATCCTTTCTTATACGTTACTAAATTTCAATTGCCGTGTATGCATACCACAAAAGGAACATCTTCGATACAACCAACCAGATCCGGTAACCGCCACATCCAGTCAAAAACAAAAAGCAATCGGGTAGTCTCCACTCCTCATTATGATACAGCGCAGATTATGGGAGGACTATATGGTGAAGGATTTATCGGATTGAAAAATGCATTTACGCGGGAGTGGGTGGAACGACTACACCAGGATGTTATGATTGCTTACGAAGAGGCTCTCAGCCGAAAGGGTGGGGTGGTTGGTCGCGGACCAAAACGCCATTATGTTGAGATCCATCCGGAAGATATTCAGGGATTTGAAGAACTTGCCACAAATCCCTGGGTTACTCAGGTATGCGAGGCAGTGCTGGGCCCAGACTATAAGATCGTAGAAATCGGTTTCGACGTGCCAAACCCTGGAGCGAAGGATCAGCCATGGCATCGCGATTTTCCTGCTCCTAAAGACACGTTTACCGGACGTCGGTTGAACTCACTGGCCTTTAATCTTACAACAATCGATGTTTTTGAGAATATGGGTCCATTTGAAATTGCACCCGGTACGCAATGGGATGCACCAATTGGTTTTGTACATGAAATGTTTCCAGATAAAACGAATTACCCACGTTACCAGCAAAGGGCTCAAAGAAAACTTCCACAAATGGGCGATATCTCCGCTCGCTCTGCACTTACAATACATCGTGGTACTGCCAATGTTTCCAATAAACCTCGCCCTGCATTGGTATTGGGGGTAGATGGGCCCGGAGCCAATAACGCAGAACGTCACGACCTTCAGATCACACATCGCTTTTATAAGACACTACCGGGAGAGTTGAAAAAACATCTTACGTGCAGGTTAATAAAAAAACTGGAGCCCATTGTGCAGGCACATTCCATAGAGGGACTGATGATGGGGGAGGCGTGAGTTAGTAAATCAAAAAAATTTCACGCACTGTGTCCGCCGAAGCATTTACGTAGGCGAAATCACCTTCGCTATAGCTTATGGTGGTCAAAGAAAGAAGCCAGGTAAGCAATGGCGCTATGAAAGGCATCACCACACTAAATCATTGATGTATCATTTCAATGTCTGACCGGGTTACATTTCCCATCCTTTTCTGTACTCCCTGTAAAGAAATTTATTTGCGTCTTGATTATTGGTAATTGTCATATTTTTTGAATCGTACACCAGCTTTTTCCTGGCACGCAAGGCTACAGCACCTAGTTGGATAGTTTCTGTGATAGGTCCTGCATTCAGGAAACTTCCCGCGGACTGTGTGTTATTTTTGAATGCATTCACCCAATGCTTTTCACCATTCTCAATTACTTCTTTTGCAGCTTCCTGACCGTTCAGATAGTTTTTCATTTTACTTTCAGGCAGGAGTTTTGGATTTTCACAACGGAATCCTGCAATGATTTTTCCTTTGTCTCCCACGAACATCATCCCTTCGCGTTCAAGCGTACCATTTTCTAATTCTTCTGGTGTAGTCGGACGCATACCCCCATCATACCAGATCAGTTCAAAAGGGGAGAGTGAAGTCTGCTGTGGAAATTTGAAACGCACGATACAAGAATAAGGAAACGCCACATCATTTTGTAAGCTATGGGCAACCTGGTTATCAACCGTGCTGGTAGTGGTACCCCATGCTTCGGCAGATAATGGCGCAGTATTAATTCCCAGCGTAAGAAATAATGGCCATAGGCTGTAATGTCCCATATCGGCAATGCTGCCTCCTCCGAAATCGTACCAGCCACGGAAAACATTGTGTGTATAATTGGGGTGGTAAGGTCTGTCTGGCACTACACCTTGCCAGAGCATCCAGTCAAATCCCTCCGGAATCGGAGGAGTATCTTTCGGATTAGCCGTCCATTGCGGCCATGAAGGTCGGTTCGACCAATTATGAATTTCACGAAGGGTTCCAATCTGGCCCTCCTGAATCCATTTTTTCACCAATTCATTTCCGCTTCTTTTAGTCCATGCAAGCAAATGCGTACTGACGCCGGTCTGCCTGGCAGTTTCGATCGTTAGTCTTGCTTCATACATGCGGTTAGCGATTGGTTTATGAATAACTACATGCTTTCCTTTTTTCATTGCAGCTATGGAAATATAACCATGTAAATGATCGGGTGTCATGATCTTCACTGCGTCAATTCCTTTTTCCTTTTCGAGTAACTCTCTGAAATCAGCATAGGAAGTACAGCCTTTGTATTTTTTGGAATTGTTCTGTTTGCTGTAATATTTGTCGACGAGTTCCTTGCCGATGTCCCTGCCACCCGGGATGCCATTCAAATTTTCTCCCCAGGTTGGTTCCTTTAAAACTTTTCTGATACCATCACGAATTCCATGGGGAGACCAGTCTATGTAGTTTGTGCTCATTTTATTCGGATCGCATACCGAAACGATTTGTAACTCAGGGTTTGCGATGAGGTTGCACATTTCACGAAGCCCCTGAGTGCCACAGCCTATGTAGGCAAGATTAATCTTATCACTAGGTGAAATATATCCATTTCCACCGAGCACATGGCGTGGTACAATTGTAAATGCCAGCGAAGCTCTGGTTGCCGATTCAATGAATTCACGCCGGTTGACGCCGTTGATAAGTGTCATAGTTGTTTTTTTGAGCAAATTGAAATTACTAAGAATAAACAGGTATCAGGTATCTGGCCAACATCCTCCCTAAAAATGCTTGTCCATTTTCCGGTTGCTGAATTGATCAGTCACAGCTACTTTGCATTAAAAATAAATATGCTCAGTGATTCTATTATGTACCAGGCCCTGGTAGACAAGGACACTTCGTTTGAAGGCACTTTTATCGCTGCAGTAAA
>Ga0180121_10000560_pt1 | contig 15707 bp, 16 predicted proteins | sample AntDrymUQ5402106_2_FD_129676 | JGI IMG/M metagenome (GOLD analysis project Ga0180121, IMG submission 129676) | Polar desert sand microbial communities from Dry Valleys, Antarctica - metaG UQ540 (21.06) (version 2) (version 2) | ecosystem: Environmental > Terrestrial > Soil > Desert | place...
CGTCGACCTCATCCTCGTGGGTGACTCGGTCGCCATGGTCGTGCTGGGCTACGAGGACACCCTGCTGGTCACCGTCGACGACCTCGCCTACCACACCGCCGCGGTGGGTCGTGGCCTGGCGTCCTCGGCGCCGGAGCGGAAGGCTCGCAAGCCCTTCGTGGTCGCCGACCTGCCGTGGATGAGCTACCACATCACCACGGTCGACACCGTCCACAACGCCGCGCAGCTGATCCGGGCTGGCGCCCAGGGCGTGAAGCTCGAAGGCGGCCGCAAGCGGCTCCCGATGATCGAGGCGATCCTCGACGCCGAGATCCCGGTGATGGGTCACCTCGGCCTCACCCCACAGTCCGTCCACGCCATCGGCGGGTACAAGGTGCAGGGCCGTGAGCACGGCGCCGCCGTGGAGCTGGTGGCCGACGCCAAGGCCCTCGCCGCTGCCGGCTGCTTCGCCATCGTGCTCGAAGGCGTGCCCCACGAGGTGGCCCGCATGGTGACCGATGCCGTCGACGTGCCCACCATCGGCATCGGCGCCGGTCCGGGCACCGACGGCCAGGTGCTCGTGTTCCACGACGTGCTCGGCATCGAGGACCGGCTCCTGCCGAAGTTCGTGCGGCGCTACGCCGACCTCAAGGCGGCGGGCGTCGAGGCGTTGGCCGCCTACGCCGCCGACGTGCGCTCGGGTGCCTTCCCAGCCGAGGTCGAGAGCTACCGGCTCAGCGCCGAGGTGGCAGAGACGCTCGGCATCTACGACCTGGCGTCCATCGGCGTCTGAGGCACCATGTCGAGGTGACCTTCGACGAGCGCCGAGCGCGCCTGGTGCTGGTGGCCGCGTTGATGATCGTGGGCCTCGGCCTGTGGACCTTCGTCCTGTGGGGGTCCGACGGTCCCGCCGACCCGGAGCCCGGTCCAGGGGTCGACCAGTCGTCGTCGGCCACGGCGGCGCCCGGCGATCCCGACCGTGCGCTGCTCGAGGGGTTCGACGAGATCGCCATCACCGTCGACCCCGGCGCTGGAGGTGACCCGCGGTCCTGGTGCCTGCTCCTCGCTCTCACCGCGCAGCAGCGCAGCCGGGGGCTGATGGAGGTCACCGATCTCCAGGGGTACTCGGGAATGGTCTTCGTCTACGAGCAGGACGTCGACAACGGCTTCTACATGCGCAACACGCCCACCCCACTGTCGATCGCTTGGATCGCCGCCGACGGTGACGTGGTGACCCTCAAGGACATGGAGCCGTGCGACGACCGCGACGGCTGCCCCAGCTACCGCTCCGAGGGCACCTACCGCTATGCCATCGAGGTGTTCCAGGGCGACCTCGACGAGCTCGGCATCACCGAGGCCGCCACCGTCATCGTAGGCGGCGCCTGCGCACAGGCCTAGACGACTCCAGGGGAACCGCTGGTCGAAGCGCCGCCCGCAGGCGGCCCTGCTGCGGGATCGTGTCGCGCGCTGTCACACACCCTGCCTAGGTTCGTGGATGTGTGCAGGCACTCCCACCAGCGCTACCATCCCCCGGTCAATTGGAACCCCTGCCCCCACCGTGGGGGCCCCGGCCCGGCCGGGTCCAGAGGGAGGATGTACGCCCATGAGGGCCTATGAGCTCATGGTCATCTTCGATTCCGGTCTCGACGACCAGGCGATCGACGACCAGGTCAAGTCGGTGGCGGCCCAGATCGTCACCCGGGGCGGCACCGTCGCCTCCACCAACCGGTGGGGCCGGCGCCGGTTCGCCTACGAGATCAACCACACGCAAGAGGGCTACTACGTCGTCTGGGAGCTCACCGCCGAGGGCGGCGACCTCGAGGCGCTCGAGCGGTCCCTGCGCCTCGCGGACGAGGTCGTCCGCCACAAGCTCGTGCGCCTGCCCGACCGGGAGGCCGCTCGTCGCGGCCTGTTCGGCGAGGTACAGGCCCAACCGGCTGCGGCCGGGTAGGAGATCCAAGAACATGGCAGACAACACCGTCACCGTCATCGGCAACGTCACGCGCGACCCCGAGCTGCGCTTCACGCCCTCGGGCCAGGCCATCGCCACCTTCGGCCTGGCCGTCAACCGTCGCTGGCAGAACCGCCAGACCCAAGAGTGGGAGGAGCAGGTGTCCTTCTTCGACGTCACCTGCTGGGCCCAGCTGGGTCAGAACGTGAGCGACACGCTCGTGAAAGGCAGCCGGGCCATCGTCAGCGGTCGCCTCGAACAGCGTTCGTGGGAGACCGACCAGGGCGACAAGCGCTCGAAGGTCGAGATCATCGCCGACGAGGTGGGCCCCAGCCTGCGGTGGGCCACGGCCGACATCAACAAGAACGAGCGCAAGGAGGGCGACGCCGGCGGAGGAGGGGGCGGCAAACGCCCGGTCGCCAACCCGGCACCCGCCGGGTTCGACCCCGCTGAGGAGCCCTTCTGATGGCCAAGCCCATCCGCACCAAGAACAAGGACAACGCCCGGCGTGCCAAGAAGAAGGTGAGCCTCCTGCTCACCGAGCGCGTCGAGTACGTCGACTGGAAGGACGTGAACCTGCTCCGACGGTTCATGTCCGACCGAGCCAAGATCCGGGCCCGCCGTGTCACCGGCAACAGCACGCAGCAGCAGGCCGAGATCGCCCGGGCCATCAAGAACGCCCGGGAGATGGCGCTCCTGCCCTACGCCAGCCGCGTCACCCAGACGAGGGGACCCAAGCGTGACGGTGAGCGGGGTGGCCGCCGCGAGCGCGACCGCGACCTCCCGGCCCCCGAGACCGAGCCCCTGCGCCGCGAGCCGGAGGACGCCGACAAGCTGGGTGGCGAGGAGCTCGGCACCGAAGAGCGAGACACCGAGGAGCCCGCACTGGAGACCGTGGGTGTTGCGGAGGACGAGACATGAAGCTTGTCCTGCGCACCGACGTCGCCCAGGTCGGCAACAAGGGGGACATCATCGACGTGGCGGATGGCTACGGCCGCAACTACCTCGTCCCCAAGGGCCTGGCCTTTCCGGCCACCGCCGGCGTGGAGACGCAGGCCACCTCCATGCGCCGCAGCCGCGACGTTCGCGACGCCAGCGACCGCGCCGCCGCGCAGGAGGTGGCCACCAGCCTCGTCCCCAAGGTGGTCACGATCACGGCCCGGGCCGGTTCCGAGGGCAAGCTCTTCGGGTCGGTCACCACGTCCGAGATCGCCGACGCGGTCGCCGCCCAGACCGGCGTCGAGCTCGATCGTCGTCAGCTCCACCTCGACGAACCCATCAAGACGCTCGGCACCCACCTGGTGCCCGCCAAGCTCCACGCCGAGGTGGAGTTCCCCATCACCCTCGAGGTCGTCGCCTCGTAGCCGTTCGGGCCGGCTCTGGCCCGCCGCGACCCCTCCAGCCTGCTTCGACGCGTTCAGATGGCAGGTTGTTCACGGCGCTGTCCCCAGCGAGATCGCCAACATCCCCAGGGTTTCCCCAGGGTTGTCCCTCTGGTAGCCCACAGGCCGCCTGGAGGAAGGTGAGACCCCCATGCCGCCCCGTCCCGACGACCAGGATGCTCGTTCCCCTCGACAGGCCGCCGGACGAGTGCCGCCGCACGACCTTCAGGCCGAAGAGTCCCTGCTCGGAGCCATGATGCTCACGGCCGAGGCCATCGCCGCGGCCGCTGGCGTCGTCACAGCATCCGACTTCTACAAGCCGGCCCACGGCCACGTCTACGACGCCATCCACACGCTCTACGCGTCAGGGCAGCCCGCCGACTCGGTCACCGTCGCCGACGAGCTGCGCCGCGCCGGGCTCCTCGAGGCCATCGGCGGACATGCGGTGCTGGCCCAGATCATGTCCTCGACTCCGGCCACCACCAACGCCGGTCGCTACGCCCGCATCGTGGAGGAGTACGCGTTGCTTCGCCGCCTGATCGGTGTCGCGGGCGAGATCGCCGAGCTCGGCTACTCGGTGCCCGAGGACGTCAGCAAGGCCCTCGACCGGGCCGAGTCGCTCGTGTACGAGGTGAACGAGCGGCGGGTCACCGACAGCACCCAGCGCCTGTCGAGCCTGCTGTCCGAGAACCTCGACCGTCTCGAGCTGCTCTACGAGCGCGGCGACGCCATCACCGGGACGCCCACCGGCTATCTCGATCTCGACCAGATCCTCTCCGGGTTGCAGCCCAGCTCGCTTGTCGTGGTGGGCTCCCGGCCCGCCATGGGCAAGACCTCCTTCGCCCTCGGCATGATCGCCCACGCCGCCCTCGAGGCCACCAAGCCCTCGCCGGTGCTCTTCTTCTCGCTCGAGATGAGCAACCTCGAGCTCTCGCAGCGCCTGCTGTGCGCCGAGGCGCGCGTCGACTCGACCCGTGTGCGCAACGGACAGCTCCAGTCCGACGACTGGCAGAAGATCTCGCGGGCGATGGGCCGCCTGGCGGAGGCACCCATCTGGATCGACGACAACCCCAACCTCACGATCATGGAGATCCGGGCCAAGGCCCGGAGGCTCAAGAGCCAGATCGGCAGCCTGGGCATGATCGTCATCGACTACTTGCAGCTGATGACGGGCCGATCCAACGCCGAGAACCGCCAGGTCGAGGTGTCCGAGCTCAGCCGAGGCCTCAAGATCTTGGCGCGGGAGCTCGAGACGCCGGTGGTGGCCCTCTCCCAGCTCTCCCGCGGCCTCGAGATGCGCGCCGACAAGCGCCCCATGCTCGCCGACCTCAGAGAAAGCGGATCCATCGAGCAGGACTCGGACGTCGTGATGTTCATCTACCGGGAGGAGATCTACGACCCGAAGCCGGAGAATGCCGGCCAGGCCGAGATCATCGTGGCCAAGCATCGGTCCGGGCCCACCGGCGTCGTGCAGCTCGCCTTCCTGCCGCAGTACACCCGCTTCGCCAACATGGCCAGAGGCTTCGACTGATGCTCCACCCGGGCTTCGACTGAGCCAAGGAGATGGGGATGGACGCGGGTGAGGCCTAAGGCCGTCCGGGCACGGATGATCGGACCGCTGCTGAACCTCTAGACCTCGCTCGCGAGCTCGAGCGCCGCGATGGGGGAGAGACCGGCCTGACCTGCCAGCCAACAGGCGATTGGCGCGGCTGTGCGATCCGAGGCATGGGCAGCCACGCCGGCCAGGTCGAGGAGGGTGGCCACAACCTGCTCGTCGGGGGGCTCCACGCCAAGCCGATCGGCGAAGGCGGTGATCCACTCCGGGCGGGTGCGGGCGTCGTCAGGCATGGCGCTCAACTTACGCTGGGGCCATGGTGGACGACCCTGGGCGGCTGCGGGTGTCTCCCACCTTGGTGATCCCCCTGGCCGAGCTCACTTGGCGCTTCACCCGCTCGGGTGGTCCGGGGGGCCAGCACGCCAACACGGCCGACACCCGGGTGGAGGTTCGTTTCGACATCGCGGGGTCGCCCTCGCTCGGCCCCCGCCAGCGGGCTCGGCTGCGGGAGCGCTTGGGTGACGAGGTGCGGGTGGCGGCCTCCGACGAGCGTTCGCAAGCCCGCAACCGCGACCTTGCCCTGCGCCGTCTCGCCGACCGGCTGTCCGACGGGTTGCGGGTCGACGCGCCCCGCCGGGCGACGAAGCCGACAGAGGCCAGCGTGCAACGCCGACTGCAGGAAAAGCGCCGTCAGGCCAGCCGGAAGGCCGATCGGCGCCGCCCGCCCGTTGAATGAGGCTCAATCGCAGGCAGCGGCCTTCTGATGGGCCATCAGGCCTACAGTCGTTCCTGAGAGTGCCGATTCGCGGCGTATCACCCGAGGATCGCCTGCACTTCGCCGTCGACTCGACGACGATGGGCGGGCGGCTGACCACGAACAGGAGTGCAGGAGCGAGCATGGGCGCGCGCAGTGGGGGGACGGCCGGCGGCCTGCCGGCGCGACGGCAGTGGATCGCGGCCGCCCTTGTCCTGCTGTCGATCCCGGTCGGCATCACCGCCGGCGTGGTCACCTCTGATCTCGCGTCCGCGTGGATCCTGGCCGGGGCGGCGCTGTTCTCGTCGCTGGTGCTGCTCGCCGTCGCCCCGCGGGGGGGAGGCGGCGCGTCGATGTGGCGCCTCCTCGGCCTCGGGATGGGGCTGTGGGGCGGTGGCCTCACCGCCGTGGCGGCCACCTACGGGGACGACATGGCGCAGATCCCGTTGCCCAACCTGGCGGACGGGCCGCAACTGGTCGGCCTCGGGCTCGTCGGGATCGCCGTGATCCTCATGGCCGTGGAGCGAGCCCTCCGGGACGACTGGAACGCCCGCATCGACGCCGCCATCGTCGGCACGGCCGCCGGGGTGGTGCTGGTCGCCTTCCTGTGGCCGGAGCTGCGCACGGACGATGTCGCCGGCGGCGGCCTGGCGGTGGGCATCGCCGCCGGTGTTCTGACCGCCTTCCTCGTGGGGGCGGCTGTCCGGCTGGCCATCACTGGGGCGTCCCGCCTGGCGGCGGGGCGCTTCGCCATAGCGGCGGTGCTGGGGCTGGCCGTCGGGGCCACGCTGCTGCGGGCGTCGCAGCTGCAGCTCACCGACGTCGACCCGGGCCGCATCGGAGTCGGCCTGTGCGTGGCGGCTGCCCTCGTGCTGTCGGCGGCGGCCATCCACCCCTCGGCCAGCCGGATCACCGACCGCGAACACCGCCCGACCTTGGAGCTGTCCTCCGCGCGGCTGGTGGTCCTCGGCCTCGCGTCGGCATCGGCGCCTCTCAGCGCGGTGGTCCAGCACCTGCGTGGCCAACCGGTCGACGGACTCGTGCTGGGCGGCTTCACCACGCTCCTGCTCATGCTCGTGGCCGCCCGCCTCGAGCTGGTGGTGCGCGCGAGCCGGGCACAGGCCCGGCGACATGTCACCGTGCGCAAGGCCGCTGGTGCGCTCGGCTCGTCGCGGGATGCGGCCACCATCCGACAGGTGGCCCTCGACGCCGCCCGTGATCTCCTCGGTCTGCCGCTGCGCTACGTGGCCTGGATCACGGTGAACGAGCGGGGAGCGATGTCCCCCACAGAGCTGGAGGGCCCCAACGGGCCGGTCGAGCGAGCGGACTGTGACGTGGTCGGAGCCCTGCAGCAGGTCGACGGCATCGGCGAGCGGCCGGTGCGCGTGCTCGACAGCACCGGCGACGAGGTCGTCATCGCACCGATCCCCTGCCGCATCAGCCCTCGGGCGGGGATCGCGGTGGCCGCCGAGGGCCGCGTCCCGGAGGAGGTGGACGAGAGCCTGGCCATCCTGGGCACGCAGACCGCCCTCGCCCTGGACGCGCTGGTGCAGTCCGATGAGCTGCACGAGAAGCGCAGCGGGGCCCGCTTCCAGCAGCTCGTGCGGCACAGCAGTGATGCCGTGCTCATCGTCGGGCGCGATGGTCGCATCCGCTTCCAGACGCCGTCGGTGGTGCGTGTGCTCGGGTACCTTGCGGTCGACCTCGACGGGGCTGTGTTCGAGCGTGTCCTGCACCCCGACGCGGTGTCCCACGTGACCAGCTTCCTCGATCAGCTCGTGCACGCGGCCTCGGAGACGGTGCGCACGGTGGACGCCCGGCTCCTCCGGGCCGACGACTCGGTGATCCACGCGGAGATCGTCGGCGTACACCTCCTCGACAACCCCGACGTCAACGGCATCGTGCTCACGATCCGCGATGTCACCGGGCGTCGCACCCTGGAGGACCAGCTCCGCCATCAGGCATTCCACGACGCCCTCACCGGGCTTTCCAACCGCGCCCTCTTTCTCGATCGTGTCGAGCACGCGCTGGCCCGCATCCGCCGTTCCGATTCGCCCATCCCGGCGGTGGCCTACATCGACCTCGACGACTTCAAGCTCGTGAACGACCGCCTTGGCCATGGGGCCGGCGACGAGCTGCTCCGGGCTGTGGCCGACCGTCTGCGCGGGTGCCTCCGGTCCGGTGACACGCCCGCCCGGCTCGGGGGCGACGAGTTCGCGGTGCTGCTCGAGGACGCCCCGGATGCCCGAGCTGTGGTGGAGGTGGCCGAGCGGATCCTCGACGCCCTGCAGGCTCCCATCGTGGTGGAGGGTCGGGAGGTCTATGCCCGGGCCAGCATCGGGATCGCCACCCGCCGAGGACCCACCACGACACCCGACGAGCTGCTGCGCAACGCCGATCTCGCCATGTACACGGCCAAGGCCAACGGCAAGGGCTGCATCGAGATGTTCGAGCCGGACATGCAGCTCCGCGCCGTCGATCGCCTGGCCATCCGCGGCGAGCTCGAGCGGGCCGTGGAGCGCGGCGAGATCGAGGTGGCCTACCAGCCCATCGTGCGCCTGGCCACCGGCGAGCTGGTGGCCTTCGAGGCCTTGGCCCGATGGACGCACCCCGTGCGGGGGGTGGTGTCGCCAGCGGAGTTCGTGCCCATCGCGGAGGACTCCGGGCTCATCGTCCCGCTCGGCCAGCAGGTGCTCGAGCGCGCGTGCGGGCAGCTGGCCGTGTGGTTGGTCGCCAACCCGCTGGCCACCTGGCAGATGAGTGTGAACCTGTCGGCCCGCCAGCTCCTCGCTCCCGACCTCATCACCAGCGTGCGCACCGCCACCGAGGCGGCCGGCCTGGAGCCGTCCTCGCTGATCCTCGAGCTCACCGAGTCGGTGCTGCTGGCCGACAGCGAGCGGGTGCTGCGCTGCCTGCACCTCCTCAAGGACCTCGGGGTGCAGATCGCCGTCGACGACTTCGGCACGGGCTACTCCTCGTTGAGCTACTTGCAGCGCGTGCCGTTCGACATCCTCAAGATCGACCGGGCATTCGTGGCCACCCTGCGCCACGAGGATCCGGAGACCACGCTGGTCCGCACGATCATGGACCTCGGCCGGACGCTCGGCCGCACCTCCATCGCTGAGGGCATCGAGGAACAGACCGAGCTCGACGGCTTGCTGGCCCTGGGCTGCGAGCTGGGGCAAGGGCTGCACTTCGGCGGTGCCGTCGATGCGGTCACCCTCGAGCGCAAGCTCGGGTTGCTGCAGGCGTCCGCCTAGGTCACTTGGGGGCGAGGTGGAACTGCGGGTGCGGGGGGGCCTCCAGCTCGGGACCGCCATCGTGGATGAGGGCAAGGGCGTGCTGGCGATCGGCCTCGGTGTAGGGAGCGGTGTCCGTGCAGAACTCCACCAGGATGCGGCTCGGGTCGAGTGTGTAGATGCTCACGCAGAACCCGTGGTCGATCTCCACCACGTCATGGCCGTGGTCGAGCCACCGCTTCTTGCGGTCCTCGATGTCGTCGAGGTCGCGCGCGTGGAAGGCGATGTGGTTCACCCAGGGCTCGAGGCCGAGGCCGGTGGAGATGGCAGGGTCGAACGACGCCATGCGTTCGTCGTGCAGCTCCCAGAAGGCGATGAGCTCGGGTGCCTCGCCCTCCGTGGTCTCGCCGGTTGCGTAGAACACGTGCTTGGCCCATCCCCCAGGGGTGTCGGTGGGGGCGGCCAGCGCCTTCACCAGCTCGAAGCCCATCGCGTTCGTGTAGAAGCGGTGGGTCTCGGCCAGGTCGCTCACCGCGACGGCTACGTGGTGGTATGCCATCCCGGGAGCATCGCGTACCGTCGGCATCCATGCGAGCGCACCGAGGGGTCGTCGTGGGCTGGCTGGTCGTCGGTCTGTACGCCGCCGCTCTGGTGCTGGTCGCCATCACGACGACTGACGGGGACCTACGGCCAGGTGATCGCCCCGACGACGGGACGGCGGCCGAGGAGCTCATCGAGGCATGGGAGCGCTCCCGCACGGCCACCTTCCTGCGGTCCGGCACGTTCGAGCGTCGCAGCGACGTGACGGGCGCCGTGATCGCCTCGGAGGACATCCTCGCCCAGCGTCCTCCTCGTCGTCTCCACCGCCAGCTCGGCGGTGTCAGCGGCCGCGACGACGACCAGATCGTCGTCTGCCCTGCCCAGCCGGCTGGGGGCGATGACGTCGAGTGCCGCGTGGGTGATCCCGGCGGGCCCACCTACGCCGAGGACGTGGCCGCCGAGCTGGCTGGGCTGCACTCGATCCTCGAGGGCCCGGCACCGTTGTACGCCGTGGGTCGAGCGAGGGAGGAGGGCTGTTTCGAGCTGGCCCAGATGCACAGCGAGCCCCGGGCGCCATTCGGCACCGAGGCCCGCTTCTGCTTCGACGCCGCCACCGGTGCGCCGATCGACAGTCGCGTGCGCTACGAGGGCGGTCAGGTCGAGGTGGTCGCCGTCACGGAGATCCGGGCCGAGGTGACCGTTGGCGACCTCCGACCGTAGAGCTGCACGGGAGGACGGAGGTCACGGCATTGTCCCGGGTCCTTGCGTCCCCGGTTCGATGCGGTTTGGAGGGAGTCGCAACCTCCGTCCCGTTCCCGTACAGACCAGCGGGGGCGATGACCGCCGGTCACTAGGCCAATCGGCCCATGCGAGGACCACCTTGAGTGGTTTCTGCGAGTAACCCGTTCGCATCTCGTCAGGGGTGGCCCGCACGCTGCGTGGGGCGGAGGCCGGGCTAACGTGGAACCGTGCTCGGCGGTCCCGACCTCCTCGCCTACCTCGTCCTGGCCCTAGGAGCAGCGATGGCCTTCGGGAGCATCCTGGCGTTGGTGCGACCCCCCGAAGCCCGCAAGGACGGCGACCTCGAGCGCGCCCCGCTCGTGCGCAGCGTCGCCTTTGCGGCGGTGGGGGTGGTCGCTGGTCTCTGGGCGCTCGGATCCCTCGTCACCAGCTGAGCAGCTCACGTGCGGCGGAGCTGGAGGCCGAGCGACACCAGCGTCTCGAGCGGATCGTTGTAGCCGCGCTCGAGGTGGTGGATGCCGTGCAGGGTGGACGCCCCCTCCGCGGCGGCCGCCGCGATCACCGAGGAGAACCCGGCTCGCACGTCGGGGATCGTGACGTCGGCCCCCTGCAGCTTCGAGACGCCCCGGACCACGGCGGAGTGAACGGCGGAGGAGTCGTGGAAGCGGCAGGCGGGACCACCGAGGCAGGTGTCGAACAGCTCGATCTCCCCGCCCATGGCCTTGACGGCATCGACATAGCCGAGGCGGTCCTCGTAGACGGTCTCGTGCAGCACCGACATGCCATCGGCCTGAGTCATCAGCACGATGAGGGGCGGCTGCCAGTCGGTCATGAACCCCGGGTGGGTGTCGGTCTGGACGGCGGACGGAACCAGCTGGGTGGCGCTGGCGCTGATCCACTCGTCGTTGATCTCGAAGTCGGCCCCCATGCGCTGGAGGGTGTTGATGGCCGTGACCAGGCGGTCCTGGTTGCAGCCGCCGACGCGCACCTCGCCGCCGGTCATGAGCCCAGCCACCAGGTAGCTGAAGGCCTCGAGGCGGTCCCCCTGTAGGAGCGCCGTCGCGCCGGTGAGCGACTCGACGCCCTCGATCACGAAGCGGCGGTCAGGTCGCAGAGCGATGTGGGCGCCCATGCGCTGCAGGAAGAGCGCCAGCTCCACCACCTCGGGCTCCGTGGCGGCGTTGTGGATCACGGTGCGACCCTCGGCCAGCACCGCCGACAGCAGCACGGTCTCAGTCGCGCCCACGGACGGGTACGGCAGGGTGATCCGCGTGCCCCGGAGACGGCCAGCCATGCGGGCGGTGATCCCGTGCGGCTGCACCTCAACCTCGGCGCCCATCTGCTGGAGGGCGCCGACGTGGAAGTCGACGGGCCGGCGGCCGAGACGGTCGCCGCCGACCAGGGGAACGAACGCCTCGTGGGCCCGGTGCAGGAGCGGGCCGAGCAGAAGGATCGGGATGCGGTTCAGCCCGGAGAACTCGAGAGGCACACGGGGAGTGGGTTCTGGGATCGGCACCACGGTGATGGCGCTGCCCTCGATTGACACGTCCAGGCCGATCGACCGCAGGATGTCGGCGGTGATGCCCACGTCGCCGACCGCGGGGGCGTTGGCGATGGTGGATGGTGAATCAGCCATGAGCGCGGCCACCATGTGCTTGGTGACGGCGTTCTTGGAGCCCGCCACCCGCACCTCGCCGCGGAGCGGACCACTGGGCTCGATGCGCCAGGCCGGCCCCTCCGGGGCAGCGGCGACCGAGGGCGAGGGGGCGTCCATGGCCCGCCAGGTTAGGCCCGACGCGGCACGGGGACCGCCGCAGCGGTCCCCGTGATGCGCGCGCGGTCCTGCGATCAGATGGCGTCGGGGCCCTTCTCACCTGTGCGGATGCGCTGGACGGCGCCCACGTCGGTGATCCACAGCTTCCCGTCGCCGATCTTCTCGGTGCGGGCACTGCTCACGAGGGCATCGGCGATGGCGTCCACCTGAGCGTCGTCGGCGAGGATCTCGATCTTGATCTTGGGGACGAACTCGACGGTGTACTCGGCACCCCGGTACACCTCGGTGTGGCCGGACTGACGTCCGAAGCCCTGCACTTCGGTGACGGTGATGCCGTTGACGCCAGCACCCTTGAGCGCTTCCTTCACCTCGTCGAGCTTGAACGGCTTGATGACTGCAGTGATCAGCTTCACGATGCTCCTCCGGTCAGTTCGAGTATGCCGTCTCGGCGTGGAGGGACAGGTCGAGCCCGACGTCCTGCTGCTCGTCGCTGGCCTTCAGGCCGATCGTGGCCTGGACCGCCTTCGCGATGCCGAGGCTGACCGCGAAGGAGTAGACGAGGGTGACCGCTGAGGCGACCACCTGGTCCTTCAGGAGCTCGGTGCCGCCGTCCGTGATGAACAGGCCAGGGTTGGCCACAACGGCGTTGATCGCCGGGTCGGCGAACAGGCCGAGGATCACCGAGCCGAAGAGGCCGCCGACCAGGTGGACGGCGATCACGTCGAGGCTGTCGTCGAACCCGAACCTCGCCTTCAGACCGAGGGCCAGGTAGCACACGGCGCCGGCGCCGAACCCGATGTAGATCGGTGCCATGCCGCCCACGAACCCGGCGCACGGGGTGATGGCCACCATGCCGGCCACCGCTCCCGAGGCGGCGCCCAGGGTTGTGGCGTGCCCGTTCTTCAGCTTCTCCACCAGGAGCCAGCCAAGCATGGCGGTCGACGGGGCGAGGATCGTGTTCATCAAGGCCTGGGCGGCGATGCCGTCAGCAGCGAGCGCCGACCCGGCGTTGAACCCAGCCCACCCGAACCACAGGATCCCGGTGCCGAGCACGGTGAACGGGAGGTTGTGCGGGGGCATCGGCTCGTCTGGGTAGCCCTTGCGCCTGCCGATCACGAGGATCACGGCGAGGGCGGCGGCGCCGGCGTTGATGTGCACCACGGCACCACCCGCGAAGTCGAGGGCCCCCATGTCGGCCAACCAGCCACCACCGAACACCATGTGGGCCACAGGCCCGTACACCAGCACCAGCCACGCGGCGATGAAGGTGGCATAACCAGCGAACTTCAGCCGGTCGGCCGTGGCCCCGGTGATGAGCGCGGGCGTGATGATGGCGAAGGTCATCTGGTAGGCGCAGAAGAGCACGAACGGGATCGTCAGAAAGCCGAGGAAGCTCTCCGGGCCGCCGGGAGCTCCGCCGATGCCGACGTCCTTGAGGAACAGGAAGTCGAGGTTGCCGATGACCCCGGCGTTGCCGGCGTCACCGAAGGCGAGGCTGAAGACGATGACCGCCCAGAGGACGGCCAGGATGCCCATGGCGAAGATGTTCTGCATGAGCATGGCCAGGACGTTCTTCCCGCGGACCATGCCGCCGTAGAAGAACGCCAGGCCCGGCGTCATGAACAGCACCAGCGCCGTCGACATGAGCATCCAGGCGGTGTTGCCCGAGTCCATGGGTCACTCCTTGCTGAGGCGGGTGGGTCGGGCGTCAGACTCCTGCGCGAGTGTTTCGGGCAGGTTTCTGGTTGTGTCCGCGTGCGTGAACTGTCAGGTGCGCGACAGCCAGCCGCGACGATGAGGTCAGAAGCCGTTGCGGTGGGACGCGACACGATGGGCGGCGGCGGATCCGTAGGGTCCCGCCAGGTCACCCCAACGTCACGCAGCCTGATTCGAGCCGCCCGGAAGCCGAGTCACCGAGCTGTCGAGCCCCCGATACCCGCGTTCCTGCCTCGCCTGCCCTGGCAGTAAGCGACGTTGAGCGACCGCTGCGCAGTCCGCCAAGCTCGTGGAGGAAGGCCGCCTCGAGCGGCCGGCGGGTTCATCGCGGAGAGCGCGAGGCGCGACTGAAGGTGGCGAGCCGCGTTTCGAGGTCGTCAACCCACGAGGCAGCGGTGCCGCCGCCCGGCAATGCGACGCGGGCCTCGGTTCGCCACAACGCGTCACCGAGGTGCGTCAGGACGTGCCATGCGAGCACTCGTTCAAGGTCGAGCGTCCTTCCGGTGAGCGACTGGTAGGCGCTCATCACGCTCAGCAGCAGTTCCGGGCCCTGGGTGATCCCAGGCAGGTAACGCAGGTCGAAGTGCGAGTCGGCGATGCCGCTCTCCTCGAAGTCGACAACAGCGCGCAACGCCGAGGTGGCCCCGTCCCACACCTGGTTGTAGCCGTGGAGATCGCCGTGGACGAGGACCGCGCCGCCCCCTTCGGATCTGTTGAGGACCTCATCGACCCAGCGGCACCAACCCAGCACAGCGGTGCCCCGCCGCTCGTCCACCAGCCGAGGGAAGCCTTGCCGAAGTCGCTCGGTGTCGGCCTGAGGGGTCGGCTGAACCAGCGGGAGATCGCCGAGCAGTGCGGCGGCGTCCACGCCGTGCAGCTGGGAAAGGAACCGGGCGAGCTCACGCCAGATCCCTTCGGACTCGGCACTCGACAGTGTTCGCGCCCATTCCCAGCTAAGGGGTTCTCCTGGGACGAGCCGGGTTACGAGCAATGCCGGTTCGCGGCTGAGGGCCACGACGTCCGGGAGCGCCAGCGATACGTCAAGGTCCCGCAACCTCCGGAGCACCACGCCCTCCCGCCACAAGCGGGTGGCGCGAACCTCGGACCAGGCGTACTTCACGACGAACGCGTCACCGATGACCGCACTCGCCGACCAATACAGCGGGTTCGAGGACGGGTGCCGCGGGTTGATCCTCATGGGCAGTCCGGCGAGGTCGGGTACGGCGCTTGCGAGCGCTCCCTGGAGCGAGTCCTCACTTGCATCCGGAAGCCACCCGATCCCCGACATCCCCACAGCCTTGCGCGCCCGGCGGTCCCTCGCCCCGACCCGAGGTCGCCCTCGCAGTTGAGGGCGGTACATGCTGCGAGCACACGGTCAGCCGGTCAACGCCCCTTCCACATTTCGCCACGAAGGGCGACGCCGGTCGCTGACCTGACGGCATCCGGACGGGATCGCATCGCCAGGATGGGCCACGCATCCGCGAGGGTGGCGATGATCCACCAACACGCCACACGAGACCGAGACCCCTCGGTCCCTGAACAGCACTTGTACGGTTCTCTTTGTTCTGCGCGGGTCGCGCAAAAAGGCACATGTACGGTACGATTCAGATGCGATCCGCGTACAACTTCCGGGAGGGCCAGTGGTCGGACGCCCATCACGACAGGTGATCTACGACCGTCTCGACGGGGCGTTCTCGGAGCTCCGCGAGCGGATGGGTGGACTTCCCAACCCGGTCGAGGCCGAGGGCATTTGGACGACGATCTGGTACGAGGAGGCCCATCACTCCACGGCGATCGAGGGCAACACACTCGTGCTCAAGCAGGTTGAGCGGCTCTTGGCCGATGGGGTTGCCGTTGGCAGCAAGGAGCTCAAGGAGTACATGGAGGTCCAGGGCTATGCCACCGCAGCGAAGTGGGTGTACGGCCAAGCGCTTGAGCCCGGAGTCTGGACCGATGGCGAACTCCTCACCATCACCGAGGTTCGCCAGGTCCACGCCACGGCGCTTGGGCCCGTCTGGGACGTCGCTCCTCACCCAGACGCCACAGACCGCGAAGCGCCGGGCAGCTTCCGTGAGA